>Ga0187783_10002364_pt1 | contig 14001 bp, 10 predicted proteins | sample 1015_SJ02_MP02_2_FD_132471 | JGI IMG/M metagenome (GOLD analysis project Ga0187783, IMG submission 132471) | Tropical peat soil microbial communities from peatlands in Department of Meta, Colombia - 1015_SJ02_MP02_20_MG | ecosystem: Environmental > Terrestrial > Soil > Wetlands > Peat | place...
AAGCCGCTCCGGCTGGACCAGATCTGAAATCTCTGTTTGACTTTAGAGTCCGCTCGGAATGGGAGGCGCTCAAGAACAAAGACAAGAATGCCTACGCAGATCTGTTGGCGGATGATTTTGCGGGGGTCGAAGTCGATGGCGGGGGGGAACGCTCGAAGGTTCAAGCGGTGAATGAAGTCGCCAACGAAAATGTCTTCAAATACACGCTTTGGGGTTTGAAGGTTACTCCCTTAGGACGGGATGCAGCCTTGGTGATCTATGAAGTCACCATGGAATTCCCTCCGCGGTCCGTCTTGCGGTATTCGCGAATTTACGTTACCGAGGTTTGGGTCAAGCGCGATGGCCAGTGGAAAGAGCTGCACTATCAGGAGACCCACGTCAAGTAGTCCCTGGCACTGCGAGGGTTGGTCCTCTCCCGCTCCCGACGGGCGTAGCGCACCCGGATCTTTGACTGCGTAGCCGATCGCCGTCCATAGGGTGATAGAGGTTGCTGATCGACCAGATCGGCGGAATGAACTTGGCTTGCCATCGACCATCGGCTAGCGTAGAGCCGGATAGGCCGGGAGATTTCGGCCCCGGGCCGGCAAGCGAACGCGGCTAGATTAAGATTGAATGTCGATGACTCTGAAATCCGTAGAGACTTTGTTGGATGTTCTACATTTTGCCGACAGTCACACGGCCGTAATTCTCCCCGACCTCGAGATTCGCCTGACCTATGACTCGCTGCGGCAACAAGTGCTCACGACGGCCGATGCCTTGGCTGCTGCCGGCATTCGACGTGGCGACCGGGTGGCGATTGCCCTGCCGAACGGTCTGCCGGCGCTGGTGAGTTTTCTGGCGGCATCCATTGCCGGAACGGCGGCCCCGCTCAATCCCGCCTATCCCTATGAGGAGTTCCTGTTTTTCCTCGGAGACACGAGCGCCCGCATCTTGCTCTGTCCGCCGGCGGAGGCGGAGTACGCCCGCAGTGCGGCAGCGGATCTTGGAATTCCGGTGCTGGCCGTCGCCATGAATGCTCAGGGAGAGATCGAGCTCGAAGGCGCTGGGAAGCGAGTCTCGGCCGCACCTCCAACCGCGGACGATGTGGCGTTGGTTCTGCACACCAGCGGAAGCACCGGGCGACCCAAACGGGTTCCGCTGCGGCACTTCAACCTGGCAGTTTCGGCCGCCAATATTGCGAACGCCTACACGCTCTCGGAAGAAGACGTTTCCCTTTGCATCATGCCGCTCTACCACATTCACGGGATCATGGCCTCGGCCGTTTCCACCTTGCTGTCGGGGGGTACGGTACTTCTGCCCGCGAAATTCAACCCCCTCTCCTTCTGGCGCTGGGTGCGGGACTACCGCGTCACCTGGTTCTCGGGAGTGCCCACCATGCATAAACTGATCTTGGCCCGCACCCGCGAGAAGCCGAGCGACTCTCGCTCTCTACGCTTTATTCGCTCCTGTAGCGCCCCGTTTTCCGCCGAGACCATTCAGAAAATGGAGGAGATCTTCGGGGTCCCGTTCGTCGAAGCTTATGGGATGACCGAAGCCTCCCATCAGATGACCTCCAATCCCTTGCCGCCCCGGCATCGGAAACCAGGTTCGGTCGGCGTCGGGGCCGGAATCCGGATCAGTATCATGGATGCGGAAGGAAACCACCTGGGCACCGACCAACGCGGGGAAGTCGTCATCCAGGGGCCGAACGTCTTCCGGGGATACGAAAACCATCCCGAAGCCAACACGAGATGCTTTGTGAATGGATGGTTTCGTACCGGGGATCAGGGATATCTGGATCGGGATTGCTACCTGCACTTGACCGGGCGGATTAAAGACATCATCATTCGCGGAGGCGAGAACATTGCGCCGCACGAGGTCGATGAAGTCCTCCTGAAGCACCCCGCGGTTGCCAATGCCGTTACCTTTGGCTTCCTGCATCCCACCCTGGGTGCGGAGGTGGCGGCAGCCGTGGTGTTGCACGAGCCCGGAGGTGAGAGCGAATCCTCCCTGTTGAGATATTGTCGCGACCACATGGCCGAATACAAGTGTCCCAAGAAAATCTACTTTGTCGAGAGCATTCCCACCACAGGAACCGGTAAGATTCGGCGGCGGGCAGTCGCGACGGCAGTCGCGGATGAGCAAGGATGAAAATTCTCATCGTGGGAGCCGGCGCGGTCGGAGCCTATATCGGAGCCCGCATGGCGCGGACCGGTCTGGACGTCACGCTAGTGGCGCGCGGCGCCCAGCTTGGTGCCATCCGAGAGCGGGGCGTCGAAGTCAACAGTGCCACCGGCAGTTTCCAGGCGCGCCCGAGCATCCGCCCCAGCCTCGAGGAAGTGGGGCCGGTGGACGTGGTTTTTTTGGGCGTCAAAGCCCACAGCTTGCCGCAACTGGCGCCCCAATTGAAGGCCGTCCTGGCTGCCGACACGACGGTGGTCAGTACGCAAAACGGAGTGCCTTGGTGGTTCTTCGAGAACTTTGGCGGGACCTGGGAGGGACTGCGGTTAGAACGCGTGGATCCCGGGGGAGTGATCTCGGCGGCGATCGAAGCCCGACGCGTGGTGGGATCGATCGTCTATTTCTCCACCGAAGTCGTCGCTCCCGGCGTGATTCGTCATGTCGAGGGCAACCGCATTTCGCTCGGGGAGCCGGACGGAACTCGGTCCGAGCGCCTCCGCCGGATTGCCGACGCCCTCCTCGCCTCCGGCCTGCGCGCACCCATCACCGCACACATTCGCAACGAAATCTGGGTCAAGCTCCTCGGCAATGTCGCCTTCAACCCCCTGAGTGCGTTGACCGGAGCCACTCTGGCGCAGATGGCGCGCGATCCCGATGTGGCAAACCTGGCGCGGGAAATCATGCGCGAAGCCGCCTCCGTCGCTGCCCGTTTGGGACTGGACCTGCCGGTCTCGATCGAACAACGCATCGCCGGGGCGGAAAAAGTGGGAGAGCACAAGACCTCGATGCTGCAGGACCTCGAAGCCGAGCGGCCGTTGGAGCTAGAAGCCATCGTGGGCGCCGTGGTGGAACTCGGCCAGCGAATCGGCATCCCCATGCCCCATACGCAGACCGTTTACAGCGCCACCAAGTTGCTGGCGGCGTGTCGCGCTACCCATCCCCGAACCTGAGTACGCGGTGCCTACGGGGTCCTCCCCCAACCCGACGGGCGGTCGCTTGCCGGCTCCGGCCGACCTGCCTTGCCGAAATCCACCGGGCAGGGGAAGGTTGTTGTGCCGCCGACCGTTCCCGGCTTGACAAAGTGCGCTATAATCTGGTCCAGTTATCAGACCACTTGGGGGCTCGGGGTGGGAGCAACGCTGAAGTCCGATTTCGAGATCATTCGTCGCAATAAGGTCTACGAGGAAGTTGCTCGGCAGCTCGAGCAGATGATCCTCAAGAAGCTGCATCCGGGCGACAAGCTGCCATCGGAGCGCGAGCTGGCGGAGACCCTGGGGGTCAGCCGCAGTTCCATCCGTGACGCGATTCGCAGCCTGGAGTTGATGGGCCTGGTCGAACCGCGGCAAGGTGCCGGCACCGTCGTGCGGGAGATTTCCGCCAGCACCATCATGAACCCGCTGGCCGCTCTGCTCCGCCACAAGCTGGAACTCGTCGGGGAACTGCTGGATTTCCGGAAGATGCTCGAACCGCCGCTGGCGGCACGCGCGGCCACGCATCGATCGGAGGAGGAGATTGAGGAACTCGAAGACATCCTGCGCCGGCAAGAGGCCAAGTTGCGTCGCGGGGAAGCCGCGATCGAGGAGGATTCGGAGTTCCATTACACCATTGCCATGGCCTCGGGCAACAGCGTGGTGCTGAAGGTGCTCGACCTGCTGATGGATTTGTTGCGGGATACCCGCGCACGCTCGTTGCAAGCCGAAGGGCGCCCGCAGAAATCGCTGGCCGGGCATCGCCGCATTCTCTCGGCCATCAAACGGCGGGATGCAGAAGCCGCGAAGGCCGCCATGCGCCGCCACATTGAAGATGTCGAAGAGATGGTGCTCGAGCCCGAAGAACGCGCCATCAAAACGGAGGGTTGAGATGGGCCGGTTATTTGCAATCGAAGTGATCTATCGCGGCATTTTTCAGAAGACTCTGGGCGGGCGCATCACCCGCGGCATTGTTCTTGCCGCCCACGAGGAGGGAAAGGTGGGGATTTCCTTCGGCCGCTACGGCGACAGTCCGGAGCGGAACGGCATTCCCGCCAAAAGCTTCGCCATCGTGGCGGGCGATCAACAAACCCTCGAGGAAGGCATGGCGAAGTACGAACCGAAAGAGGTGGACATCACGATCGCGGTCGACGACACCCTGTGCAAAGGAGTGGAATCCTGGGCCTGGTATGGCTTGCAGCCGGTCAACAAGCTTTTGAAGCCGGGCGGCACCCTGATCGTGACTTCGCGGGAAGGGCCGGAAACCATCCTGGCTATGGCGCATCGCAAAGAATCGCCCTACCGCTTGACGATTCTGAAAGGTACCCCGAGCTTCTCCGGTCTTTGGGTGTACAAGGATGATCACACCGACGTCCGCATTCTGGGTACGATTGCCAAGATCCTTCCCGATCTTTTCAGCTTGAAGTCGGTGCAAACCATGATCCGCGAAGAATGGAAGGACCCGATCAAAGCCGAGTCCGCGGCGCGCGCCTACGAGCGATCGAGCGCCACGACCGTGACGCCCGATCAGGGCAATCCCGAAGTCCCCTATAAATTCGCGCTGCCAAAATGGCATGAAATGGGGGAGGGAATTGCCATTCCATCGATTGCTCCCGGGCATGCCATCGAAGACCCCGCCTCCCATGCCGTGGGCGGGTTCCGTCCCGATCGCAATCCCACCTTCAAGAAGTTCACCACCCGCACCCTGCGCCCGGTGGTCAACTTCGATACCTGCATCAAGTGCACCTTGTGCTGGCTGCAATGTCCGGATTCCTGCTTCGACGTTACTCCCGAGGGCCTGTACGACGCGAACATGCAAGCCTGCTGTGGCTGCGGCGTGTGTGAGGCGGTTTGCCCGGTGAAGGATTGCGTGACCATGGTGAATGAGTCCGAGTTCACGGACAACGACAGCCAGTGGGAAGCATGGCGGAAGGACAAGAAATCGTACACGGCTTGGCTCGAAGACAAGATCAAGACCCGCGAGGAACGATCGCACGGGTTCCGCTATCGCGGGCAATATGCCGAGCAGATCCCGGAGATGCTGGAGATCGCCAAGCAGGGATAGGGACAAAGGAGGAAATGGTCATGGCTACGGCCCCCGCAGTCGAGGAGCGAACCAGCGAACAGACCGCACTGATCACGGGCAGCGAAGCGATTGCCGTCGCCTGCAAACTGGCCGACGTGGATGTCATTACGGCTTACCCCATTCGCCCGTACGACACGGTGATGCAGTATGTTGCGAAGTTAGTGTCCAGCGGCGAGATGGACTGCGAGTACATCGTGGCCGAGGGTGAACACTCCCAATTTGAAATCGTGAAACACGCCAGCGCGTGCGGCGCGCGGGTGTTCTGCGGTTCGAGCGGCGTGGGTTGGATGTACGCCATGGAAGCGTTGACCGTGACCCCCGCCTTGCGCATTCCCATGGTGGCGATGGTCGGCAACCGGGCCCTGGATGATCCCGGAGCCTTTGGCGTCGAACACAACGACGCCCTGGCGGTGCGCGACCTCGGCTGGCTCTTGGTATGGGTCGATAGTGCGCAGGAGGCGCTCGACACTGCTCTGGTAGCCTACCGTGTGGCCGAGGACCGTCGCATCTTTCTACCCTGCGCCATCAGCTGTGACGGGGCCTTCTTGACCCACTCCCAGGCTTTGGTAAAGATTCCGACGCAAGAGCAAGTGAACCGGTTCCTGCCGCGATACGATCGTCGAGATCTTTTGCTGCATCCCGACAACCCGATCACGGTTGCGCCCCAGGGCAACGAGGACTGGGTCATGGAGATCCGGCGCCAGAACTATGCGGCCATGGAGCGTGTATCCGGGGTCTTGCGCGAGGCCTATCGCGATTTCGAGCGCGTGTTTGGACGCTCCTATAGCAATCCGTTCTTCGAGGAGTACGAAACGGAGGACGCTGACATCGTGCTGATGGGCATGGGCACGCTATCGACGCCGGTCAAAGTGGCCATCCGGCAGATGCGCAAGACGGGCAAGAAAGTCGGATTCATCCGTATGCGCTGGTTCCGCCCTTTTGCGGCCGAGGAGTTGGCCCGCTCGTTGAGCCGCTTCCAGGCGATTGGAGTCATTGATCGTGACTACTCCTTCGGATCCCCTTACATGAGCGGTGTCCTCACCAACGAAGTGCGCACCGCACTCTATTCCGCCCCGGGGCCGAAGCCGCCTGTCTTAGGCTTCATCGCCGGGCTGGGCGGGCGAGAAGTCACCGTGCCCGACGTGGAGAAGGTATGCGATTGTGTGTATCAAGCCGCCGAAGGCAAGTCGCAACCCTTGACCCGCTGGATCGGGCTGCGGGAATAACCGCGTCCGGATGGTGATCGGGCAGCAGAAAGAAATGGAGAAGCCATGGCAACCTACGTACAGATTGATCCGACGCAGAAACTCGATCCTTTCAAGTCGGTGAAGAAGCTCCCGCTCGAGGAGTTTTTCACCTCCGGACATCGCACTTGCCAGGGCTGCGAATCGGCGCTGGTCATGAAAATGATGGCGAAGGCTGCCGGCCCGCGCACGATTGTGCTCGGCAGCACGGGGTGTATGTACGTAGCCAACACGACCTACTACAGCACCTCGTGGGTCGTGCCCTGGATGCACACCCAGCTCGGCAGCAGTGGGTCGGCGGCCTTAGGCGCATCGGCGGCTCTCAAGGTGCTCATGCGCAAGGGCAAAATCAAGCGCGAACCGATCAATGTCATTGCCTTCTGCGGCGACGGCGGCGGCGCGGATATGGGCGTGGGGGCGATTTCTGCCACGCTTACCCACCCCGATTACAACTGCCTGATCTTGATGTACGACAACGAGTCCTACGCCAACACCGATATTCAGCTCTCGGGAAGCACGCCGTGGGGGGCCAACACCACCTTCAGCACTCCGGGCAAGGTGAAGCGAATCATGCACCGCCGCTGGAAAAAGAACATGGCCGGCATGATGGCCGCCGGCCATCCGGAATGTAAATACGTGGCAACGATTTGCATGTCCTATGGGCTTCACGGGATGAATTCCATCCGCAAGGCGCTGGCGATTGGAGGACCGACGTTTATTCATTCGCTCGATCCCTGCCCCAAAGGTTGGGATTACGATCCTTACCTCTCGCATGAAATGGGCGAATTGGCGGTCAACACCGGGATCTGGCCGTTGTACGAGGTGGAAGAGGGAGTGCTCAGGCTTACCGGGCGCACCCAGCAGATCGCCCGGGGCAAAATCCGGCGGCTGCCGGCGCGAGACTATTTGCTCAAACAGGGAAGATTTGCTCACTTTACCGACGACGACATCGAGTACTTCCAGAGCAAGGTCGACGCCATGTGGGAGAAGTGGTTGATTCCTGGCGTAATTCCGTTTCGGCAGGAGGTCGAAGCGGATCAACCGCCGGCGGAGTGAAATTAGCCGCGTTTCCCGTCGCCTGGGAGCGCTGCCGTAAGGCGGCATCGATGACCCGAGCGGCGGCCGCCGTCAGAGTGCAATCCGTGAGTATCGAGCACCGGGGCAAATTTGGTTGGCGCCGGCAGGGTCCAGGTTTTCGGTAATGCTTGGTTTAAAGCGAAAACCCTCATCGAAGCTCCTCGGTTCGCGCTGAGGAGCCTGAGTTTTTTGCGGGAAAGAAGAGCAGGCAGCCATGGTTCCCGACGATTGGGCAAAGATGATCGATCATACCAACCTGCGGCCGGAGGCGACCGAGGATCAGATTATCCGGCTCTGCCGGGAAGCCCGTGAGTTTGGCTTCGCGGCTGTGGTCGTGAATCCCGCATACGTCGCACTGGCGGGCTCGCGATTAGCAGGATCGGAGGTGAAAGTAGCCACCGTCGTCGGCTTCCCTCTGGGCGCGACGCTCGCAAGCGTCAAGCAATTTGAGGCCAGCCAGGGATTAAAGCTAGGGGCACGGGAGATTGATATGGTGCTGAACATTGGCGCCCTGAAGTGGGGCCAGCGCGAATTCGTGCAGTCGGAGATTCGGGGGGTGGCGGGAGTGACCCATGAGGCCGGCGGGTTACTCAAAGTCATCCTGGAGACGGCCCTGCTGACCGATGAAGAGAAGAAGCTGGCATGTGAATTGAGCGTCAAAGGGGAGGCGGATTTTGTAAAGACCTCCACGGGATTTCTAGGGGGAGGAGCGACCGTGGGCGATATCCGCTTGCTGCGCCAGATCGTGGGGCCGAGCATCGGCGTGAAGGCGTCGGGCGGGATTCGCACCGCCGGCGACCTGAAGGCGATGATCGAAGCGGGAGCCAATCGCATCGGCACCAGCAGTGGAGTGAGAATTATCGAGGAACTGCGCCAGCCGTCACCGACGGCGTGAACCATTCCCGGCCGGAGCTGTGGACGGGGTGCTAGGGAAGGACGGGCAGCGAAGCATGGTGCTTGCGCCGGCCGCTCAGCCGGCAGGCTTGAGCCAGACAAGAATTCCTGCGCCGGGCCGTTCGACAGTGTGGATATAATGCACTGGTCCAGTTGTCAGACCAGTGGGGAGCCCATGGGTAGGCCTATGGTTATTTCTGGAGGAGCGGTCGACTCCCAGCCCAAGATCATCAATCGCTGGATTCAGATGTTTTCCTGCATCATCGCGATGATGGCGATTGCCAATCTTCAATACGCCTGGACGCTCTTCACGAAACCCCTCACCCAGAGCTTGCAAGCCACTCTGGCCGCCGTACAGGTGGCATTTGCCGCCTTCGTCTTCACCGAAACCTGGCTGGTACCTTTCGAGGGTTACCTGATTGACCGTCTCGGCCCACGGCTGGTCATCGGAATTGGCGGTCTGCTGGTCGGAGCCGGTTGGATCGGAGCTGGGGCCACGACCAGCCTCGGCGAACTGTACGTTTGGTACGCCATCGGCGGGATTGGAGCAGGAGCGGTTTACGGCGGATGCACGGGCAACGTGCTGAAGTGGTTCCCCGATCACCGCGGACTCTGCGTGGGGATTGTGTCTGGCGCCTACGGAATCGGTACTGCGGTCACGGTGGCTCCGATTGAGACCATGATCAAAGCTTCCGGCTATCGGCATGCATTTGTTTTTTGGGGCATCCTCCAGGGCATCATCGTGACCGCAGCGGCCATGTTCATCGTGGCGCCTCCCAAGAATTGGTTTCCCGAGAATTGGAAGCCGATGGCCAACGTCCGGCAAAACACACGTGACTTGACGTGGTGGGAAATGGTGATGCAACCATCCTTCTACGCCATCTACATCATGATGACGCTCGTGGCCTTCGGCGGCCTGGTGGTCACAGCTCAACTCAAGGAGATCGCTACCTTTTACCAGGTGGATAAACAGGTGGTTGTCTGGGGTCTGTCTGCGTCCATTCTGGCGATTCAGTTGAACCGCGTGGTGAACGGAGTCACCCGTCCGCTGTGGGGCTGGATCTCTGACTACGTCGGCCGGGAGAACGCCATGTTCAGCGCCTTCCTGATCGAAGGTCTGGCGATCTGGCTGTGGCTCCAGACCATCCACAAACCCTTAATGTTCGTCCTCTTGTCGAGCCTCGTGTTCTTTGCCTGGGGCGAGATTTTCTCCCTATTCCCTTCGATCACGGCGGATCTGTACGGCCGGCGATGGGCCACCACGAATTACGGAGTCGTCTATACCTCCAAAGGCACCGCCTCCATCTTTTCCGCGCCGGTCGCTGCCTTTGTGATGTACAAGACGGGTTCGTGGGTGCCGGTGTTCTATGTGATGATCGTCTGCGATGTAATCGCCGCCTTGGTGGCACTGTTCTGGCTGAAGCCGTTAGCCACGCGCACCCTTGCCCAGGGACAATTCGTGGTCGAGGAAGCCAACCGAGAAGCGGCAGCCGCGCCTTCGCGGGCTGGTTCTGGCGTAGCCTGAACGGGGGACTGGAGCGAATGCGGCGAACCGTTCAGCCGGCCGAGCTCGCCCGCTTATCAGCCGGGGTCACTTTGCCCTGGGGGAGGGTTCGACGTCCCCGGCACTCGGCTTCGCACCTTATCGTAGATCCAAAGCGCTAACGCTGTAACCAGGCCTACGGCAGTCACCCACCACCACATGGATGCAGCTTGATGTCGGATCTCTCCAAACTGGTGGATGAGCATTCCCCCGAACCACCCGCCGATCAAAGACCCGATCCCGATCGGCAAAAAGGCAAATCCCATGTATGTGCCCTGCTGGCCCGGGGGCGCCAGCCGCGAAATGTATTCGTAATATCGTGGCGACTGCGTGATCTCACCCAAGGCAAGGACGAATAACGCCAGCACGACGCTCGCCAGGGTGGAGCGGAAGGCCAGGATCAGCCAGGCTACGGAGGTAATCAGGGTTCCCAGGATAATGGTTTGAAAGGCAGGGATCTTGCGGGTCAAGAAGTTCACCGCAAGCGTGAGCGAGATCACGGTCAGACCATCGGTCACGAGAATCAGTTCGACATCCGCACGGGAGTTGATGTAGGCATGGATATATCCAGGCAAACTGATGTATTGCTGCCAAAACACGACCCAGTAGCCGGTGAACAGCACCAGGAACCACATGAAGCGGCTGATGCCGGCGAGCCCAACCAGCAGCAGTCCTGTCCAGAGCCACCAGGGCAGGTGGAATCCGGAATCGAGTGACACGCCGATGCGCAGCAGTAGGGCGATCACCAAAACGGAAAAGACCAGCCGATAGTTGCCCACAACTAGACAAAAATTGCGGGCCACATCCCTGATCGAGGGCTGAAGCTGATTGGGCTCCTTGCGGGGCTCTTCAAAGAACCACAGGACCACAAAGAACATGGCGAAGACGCTAAGCGCGGCCACCCGGTAAACGCTCTCAATGCCCAGGTGGCGATGGGCCCAGGAGGCGAAATAGGGTCCTGCCGCGCCTCCGATGTTCACCATGGTGTAGTAAATCGAATAGCCGAAGGAGCGAACCTTTTCCTTCGAAGTGCGAGCCACGGTGCCGACCACGCAGGGTTTGACGAGGGAAATGCCCAGAGCCGGAAGGACCAGGATGCAGCCGACAAACAGGTCGAGGGGCACACGATCGCGCACCGCCGCCAACCAGGGGGCTGCGATCGAACCGATCAAAAAATAGGCCGCGGATAGGATCAGGTAGGCCAGCGAGAGGGCGCGGCGGAAGCCTAGGCGGTCCGCGGCGGCGCCGCCAAAGGCGGCGAGAAACCATACCATTCCCCCGAAGATGCCGGCCAGAGTTCCGGTCTCGACGGAAGAGAAATTCAGGCGTTCCTCGAGGTACAGGGCCAGCGAGGCAAACGCCCCATAATAGGCAAGGCGCTCGAAGATTTCGCTACCGTTGGCGATCCAGAACGGCCGTTCGAAGCCGGTGCGAATCTCCTCGAGCCGGGCGGAGAAACTCAAGCGCCGCTCCTGAGAAGCAACCGCCGATCGGGCTTCGATCGAGCGGTCGTGCGGCGCTCGCTAAGCGCAATCGCCAGCGGTGACCGACCGGGGAATGGGCTTGGGCTCTTCATGGCTCTTCCACTTGTTCTGCCAGGATCCTCGGGTCCTTTTCACCCCCCGCTAGGCCTTGGTTCTCTCACCAAAGATTGCGGTGCCGACGCGGACACAAGTCGACCCTTCTTCGATGGCGACTTCAAAATCATGCGACATTCCCATGGATAGGACCCGCATGCCGACCGAGGGCAGCTTGCGAGCAGCGATTTGATCGCGCAACTGACGAAGCCGCCGGAACGAGGGTCGAGCTTGCTCCGGATCTTCCGCGAACAGCGGAATCGCCATCAGCCCGCGAAATTCCAGATGGTCGAACTCGGCGGCGTGACCTAAAAGATCGTTCAATTCCTGTGATTCGGGTGCGACTCCGCTCTTTGCCGCCTCGTGCTCCAGGTTAATCTCAAGAAGAACCGCGAGCCGTCGTCCGATTCGCCGGGCAGAAAGATTGAGCTTCTCGGCCAGGCGCAGCGAGTCGACCGAATCGATGGCGGCAAACAGCTCCGCCGCTTGCGAAGCTTTGTTGGTCTGTAGGTGCCCGATCATGTGCCACTCGGCGGCGGGCAAATCCCGCAAGGCCGCCCATTTGCCCGCGAATTCCTGCACCCGATTCTCGCCGAACAGTCGTAAACCGGCGGCGTAGGCTTCGCGGATCGAGTTCGGCGGAAAATTTTTGGTCACCGCCATACAAGCGATTTCCTTCGGATCACGTCCAACCCGAGAAGCCGCGGCGCGAATGCGGGCTTGTACCTGCTTAACGTTGTTCGCAACCATACTCACTCGCAACCAGACAGGACGCGGAGAGAAAGTACTCGCCATCGCATAAATACCCAGGAGCAGTTCCGTGACCGCAGCTTACCGCACGGTATGGTCTGATGGATGATGACCAACAAAGCCTAGAGAGTGTCACAGGGGGCGGATGAAAATCAAGCGTTCGACGTCGTTACCCGCAGTGGGATGGGTCATCGTGTTGCGGGCGCTTGCTGTAGTTCGCAAACCTGTCGCTGCCGCTCACATGATGGCAGTGGGCGGGGCGGGTTCATCCGGGCTGCCAGCGCTGGCGAGCGGTATCTTGATCATGACCAAGATCAGCACCGCCATGGCAAGCAATCCGGACAAGGCAAAATCGCCCGACCCGAGGTGCCAGAGCGCGTGATTGGTTCCGACAACGGCAGCAATCACCAGGCCGCATAACGCTTCCCCGGCGATCAGACCGGATGCGGTCAATACTCCGGCGTTATCCACCCGCGCCTTTTGCGCGTCGTTGTAGCCGCGGCGGTCCCTCAGTTTGTCGGTAATCCAGCGGATCAGGCCGCCAAGAAAGATGGCGAAGGTGGTTTCCAGGGGCAGATACATGCCGACCGAAAACAGCATCGGGCTTTTGACTTCCACCATGATCATGGCGAACCCCATCAGGATGCCAACCACCACCAAAGGCCACGGCATGTTGCCTCCGACGATGCCTTGCGCCAGCATCGCCATCAACCCGGCTTGCGGTGCCGGTAGCGCCGCGCTGCCAAAGTGGTACGCCTTATCCAAGATCATGAGGGGAAGAAACAGAATCAGCGATGCGACCAGGATGCCGAAGATGTCGCCCAGCTGCATTTTCGCGGGTGTGCCGCCGAGGATGTGTCCCACCTTCAAGTCCTGCAACATCTCGCCTGCCACCGCCGAGGAAACGCAAACCACGGCCGCCACCCCGAGTACGGCTGCCACTCCGCCGGTCCCGGACACGCCGAGCGCCACCATCATGAGCGCGGCTACGAGCAGCGTGCACAGAGTGAGCCCGGAGACGGGATTGTTGGAGGAGCCGATCATGCCCACCAGGTTGCCGGAAACTGCTGCAAAGAAGAAGCCAAGCACGACCATCACGGCCGCCGCGACCATCGCGCCCGCCATCACTTTGTGGCCGGCCAAGTTATGTGCCCCGGCGATAAAGAAGTAGTACAGGCCAATCATGGCCAGAAATACCACGCCCACTCCAAGAAAAACTACCCTTGCACTCAGATCGCGATCGGTGCGGTCGGTGGCTTGGTGCGCTTCCGCAGATTTTCGCAGATCGGAAACCGCACGTTTCATGCCTACCACCAGTTGCTTGCGCATCCGAAAGAGGGTGAAGCCTGCCCCGACCAGCATGCCCCCAACTGCGATGGGGCGCACGATCGAGTACCAGACACTGAAGGCGACGGCGCTCCAGTAAGCATCGGCGCCGGCGTAGGCCGGCATGGCGGGAAGACTCGGACCCAGAAAATAAATCAAGAGCGGAACCAGCAAACCCCAGGCCAGTACACCGCCGGCGAAGTTCAGCGCCGCCAATCGCGGTCCGATAATATAGCCGACGCCAAGATAGGCCGGACTGACAGCGGGGGAGGTGAAGGTGCTCATGCCACCGGTGGCCACGATCGGCGAAGTTGCACTGCGCCCCAGGCGCAGACCGTTGGGCATTTTGGGAATATTGATGAGCACCTGTTTGGTG
>Ga0187783_10002365_pt1 | contig 13989 bp, 13 predicted proteins | sample 1015_SJ02_MP02_2_FD_132471 | JGI IMG/M metagenome (GOLD analysis project Ga0187783, IMG submission 132471) | Tropical peat soil microbial communities from peatlands in Department of Meta, Colombia - 1015_SJ02_MP02_20_MG | ecosystem: Environmental > Terrestrial > Soil > Wetlands > Peat | place...
CAAGCGAAGCCATGCGCCAGATGATCGCGGCAATGCAGCAGGCCATGAGGCCGGCGAAAACGGCCGGAGATTGACGGCCAGATCGCGGCCGACCACGAAACGATCAGGTGTCCATGCTGACCGTCCCGATTGCGACGTCAGAGGACATCTATATTGGCTGCCAAATCAGAGGAGGCCTCACTACGTGAGGTCCAGCAGCCAACAGCGGGGACCAATGGCACAAGGACGTCGAAATCTTACGGTAGGTCGCCGCGCTCTTCTGAAGGGTTCCGTCCTCGGAGCGGCTGTCGCCCTCGTGCGCGAACTCCTAGCTGAGACTGCCTTTGCCAGAGGCACCTCATCGGTCGCCTCGCAACCGATCGTTGAAACCACCACTGGCAAGGTCCGCGGCGCCACTACGAACGGCATCAGCGTCTTCAAAGGCATTCCCTACGGTGCTTCGACCAGCGGACGAAATCGTTTCATGCCTCCGGTTAAACCGGAGCCCTGGAATGGCGTGCGCGACGCAATCCAGTACGGCGACTCCGCGCCGCAAACCGTACCGGGCGCGCCAGGCATCTTGGCCGGGATGAGCTTCTTGGCGTCAGGCGAAAATCCTCCGGGAATCGGCGAAGGGGAAGATTGCCTGGTACTCAACGTCTGGACGCCGGGCCTAAAGGACAACCGCAAACGGCCTGTCATGCTCTGGTGTCACGGTGGCGCCTTCACGTCCGGTTCTGGCTCCGCCCCTCTTTATGACGGTGGCAATCTCGCTCGTCGTGGAGACGTCGTCGTCGTGACGATCAATCACCGGCTGGGCGCTTTGGGCTACACCTACCTTCGTCACCGGGGGGGCGAAGCGTTCGCAGCCTCAGGGAACGTCGGCATGTTGGACATCGTTGCTGCTCTTAGGTGGGTGAGGGACAACATCGCTGAGTTCGGGGGCGATCCCGGTCGAGTCCTGATTTTCGGGGAGTCCGGTGGTGGTCAGAAAGTTTCGACGCTCATGGCCATGCCGCCGGCGAAGGGACTTTTCCATCGCGCCGTGATCGAAAGCGGTCCGGGGGTCAGGATGAACGGCCTCGAGCATGCCACGAAGGTCGCGGACATGTTGCTCGGCGAGTTGGGGATGAAGGCGGACCCTATTACCGACATTCAGACGATTCCTCTGGAACGCATCATGGCAGCGCAGGGCGCCGTCAACCGCAAGCTGGGATCCTTCGTGCCGGGTATGATTCAGGGCTTTTCGCCAGTCGTAGACGGCGTTTCGCTACTCGCGAACCCCTTCGATCCGGTGGCGCCCGAGATGTCTGCCGATGTGCCGCTCTTGATCGGCTTCAACCGGACCGAATTGACCCTTTTCGCAGCGGGCGATCTGAGCTTGTTCTCGCTCGACGAAGCTGGCCTCGAGCAGCGCGTGAAGTCCCTGCTGGGCGATCATGCCGAAGCGGTCCTTCGCGCGTTTCGCTCCGACTATCCCCAGGAGAATCCTTCCGGCCTTTATTTTTTGATCGCCACGGCGTACCCGACCGTAGCTTTCACAGCCAAGATTGGGGAGCGCAGAGCTGCCTTGGGAAAGGCCCCCACCTATCTCTACGAATTCACCTGGGAGACTCCGATCCTGGGCGGCCGACTGAGGTCACCGCACACAATCGAAATGCCCTTCGTGTTCGATAATGTCGGAGATCCACTCGTGCAGAAACTGACCGGAGGCGGCCCCGATATTTTCCCGCTCGCCGAGCGCGTCAGCGGCGCATGGACTGCTTTCGCGGCCACAGGCAGTCCTGATTCAAAGGGGTTCCCGCGCTGGCCGCCCTATTCGGCGGCGGACCGAAACGTCCTGACTATCAACACGGAAAGCAAAGTCGAGAGGGATCCTGGCCGTGAAGCGCGTATGGCCATCGAACGGGTCTTGTTCGCCTCGCCTTCTTGAGAGTTTCCCCAGGGCGGCCGGGCCGACGTTGCGTGTTGGTCGGCCGCACCGATCCGCCCGTTTTCTCGCGAGCGGACCGGCGCGCTTCAAGCAGAGGTAGAACTGAACATCAGCTGCTTAGGACGATGCTCCTGCTCGCTCGGCTATCTTTGTCTCGGCCACGTGGCGGATCAGATGCCGTGTCCGCTCGACAAAAGCCAGTTTGTCCGCAAGGCAGGTTTCCAACAGCAGAGCGACTCCATGGTGGCCCGCTAGGTCAGCTGCCGCGGCCAGGGCCACATATTCCCCAATGCGAAGGTGCGTGAGATGGCTCAGTTTCGCCAATACAAAAAGACGCCTGGCGGTTGGTGATTGTATTTCTGCGAGTTCTTTGCGGAAGTCCTCTAGGAAGGTTTCCTGGAGACGTCCACTGAACTTTACCGGCTTCTCGTTGATGAGGCTGAAGCAGTGGTCGAGCGTGGCGAGGACCTTTTCGGAGACGAACGCCCGTGCCTCCAAAGCCTCCTTGATCTGGGGGTCTTGCGCGACCTCACCGATCTCTTGGTAGACCTTCGCGGCTCTTTCTGCGCCCTGCCGCACGTCGCTAAGAAGAGTTACAAAAACATCTCGAGGTGTCTTTACCGGCATGTCTTCTCCTTCCGTGAACGAGTGAATTGGCCTTCTCCCCCCGCTTGAATTCTGCAAGTCGCAACGTGAGATAACAACTGGCAAAACTGACAGGAAAGCGGCTCTCAGATCGCCGATTGTGGATACAAAATGAATAAAACACGGAAGCAGGGAATGCGCATTGATAGGCTTGCATTTGCGGGAAGAGGATGGCTGCGCCGCTGCCCCTCAGCGTACCGTTTTCCACAAGAACTAATCGACGCGCTCCCATGTGCTGTCAGGGTTGTACTCTTGCATCGCGGAAGCGATTGTCGAAGTTTGCTCTCCCAGGTCCTTTTGATACACCACTCCGCTCTTGTTCACGACGAACGTCATCACACCGGAATTGCGGTATTGAGCGGGATAGGCCACAAACGCGAATCCCCGAGTGAGCTTGCCGTTGACAACGTAGCCCATCGCTCCTCCTTTCGCCGCCGGGCCCTGCTTGGTGAGGATGCGGAAAAAGTAGCCGTGAAAGGGCGCCTGCTGCCCTTGCTGGAAACGGTAGCCCTCCGCTGTGGCGTAAACCAGCCCCGGTCCAATCGGGCTGGGAGCCTCGTCGTCGGAGGTTTTCCAGTACAGTCCGTTGTGCTTGCCCTCATCGCTGATGAATTTGAGGGCGTACTGGCCAGCGGAAGCACCGTCTCGGGAAGCCGATGCGTAGTCCAGCTGCGCCGCCACCAGACCATGAAGGATTTCGATGGCATCGTTTTCGTTCCTGCCCACACGCCGGTAGAGGATTTCCTTTTCCCCGCTCTCGGTATCGAAGTACCAAGCGGCACTGCTGTTCTTGACGATGGAAATGGGAAAAGGCCAATTGTCGGCGCCGATGTAAAGGGTGACGCTTTGATCGGGCTCGATGACGACACGATGCATCTGATCGTAGGCGCGGATGAAGTTTTGAGCCATGTTCTTGTCGGCGACATCGTCACCCGTGTGGAGGATGGCGTTCGCATGCGCGCCGAAGATGGCCGCCTGCGCCTGACTGTCACTCGATTTGACCGCATTATAGAGAGCCAGAGCCGCCTCGCCTGGCGACGCAAACGTTTTTTCGTTCCCCTGTTGCCCGGACGCAGGACTCAGCAGGGGAACAACCATCGCCGCGGCCACCGCTAGCCGAGCGAGATGGCACAAAACAACGCTCCGCTTTTGACCAAGCGTGATCAGGACAAGCGGTCTGGACGGCATCAGCGTGTTCTCCTTCATCGAGTTTGAAACTGGAAACCAGTGACTGCCGGGCGGGCTCGCTATCGGCGACGTCCGCCACCGCCTCCCCCTCCCCCTCTGCCTGCCTGTTCCCGCGCCCCTCCGCCTCCGCCCCGATTTCCCTGGAAACTTTGCTGCCCACGAGCGCTATTGGTGCGGGCATTGCCCCCTTCACCGTAGTTGCTGAAAGCGCCGCTGCTCGTGCCGCGATTCGCTTGCGGTTCATATCCGCGAGAAGGCTGGCGCTCGGATTGATTGAGACTGGCGGGGCGGGCTTGATTCTGATTCAAGCCGGCACGGTTCTGCTGATTGAAATTGGGCTGGCTGCCGCTGAGCTGTTGACGGTTGGGCTGTCCGGAATTCGCGCGGTTGTTGTTGAACTGGGGTTGGTCGTACTTCTGATTGAACGTTGGGGTCGTAAAGTTGCTACTGCGGGCGTTGGTGTTGAAATTGTCGGCGCGATAGTTATTGTTGTTGAAGTTGTTTCGATTGAAATTGTTGGAATTGACGTTGTTCCGATTATAGTTGTTCGTGTTGAAGTTATTCCGATTGTAGTTGGTGACGTTGCGATTGTAGTAGTTGTTGCGGTTGACGAAGGTATTGGAGTTCGACACATACACGTTGCGGTTGTAGACAACCGTGGAGTTGTGCCAGCCGCATCCCCAAGAGTTCCAGCCCCATCCGCAGCAACCGTTGTTGGAGATCGCCGCGCCGACAGCAATGCCAAGACCGAAAGAGATTAGTCCCGTGGCAACCATTTCGCCCGTGGAATAGCCAGGGTAGGCCGGCACAGGTGCGCCGTAGACCGTGGTGGGATTGTAGGTCGGTACGTACACGACGTTCGGTTGTGCTGGCTGAATGATGATGGTCTGGGGGGGAGCCTGCACAATGGTCGTTTGTGGCTCACCGGAAGAAGCAGGCGCCGGTGCGGCCGAGGGAGGCTGATTCTGCACCGTGACGTTCTGTTGTGCATTGCTCTGCAGGTTGCCAGACTGCTGCGCACGTTGCCGCATTACTTGCACAGCATTCATCACGCTTTGCGGAAAGTTGAAGTAGGCATCACCGAGGGCAGAGGTCCAGGACAAATTTGTGGCCATCTGGTTCAACACGTCAGGGAATTGCGTGAGCCCCTTGACGCTGACGTCCCAAGGTTGTGTGTCCACCGCCTGCATGAGTTGGCCGTCCTTGAGGTTGGAATTCTGCCCTATCCAAGTATTCGCGGCGGTAATTTGATCCGGATACGTGGCAGCGGCAAGTACCTGGGCGACGAGGTTATCCGGAAACAGCGCAATCGGAGCGACAAGTTGGTAGAGCTGGTCAGGTGTTGGAGTCGACTGGGTGGTAGGCGGCACTTGCTGGCTCTGTTGCGCCGTCTGTCCAGGCTGCTCGTTTGGCTGTTGAGACTTCTTGCACCCTTCCAGAGCGGGCCCCAGAATCAGAATGACGCTGAGAAAAATCGAAAGGAACCACTCATTCCTTTTCATCGTCAGCCTCCGATCTGCCCAAAAGGGGTCGGCGCCGCGATCCTGCTTACAGGTGTGCCGGAGAGAACCCCACAAATGCGGCTGAATGGCACGGGCCCCAATCGGGGATTCCGATGGGTCAACCGAAAACGTTACGCGCAAGCGAAAGGGTCTGCAACCTGTCAGTTCTTACAGTTCCCGTTATCCCGTCAAGCGGCTGATCTTTAGGCTCCCGCAGAAACCCGTTGGTCGCAGATCGCCTGGCGGCTTAGGCAGGTCTAGCGGTTGCCAAATGACAAGCTCAGACCGGACGTCGCTCCGTAATCGGAGCCGACAAAGCCCGGCGGCGGCTGATTATCCCAGTTGCCGTATACGGTGAAGTTCCAGTTGAGCTTGCCCCAAAGCTTGACGTAGTAAGAAGCGTTCAGGTTGAAGCGCAGCCGTCCAGGCTGTGAAAGAGCCGGAAGAAGGATCGCATCCAGCGTGATGGTAGTCTTGTCGAATCGGAAGAGGTTCAGGTTTGTTCCGACCAAGGCCGTGGTCACCTGTTGCGTCGGCGACGGAAGGACAGCTTCCTGGTAGTTGATCCGCTGCCAAGCAAAACCGCCATACACTCTGAAAGTCGTGCGGCCCGTATTCTTCAGGTATCGCCCGATGCCCCCTCCCAGAGTGGTCTGGATCTGAATGCCCTGCACGGTGCTTTGCAAGAGATCGGCGAGTCCTGTGTAGTACCAGTTGTTCCATCGCAAAAGCCGCTGCGCGGTCAAGGTCACTTCGTTGCGCGTTTTATTACTAGCCCCTTGGTTGGCCGTAAAGTTCGAATTGTAGCTCGCTCCCGCAGACCACCGCTCGGCCGGATATTCGACGCTGGAGTTCAGATTGTATTGGGTAGATTGGTTGCCTTTTGAATAGCTAAAACCCGTGCCGATTTGACCGTTTAATCGCTGCCAGAAGTTGGTGGAGGTTTCCGTGGCATTAACGACCTGTGTGGCCTCCAGTGTCACCTTGTTCTCGGGAGTCTCAACTACTTCGATCTGTAAAGGCCTTCCACCGAGATTTTTCGGAGTCGAGAGAGTGCCCGTATAAACCGTGCCGTCTTGCGTTTTGACCAGGAACAACTGCTTGCTCTCAAGATGATCGACTCGATCCCAGTCAACCGAAAGCGTTCCCAGAATATAGGACACGCTGATATAAAGTGTGTTCGACGTAAGCCCCTTGATTTCACAAGTAATGCGGTCACCGTTCTTCATCATGATGAGGTCGGTCTTTTCGCGCGCCAGCAGCGGGTTGGCAACCAGAATGGCAGCACACAATAACGTCAGTTTAGGGTTCATGGCGAGTCCTCGCTATTACTCTGTGGCGTCAATTCGCGGTTTTCAAAAAACGCGGAGCGCCGCCTCTCCACCTCGGAGTGTTTCGTTGGGCTGCACCGGAATCATCCACCCCATTTTGAACGAGAGAGATTCCTACCCATGCTGGGCGAAGTTGCCGAGCGGGGTACCAGGCATCAAACAACTCCACGGAATCTCGTCGATCAATTGATTTTCCAGCTGCGTCGTCTGCCCGAGTGCCTTCCAGATGGCAGCGGCCAGGCGCGGCAAGATTGGGTTCAACAGCAATCCGAGCCATGCGATGCCCTCGCATGCGTCATGCACCGCATCGCTGACACGGCGGGCGTCGGCAGAGTCTTGGCTTTCTTCCGGCGCAAGGGCGTCGGAGAGGCGGGTTTCGATTTTCGCGATGAGCGACCAGATTTTTGCCAGAGCGTCGGTAAAGTTCTGCGCATCGAGCAGAATCCGCACTTCCGCTCGTAGATCTGCGACACAGATCTCAATGTCCTGCTTGCTCTTTGGGCGTAGCGACGGAGAGGGAACCCTACCCTCACAGTACTGCCTCGCCGCGGACAGCGCTCGTTTCGTCAGATCCTCTAGGCCCCCCGCCAGATCCCGTTGGTAGTGGGTCGCGACGGCCCTCGGCTCGACCCGGCTGTCTTTGACATAGCGCACCCATCGCAGAAGGTAGTAACGCACAGCGTCGCTCCCGAAATCGTTCGCCACCGCCTGACGAAGGAGTTCCGTCGCCGAGTCTTGTGTCTCGTTGTGCAGCGCGGCGTGTGCGAAAATACGTCTTGGGAGAGGCAGCTCAGCAGCCATCAGAAGGGCAGGCCAGTAAATGGCATGGGGCCGGAGCCCTGACAGGCCGGTCACATGGAGATCCGCCGGCCAACATTGTTGAAACTCTTCGCTTGCGTAGCCGTTTTGGGCAAAACCAATCCCGCTCAGGTAGGCGATCAGTTCGCTGTAGAGATTGCCCACGACATGCTCCGAATCGCCGGGCCACGCAATGCCCTCAGCCGTTGAGGTCGTGCTCATGGCGATGTCCGCCAGGCCTTTTCGTACCACATGCTCGATCTCTTCGAAACGAGCCTGCGGCTGGATAAATTCCGGCTCGTTTTTGTAAAGGGCCAGCAAACGATCTCGAAACGCCGAGAGGCGGAAAAAATATCGCTGTTCAGAAATCATCGTAGTGGCGCGGCCACACCTTGGGCAGTTGATCGGCTCGGTGGACCTGCTCACATCGATTCGGTCGTACCCGCAGTAGCGGCCCTCATACTTACCTTTGTAAATAGCCTGCCGCGAGCGGCGCAGCGTGCGTCGCAGCAAGGCCTGCACGGCGTGGGTGTGCCCGCCAGAGTCAAGCGAGATGAAATGTGTAGCGTATACGTCAAGGTGCCTCAGGATGTCTTGGTGGGCTTCGACGTTTTGCGTCGCAAATGCGGAGATGGCTCCTGCATGCGGGCCAGGCGTGTTCGTGCCGATCAGATGTACAACCTCAAAGCCGCACATTCGTTTGTGTCGAGCAATCGCATCTCCCAGAACGGCGCGGTAGATGGACTCAATGCTGGGACGGGAAGCCGCGTCATAGATTTGCGTGGTTACGTAAAATTTCATCTTTACCGACCCGGCAGTGAATATAAAACAGGCCTGAGCGGATTCCTAACACGCAAGCCGTTCAGAACGGCGCCCGCGCCTGACTCACCACCTGGGTCCGCTGGAACGATCCTCCCATTCGGCATGGAGTGAAAGCCGCAAAAGCACAGTTCCGTGGTGAAGCCCCTATCAAACACGGACAAAATTGACTGTTTGCGCGTTCCTCTCTCTTTTGCTCCTCTCGATAAGCGGGCAAGACTCACTGGAACGAAGCGGGATGTTAGGGCGTTCGACTCCATTCTCGTTGTGCGATTGGTTTTACGTTGGAGGCGGTGTAGGATGTACCCGGCTGTTCGTTGCACTGCGCACTGCCGGCTTCAGCCGGTACGTTGGTAACCCTATCGACCAATTGCGGAGTCTATGCCCCTCAACAGCTACAGAGAGCGAGGCTAGCGAAGCAAACGGAGGGTGAGCGTGAGCAAGGAACTTCCTCTCATCTATTTGGCTCGTCATGGTGAAACTGCCTGGACCATCTCCGGCCAACATACCGGGCGTACCGATCTTCCGCTGACCGAGCGTGGTGAGCGTAACGCAACGCGACTTGCTGACCGGCTGAAAGGGCTGGCTTTTGAAAAAGTCTTTTGCAGCCCTCTGAAGCGCGTCCGGCGGACCTGCGAACTGGCTGGGTTTGGCTCGGTTGCGGCGATCGATCCGAACCTGCTGGAGTGGGACTACGGCCAATACGAAGGTCTCCGCAGCGCGGAAATCCACGCCACCAGACCGGACTGGCAGCTGTTCCGGGATGGCTGTCCCGGTGGGGAGTCACCCAACGACGTCGGCGCGCGGGCGGACCTCGTTATCAAGCGGGTGCGGGAGATCAACGGAAACGTACTGCTGTTCTCCAGCGGGCATTTTCTGCGAGTTCTGGCGGCGCGTTGGCTGGCGCTGCCCCCGGACGGTGGTCGGTACTTTCTGCTGAGCACAGCGAGCGTGAGCGCCCTGAGTTACGAGCACAACCTGTCTCAATCGGCGATTCGGCTTTGGGACGACACGCGCCACGTGGAAGAGCCAACGACTTCGAGCGAAGCGAAGACGGCTGTAGGCGGGCAGCCTGTTTGATGGACGCAAACGGGGGAAGGCACTTTATGAAGGTGTTGGCAATCGACATTGGTGGAACCCACGTCAAGGTACTCGCCTCAGGGCAGAAGCAGCCGCAGAAGTTCGTTTCCGGTCCGAAGATGACGCCGAAGCAAATGGTCGCCGATGTGAAGAAGCTGACTGCCGGTTGGAACTACGAGGTGATCTCGATCGGCTTCCCGGCGGTGGTTGTCCACAACCGGATCCTCCATGAGCCGTGCAACCTTGGTCCTGGCTGGGTTAAGTTTGACTTTGAGAAGGCCTTCCGACATCCGGTGAAGGTGGTCAATGACGCGGCGATGCAGGCTGTCGGGAGTTACAAGGGCGGGAGAATGCTCTTTCTGGGGTTGGGCACTGGACTTGGCAGCGCCATGATTGTGGATGGAATTCTGGAGCCGATGGAACTCGGCCACCTTCCTTACCGCAAAGCCACCTACGAGCACTACCTGGGCACGGCCGGACTGAAGCATCACGGAAAAGCCAAGTGGCGGAAGTGGGTTGGCGACGTGGTGAAGCGCCTGGCCGCTGCCCTCGAGCCCGAGGACATCGTTCTGGGCGGGGGCAACGTCAAATACCTGGATACACTGCCGAAGGGTTGCCGCGAGGGGGATAACGCCAACGCGTTCTTGGGCGGCTTTAAGCTTTGGGCGACGCGGGGAAAGCAGGCGGACAACGTCCCTGCCACTGGTTCAGCGAATCGCATCACTCACCCACAGCAAGCCTCGCTGTGACTTTCTCCGAGGCGCTTTTCAAGCTGCCGACGTCGCTACCTCTGACTTCGTGTGTGCCTGAAGATCGAGTTTCGGCCGAACGAACTCCTTACTGAACCATCATCCCGTGTGGTGACCCGGCCGCAAGTCGTGCACCGATGTGCTCGGCTCGAGGCCCGTGCAGCGGCGAGCGCAGCGGGTTTAGACACGCGGATCTGAATCGTCTACAATTCAGGCCACCGACTCTGCGGAGGATCCATGAGGAATGCACTTCTGGGGCTACTGCTTTCCGTGTTTGCGCCGCCACTGCTTGCTCAGGGCGCTCCGCCACAAGCTGCGGCTAACCAACCCTATACCATCGAGTACTACTACAAAGTGCAATGGGGACACCAACAGGAGTTCCTGCAACTTTTCCTGAAGAACCACTATCCGCTGCTCAAAAAAGGCGTGGAGAGCGGTCGGATGATTTCTGTAAGGATTGAAACCCCCGCGAACCACATGACAGAGGATGCGCGCTGGGACTATCGCGTTACGATTCAGTACAAGAATTCGACGGTGGCGACAACAGCTAACCCCGAGGAAGAATCCCTTATTAAAGAACTGTGGCCTGATCAGGAAACTTACAAACGCGAGGAACAGCGGCGGTTCGAGATATTGCTGGCTCATTGGGATCTTCCGGTCACAGATATCACACCATCGAAGAAATAGCCTCGGTCATACGGCCTCTCTCAACCGCATTGGCTCCCCATTGGCGATTGCAGAGTCCGGCGACGCAAGCGGCGCTACAGTGAGATCTCAAGTGGCCTGTTGCAAACCAGCGATCTGTACCAGGCCAGAGCCAGCCCAGGCGCGCTGGGACCCCGCGGCTTTGGCCAGCATATGGGCCGACGGGATTCCCGTGCGGGCAAGAGACTTTTCACAGTCCTGCGTAGAGGGCCCACGCACGTTGCCCTCCATGTAAGCCAATCCCGGGCAGCGACTGCAGGTACCCAAGTGCGCACAGGACGAGCAGGTGGTCAAATCGCGGCCGCGAATCGAACGTACCTCGTTCATTTGTGGTGAATCGTTCCAAATCTCCAGAAACTTCTGCCGACGCACGTTACCGGTGGGTAGCGGAAACTGCACACAGGGGTAAACGTCTCCGTAAGGGGATATGTAGCAGAACGTATGGCTGGCGCTGCACGGCAGGCCGTCCCGAATGTCGTCGTCCACGGCTTCAGGCGGAGCACAAACCTTCTCCACGTTGCCGACAAGTTCTGGGGTGCGGAAGACTCTCTCAAGTTCTCTTGGGCCCACTCCCCACCGAAGGATCGAACGGTCACCATCCATCCTGGGCGTGATGGTCGGATCAACCGTGTATTCGGCGCCCAATTCTTTGGCCAGCGCCACCACCCCGAGATAGTCTTCAAGGTTCTGCCGCATCAGCACGTTGGCGATGACCACCCTCATCCCGCGTTTACGAAGCAGACGGATGCCGGCGATCGAGCGCTTCAGCGAGCCCGGAAGCTTGGTGATGGCATCATGAACCTCCGGTCGGTGTGAATAGATACTGACCTGTAGGGATTGAACTCCCAGCTCGCACAGACGGTCCGCCTCATTTTCTCTGATCATGAAGGCGTTGGTTTTGATCTTGACGCAAAACAGAAGGGAGCGGGCATATTCCAGGATCTGGAAGAAATCCCTGCGCATCAGCACTTCACCGCCACTGAAGCAGAGAAAGAAAACGCCCGCCTCGGCCAGTTGGGCGAGTACGCCCATAATCTCTTGGGCGGTCAGCTCGCCGTGATCGTCATGGTCTAGGTAGCAGTGGACGCATCGCTCGTTACAGCGGTAGGTCACATCGAATTGGACGCTAAGAGGTGTACCCGTCTTGAGCGCGCGCTCGTTCATCTCCTCGATCAGAGTGCTCATGCAGGGCCTTCGGGAGGCACGAGGATCGAAGGCCGATCGATCGGCTGATCGGAAAGCAGCATGATTCCATGCTCCGCCAGCTCCCGGACAAAGGCTTCTGCATCCTGGAGCGCTTGGTCTGGCTCCACGTCATATTCCACACAAATCCTCTGGGAGATGATTTCCTGGAGCGCGGTGGCGCCGTCCGCCGCTTGCCAGATGATCGTGCCCACGCGATTCAGGTTGAACAGCCTCGCATCACGTGCGGACATGATCATCATCTCGCCGCCGAGCACGCGCGCGGCAATCGCGCGGCTTCGCGCAATGTAGAGCGTGCTCATGTGATCAGTTCCCATACCCGCGGGTCCTCAGCAAACACCAGACGGCAGACCGGGACGCTCGCCACAAAATCCAAAATGGTGTCGAAAATCCTGCGCACTAACTCCTCATCGCGCGCGAAGAAAAGCACGTGGCGGAGCAGCTCCCGCGCGGCTTCGCTCTCGCTTAGCGGTTCGATGCGGTTCTCGAGACCTTGCTTCAAAAGGAACAGGGATCCAAGCGGCGCGTTCACCTTCTGACCGATGCGCGCCAGCTCTCCGACGAAAGGCGTGCCGAAGGCTTGAAAAGCCGAGGCCGTCAAACGTGGGGCTCCGGATCCTGGACCTACATAGGAAAGCTCGTCGGTGAGCAGCGTGACGTCGGACGGGGCCAGCCGCGCCAGCGTGGATTTCCCCGCGCCGGAAACTCCGGCAAAGACAAATGACCGACCATTGCGTACGACGCTTGCGGCATGCACCAGAAAGCCTCCCGCCCGAGCCAGCAGGAGCGAGTGCAGAATGCGCAGCACCGCATCGATTGCATAGGGATGCGCGCGCTGGGTGACCTGGCCCCGATTCCGTTCTGGATCCCACCACGCACAAAAGTCGCTTCTTTTCATCACCCAACGTCCACCCTCGACCTCGACACGGACGTCCCCTTCGTCTGTCCGCAAGCTCGAATCCCTATCTCCGACTTCGTGCTGTTTCACCAGCTCGACGTCTAATTCCATCGCGCCGTGCGGTGAGCCCGTTCTTACGAAGGTGCCGTAGCGGTTGCCAAGCAGGTGTGCGAAATCAATGCTGTCGGTGCGGATCAGAATCGGTATCTCACCAATCTCAATGGTAAGGTTGTGAAGGGCAGCCGGTGCGGACGATCGCATCGTGAAGCGATTGCGAGTAAGGATTGCTGAGGAAGATTTCATCTGCTTCCGAATCCGAGCTCTCCCACAAACAGCACCAGCCGCCTGCAAAAATGCGATGAGCGCAGAATCCAGGAAATGAGACGGCTGGCGAGCGATCGATGCAAGATCCGCCTCCGAGAGCGGCGCTCGATGGCCGTCACCCGACCCAACAGCTCGTGGCCCGAAATCGGAGCGTCGTTGTCGACTACACTATCGCCTCGCGTCACCCATTGAATTTCGTTTTCGCGGAAGGTGCGCTCGACCACACGGTGGGCCACCAGCTTCCCCGCGCGATGAAACAAGACGATATCGCCCGGAAGAGCTTCGGACGCATCGTGGCCGCGAACGGTCAAAATGTCGCCAGGCCAGACGATCGGCACCATGCTCGTGCCGGTGATGCGCAGACGCAGTGTTCCGGCGGAGCGAAGCAGCTCGGACGCCAACTCGCATTTCAGCGTTTCCCGAGTTGTGGGAAGGCAAGTTGTCGCCGCTCGGCTCATGAAGTTTTTCGATTGAAGTGGCACGATCCTTGGGTGGCGTGCACCTTGCCACAGGTGAGGGCGCTGGCTTCAAAGACCTGCTCGTGCCGCACTGCCGGTTTCTGGTAGGGCTTTCGCGCCACTTCAGGCGTCTCTGTGGGACAGGCCGGCCGATCCGTGTCTTCTCGCTGCTTCATCCGAGTTGTCTCGTCTCCTACTGGGAATTCTCGTCCAGGCGCCCGGCAGTCACCCGGTCGGCAGTCGCGTGATAGAAGGACACCTCTAGCTTGATCGCTGGCCCGTGAAGATGTCGAAAGTCGGCACCATCTGTTGTTACCACAGGAGAAAGGGGTGCCCTGTTCGCCAATCAAAACCTGTGCACGAAAAGGCAACAGACG
>Ga0187783_10002366_pt1 | contig 13982 bp, 15 predicted proteins | sample 1015_SJ02_MP02_2_FD_132471 | JGI IMG/M metagenome (GOLD analysis project Ga0187783, IMG submission 132471) | Tropical peat soil microbial communities from peatlands in Department of Meta, Colombia - 1015_SJ02_MP02_20_MG | ecosystem: Environmental > Terrestrial > Soil > Wetlands > Peat | place...
AGTCGGGGTACGACTACAAGCAGGGACTGTTATGTGCAGCTCAAACATTTTCGATTGGAAGGTATTAACGCTTGGCGCAGCGTTGGCTGTTGCTTACGCGGGCGGTGTTGCTGCTGAGGTTGATGATGAAACCCGAGAGGCTTGCAGGCCAGATGCATGGCGCCTCTGCGGGACTTTTATTCCTGACGTTGAGAAGATCACCGAATGTATGAGCGCGAAAATCAAGGAAGTCAGTCCAGCATGTCGCGCCGCGATGATCCATGAGGATAACAAAACGCGGGCGCGAGGCCGTGGCGCGTCCACGGAAGGTCAGTAATCTTTAGGCGTAGCGCCAGCGGTCAGCGCTTGGTTGTGTTACGTTGTCCCACCAGCATCAACCTTAATTTTGAAACCAGCTATTCGGTGACGGGCGGCTGGGCTTAATTTCAGTAAACGATGCGGCAGTTCACAGGGGACAGTGGACATGCGCAGCTTATTTTTCCTGACTATGGCTACGCTCGTGGTTTTGGCCTTTGACGCAGCCGAATACAATGGTCATTACCGTAAGGCCGTTCTGCACGAACTGGGTCGGCAAGGCCAAAACCTCCAATACAGGGCGGAGCGCTCCGTGACCTTCCTCTGAAGATCATTTTAAAGCCCCTACGATGAATTACGTCGCTTTGATCTTTGGTAGGGCCGCGGCGATCGCGGAATTAGTGCAGATCGGTTTGCTGCTGCTAATCGCCGTAGCCTGCGGCGCTACAGTCTTCGCGCTGTATCCGTGACAGTCGCCCGGCAAGCTCGCGCGGCAGCGCTCGCGACCACATGCGGTACGCTTTGGCGAATAAGGAGGGCTTACGAGGTGTAGTCTCTCACCATGTTGTACATGAGAAAGAGCAGGATAATTCCTACCGAGACGAGCATCCAATTTTGAAGTTGGAGCCCATGAAACGAAAACTCCGCCGTGAGCCATTGGGCCATTTTGGCCTCCCTTAGCGTTCCTCCCTGAGAACGGCGACGCTGATACTACTACCGCCGACCAAAGACAGGCTCTCGCGTAAAAAAGGCACAAAAAAGGAAAAGCCCCAACTGACTTGGCGGGCCATTTGCGCAGCACGCCTGGTGTCGACCTGGAACGCCCGGCAAGAGGCGCACATGCCGATGCTGTTCTCACTGACGATCAGCGCCGCCGTCACTGCACGCTATTGGTTTCTGTGGGTGCGCTGTCCCGCTTGTCGGACCACAACGTCGATTGATTTGTGGACGCTCGACCGTCACCCTGAGGGACGGTGAGCAGTCTTACTCCGGCGCTCTCGTGTCGGTCGTGCCGGCCGCATACACCATTTGCGGAATTGGTCCGGCTGTCGAAACGCAGCATCGCTGATGAGCTGAACGTTTCACGCACGCGGGTGCGCTACTGATTTCGAGAAGCCCCAGGCGCACGCTTCAGTGCAGCATGGTGACGTAACGCTTTGCTCGGCCATCGTGGTTCTGATTAGAGGTAGGCTTGTGGGTGCGCGTTAAGCCTCTGAAATTACATTGCAGAATCAAAATGATGTGGCTCCCCGGGCCGGATTCGAACCAGCGACCAACCGGTTAACAGCCGGTTGCTCTACCGCTGAGCTACCGGGGAAAAGCCTGCTCGCGTGGGCAAGCCGCATATAACAAAGCCAGTCCGGCTTTGAAAGCTTTCGGTCCTTTGCCCGACTGGCTGCCAAGACCTGCCAGACAAAGCTTGGAGCAGCGAAGGCTGGAGGCCACGCCCGGAATTGAACCGGGGTAAACGGTTTTGCAGACCGCTGCGTAACCACTCCGCCACGTGGCCGTCACCGGCGCAGAGGTAACCGTACGGGCGCGATTAAGCAATGCCCGGGTCTCAACCGGCGAACCAAGCGCAACGGTTGCAATAGGCCAGAGATCGGCCGACGGCTCGGTCTTGCGGAACTCTTGCGAACCATGACCCGGCTCTCTGCGCGCGGCGCCATAACGCTTGCTCGGCGCCCGGCTCGCCCGCTTGCGTTTTCGCCAACCGTGTCGCACAACGCCCGTCGACTCTTTTTCGGCCGATCGTTTGGGACGCGTTGCATGTTCGATACCGCGACCGCGCGCCGCATGATGGTGGACCGGCAGGTCCGCACCGCCGATGTCACCAATCTCGATCTGATCGCCGCCATGCTGGCGGTCCCACGTGAGCTGTTCGTGCCGCCCGCGCTCGCCAGCCAAGCCTATCTTGACAACGATATCGCGCTCGGCGAGGGGCGCGCGCTCATCAAGCCGATGGTTCTGGCCAAGCTCATCCAGGGTGCCCGGGTGACGGCGGGCGACCACCTCCTCGATGTCGGCTGCGGGACCGGCTATTCCGCAGCGGTACTGTCCCGCGTGGCCGGCTCGGTCGTGGCGCTCGAGCAGGACGCCGGTCTGGCGCGCCAGGCGCATCAGACGCTGGCCGCGGCCGGTGCCGCGCAAGTGACGGTCGCGACCGGTCCGCTCATCGCGGGCTGGCCGGCAGCCGGCCCCTACGACATCATCCTGCTCGACGGCGCCAGCGAAATCGCGCCCGACCAATTGGGTCCGCAGTTGAAGCCCGACGGCCGGCTGGCCTGCATTCTCGGCCGCCCCCCGGCCGGGAAAGCCATGATTTATCGCCTGATTGAAGGCCGCCTCGTCGGCCGCTCGATATTCGACGCCGCCGCGCCGGTGTTGCCTGGGTTCGTCGCGCCGCCAGCTTTCGTCTTTTGAAGCACTGACGCAGAAAGCGCCGCGGGTCGCGTCTTGCGGCTAAATCGCCGAATTATCACCGGTCTAGCGACCCCGCCAAGCACCTGTGGCGCAGAAACGCCAATTCCCAAATTTCTCCATTTCATCCCCAGTATTGGGGTTTCGCCTTCCGCGGCAGACCTTTAAGGTTGATCATTGGGCGCCTTCGGCCAAGCGCTTTGGCCGGAGCGTGTTTTCGTGTCTGCGACAGGGGATCCACCGCGAAAGGTGGGCGGAGGTGGGGTGGTGGGAGTGGTGTCTACGTCATGAGTGGACGGCGGCTGCGCGCGTATCATTGGGGCGTCGTCAGCACCGCTCTGGCCGGGCTTGCCGTTGCCGCGGCGTGCACCGGCGCGGCGGCCGACACACTCGAATGGGCGCTGGTGCAGGCCTATCAGAACAATCCGTCGCTCAATGCGCAGCGCGCGGCGTTGCGCGCGACCGACGAGAACGTGCCACAGGCTTTATCCGGCTATCGGCCGAAGCTCAGCGTCACCGGCGCCGGCGGCTTCGAGTATTCCAACACGCTGTCCAACAGCGTCAGTCAGCAGGTCTTTCCCAACACCATTAGTTACACCAGCCTTGCCAAAGATTCTGGCCAGCGCAGCGTCGGCGCCGCCGCGACGCAGACGCTGTACAACGGTTTCCAAACCGACAACCGCACCCGCCAGGCCGAGAGTCAGGTCATGGCAGCGCGCGAGACCTTGCGTGTCACCGAACAGCAAGTGCTGCTCGATGCTGCCACCGCCTACATGAATCTGCTGCGCGACCAAGCGATCCTCGATCTCAACCGCCGCAACGTCGAAGTGCTCACTGAGCAGCTGAAGCAGACGCGCGACCGCTTCAATGTCGGCGAGGTGACGCGCACTGACGTGGCACAGGCCGAATCGCGTCTGGCGGCCGGCCGCTCGGCCTTGCTCGGCGCGCAGTCGAACTACGTCGCTTCGCAGGCCAATTATCGGCGCGTCATCGGTGTCGAACCCGGCCGGCTCGATCCGGGTACCCCGGTCGACCGGCTGTCGCCGCCGACGCTCGCCGGCGCCATTGCCCAAGGCGAAGCGCAGAGTCCTTCGGTGCTGGCCGCCATGTACGGCGTCGACATTGCCGAGCTTGCCGTCAAGATCAGCGAGGGCGCGCTCTATCCGAACCTGTCGCTCACCGCGAGCGCCCAGAAGGCCTACGAGCCGGCGTTTAACGTCGTCAAGCAGACGACCGCCTCGCTCCTCGGCACGCTGACGATCCCGATCTATCAGGGCGGCTCCGAATATTCGGCAATCCGCCAGTCCAAGGAAACGGTCGGACAGCAGCGCCTCAATCTCGACGTCAACCGCGATCAGGCGCGCGCCACCGTGGTGCAGTGGTGGGGCCAGTTGGATGCCGCCAGGGCGCAGATCGAGGCCACGACTGCCCAGGTCAACGCTGCCGAAATCGCGCTCAACGGCGTGCGCGAGGAGGCGCGCGTCGGTCAGCGCACCACGCTCGACGTGCTCAACGCGCAGCAGGAACTGGTCAATGCGCGGGTCGCCCTGGTGACCGCTCAGCACGACCGCGTGGTGGCGTCGTATACGCTGCTGGCGGCGGTCGGCGCTTTGTCGATGCCGCACCTCGGACTCAACGTGCTGATCTACGATCCGCAGGTGCACTACCAGCAAGTGCGCGACGCCTGGATTGGCGTGCGCACGCCGGACGGTCGATAAGCCGGCTGCGATGCCGGCGTGCACGGGCCGGTGCCATGTCCACAGATCGCGCCTTGCCTTCGACTTTGGTCATGACTAGTCGGCGCCTGCGTTGCATAGTTGGGTTAGTGTGATTCGGCGTCTCCCGCGGGGTTTTGGCGAACCTGGGGCGATCGGGGAGGGGGATCGCACGAAAACGGCCGAGGATGTGCGCATGACCCAACCGGCGAAATCGCAGGAACCGTCGATGGAGGAGATTCTCGCCTCCATTCGCCGAATCATCGCCGACGACGACGCCACCAAATCCGCGGCGCGGACGGCGGAATCGCCGAAGCCGGAAACACCGCCAGCGCCACCGCCGCCGCCGCCATCCTCCGCAAGTCCGCCGCCGCGACCCCGCATGGAACCTGAACCGCCCATGGAGGTGCCAAACGCGTTCGGGACCGCGGCGGTTTCGGATCAGTCGTCCGACATTCTCGACCTGACCGAAGCGATGGCGGCGCCGCCACCACCCCCGCCGCCTATGCCGCCGGCGCCGCAATTTCGCACCATCGACGCCACACCCGACGTCGGATTTGCCGAGCCGAGCGAAAGGCCGCAGGGTGAGGAGCGCGGCCACCTCATTTCCAGCGCCACCAGCGCGGCGGTCGATTCCGCCTTCAATACGCTGGCGCAAACCGTGTTGATGCAAAATGCCCGCACGCTCGAGGATTTGGTGCGCGAAATGCTCCGCCCGATGCTAAAGGCCTGGCTCGAGGACAATCTGCCGAGCATGGTCGAGCGGCTGGTGCGGGCCGAGATCGAGCGCGTTTCGCGCGGGCGCGCGGGTTGACCCTCATTGCCAGCGCGGCGAAGCCGTCCGACCGGATCGGCGCGGCGGCTTACGCCCTCAGCGCGGCAGCAAGTCTGAGTGCTTGATCCGACAGCACGGTCGGGTCCTCTTTGACGCTCGCTGGCGGCTTTAGCGGCACGCCGTTCTGGCGCGGAATGACGTGAACGTGCAGGTGAAACACCACCTGGCCGCCGGCCGGCTCGTTGAACTGCTGGATGGTCAGCCCGTCGGCGGCAAACACCTTTACCGCCGCGCGCGCGATCGTCTGGGTCGCTTTGATCAGATGAACGAGATCGTCCGGCGCGATATCGAGCAGCGTGCGCACCGGGGATTTGGGAACGACGAGCGTGTGGCCAGGCGCACGCGGCATGATGTCGAGGAAGGCGAATGCCTTGTCGTCCTCGAAAACCTTGTGGGCCGGCAATTCGCCGCGCAGGATTTTGGCAAAAACGTTATTCGGATCGTAGCTCGGCATCGTCCGCTCCTCGCCTGGCGAGTCCGATCATTTCGGCTCCGCGGCTAAATCCTTGCGGAATGGCGCGAAGCTGGCAAGCTCGGCGCCGGCGGCCGCGATGTAGGCGCGCTCGCGAACCAGGTAATCGGCGATGGCGCGCCGCAGCGCTGGATCGGCGATATAGTGCGCCGAATACGTCGTGGCCGGCACGTAGCCGCGCGAAATTTTATGTTCGCCCTGGGCGCCGGCCTCGACGCGCGACAGCTTGTGCCCGATCGCAAAATCGATCGCCTGATAGTAACAGAGTTCGAAATGCAAGAACGGATGATTTTCGATGGCGCCCCAGTGGCGGCCGAATAAAGTGTGCGAGCCGCGGAAATTGATCGCGCCGGCGATCCATCGTCCGGCGCGTTTGGCCATGATCAGCACGATGCGGTCGCGCATTTTTTCGCCAACCAGCGAATAGAACGACCGCGTCAGATAGGGGCGGCCCCATTTGCGCGAACCGGTCTCCATGTAAAATTCGAAAAAGGCGTCCCATACCGCTTCGGTCAGATCGTTGCCGGTCAGCCAATGCACCGTGATGCCGCCGCCGAGCGCGTCGTGGCGCTCGCGCCGGATGGTTTTGCGCTTGCGCGAACTGAGCGCGGCAAGAAAATCCTCGAACGTTGCGTAGCCGGCGTTGTCCCAGTGGAACTGCTGGTCGGTGCGCTGCAGATAGCCGAGTTCGCCAAGAAGCTTGAATTCAGCTTCGGTGGCGAAAGTGACGTGCACGCCCGACACGCCGGCGTGCGCGCACAATTCGACAAGGCCGCGGCCAAGCGCGCGTGCGACCGCGTCGGCTTGCGGCCCCGGCCGCACCAGGAGCCGCGGGCCGGTCGCCGGCGTGAACGGCACCGCGACTTGCAGCTTCGGGTAATAGCTGCCACCGGCGCGCTCGTAGGCCTCGGCCCAGCCGCGGTCGAACACGTATTCGCCGCGGGAGTGGCTTTTGACGTAGCAAGGCGCGGTGGCAAGGAGCACGCCGTCCGCTGTCCGCGCCACGACGTGCCGCGGCTGCCAGCCGGCGCGGACGTCGACCGAATTCGACTGCTCTAGAGCGAGAAGAAAATCATGAGATACAAATGGGTTATACGATATTATCTGATCTGATTGCTGAGCTTGCAAGGACGATTCCTCAGTGCCCGGCCGAGCAACGGTCTGCAGGCGATTGCAGACGTTGGCAGAATCGGCTCTAGGATTGGCGCAAGCGTCCCACTCGGCGCCGCTCACGGCCCCGATCGCGTCGACCACGCTGAGATGCAGCTCCTGCGCTGCCGGTCGCTCGCGCCGTTCCATCGGCTCATTGTGCGCACGGATCACGGCCGAAATCCTTCGAAAATGATCTGGTCGGCAAAGCGCGCGGCGATCTTCCGTTCCGCCTCGGTTCGCACCGCCCAGGTTAACAACGGCAAGCAAAATATGCGCCGTGCCACGGCGGGCGCCAGCGCCGGCAGATCGGCGACCGCGTAGGCCACGAATTGTGGCCGGGTGACAACGGCAGTGAGGAGGTAACCCATGCCGTGGCGCATCCAAAACGGCATCAAATCCCAATAGGGATGCGGGCGGTATTTTGCGGCAACGATGCCGCAGGGAAGCCGCGGCACCTTGCGCCGCAGTACCGTGATCTGCCTCGGATCGAACGACATCGGCGCGGCGCCGCCGCGATAGGCGGCGAGCACATCGGCCACCCGCAGCGCCAGCCGGTCGTCGCCGTCAAACCGGCTTTTCAATTCGACCAGCACGGCGACGCGGCCGGCGACGAGATTGCACAGCTCGCCGAGCGTCATCATGCGTTCCGCGCCGTCGCGAAACGGCACGCGCTTGAGCGCGGCGGCGCTCAGACGGTCGAGCCGGCCTTCGCCTTCGGTGAGGCGGCCGAGCACGTCGTCGTGATGCACCATGGCTTCGCCGTCGGCGCTGATTTGCACGTCGACTTCGATGCCGTAACCGGCTGCGATCGCCGCACGCGCCGCACCGGCGGTATTTTCGATAAGACCGTGCGCCGCGTCATGCAGCCCGCGGTGGGCGATCGGCCCGGCGGTGAGCCAGTCCAGCGCAGTCGACACTGGATTACGATACTTCGAACAGGCCCTCGACTTCGACCGCGGCATCGGCGGGCAGCGCCGCCACGCCCACGGTCGAGCGCGCATGCTTGCCCTTGTCGCCGAACGCCGCGACCATGACGTCAGAGGCGCCGTTCATCACTTTGGGCCCGTCGGTAAAACCCGGCGCCGAATTGATAAAGCCGCCGAGCCGGACCACGCGCGTCACTTTGTCGAGATCGCCGAGCGCGGCTTTGACCTGGACCAAAAGATTGACCGCGCAGGTGCGCGCCGCCTTCTGTCCATCCTCGACGGAAACGCCGTCGCCGAGCCGGCCCTTGGCGACGAGCTTGCCGTCGCCGTCGAGGCAGAGCTGGCCGGAAACGTGAAGAAGATTGCCAGTGCGCACAAACGGCACGTAGTTGGCGATGGGCGCGCGCGGTTCGGAAAGTGCAATGCCGAGCTCCAGCAATTTCTTCTCCACCATTCCGGCCATCGGTTCCTCCACGCGCTTTTCGCCCGATCCGGCTTTCTTCGCCGATGTGGCGGCGTCATGCAAGCGGCGCGAGGCGCTTTGATGCCGTTGCGGGCGGCAAATGAGCCGCCTATCTTCGCCGCATTCTGACGGCAAAAGAGAAAGCGTAGGGTCCGAGGGGGCCGGCGGGCGGGCGCCGTCCGGGCAGGCGAGTTGAGGAAGGCGCAAGCTTTCAGGATCGTGGCTGACATGTTGGCTTCCCGCGGCGTCTTCCTTGTCCTCGGCTTGATTACGCTGTCGCCGCTTTCGGCGCGCGCGCAAGTGGCGCCGGTTAAGCTGGTGCCGCACCGGGCGATCTACGACCTCTCGCTCGCCTCGACGCGCGGAGATTCGCAGATTGTCGCGGTGCGCGGCCGCATCCTCTACGATTTCGACGGCAATGCCTGCCAAGGCTATTCGCTGGATTTCCGCCAAGTCTCCGAACTCGATAACGGCGAAGGCAAGGTCTCGACCAGCGATCTGCGCTCGACAACCTGGGAGGGCGCCGACGCCAAGAGCTTCAAGTTCAGCTCGCAAAATTTCGTCGATCAAAAACTGGTCGACAACGTCGATGGTCACGCCCGGCACGCTGCCACCGAGACCGCCGTCGCTTTGAACAAGCCGCGGCCGCAGAGTCTCGATCTCGACCCCGGCGTGGTGTTTCCGACCGAGCATATGGTGCGGGCGATCGAAGCGGCGCGCGGGGGAAAGTCCATTCTCAATTTTCCGGTCTATGACGGCTCCGATACCGGCGACAAAGTCTTCAATACGCTCACGGTGATCGGCCGCGTCTTGGCGGCGGACGAGCGCAAGCACGACGACGCCGCGGCCGCCGAGCCGAAACTTGCCGGAGTGCCGCGCTGGCCGGTCACTATCAGCTATTTCGACAAGGACAAGAAGGACAGTACCGGCGAGCAGACGCCCGATTACGCGATTGGCTTCGAGCTTTACGAAAACGGCATTTCGCGCGCGCTCGCCCTCGACTACAACGACTTTGTCATCACCGGCAAGCTTTCGTCCTTGGAGATCAAGCAGCCGCAGCCTTGCCCGTAGCTATGGCTTCTCTGGCCCCTCGAAGACAAGCCCGCGCACCACGGCATCGTCGCCAAAGCGGGCGCGCACGGAGTCGATGGCGTGTTCAGCGAGCGCCGAGCGGCCGTCGACGAGATCGGCCGGATCGGCTTCGTCGGCCGACACGATGGCGCTTACCCCAACGCCGAGCAGGCGATAGCGGGTGCCGTCGGTCTCGTGCTCGAGAAGGCCGCGGGCGGCGGCGAAAATGCGGTGCGCGAGTTGCGTCGGCGTATCGAGCGATCGCGCGCGGGTGCGGATTTTAAAGTCTGCGGTTTTCAGTTTCAGCGTCACGGTGGCGCCGGCCAGTTCCTTACGCTTCAGGCGCGCCGAAACATCTTCCGTCAGATTCCACAGAATGCGTTTCAGCGCGCGGAAATCGGCGATGTCGTGTTCGAAGGTCGTCTCCGAAGACACACTTTTGGTTTCGCGCTCGGGGCTGACATCGCGGGAATCGATGCCGCGGGCGAGCCGCGCCAGCCGCCGGCCTTCCTCGCCATAGCGGCGCATCAATTCGACCTCGCCGGCGCGCTGCAGATCGGCGATACGATGGAATCCGTCGCGGGCATAACGCGCCGCGCTGACCTTGCCGACGCCGTAGATAAAGCTCACCGGTTTGGGCGCGAGAAAGGCCGGCGCTTCGGTTTCGCCGAGCACGGCAAAGCCGCGTGGCTTGTCGAGATCGGAGGCGACTTTGGCGAGGAATTTGTTGTAGGACAGCCCGATCGAGACGGTAATCTTCAGTTTTTGCTCAACCTCGGCGGCAAAACGCGCCAGCGCTTTGGCGGGCGACATGCCATGCACGCGGTCGGTGCCGGAGAGATCGAGAAACGCCTCGTCGATCGACAGCGGCTCGACCAAAGGGGTGAGCTTAAGCATCATCCGCCGCGCCTCGCGGCCCACCGCCGAATATTTTTCGAAATTTGGCCGAACGACTTTGGCTTGCGGGCACAGGCGGAGCGCCTCGAACATCGGCATGGCCGAGCGCACGCCAAAGGTGCGGGCGATGTAGCAACAGGTAGCGACCACCCCGCGCTGGCCACCGCCGACGATGACCGGCTCGGCGGCAAGCGCCGGATCGTCGCGTTTCTCGATCGCGGCGTAGAAGGCGTCGCAATCGATGTGGGCGATGGCGAGCGTTTCCAGTTCGTCGTGGCGCAAGAGGCGTGGCGAGCCGCAAGCCGCGCAGCGCGTGCCGGACGGCGGCGCATCGGCGAGGCAATCACGGCAAAGGCTCATGCTCACGGCAGATCGCACTCCCAGATTCGGCCAAGCGCGGCGCGCGCCCGCGCGACGCCAGCGGGATCGATTCCGGCGGCCTCGGCGAAAGCGATCAAGAGTGACTCGTCGGCGAGCATATGCTCGAAGACGCCGGCGAGAAAGCCGGGCTCGTTGGCCGCATCGCGGATTGCCGCGCCCGTCAGGCCTGTGGCGTTAAGGAAACCGGCAAGGCGTCCTCCGTCCTCGGCGATGAAGGCAAGCGCCTGAACCGCCAGTAGTTCCGCCGCTTCACGCGATTGGTGCGTAGGGGATTTCACCGGGTTCCATTTGCCTTTCCGTAACAAATCGCCACTAGCTTGCGAGCCTGCCGCCCGGTGCGCGGCGGCGCGATTCTTGGTGTCGCCGCAAGCATCAGGCCGGGGACCGGCGAAGGGAATGGGGATGGCGAAAACCGTCCTGATCGTGGAGGACAACGAGCTTAACATGAAGCTCTTCCACGATCTGTTGGAAGCTCACGGCTACGCTACGGTCGGCACGCGCAACGGCATCGAGGCGCTAGATCTGGCGCGCAAGTATAAGCCGGACCTGATCCTGATGGACATTCAGCTTCCCGAAGTGTCCGGGCTGGAAGTCACCAAGTGGCTCAAGGACGACCAGGAACTCAAGCGCATTCCGGTCGTCGCGGTCACCGCTTTTGCCATGAAGGGCGACGAAGAGCGCATCCGCGAGGGCGGCTGCGAGGCCTATCTGTCGAAGCCGATTTCGGTGGGCAAGTTCATCGAAACCATCCGCAACTTTCTTGGCAATCCCTGAGGAGCCGTGATGACCGCGCGCGTACTGGTCGTTGACGACGTCCCCGCCAACGTCAAATTGCTCGAGGCGCGGCTATCGGCCGAGTATTTCGACGTCGTCACCGTCATGAGCGGCAAGGAAGCGCTAGCGGTCTGCGAGCACGCGGAATGCGACCTCGTGCTACTCGACGTGATGATGCCGGACATGGACGGTTTCGAAGTCTGCCGGCGGCTGAAAAGCAATCCGGCCACCCACCACATTCCCGTGGTGATGGTGACCGCGCTCGATCAGCCGTCCGACCGGGTGCGCGGGCTGGAAGCGGGCGCTGACGACTTTCTGACCAAGCCGATCCCCGAACTGGCATTGATCGCGCGGGTGCGCTCGCTAGCACGGCTGAAGCTGGTCACCGACGAATTGCGCATGCGGGTATTGACCTCGCACGAGATCGGCATTGAATCGCCGGAGCGCGAGGCGGTGGCGGACTCCGGCCGCGGCGGCCGCATATTGATCGTTGACGACCGCCCGACCTCCTACGAGCGTATGGCCGCGATGCTCGCCGCCGAGCATCAAGTCGAGGTCGAAGCCGACCCGAACCAGGCCTTATTCCACGGCGCCGATGGCAATTACGACCTGCTCATCGTATCGCTGGGACTGCAAAACTTCGATGCGTTGCGGCTGTGCAGCCAGATCCGCTCGCTCGAGCGCACCCGCAATCTGCCGATTCTCGCCATCGCTGAGCTCGACAACGAGGCACGCATGGTGCGCGGGCTGGAAATCGGCGTGAACGATTACCTGGTCCGCCCGATCGACAAGAACGAACTGTTGGCGCGGGCGCGCAGCCAGGTACGCAAGCGCCGCTACAGCGAACGGCTGCGCGACAATGTCCAGACGTCGATCGAAATGGCGATCACCGACGCGCTCACCGGCCTGTTCAACCGCCGTTACCTGGAGAGCCATCTCGCCACGCTGATCGAGCAGGCGGCCGGGCGCGGCAAGCCGCTGGCCGCGCTGGTGATCGACATCGACTATTTCAAATCAATCAATGATCGTTACGGCCACGACGCCGGCGACGACGTACTGCGCGATTTTGCGCTGCGCCTCAAACGCTCGATCCGCGGCATCGATCTCGCCTGCCGCTACGGCGGCGAGGAATTCGTCATCGTCATGCCGGAGACCGACATGGCGGTGGCGGCCATGGTCGCGGAACGGTTGCGCCGGCGCATCGCCGCGGAACCATTCGCCATCGCGCAAGGCAGCCGCCACATTCCGGTGACGATTTCGATCGGTATCGCCGCGTTGCGCGACAAGGTCGACAGCGCCGCCGCCCTGTTAAAACGCGGCGATCAGGCGCTGTACCGCGCCAAACGGGACGGCCGCAACCGGGTTGTGCCTGACGCCGCCTGACCGAGGCCGGGCGTCCGGTAATCACAATTTTTGTGGTTGACGGCAATTGAGCCGCTTCCAACGGCTTTTGCCGGTTGATTTCGCCACCGGTTCCGTTAGCTTTCCCGGCGCGGCATTACGCGCTGACCTCAGGGGGCCTTTGCGGCGCGCCAAACGATGCCGGATTTTTTGCGAATTTAAGCGATAACCCTGCGGAATGCTCAGGTCCGCCGCATCTCCTGGGTCCGTGGGGTTCGGCCGGCACGGGAACGGTGCGAGTGGCCTCCTCATGAACCGTTTCCTGCCGGCCACCATTTCAACATTAGCGGCCGGCGAATAAGGGCGCTTTGCGGCGCCTTTTTTGTTAACCGGATGCGCAACCTATTTGATCTTGGCTTCGCGGAACTCGACGTGCTTCTTCGCCACCGGGTCGTATTTCTTTTTGACCAATTTATCGGTCATAGTACGCGAATTCTTGCGTGTCACGTAATAGAAACCAGTATCGGCGCTGGACACCATTTTAATCTTGATCGTCGTGCTCTTGGCCATCAGCGAACCTCGATGCTTGCCGAGCGCAACCTAGTTGTCGCGCCCCGATTGTCAACTGTCAGAGAACGTCCCGCACTACGCGCTTGTGCAGCATGCGATAGAGCGGCGCCGGGTGATCGGGACTCATACCGGCGGCGATGCGGTCCTGCAATTCCTCGAGCGCGACCGCGGTAATGCCGGGCATATCGAGTTGCCGCGCCTTACTGATCGGCAGCCAGACCAGTTCGATGAGCTCCTTATCCGGTCCGACAAAGCCGTCCTCGCGCCGGGCAATGGCGGAAACCTCGGTGGCAAAAAACCGGCTGTCGAAGCGCAACGGTCGCCCGGGCGGAGTGATAGCGCGCGCTATGAAATGGATTTGCCGTAAGTCCGGGATGACGGCTGCTTTGGCGAACGCTTCCCAAGGCCCTCCTGGAACCGTCATTGCGGCGTCGGATGGAACGCCGACCATGATGCCGGTTTCTTCATAAGTTTCGCGCACCGCGGCAAGCGCAAAAGCCGCAGCTTTCACTGCGCTTGGCCGTCGCACTTTCTTCATCAGCCGCGCCACATGGCGCTCATGCAGCGCCGCCGCTACCGCCATCTGCCGGTCCGCGGACTCGATGCGGCCTCCCGGAAAGACGAATTTGCCCGGCATGAAGCGGTGGCGTTCGTGGCGGCGGCCGAGCAG
>Ga0187783_10002367_pt1 | contig 13981 bp, 11 predicted proteins | sample 1015_SJ02_MP02_2_FD_132471 | JGI IMG/M metagenome (GOLD analysis project Ga0187783, IMG submission 132471) | Tropical peat soil microbial communities from peatlands in Department of Meta, Colombia - 1015_SJ02_MP02_20_MG | ecosystem: Environmental > Terrestrial > Soil > Wetlands > Peat | place...
CATGAACCAATGGGCTTACTGCCTCCTTTTTTCATGAGAGGCCAAAAAAATGAGTGATTCCAGTGGCCTCCTCCTTGATTCCGTACCGCTTTTTGAATATCGGCAGGATAGGTCGGATATTCACGCATGAGCTCATCAAGTGATTTTGACTGCAGTTCAGGATGTTTTTCTAGTGCATCATTTAAATTATTAATATATCCCTGATGATGTTTTGTATAATGGATTTCCATTGTTTGTGCATCAATATACGGTTCGAGAAAATCATAACTGTATGGCAATGGCGGTAACGTAAATTTCATAAAAACTCCTTGATAATTATGCTTGATAATTATGTATGTGTCTTTCTATAGTATACAATGTCATTATTTTTTACCATCTGTAACTGCTCTCGCGCAATTTTTTCCTGGTAAAAACTATTTTTTTCCCAACGGACAATGTCATATTCAAGATCTTCGATCTCTTTTTTTACCCCCGCTATTTGACGTATTACAACAGCATATTCTTCTTCTACTTTTTTTTGTGCCTTTTTTCCATACACTCCATACCAATACAGATACCCAAATCCACCGCATTCTCCCAGACACAAGCAACTGAGTGCAAAAAACTTTATCGCATTCTTCTTCATGGCTTTCCCGCTTATTGTTTTTTACCGCTACTCTATAGTACTCTGACAATGATCATCCTCTTTCTAGATGTAAACCATACGCAGATCCAGATTCAAGGAGAATTTCTATGAATATACTTTACCTCTTATTTTTTATGGTACTCATGGGCACATCATCACTGGAATGTCCTGAAAAAAATAGCACTACAACAACAATCGTCACTGACCAAGAATATGACACCGTTATTTTTGACTGGTCGCGCACATGGTCAGAAGTAATGCAGCTGGTCAAACAAAAACATTATAAAATTACCAATCCCGCCGATGGCATGAGCAAGGCAATTGATGCTTTTTTAAACAATCTCGATGCACATTCAAATTTTCTCGACCAAAAAACCTACAAAAACATGATGGAAACAACGAGCGGTGAATTTTATGGTATCGGAATAGTTATTGACAATACTCGAAAGCCCAAAGACAAATTTTTAACCATTGTCGACATTTTGCCTGATGGTCCCGCCGACAAAGCAAATCTCCAGCAATATGACAAAATTGTTGAAGCAAATGGCAAGCCTCTGGAAGGCCTGACAACTGAAGAAATTATTGCTCTGCTTAAAGGCGAACGCGGTAGTCAAGTTACTATCAAAATTTTACGGGAAGGACAACAAGATCTTTTGTCATTTACTTTGACCCGCGATGTTGTCAAGGAACAAACATCATTGAGTTTTTATATAAAAAATTACAACATCTGCTATCTTTCTTTGACCATGTTTACCGATACGGCAGCAAAAATTATTCAGCAACTTCTTGAAAAAGGAACACAGCATGCCTACAAAGGACTCATTCTTGATTTGCGTAATAATTCTGGCGGACTACTCACATCTGTCATAGATATTGCAAGCCTTTTTCTGGAAAAAGGAAGTCTTGTGGTACTTACCAAAGACAAACACAACAAAGAAATAGAACGATATACAACAACCCGCGCCCCGGTGCATGCACATCTGCCTATTTTTATCCTTATTAATAATTTTACTGCTTCAGCTGCAGAAATTTTGGCCGGATGCTTGAAAATTCATGCAGAACAAACAAAAGCAGGCAATAACCTCGTGTTTCTTGTTGGCACCACCACGTTTGGCAAAGGATCTGTACAAGAAGTGATTCCCGTCAGTAATAACAGCGCAGTTAAACTGACTACCTCACTGTATTTTTTTTCTGATCACAGCACTATTCAGGGAGCCGGCATCGTACCCGACTTTATTGTTGAGCGATGCTTGCCTCCAACAGAACAAATGCAGTGGTTTGTAAAAAATTATGGCCGTGAAAGTAATCTTGATCATTACATTCAAGTGGGAGAGCAGCAAAACATGGAAGAAAAAAAGACAGATCAAAAAACGGAACAGAAAACAGAACAGAAAAAAGATGCAGGAACTCGATGGCTTGAGCGGGCAAAAGAGATGCTCCAAAATGACAATCAACTCCGCGCAGCCATAACGCTTGCCAATATTTTAGACACCGCTCGCAAAAATAGTCCTGATACCATCAAAACCCGCCAATCCGCCCGCACGTATCTTGAACAAAATTATGTTGGTGCACAAGTTATGGAAATTGAAGAAATAAAGGCATAAAAATTACTCGTTTTTTATATCACCATTTTCACAACTTTAAAAGAAGAGGCTTTAATGTCAGATTCTATTTTTGCCAACTCGTTGTTACTTCGTTTTTTCCTCGCATTTCTCATGGCCATAACAAAACTAACATTTTCCTGTAATATGCGATACAAATAACAATTTTTTTCATCTTTTATTTTTATGTAAGAAATCATTTCATTATTTCTATACAATTGCTCAATTTTTTTTTTCAATTCAATATAATGATTTCTCTCGTCCATCATATATACTGGTGCCCTACTCACCCTCCTTTGCATCATCTTTTCTTTACTCGCTTGTTCAGTTTCTGCAATGCGAGAAAACCAGGGAAAAATCGCAGTATTTTCATAAGTAACTTTGACAAATTCTTCTTCTTTTTTATCATTTTCTGTGGTCAATGGACATGGTTCATCATAATATTTTTTCATTTCTTTTATTATGCTTTTTTTTATTTCTTTAAAAATTTCCTTAAAAAGATAGACCCTGGTGTATGCTTGATCATTCATTAAACCACATGCTTGTAGGGCATTCTGCACACATGTAATATTTTCTTTTGTTCCTTGGCATGAACAAACAAAATTAAACCACGCTGTATTTCGAATATATTTTGGATTATTTAATGCACAGATAAGATCTAACCCAGAAAAAAGATTTTTTTCTGCTGTTTGCAACCACGTACATCCTGCTCTCATGAGAAGATATGCTGCATACGTATAATGATCTTCATCACATGCAACATAATTACACAGTCCACTACTAGCCTTTTGTATCCATGGAATTTCCTGTGGAATTGTGGCAGGAAAAGTTCTACATGTACGCACATGATATTGGTCGAAATCATAAGATGATGCTACTTTAAATATATGTTTTTTCCCTGTCGATATATCGTGTAAAACTTGAAACGTATTACAAAGAAAACTATTTCCATTTTCTTTAACAATTTTTTTACCTATGTCAAAAAGTAATCCGTTTAGATGCGCCACATATTGAACTCTGGAACAACAATACAACCTGTTGTTATCATCAATGTATTCGATACCTTCAAAAACACCGGTTTGCGAAATATTGACAAGCTGACGTGAGATTTGTTTCTTAATATCCCATAGGTCTATGCTTCCGTTTATTGCTGCTCCTGATATAACTGTATTATCCGCAATTACTGTATCGCTTGAATAAGCCCATACCCTGCGAGGAGGCGTATAAGAATTTCCTATCTTATGAAGAAGGCTAAGTGCATTGTATTGAGGAGAAAAAACATATATTTCACACACTGGTTTCCAAGATTGCCAGCCTGTGATTACTACATAATTACCTGCAGGATGTGCACATTTTATCGTAATATTATTCCTTTCTGGTATCTTTAGCTTTATGAGATTCCATTTTTGCGACATAATATCATTTTGATATAACTGATTATGGCAAAAAACATATTTTTTCCCTTGACTCGTAAAGGGTCCTACTAAAAATTTTCCTATTGCCCATTCGTTTTTTTCGATGTTAAAAGGAGCATGTTCTGTTACTTCTTCCTTAGACAATTTTCTTTTACTTATACAAACAGACCACAAATGAATACAATTTTGTACTTCTTCTGGAAGATTATAGTAGTATAAACCAGCCTCGCCATAATTCTGCATGAGACGTTGTTCTGCACAAAAAAGAACATTGTGCACATACATCGTTACAAAAAAAAGTTGCAGTACATCTTTTGACATCATCCATTCTTCCTTCAAATTATTGGCAACAATCAACAAGACAATTTCTTTTTTTCCAACTTATTCAACATTTTTATTTCACGAACATCTGCAATATTTTCTCTTAATATCCGATACAGTCCTCCTTTTTTTGCATGGATTATTTCTATATAGGCAGGCATATCTTTTTTTGACTTCACAAGCATTGCTTTAAAATGTGATATAAAATTTTTATCTTCTATTTTCCATATTGGTATATTTTCATGTATTTTTGACGTCTCTGCGATACAGGTAAACCAAGGAAATATCTGAACATCATCCACTATTTCCGCACAGTATTGTTTCTCTGCAAGTGTTCCTGAAGCCATTGCACTTATCATCTTTTTCACTTCTCTGTGTAGTTCTTTAAAAAGATATACTCGTCCACTTGGCTCTGTATTTGCAAGCAACGTACATTTTTTTAATGTTTCATGCACCAGTGGTATATACTGTTCTTCTCCCTTTTTATATGAGCCGACAAAATTAAGCATCTTGGTACTTGCAACATATGTTGGATCATTAAATGCACGAACAATACACAATCCAGTGGCAAGATTTTTATGCAATGATTGCATCCACAAACACGCATTTTTTATTAACAAATATTGATCGTCAATATCATCATAAGGACACATCATGGCCATAGAATTGGGAACATTTCTACAAATTCGCCGTATTTGCGTATGATAATTTTGCACATGACATTGCGGCTTTTTATATGGTTTATCTTTCTGATCTGGATGATAGATAAAAAATTTTTTCTTGTTATTTATGCTCACGGGTAATATAAAAGCTTTTTGTTCAATATCATAGTCAATAAACTCAGCATTATAGGTAATTTTTTTAGCTGATGTTTTTTTTTGAAAAATTGCTGGCAACCACGATTTTTCTTGTGTTATATGCACAAGATCGAGCTTTGGAGCTATATGGGATAACAAATCCTGAATTGTCATTGTTTTTATAACGGTATTATTTTCAAGATCAACCCATTGTATGCTCCCTTTTTGCGACTCTCCAAACACATGCATTAATATTGCCTCTTTTGAAGAAATAGGCCACGCCTTATAGGTATACGACCCAGGTTCCGTAGTTGCAATAACTCCTTGCTCATATGCTTCTCCGTGCCCATCTTGACGAGCTCCGCGCATTACAATGTTTTGAGGTTTTGGTTTACAGATCGTTGCAAGTTTTTTTTCGTCAAAAGTTCCATCTTCTTTTGGACAAAGTTTTATCCACGTATCAGAATCCGCATCTTTTGACTTCTCAATACTAATCATATATTTCCCTCCCGGATGTACACATGCTAATGTTTGCGTACCTAAATCAAAGTCTTTTCCTATTTCGTTCCAAATATCAGCATTAAGAACTCCGAGAAATATTTTATTATTTTCAAGACCAAATCCATATTGTGTTTTTATTTGCAACAAAAAAATGTTATCTCCATAAAACGCACAAGAACGTAGTCTATTTCTATTAGACAAGACAATATCAGGTATATTAGACTTAATTTTCTGTTTTATATAATACAAATTTTCTACACTCTCATCATTAAAAATTATATTATTTATATGCTCTACCGATTTTTCAAAAAAATGCGGAGTTTCAATTCGTACAGGAAAATATTCCTCTTTTTGTTCTTCTGTCAACTGCACTTCTCGTACATATCCCTCCCTTAGATTCTTGATTAGGTTTCTTATCTCAGGAGGCAATGCAAAATAACAAGATGCTGCATCTTCTTTTGAAATTGATTGCAATTCTTGTTGCTCTTTTTCCATGCACTGCATAAAACAACAAAAAAAAGCAGCAATAAAACTCACTGTTTTTGGCACCATCATAAAACATCTCCTTTTGTGTATAATACATTTTTACATGACAGGCACTGCAGACAGATGCATTATTTTTTGACCATGACCATCAACAATCGTCTGCTTTTTTAATGCTTGATGCTTGTTAATATATCTATCGACGGCTTTGTCGACAAGCTTTTCTGTCACCACCCCTTCTTTTGTTGCATTAACATCACTTTTTATCGAATTTATAATACCTTGCAGGTGTCCGTGAGAAAGGCCATCAGTTTTTTCTGCCAATATCTGTATTTTTTTATCTGACAGTTCTGTTAGTACTGAATCAGCAAATTCGGTATCACGTGCATGCACATCAAGTATGAGTGCATCACGATAATGAGCAAGCAGCTGAGCGCGTGTTTGCAACTGCGGCAACGGCATTTCTATGTAATCATCAAAACGCCGCTCCATTGCTTCGTCAAAAACAACTGCATGATTTGTCGCCATAACAACCATACACGTGTTACTCCGTTGGCCAAGATAGTTCAAAAAATGGTTAATAATGCGATATTCTTCAGTGCCTACAGAAAGTTGTGTGCGATCGGGCAGCAATGAATCTGCTTCATCGATAAAAATCACCAATCCTTTGCAACGACGAGTCCAATCAAAGAGTTCATCAACAGCAGCTATACCCGCTCCTTCTTGAAAAAATGACGATCCAGTCACCTCAACAAACTCCATACCAACCATTTTCGACAGCTGGCGCGCAAACATCGTCTTTCCTGTTCCCGGGCAACCGGACAAAAGAATATTGCGATAAAACAGATTATGTTCTTTTTTTTGTACTTTCTCATGAATCACGCGTGTTGTAGCTACAACATCATCCAGATATTCTTGCACGCGGGGATCAAAAATCATCTCTTCTGTTTTCTGTCCAAAAAACCATCGTTTTACACGGTACCAAAACCCGGCTCCTTTATCGATAATGACACGCGGTTTTTTAAATATGCGTTCGATATATCCCCAGATAAATTTTGTCATGTAGTAACCAGTTGCAATTAATGCAACTCCCAGGGCAACATATATCGCTGTTTTTCCAAAACTTGCTCCCACCGATTCGATAAACGCTCCAAAAGTTCCCGATCCTAATTTAAAAGACGATGCACGCAAATCATCATATGCTTGTCCATTCATGGCTTGTCGCATGGTAACTGCATATTCTCCCACCGCATCAGCAGCATTTCTGCCAACCTGCGCACCTACCTCTTTTCCTGCATTAAAATTTTTCACAATTTGAGTCACCATATCACTGAACCCCTTACCCAGCTCTTCTCCTCCTTCTTTAAAAAATGCCTGCAATCCTTTAGATATATCTGCCCCTGCAAATTCCACTCGAACTGGAAATCCTCTTGTTAAAATATCGTTAAAAAGAGCTGCTTGTTCAGCTTGAGCACTTGCTTTCAGTTCATGGATATTCACGCTCATTATTATTGTTGCTAAAAATAAAACTATTTTTTTAACCATACCATCTTTCTGTCAATCACTGTCATTATGTACTTTAAGAATAGTATGAAAAAGTAAAAAAAGACAGGGAAAATTATTTTCTTTCTCTACCCATCATTCATGGAACCTTCTCAGGTGAAGTGAATGATTAACAAAAAAAGCGACCCTATTGCGAGAGTCGCCTTTTTTGTTATAAAAAAATGTTAATGCATGTTATGCAAGAGCACCTGTCGCATATTCATGATTTTTTGACTGTAGAGGCATTGTGTGTTTTGCCAACGCATTATGTTTTGTAATATATCGCTCAACAGCTTTTTCAATTATGATTCCGGTTACCAGTCCATTTTTAGTCGCATCAGCGTCAGTTTTAATGGCATTAATAATACCCTGCAAGTGACCATTTGAAAAGCCTTCAGTTTTTTGCGCTATTTTCTGTACTGTTGCATCTGCAAGATACGTTTTTACCGAATCAACAAACGCTTTATTATAAGCACGTGCTTTGATCAGCAAAGTATCCCGGTACAATTGAAGCACTTTTGCCCGTGTTTTTAAATCTGGCAATGGCATTTCTATGTAATCGTCAAATCGTCGTTCCATCGCTTCATCAAACACAATAGCATGGTTTGTTGCCATGACTACCATAAATTTATTGCTTCGATTTCCCAAATAGTTCAAGAAGTGGTTAATAATACGATATTCTTCTGTACCTACTTTTACCTGTGTTCGATCAGGAAGTAACGAATCTGCTTCATCAATAAAAATTACCAGCCCCTTGCCTGAATTTGCCCATCTGAATAGTTCATCAACCGCCGTAATTCCCGCACCTTCTTGGAAAAATGAGGATCCCGTCACTTCGACAGATTCCATGCCCGCTGCTTTTGAAATTTGGCGTGCAAACATCGTTTTACCAGTCCCTGGAGGTCCAGCCAACAGCATGTTTCTATAGAAAATATCTTTTTCGCCTTTTTTAATTTTACTATTGATAATCTTGGTTACCTGCACTGAATGTTGTAAATATTCTTCAACTCGAGGATCCAAAATCATAGCATCAGGTTTTTCTTTGGAAAACCACTGCTTTGCGCGATACCATAAACCCGCTTTTTTATCGATAATAACGCGCGGTTTTTTTAACTGCTGCTCTATATAATTCCACAAAGTTCGTGTTCCATAATACCCAGTTGCCATTGCTGCAACACCAAGTGATGCATAGAACCCCCCTATTCCAAAACTTAATCCTATAGTTTTTATGAAACTACCAATGGTTGCTGCGGTAACTTTATTAGTTGACCTATCCACTTTTTTAATATTTTCTTGTATCCCTTGGTCCATACCATCTATCCATCCTTTTACAACAGCAGTCATCATATTTCTCATTTGTTCTTCTGTATTACCAAACGTATCTTTACTAAGACTAACCTCTACTTTAATTGGTGGCATTGACGAAAACTGTTCCATAACTTGAACATTGCTACACATCAAAAAACTGCTTGCAAAAATGTACATCAAAATTTTTCGATTATTCTGCATAAAAACCTCTATTTAATATCTTTCACCAATATAAAAAGAATATCATAAAAAACATAAATATATAGAAATATAGTGCGTATACTTATATAATTATTCAAATATAAAAAAATCTTAATAAAATAACAAAGATTTCTTGATTTTATTCAACTTGAAATATTTAACTATTCAACAGTCACTGATTTGGCAAGATTCCGCGGTTTGTCGATAGAGCACCCTCGCTCTTTTGCAATATAATAGACCAAAAGTTGCATAAGCCCTGTCATTGCCAGAGGCCCCAAAAGAGGAGTAATGGGAGGAAAAATAAAGACTGTATCGGCCAAGTTAATCAATTCATCCTGCCCCTGCCAGGCGAACACAACTAAATGCCCACCGCGTGCTTTTGCTTCTTGCGCATTGGACAGTAATTTTATGTATATAGCATGATCAAGCGAGGAAAAGAGAAAAATGGGCACTGTTGCATCTATCAGCGCAAGGGGGCCATGTTTAAGCTCTCCTGCAGGATATCCTTGGGAAAAAACATACGCCACTTCTTTTAACTTGAGCGCTGCTTCCAATGCAAAAGGATAGCTCATGTGCCGCCCTAAAAACATTGCCTTGTCGTATGAAGCATACAGTGGCGCTTGGCGCGTTTCTATGGCATGCGCATACTCTGTCATCGTCGATTCCAGAAGCTCTGCTGCACTAAAAATTTCTCGCACCGCATGATCATATGCCGCATGATCAATACGTTTTTTTTCCCGCGCAATATTTAGCGCAAGCCAATACAACGTTGCCAGCTGCGTTGAAAATGCTTTTGTTGATGCAACGGCAATTTCAGGACCGGCTTGAGTCACGAGCACGCCTGTTGTTTCTCGCGTTATGGTGCTTGATGCAACATTGGTAATGCCAATAGTTGGCATAATTCCGTAAATCATGCGAATTGCCTCAAGGGTATCGGCAGTTTCCCCTGATTGTGATAACGCAAGAGCACACATGCTGTCCTCAGGAAAAAAAGGCATCGACCGAAACTCTGACGCCAAACATACACGCGTTGGAACTGCACACAGTGTTTCAAAAAAAAACTGCGCAATTCGTGCAGCATGCCATGATGTTCCACAGCCAAGAAGCATTATTTTTTGCACGCAAGACATATACGATGGAGTCAGTCCACATTTTTGCAGCAGCTCATCGCGACTATTTTCAAGAACAGTAACCGTGCGGACAATAGCAGAACGCTGCTCATATATTTCTTTGAGCATATAATGCTCATACCCTTTTTTGTCATCTTCCCATGTATCAGTAAAAGCGATGCGAGTCAGATCACGCACTGAACCGGAAAAATCGTACACAACACAGGTATCTTTTTTTACCAATGCAACACTATTGTCAGGAATATACATCACCGAACGTACCTGCTGCGTAAACGCAAGAACATCCGATGCGACCATAATTGTGTCACTGCCAAATCCAATACACAACGGAGACCGCCGCCTGATAGCAATAAGTGTATCAGGATGCGCCTGTGTCATGACAATGCATGCATATGCTCCTTCAAGATATCCGACTACCGACAAAATGGCATCAATAAGAGATTTTTTTTCTGCCAGCCGCTGTTCGACAAGATGAGCAATAACTTCAGTATCCGTTTGCGAAATGAAAATATGACCGTTTTTTTGCAGCTGCTGATGAAGTATATGGTAATTTTCTATAATACCATTATGTACCAGTGCGACAGTGTCATGACAATCAAATTGAGGATGCGCATTATATTCAGAAATCATTCCATGCGTCGCCCAGCGCGTGTGCCCAATACCAATGTATCCATCATCTGCAACCTGTGCCATTCGTGCTGTAAGACGATCGAGGGAGCCTGTTACTTTTTGGCAAAAAAACTGACGTGTTTGAGGAATAATCCCTGCAATACCTGCTGAATCATACCCCCGATATTCCAACCGCCGCAGTCCCTCCATAATTGCTGAACGCCCAAACTGACTGCCAACATAGCCAACCACACTACACATACCAACGGTACCTTTTTTGCCAATTGAGCTATAAAAATAGGGTAATTTTTAACGTTTTACAAACTGGAAGCGCCGACGAGCAGCTTTGCGTCCATATTTTTTTGGTTCTTTAATACGGCTGTCAGACGTCAACAAATCATGCTCACGCAACAGGGGGCGCAATCCTTCATCAAAGGTCACCAACGCTCGCGCTATACCCAATTTAACGGCATCTGCCTGACCCATCTTTCCTCCTCCTTGCACCGATATATCAAAATCATAATTGCCACTAACTGGACATATACGACACGGATGGGTAACGGTCAAATGCATAAATTCGGTGTCGAAATATTTTGTATAATCAAGACGATTTACCATAATATTTCCGGACCCTGGACGCAGGTACACACGAGCAACCGCTGTTCCTTTTCGCCGACCAACTCCCGCACTCAACGGCTTTTTTGACCCTTTTTTTATCTTAATTTGGTGAGTAAGACTCTTTTCCTTTGCCATTCGTTCTAGAACCTTATAATATGAAAAAATTGATTACTATTGCCTTTATTGTAACCAGAAGAATAAAAATGTCAAAATATACCTTTCTCTGGAGCCGATGGTCGGACTTGAACCGACGACCTATTGATTACGAATCAATTGCTCTACCACTGAGCTACATCGGCAATCGGGCAAAAAATATGCGAAATTGTAGCATATTTCTCTTATAATGCAATAAAAAGAAATTTTTTTGAATTCACCCACCCGATCACTGACCCGAAGCCAATGTATCCTCATATTCTTCCTGACAAATAAGACACCGCATGGCATCAGGATATGATTTGAGACGTTTTTCAGAAATTTCATTACCGCAATCCATACAAATGCCGTATGTTTGATCATCAATTTTTTGCAATGCACGAACAAGGCGATTATATTCACCCAGCTCTGCATCTTGTAATGAAACGCGGAGAGATTCCATTGTTGAGGACAATGTTTGATCACCAGGATCCTGTACCTGTCCATCAGAAAATTTTTCATGTGTCATTGCGGTTAACTGTTCTTCAAGTTCTCGTTTACGTTTCAAGAGATTTTGACGAACAACTTCAAGATTTCTTTTGCTCACCTTTTTTCCTTTGTTGTTGAAAAAACTGTCTCAATAATTCGCGTGTTTGCAATTTGCATACCCCACCTATCACAATAAGCATGTTATTCTTATACATCTGAGGAAAAATATCTTTATGAGAGTGTGCTCCAAACATCGGCGAAGAAGCACCAAAAACAACTCCTTGTACCCTACTCAAATATAATAACCCCATACACATAATACAAGGCTCAAGTGTAACATAAAGCCAACAGTCTTGCAATCTCCAATCACGTTTCTTTTTTCCCGCCATGGCCAATGCATGGACTTCTGCATGCGCATACTGACTTTGTTCTTGCTCAACGGTATTGCTTCCCCAGCCAATAATCTCGCCATTTTCATCAACCACCACAGCTCCAACAGGCACTTCTTCAGCCGCATATGCTGCCTGTGCATGAACTATCGCTTGCTCCATATATTCTTTATCTTTTACTACCCCAAAAATAGTTTCATTATTCATATGTACATCAAAATTATATAAATTGTATCCGACATTTTGTTACAATAGCAACGTTATTATTGTGTATCCACCAAAAAAAGGATTACTTTGTCATTTAATAAAACAACTATTTTTTTTGCCGCACTGCTCATCATCGGGTTCACACTCTATTATACTCATATTACTGAATATATCGATTTTGGACATATTTATCTTCTTGCCCAAAAATTTCACGCATTGCAAAATAAACATGCTCTCTACACCGTGCTCATCTATCTTGCGCTCTATATCACCTGCATCACGTGCATGGTTCCCAGTGTCGCGCCACTCACCATGATGGGCGGTTATCTTTTTGGTACTTTTCTTGGAACACTCTATGCTCTTCTTGCTTCCACACTTGGCTCGTTGTGTTCTTTTATACTGTTACGTTATTTTCTGTACAATAGTATTCAAAAACGCTATAGTCATCGCCTTGAACGTTTCAATGCCTATGTCAAAAAATATGGCGTTTCTTCCTACTTAATCACCCTACAACTGCTCACTGTTGTTCCTTTTGCTGTCATCAATAGTCTTGCGGTGCTGGCCAATGTCTCTTTATGGACCATTCTGTGGACCACTGTTGTCGGCTCATGTCCGATAGTGCTTTTGTATGCCATTGCGGGAAAACAACTGGGATCTATCACCGGCACGCATGATATTTTTTCTTCCTCAATTATTATTATTTTATTATTGCTCATCCTCATGGCACTTCTGCCACTTATTATACGAAAATTACGAGCAATCGACATGTAATTTATGCCACTGCTGAAGCAACAGAATCGCCTTGTTTTTTGAGCACTATTTTCGTCAATGGCACCGTTTTTGTGTAGCGAATCGCCTGCATGCCGCACGCCCGCGCAGCTTTGACATTATCGTACTGATCATCAATAAACCAGCATTGGGTAGGCTCAAGTTCATAGCGCTCAAGAAACCGCTGAAAAAACTCTTGGTCAGGTTTTGCAAGGCTTTCACTGCCAGAAATCATAATACCATCAAATAAATCAAAAAGATCTGTATTGCGAAGTTTAAGTTCGTTAAATGATTCTTCGTCCCAATTCGAAAGAACAAACACCTTATGCCCTGCTTTTTTACATTCTTTGACAAAGGAGAGCATCTGATCATTAATTTCACGAGTTTTTGCAAAAATATGAGGGGTAAAAATCATGCGAATCATACGCTGAATCAGCTTTTTTTCGGTAGCGTTAGCAAATAATGTATCATTTTCTACAACCGCTTTATTCAACATAGCACGAATATCCCGCGCAGACATAGTACCCTGCAGCCAGTTACACATCAGCAGGGGAAGCTCATTTCCGTACTCATCTTTGTACAATACATGTTGCCGATATTCTTTTTTTACAGCGCTGTCCATCAAGCGATACAATGTCTCCCGCAGACCTCCAATACCTTTTCTAGTCGAAATCATATACCAGATAATACGATGGATACCGAGTTTTTTGACACTATACATTATACGAGTTTCCACCAACACGCCGCCAAGGTCAAAAACAACCGCGTCACCGCGTATAGTGCTCGTACAAAAAAGAAAACTCATATACCATAAAGATCGTCGCCAGATCGTTGGCATAAAGAAA
>Ga0187783_10002368_pt1 | contig 13977 bp, 13 predicted proteins | sample 1015_SJ02_MP02_2_FD_132471 | JGI IMG/M metagenome (GOLD analysis project Ga0187783, IMG submission 132471) | Tropical peat soil microbial communities from peatlands in Department of Meta, Colombia - 1015_SJ02_MP02_20_MG | ecosystem: Environmental > Terrestrial > Soil > Wetlands > Peat | place...
AAAACGGTTTGATAGGGCCGCGCAACAATTAGCTCGCGCGATTTTCCGCTCTCGCGCTTCACGCGCACGATGTCCGCCGCCGTGAGCGGCAACTCGGATTCGACGTAGCCATACTCGCGCATCCACGCGTCGTTGTAGATTTTGCTCAGATATCGCGTGCCGGTGTCCGGAAGGAACGCCACGACCACGTCGCCTGCCTTGCATCCGTTTGCGACGCGAATCGCGCCCGCGATGCAGCCGCCGCCCGAGCCGCCCGTGAAGATTCCCTCGCGCTTCGCGAGCCGCCGCGCCCATACGAAACATTCCTCGTCGTTCACTTGAATCACGTCGTCGAGCACCTTGAAATTCATCGTGCCAGGGAAAATATCTTCGCCGATGCCTTCCACAACGTACGTCAGCGCTTTGCCGATTTTCCCCGTTTTCACGAACTCGTAATAGAGCGAGCCGTACGGGTCTACGCCGATGATTTTGATGTTCGGATTCTGCTCTTTCAGATAGCGCCCGACGCCGCTGATCGTTCCGCCCGTTCCCATTCCGCACACGAAATGCGTGATCTTGCCTTCCGTGTCCTTCCAGATTTCTGGCCCTGTCGTCCGGTAGTGCGCTTCCGGATTCATCGGGTTCTCGTACTGATTCGGGTAAAACGAATTCGGAATCTCTCGCGCAAGTTTCTTTGCCACCGAGTAATAACTGCGCGGATCGTCTGGCTCGACGGCTGTCGGACAAACGATCACTTCCGCGCCGAACGCTTTCAGCAGATCGATCTTTTCCCGCGATTGCTTGTCGGTGATCGTGAACACCACTTTGTATCCGCGCACCACGGCGACGAGCGCGAGTCCCATTCCCGTATTCCCCGACGTGCCTTCGATGATCGTTCCGCCGGGTTTGAGAAGCCCCTTTCGCTCGGCTTCATCAATCATCGAGATGCCGATGCGGTCTTTCACCGACCCGCCCGGATTCAGGAAATCGGCTTTGACGTAGACCTCCGCCTTCGAATCTTTCGCCACACGATGCAAGCGGATGAGAGGAGTGTTTCCGACAGCTTCGAGGATGTTGTTGCACTTCACTTCCGCGCACCTTCTTCGCGAAACTGGACTTAGCTTAGAGAGTTCGCGAATCTGTGTCCAGCAGCAGTTTGGGAGTCGTCGTGATGGCTTTAACGTCCGCACCGCGCGACAATATGTCTAAGGACTATGGCTACCGCGCCAAATACGGGTGCTGCAGCTGCGATCCGCCGCTTACCCACGAACGCGACGCAGGATCGAATTTTTTACGACGGGATTTGTGCGTTGTGCCAGGGCTATATCCGATTTCTTGTGCGGCGCGATCGCGCCGGCGGCAAATTCCGCTATGCGCCGCTCCAGGGATTGACATTCGCGGCTCTTGTGCCACCCGAGCAGCGGCAGAATCTTCCGGACAGCATGGTGGTCCTCGCGAAGGACGGGCGGTTGCTCGTGCGCTCCGAGGGCGTGATTCACATACTTCGCCGGCTCGGTGGCTTCTGGGGAATCATCGCGCGAGTGATTGCCGTGATCCCGCGTCCGATTCGCGACGGTGTCTACGATTTCGTCGCGCGCATCCGCTATCACGTGTTCGGCAAGCGCGAGAACGTTTGCCCCGTCACTCCGCCCGAGCTTCGCTCCCGGTTCGACGATTGACAACTCTGTCTGCGATAGTTCAGGCGCTCCATTCCTGACCAAAACCAAACCGCCGCCACGACGCAGCCACCTCCGCTCACGAGCACTTTGCCCTACGATTCTCACATCGTAAGATATGCGCCTCGGAGGGGAACCGATTGATGCCAAGAGAAAACATTTCCAGTGGAACGCCGTGGGAGCCGATCGTGGGTTACTCGCGCGCCGTGCGTTTGGGGGATTACGTTCACGTATCGGGGACAACCGCGACGAACGAGCAGGGCCAAGTTGTAGGCATCGGCGATTTTGCCGCTCAGACGAAGCAGGCGTTGCGCAATATCGAATCGGCTCTCGCCAAGGCCGGCGCGAAAATGGAAGATGTTGTGCGTACGCGGATTTTCGTCACGGATATCGCGCAGTGGGAAAAGATCGGCCGCGCGCATGGTGAAGTCTTCAAAGACATTCGTCCCGCAACGAGCATGGTCGAAGTTTCCGGATTTGTTTCGCCCGATATGCTGGTAGAGATTGAAGCGGACGCATACGTCGGCAAGAAGTAAGCCGCAGTAAGAGTCGGGATGGTTTGGTTGCTGCAACCGCGTGGCGCGGGCGTCTTGACCGCGTGCGTCTCGCCCTGGCAGGCAGCACATTTAGCCGAGCCGCTCCGGCGATTCGTTTCCTCTGGTTGCAATCTCCCAGCGCGATTTCCTCCGCGATTTTTCGCTGTGCGATAGAATGTGTTTTCCGTGGACGAGCCCCTTCAGAACGCGATGAAGCTGAGCGGCAGCACGCTCTTCGGCCGCCTCGCCTTCAGTTTTCTCTTGCTTTGCTCGATCGCCTTTGGCGCCGGCGTTGGCTTGCTCTTTGTCTACACGAGCGATCTCCCCGAAATTCACGCGCTCGAAGATTATCGCCCGGACACCGTCACCGAGCTTTACGCCGACGACGGCCAGTCCATCGGAACGTTCGCCTTGCAGCGGCGGATCCTTCTAACCTACGAGCAAATTCCCAAAGTCCTGAAAGACGCGATCATTTCGACCGAAGACCAGCACTTCGAGGAGCACTGGGTCGTGGATTTCACCCGCGGCATCGGCGCGGCCTGGCGCGACATCATGAAGCGCCGCATTTCGGAAGGCGCCAGCACGATTACTATGCAGCTTGCGGGTGGGCTCTTTCTCGACCGCTCCAACCGCTCCTTCCATCGAAAGACTCAGGAAGCGCTCCTCGCCCTTCAAATCGAGCGCCACTACACCAAGCAGCAAATTCTCACGATGTATTGCAACCAGATATATCTTGGCCACGGCAACTACGGTTTTGAAGCGGCCTCGGAATACTATTTCGGAAAACCGGTCGGCAAATTGACGCTGCCGGAAGCCGCGCTTCTCGCGGGAATCATTCGCGGACCCACGTACTCGCCCATTCTGCATCCGCAACGAGCGCGCGCGAGGCGAAATCTCGTTATCTCGCTCATGGCCCACGAGCGGAAGATTAGTTCAGCCGATGCTGAGCAGGCTTCGGCCACTCCGCTCACGCTGCACCTCTCATCACCGCACAACGATCTCGCGCCCTACTTCGTCGAGGACATTCGCCAATACCTCGAAAAAACTTACGGCACCGCTGCCGTGCACGAACAAGGCCTGCGCGTTTATACAACGCTGAATGTCGCGATGCAGCGTGCCGCGAACCAAGCCGTTCTCGATGGCCTTCACGATTACGATCGCCGCCACGGTTGGCGTGGCGCCCTGCCGAATGTCCTGAAGCAGGGCGCCAAGCTCGACACATACGATTCCGACGATTGGCACGGCGCAATCGAGAAAGGTGCCTACGTCACTGGGCTCGTGCGCAGTGTCGAAACGTCTTCTGCCACCGTCAGGATCGGCCCGTACATCGCCATGGTCGGGCCGTCGTCGTTCTCGTGGACGGGTCGCAAGTCTCCTTCCGAACTCTTCAAGCCCGGGGATCTGGCGGTCTTCAAGATCCTCGATCTCACGGGCTCGACGGCTCGCGTCGAGCTCGAGCAGGAACTGACCGCGCAGGGCGCTCTGCTGGCGATCGACAACGCGACCGGCGAAATCAAGGCGATGGTCGGAGGTTCGAGCTTCGAAGAATCGAAATTCAATCGCGCGACGCAAGCCATGCGACAGACGGGCAGCTCCTTCAAGGTATACGTCTACGCGACGGCTATCGACCAGGGGGCGTCGCCGTTCGACACGGTGATGGACGCTCCCGTAACATTTCGAAGTGGCGGCCAGGACTATTCGCCGAAGAATTACGATGAGAAATTCGAAGGCAGAATCACGCTGCGCCGCGCGCTGGCCGATTCCCGCAACGTTCCGGCGGTGCGGGTGCTCCAGCAAGTCGGCGTTCAGCACGTCATAGATATGGCCCGCCGCTTCGGCATCACTAGCCCGTTGCCGCCGTACTTGCCTCTCGCGCTTGGATCGGCGGATCTCACCCTGATGGAGCACGTGTCGGCGTTCACGGTGTTTCCTGACGATGGTATTCATATCGAGCCGCACTCAATCCGTCGCGTCACCGCCTACGACGGCGCGCTGCTTGAAGAAGCCAAGCCGCAAGTGACCGATGTAATCGAGCCGGATGTCGCGCGGACCATGGTGGCGATGCTGGAAGAGGTCGTTCAGTTCGGCACCGGCGTCCGCGCAAAAGAGCTTGGGCGTCCCACGGCCGGCAAGACCGGAACGACCAACGATTTCACCGATGCGTGGTACATCGGCTTCACGCCTTCTCTCACAGCGGGTGTTTGGGTCGGCAACGACGACAAGCGCATCTCGCTGGGCAAAAAAGAGACGGGCGCTCGCGCCGCGCTGCCCATCTGGCTCGAATTTATGAAGATGGCGCTTCAGGGAAAACCGGTGGAGGACTTCCAGAGCGTCGTGCCGCTCGAAAAACTCGCGCAGGGAAAATCAATTCTGGTGGACACGCCTGACACTGCGCCGCCTGCCGATGCCGCCGAACAAGGACTGACTCAAATCTCCGAACCCGCTCCTTCGGCGCCGCCTGCGCCCGTTACTCACCCCTGATACCACTCGGGCTGGGCGTCAGTGGTGCGGGTATCTTCCCCGCGGCGTCACGGTTTCTGACTCCTTGCTTTCGATGGACCGTCGCCAGTGTTTCTAATCGCGGCCGCCAAAATGATCCCATCCCTTCGCCTCGAGCGGCGTCAAATGGCCGTCTGCATCCGATAGGACAACGCCCGCTTCCCGCGTGATCGTGCCGATCCTCGTCAGCGGCACTCCCTGGTGTACTGCCCGCAATTTGTGCTTTTGATGCGGCCGAACGGTAAACAACAATTCATAGTCGTCGCCTCCGTGAAGAGCATATTCGAGCGACGCCACGGAATTCAGGCGTAGGCGTCTGCGCCAAGCGGCCGAAACTTTTGCGCGCGGAATTCGCTCGGCTTCGATTCGCGCGCCGACTCGGCTCGCCTCACAGAGTCTCGACAGGTCAATCGAGAGCCCGTCGGAGATATCCATCATCGCAGACGCCATCCGCTCGCTTAAGATCCACTTCGCGAGAGCGAGTCGAATCGGCGGGTAAAACTCCGGAGCGAGCAGTTGTGAAGCGCCGGCCGCCGAACGGTAACCCTTCCGCAGTATTTCGAGTCCCAGCCTCGCTCCTCCTAATCGCCCGCTAACGTAAATCAAATCCCCTGGCCGGGCGCCCGATCGCCGGACGGCTTTTCCCAACGGCACAAAGCCGATCGCCGTGACAGATATCGAAACTCTCTTGCTCTTTGCTAAGTCTCCTCCAATCAGAAACATCCGCGACTTTTTCGCCGCCTCGCCGACGCCCCGGAAATAATCATCGAACCAAATGCCCGTCTTCGATTCGGGCAGCGCGAGGCTGATCAGAAAGTATCCGGACACTGCACCCATGGCCGAGAGATCGCTGACGGCGCGAGCAATGGATTTGTACCCAACTGATTCGGCAGGCTGAAGCTTGGCAAAAAAATGCGTGCCCTCATTGAAAAAGTCCGTGCTCACCACAACTTCGCATCCCGGCCGCGGCGCGAACAAAGCTGCATCGTCGCCGATCCCCAGGCGCAAGCCTGTTCTCCCGGTTGGTACCCCGGCCCTGCGGACGGTCGCCGTGATGCGCGCGATCAGCTTGCTTTCTCTGTTCATCGGGACAGTTGTCAGAGTGCCCCCGGTGCGGGACAATCCAGACAATCCAAACAGAACAATTTGAAATTATAGACCGTACTCGATTGAGGTGTGAGAGATCGCGTATCTACTGGAAATGGAAGATTTGGGTTGACGAAACATGGCTGAATCCCTACAATTCGTCGGGTCGCGAACCAAGGCTCGCGGTTCAGACCAGGGGAGGGCCCAGCACCTCGCTGCCAGGCTCAGGTCTCTAAGGGGCGTCTCGTTTCTTCGGCGGGAATTTGAAAGAATGACGCGTAAGTCATATACCCTTTTTATTGCCTCAAACGACTCCGGTGGTGTCCGCCGGCTTCGCGTTCCGCTCTATGCGGTTCAGCTTCTCTTCGTACTTTCGCTGGTTGGAGGCGTTACAATCGCTGCAGCGCTGGGTTCTTACACGCGAATGCTCTGGAAGGTAACGAATTACAACGCGTTGCGCCGCGAGCAGACGAACTTAAAGAAGCAGTACATGGATTTGCAGGCCCAGGTCTCCAACACCAACCAGCAGCTCAATTCACTTCAGTCGCTCGCAGATGAAGTGGCCATGGCCTACGGGATTACGCGGCTTCGCCAGACGCCGTTCTCTCTTACGGAGAGCTACGCGACTGACGACGGTGGATACCAGCAGTCTCTCGCCCAATTCACGTACCTCGCCACGAATCGGAGTTTCGCGCAGCCAGCAGTGACGAACGTGCGGTTCGTTCCCGCTCCGGCTCTCGCGGGACTTGCAGTCGTGCCTTCGCTGTGGCCTGTAGTCGGTGAGATTACCGGGCGCTTCGGCGAGCGAATGGACCCGTTCAGCGGCGAGGATGAATTCCACCGAGGGGTGGACATCGCGTCGCATCTCGGCGACCCGATTCGGGCGACGGCCGACGGTGTCGTAACCGTGGCCGAGCGCCGTGTTGGCTTGGGGCGCATGGTCATAATTGACCACGGCGGTGGCCTTACGACTTTGTATGGTCACTTGAAGGGATTCAATACGGCCGCGGGCGCTGAGGTCAAGCGCGGCGATGTGATCGGCTATGAAGGTTCGTCCGGGCACGCCACCGGAGCGCACGTGCACTACGAAGTTCGCTTGAATAACACTCCCGTAAATCCCTGGCGATACCTCAAGTCAGCGGAAACCACGCCCGTCAACGGCGACTAGACGCAGCTCACCTCCGAGATTGAAATTAACAAACTTCATTGCGGAGGGGTGTTTCGCGCCGCCGACTCGAGCGCGTCCGTGACCGGCAATGAGCCGCCTTTCGATCGCGGGGAGCTGCCGCGCGTGATCATTTACTTCCGCTGGCGCGGCTTGCGGCGGGACTCGCTTTCAGGATATCGGGCGGCAGATCGACGCGGACACGCACCCAATGGCTGTCGCGCGATACATTCGCGATTTTCAGAATTCGGTCGAGCGCGGCGGCGTCGCCAGGCCGCATTTGCGCCCGGGTTCTTGGGTCCGCCAGCGCGGCTCGTCCGAGCCACCGCAGCATGTCAAGCAGCTTAGAGAGCTCGAGCGCGTCAATCATCGAATCGCAATCGGCTTCCGCGGCGACCGCCAGTTTGTTTCCGTCCGGATGACCCGCAAACGTGAGCCCTTGAATGCTCTTCAAGATGCGGTTCAGTTGGCCCGATTGCACGCCGGGAATGGCGATGATCTTGGGCAAGTCGTCCGTCTTCGCCACCGCGAAAAACGTTGCGCCCGAAACGCGCGCAATGCGGTCGCGGGTTGCCGCGTCGAGGCTCGCATTTCCTGTCTTCGCGAGAACAGTGTCGAGCGTCTGCGACTGCGCAAGCACGATTCTCGTGGGCGAGAGAAAGGCAAACGAGATTTTTTCTCCCGGAATTCCGGACGGAACGTCATACACGTCATTGTCGCCGTGCTTCGAGATTTTCCCTGCGCGAAGAGCGTAGGCAGAAATCTTCGCGCGATCGAAACGTCCGTCAGCGATTGCAATGAGCGACACGCGTGGCGAGCCGTCGGGCAACGGGTGCGCGGTGTCGATCCATACGTCGACCGCGAAGCGATCGAGATCGCGTGAATAATCGAAGCCTGTTTCCCGGACGAAATCGCGGTAGTCCTTCTCTTCCTCTGGCGGTGGGCCGAGCGCATCGAGATCCGCGGCGAATGGGGACGAGCGCAAGGCCGCGACATCGCCGAACGCAATCACAGGCGCACCCGGCGGCAACAGGCTTAGCACGTCAGGAGGCGCGCTTGGAGCCGATGTCGAGGGAGCGAAAATGGCTGCTGGCTTTTTCGGTCGGCGGTGGTGCAAAGCGATGAATGCAGCGGAGCCAACGAGAATCAAGATTCCAAGCGCAATCAGCGTTCGCTTCACCGCTGGCGTCATTTTTGCAGTATAGAGTTCGACGGAAATGGTGTAAAGTTAACTGGGCGGGGCAAACGTGGTGCCGGTGCTCCCGGGGAACCTGCTGAAATTGCATCACTTCAGGCTTGCGAAATGGCACGCAGCGTGCCTTAAAAAGAAAACCTCTTGCAATTCCATTGCCTCTGTGTTACTTTTGCTCGGTTTGAGTGTGCTGGCGTAGCTCAGCTGGTAGAGCATCTGATTTGTAATCAGAGGGTCGGGGGTTCAATTCCCTCCGCCAGCTGAATTTGATGGGCCGGATAATTTTGCGGTGATGCGGACGGATTTCTCGCGATAAAAGACTCGGGGCTGGTGTCTTTGGACACGAGCCCTTTCTGCATTGCGATTTCCCCCGAGGGGATGCGAATGCTGCGTCCCGATGGCGTGCGCGGGACGGGTGGGTGAGTGGCTAAAACCAGCAGACTGTAAATCTGCCGCTCCTTGCGGGCTACGGAGGTTCGAATCCTCCCCCGTCCACCAGCGTCTCGTGACCCGTTGCATCCGCGGATCGTGCGGTACATCCGGTTCCCGACAGACGAGGCGCATGTATAACCCAGTTCCACATTCGCGCGGCGCAACGCGCGAAGAGTGGGGCGATTGACCGGTATGAGCCTGGGTAGCTCAGTTGGTAGAGCGCGTCCTTGGTAAGGACGAGGTCACCGGTTCAATCCCGGTCCCAGGCTCCAGCTCCTGATTCTCCGGGTCGGAGATCGGGGAAGTTCGCAGGCGGATGAGCGGGGGTAACTCAGTGGTAGAGTCTCTGCCTTCCAAGCAGATGGTCGCGGGTTCGAATCCCGTCCCCCGCTCCAGATTGCAGTGGGAATGAGATTAGCGGGGTCACGGACCATCCGGTAGCAAAGCGGCAAGAAGACACCCACAACATAGAGAAGAGCGCGAGTAAGCGATGGAGCAAGGCGCAGCTCTCCGACGAGGATAGCCGACGATGGGCAAGGAGAAATTCGAGCGCAGCAAGCCGCACGTGAACGTGGGAACGATCGGGCACATCGACCACGGCAAGACGACGTTGACGGCGGCGATTACGAAGGTGCTCTCGAAGCACAATCCGAAGGTGCAGTTCCGGGCATTCGATTCGATTGACAACGCGCCGGAAGAGCGGGAGCGGGGGATCACGATCGCGGTGGCGCACGTGGAATATGAGACGGCGAACCGGCACTACGCGCACATTGATTGTCCGGGGCATGCGGACTACATCAAGAACATGATCACGGGGGCGGCGCAGATGGACGGGGCGATTCTGGTGGTGGCGGCGACGGACGGGCCGATGCCGCAGACGCGGGAACACATACTGCTGGCGCGGCAAGTGGGCGTGCCCTACATCGTGGTGTTTTTGAACAAGTGCGATGTGGTGGAAGACCCGGAGTTGCTGGAGCTGGTGGAGTTGGAAGTGCGGGAGTTGTTGAAGAGCTATCAATTTCCGGGGGATACAGTGCCGGTGATACGGGGGTCGGCGCTGAAGGCGTTGGAAGGGGATGCGAAGTGGGAGAAGTCGATCTTGGATTTGATGGAGGCGGTGGACAAGAACGTGCCGCTGCCGCAGCGGGATGTGGACAAGCCGTTTGCGATGCCGATTGAAGATATTTTTTCGATTTCGGGGCGCGGGACGGTGGTGACGGGGCGAATCGAGCGGGGGAAAGTACGGGTAAGCGAGGAAGTGGAGATTGTGGGCTTCCGACCGACGGTGAAGCGGGTGGTGACGGGCGTGGAGATGTTCCGGAAGCTGCTGGATGAAGGGATTGCGGGCGACAACGTGGGGTTGCTGTTGCGGGGGACGGAAAAAGAGGATGTGGAGCGCGGGCAGGTGGTGGCGAAGCCGGGGTCGATCACGCCGCACACGAAGTTCAAGGCGGAAGCGTACGTATTGACGAAGGAAGAAGGGGGGCGGCACACGCCGTTCTTCACGGGCTACCGGCCGCAATTTTATTTTCGGACGACGGATGTGACGGGGGATGTGAAGCTGCCGACGGGCGTGGAGATGGTGATGCCGGGAGACAACGTGACAATGGAAGTGTCGCTGATCACGCCGGTGGCGCTGGAGAAGGGATTGCGGTTTGCGATTCGCGAAGGCGGCCACACTGTCGGAGCCGGCGCCGTCACCGAGATCATCGAGTAGCCCATGCCAAACGGAGAAAAAATTCGGATTCGCCTGAAGGCCTACGATCACCGCGTTCTCGATCAATCCACGAAAGAAATTGTGGACACGGCGAAGCGCACCGGCGCGGACGTCGCGGGACCAATTCCCTTGCCAACAGTGATCAACCGCTGGACCGTGCTGCGCTCGCCGCACGTGGACAAGAAATCGCGTGAGCAATTCGAGATGCGCACGCACAAGCGGCTCATCGACATTCTCGAGCCGACGCCGGACACGGTGGACGCGCTGATGAAGCTCGACCTTCCGCCGGGCGTGGACGTTGAAATCAAAGCTTTCGGCCGCGAACATACTACGAAGTAACGAGAAAGAGCGACGATCATGGCGGTCAACGGAATTTTGGGAATCAAGCTGGGAATGACGCAGTATTTCGACCAGGACGGCTCCGCCGTTCCTTGCACGGTGCTGCAGGCCGGGCCGTGCGTCGTGGTGCAGCGGCGAAGCAAAGAAAAGGACGGCTACGACGCGGTGCAGCTCGGGCTCGTCGAATTCATCAAGCCGCAGCGGTTGACGAAGGCCATGACCGGACACTTCAAGAAAGCCAACGTTGCCCCCATGCGTTTTGTGCGTGAAGTGCGGCTGGAAGCTTCGAATGACGAAACGAAGCCAGGGGATCGCGTGCTGGTGGATGCGTTTGCCGCGGGCGAATACGTGGACGTCACGGGCATCAGTAAGGGCAAGGGATTTGCAGGCGGCGTGAAGCGCTGGCACTACCGTGGCGGCGACGCGACGCACGGCTCGATGTTTCATCGCGCGCCGGGCGGCATCGGCGGCAGCTCGTTTCCCTCGCGCGTCTGGCCGGGCCAGCATTTTCCCGGGCACATGGGCAACGAGCGGCAGACATCGAAAAACCTGAAAGTGGTGAAAGTGGATTCGGAAGAAAATTTGTTGCTGGTGCGCGGCGCTGTGCCGGGACCGAGCGGGGCCTACATCGTGATTCGCAAAGCGAAGCACGGAAAATAGCGAGAAGAATATGCCAGTCGTGGAAGTGAAAAATCTGGACGGAAAGACGGTGGGACAGGTCGAACTATCCGATGAAGTCTTTGCGGCGAAGATTAACCCGCACTTGCTGCACGAAACCGCGCGGCATTATCTGAACGCGCGTCGCGCCGGCACGCACAAGACGAAGGAGAAGGGCGAAGTGAGCGGCGCGGGGCGGAAATTGTGGCGGCAAAAAGGCACCGGCCGCGCGCGTATCGGCTCAATCCGTTCGCCGCTCTGGCGCAAGGGCGGCACGGTTCACGGGCCGCGGCCGCGCAGCTACGACTACGCGATTCCCCGACAGGTTCATGCCGGCGCACTGCGTTCGGCGCTCTCGGCAAAGCTGGCGGACGAAAAGTTGACGGTCGTGGAAGGCTGGACGCTCGAATCGCATCGGACGAAGCTTTTCCGCGAAAAACTGACGAAGCTCGACGATGCGAGCCGCACGATGCTGCTCGTTGAGATCGGCGAAAACGTCAATCTGGAGCGCGCGAGCCGCAACCTCGACGGCGTGAAGCTCGTCGCGACAACGGCGCTCGAGCCGTACGACCTGCTGCGCCACGAACGGTTGCTATTGTCGCGGCCGGCCGCGGAAAAATTGAGCCGGGCGCTGCGCGTGAATAAATCCGGTGAAGAGAGCGCGCCGGTGCAGATTCAATCCGCGCTCGCGACAAAAACTGCCCCTGCGGCGAAGGCTGGCGAGAAGCCTGTAAAGGCTGCGGCAAAAAAACCGGCGCACAAGCCCGCGAAGGCCGAATCGAAGGCGAAGGCCGCGGCGAAGCCGAAGGGCAAAAAGGGATAAGCGATGACCACTCGCGCATTTCAATTGATTCGGCGGCCGATCATCACCGAGAAGGGCCTCGGCGTGAAGGAAACGCAGCACACGGTGGTATTCGAAGTCGCTTCCGATGCGACGAAAACGGAAATCAAGGAAGCGGTGCAGACGGCGTTCAAGGTGAAAGTGGCCGGCGTGCGCACCGCGACGTTTCACGGAAAATTCCGGCGGCGCGGCCGCGCCGAAGGTTACAGGCGCGATTGGAAGAAGGCGTACGTGAAGCTCGCACCGGGCGAAAAGATGATCGAGTACGCGGAGAATCTGTAACCGAAATATACGGGCCCTGAAGTTTGAACGGCGCGGCTCTTCCGTCGCGAAGCTGGCGGCGAAAGAGCGGGTAAGAGGGAACGATGGCACTGAAAAGCTTTAAACCATACACTCCCGCGCGACGCTTCCTGACGCTCACGGACAAGAGCGAGATCACGAAGCAGGAGCCGGAAAAGTCGCTGGTGGAAGTGCAGAAGCGTACCGGCGGGCGCAACAATCACGGCGAAGTCACGATCTGGCATCGTGGCGGCGGCCACATGCGGAAGTACCGCAAGATTGATTTCCGCCGGGACAAGATCGGCGTGCCGGCCAAGGTTGCGGCGATCGAATACGACCCGAACCGCTCGGCGCGAATCGCGCTGCTGCACTACGCCGACGGCGAGAAACGTTACATCCTGCATCCGGTGGGGCTCGAAGTGGGGGCCACGGTGCAGAACGGCGAAGGTGCGGACATCCTTCCGGGCAACGCGCTGCCGATCCGCAACATTCCTCCCGGCACGATGCTGCACAACCTCGAACTTTCGCCGGGCAAAGGCGGGCAGGTGGTGCGGTCGGCTGGCGGCGCAGCGCAGCTCCTGAGCAAAGAGGGCGAGATCGCGCTGATCAAGTTGCCCTCGGGAGAGACGCGAAAGTTTCACGTGAATTGCATGGCCACGGTTGGCCAGATCGGCAACCTCGACCATGAAAACATCAGCTACGGCAAGGCCGGAAAGTCGCGCTGGCTGGGCATTCGCCCAACCGTGCGCGGTGTGGCCATGAACCCGGTTGACCACCCTCACGGCGGCGGCGAAGGCCGCGTGAAGGGAAATCATCCGCAGACGCCGTGGGGCTTCCCCACGCTCGGTGCGAAAACGCGCCGGAAGCGCGGCGGGAGCAAGATGATCGTGGAGCGGCGAAAGCCGTAGTTTCGAAAGCTGCAAGGAAACAGAGATGATGCCGGCGCGGCGGGGAATCGAGAGAACGATGACAGCCTCCAGAACGAGCCGTAGAGCAACGCGCCGGCCTGCGCGCGGACGCAAGAGCGCCGCCGCGCATCGCCGGACGGCCAAACCGTTGGTGAAACCGGCGGGAAAGATCGCGTCGAAGCTGGGACCAGCGCCGCAAGTGTTGTTCCGGCTGTGCCGCCCGGGTTGGGGCGTGATTGTGGACAAAATTCCGAACGCGCAGGGAACGCGATTTGTCTGCCCGTTCTGCCCGCTCTCACACCGCGTTCCAGGGCCCGTCCGTGGATTTCGCAAGATGCGCCGCGCGCAGTGGGTAAAGTTGCGCCGCGTCGAGGAGTAACGGAGAACGCATGCCACGCTCGCTGAAGAAGGGCCCGTTTATTGACGATCACCTGCGCGAAAAGGTGGAAGGGCTGAATTCGCGGAACGAAAAGAAAGTGGTGAAGACATGGTCGCGCCGCTCGACCATCCTTCCGGAGATGGTCGGGCACACGATCGCGGTGCACAACGGCAAGAAATTCATTCCGGTGTACATCACCGAGCAGATGGTCGGGCACAAGCTCGGCGAATTCGCCCCCACGCGAACGTTCAAGGGCCACGCAGTGAAGGCGGCGCTCGAGAAGGCGGCGGCG
>Ga0187783_10002369_pt1 | contig 13977 bp, 13 predicted proteins | sample 1015_SJ02_MP02_2_FD_132471 | JGI IMG/M metagenome (GOLD analysis project Ga0187783, IMG submission 132471) | Tropical peat soil microbial communities from peatlands in Department of Meta, Colombia - 1015_SJ02_MP02_20_MG | ecosystem: Environmental > Terrestrial > Soil > Wetlands > Peat | place...
CAAACGTGGCGTCGGCCCCGGGATCGATGAAAAATGTAAAGCCCGTATTGGCGAGGGCCCGATTCAGTTGCAAGCGGGTAACGCCGGCCTCAACGGTCGCCTGCAAATCCTCCGGGCTAATGCGCAGAATCTTGTTCATCTCGCGCATGTCGATGGTGATGCCGCCGTGAATCGCGTTCACTTGCGCTTCCATCGACGTTCCCGCACCAAAGGGAATCACGGGCACCTGATGTCTTCGGCTGATCTTCAATATTTCGCTGACCTCTTCGGTCGAATGCGGAAAGCAGACGATGTCGGGCAAAGCGGCCGGATGGTAGGACTCGCCGTGGCTATGGTGCTCACGAACGACTTCCGCTGTGGTCGCTCGACGCTCCAGCAAGGAATGGAGCTCGTGGAAAGCGGCTTCTAACCGTTCGCTCGCAGCGTGACGGAGATGTGGGTTCGTCGCCAAGATTCGCCCAACCTTTCGATCACTGGTGGACGGTAACGTCGTAGTAGCTGACGGAACTGTCTCTGCCAAAACCGGGATCGATGCGTACGACTTGAAACGTGCTGTCCCGCAGCTCGACGACCGTGCGGCTTAAGATGTCGTGCGTTTCCCGCTCCAGCTCCGGCGTCGGCTTCTTCGTGCGCTTCGGCTGGGAAAGAGCTGTGGCCGACAGGCGATAGGTGCGAGTTCCCGCATCGGGATCCCGAGCGACGAGCTGGACGCTAGAAGTTGAACCGGTGCCTTCCTGAGGGCGGTCATGAAACCATCCTCGCGGTGTCAGCAGCACAAAAGCGAGGATCACGGCCACTAAGACATCGTAGGGCCAACTGCCTCGCTCGTAGGACCAAAAGATCGTTCGAACCATAAACCTCCAGAGTGCACGCATAAGACTCAGTGGCCTGGCAAGTTATCGACAACCATTCCGTCGCGCATGTGCAGGACCCGATTCCCATAGGTTGCGGCTTCCGGGTTATGAGTGATCATAACGATCGTTTGACCGAGATCCCGGTTGAGCTGCCTGAGAAGCGCCAGAACGGACTCAGAGCTTTTCGTATCCAGATTTCCCGTGGGCTCGTCGGCGAGAACAATTTTCGGTTCGCTAATGATGGCGCGAGCGATGGCCACGCGTTGCTGCTCTCCCCCGGAAAGTTCCGAGGGTTTGTGATCGAGGCGCTCCTTTAAGCCGAGCAGTTCGACGACGGCCTCAAAGCGATGCGGATCGAAGCCGTTCCCGTGAATATGTTGGGCGAGGGCAATGTTATGGTGGGCATCGAGAGTCGGTAAGAGATTGAAGCGCTGAAAAACGAAGCCTACCTTGTGGCGCCGCAATAGCGTCCGCGCAGCGTCGCTCATTTGCGTGAGGTCGTTCCCGTCCAGCAGTACCCGACCCGTGGTCGCCTGGGCCAGCCCTCCAATGACGTGAAGCAGGGTCGATTTCCCGCAGCCGGAAGGTCCCATGATGGAAATAAACTCGCCCGGAAGCACTTCGATGCTGACGCCTCTCAGAGCCGCCAGCTCCATTTTGCCCGAACGATAGACCTTCCAAAGATTTTCAGTCTTGAGTATCGGCTCCAAGCCGGCCCCCAACACCAGCCACATTCCCTGCGGTTGAAAATATTCTAGTCGTGTTTGCCGGTTCTGCCTAGCCGCGATGTCGTCGACACCACACGTTTATTCGTAGGCGAGCGCCTCCACCGGGTCTTTGCGGCTGGCCAGCCAAGCGGGGTAGCCGGCGCCCATGAGTCCGCCGAGCAGCGCAATCAGACCGGCAAGGCACATCCAGCGGACCGTGATCAAGATGCTCAACGCAGGGAAAATCCTGAGCAGAACCATACGCACCACATAGCTCAATCCTATACCGACGACCACGCCGCCCAGGCAGAGCACACTTGACTCGCTGAGAATGATTTCCACGATGTAGCCTTTGGAGGCGCCCAGAGATTTCAGCACGCCGATCTCGCGAGTGCGTTCGATGATGGTCGTGTACATCGACAGAAACGTCACCAGGAATCCGATGCCGACGGCAATTCCAATCATCACGTTAATGAAGACGTCCAATCCGGGCACGCTGGAGGACGTGATCTGCGACATGTAGTCTTTGAGCGGGCGAACCTCATAGCGGGGCAGAAGCTGGGTGACCTCGTCGATCGCCGCCGCGGCGTGGTCGGAACGATCACACTTCAAAAAGAAGATGGACGCCTTGTCGTGGGCGCCGGACATCTCTTGCAAGGTGGACATTAAGACAAAAAGACGCGCACCCTTGCCGTGTTCGATAATTCCAGCCACATGAAAATCGTGCTCGAGAACGTGCAGCATCTGCCCGACCTGGACCCTCTTGGCCCGCGCGTAGACATCATCGACGAGGATATCGTTGGGGTCCTCCAGATCCCTGCCGGCTTCGAAAACAAAGCCGTTCGAAACCTGGCGGAACGAGTCGGGCTGGATTCCGTAGACAAGATCGAGCCCGTTGACGGAATTAAATTGAACCAGCACAGGGGCGACGGCTTGTACATACTCAAGCTGCGCCAGTTTCTTGCCAATGCTGATCGGCATGGGCGCGCCGCTGAAGGCCATGAAGACGGAGGCGGAGGGAGGCTGAACCATGATGTCGGCGCCGACGCCCTCGGTTCGCTTCGCCGTGTCCAGCAACAAGCCGCTGGTCAGCCCGACAACGATAATGACGAGGGTGACTTCTATGGCGACGGCGATCACGGTGATCGCCGTGCGAACGGGCCGGTGAACGGCGTTGCGCAAAACCAGATGGCCGATCAATTCTTTTTCTCCAGCCCGTCGGAGGGCGCCGATGACTCCGTCGCCGCATCTGCGTTCACCAATTCTGTTCCGGGAGGCTGCTCCAGGATAAATCGGTCAGCAGAAATCGTCTCGTTGAAAGTTACCTTCTTGATTCCGATCTGTAGCTGGTAGTCGCTGTCCGGACGGGACAGTGAAATCTGGCGAGGGTATTTCACGGCTCCAAATATGTCCCAACCCCGGAGGGTTACATCCGAGGCGAGTTGTCCTCCCTGTTCATATGTCTCGAGACGGGCGATGTTCAAATTCGAACGGTCGAACCAGATTCGCCGCTCAATTTCCCAATCCTCTGAGCCGCCAGCGGCCGAGGCGACCCCTCCAGCCGACCGGCGAACCACCGTCAGTACATAATAACGTGATCGATCGTCGTTCGCTTCCTCTATGAGAACGGGCACGTGATCCGGGATAGGAGTCCAGAAAATCACGCTGGTGAGATGTTGGGGGCGAAGATTCTCAATCGGCTTCGCAGAGGAGCGCTCTAGGTTCGCCGAACCGGTAATGAATCTGTGCTGGGAAGGTATGAAGATGTGAAATGTTTCTCCGTCACTCGCCATGTCGAACAGGTTGGTGCCGACGATCGGCGCCTGCCCGATCACCCGGATGCTCGCAGGCCTTTCGGCCAGCAGAAAGCCACCGATTTCATGGTATTGCTTGATTGCCCCGGTATAGGAGGACCCGGCTGTGAGGACCATCGTGACGGAAGCATTCAGAGATGTCACGGACTCGGCTTGGTGATTAAAGCGTGCGATGAGGTCCTGCTTGGTGGCCAGCTGAGCGGGCTCCGGCGCTCCGGAGGGCTTTGGAGCGGTGGGATGGCTCGCGGCACACCCCTCGGTCAGAAATGAGATCAGAACTGCGAAAACGGCGAGAAAAATACCGTCGAGTTCTCGTTTGGGTCGCGTCAGACGCACGAACTAGAAAATCTAGCAGTCGAGTCCTGGGGTGTCAACGAAGCCGAAATCGCTAGTGAGCGGGGATTAGGTGAGGGGTTTCGCCGCCGGAGGAGATCCACCCCGAGATCTCGGCGATGACCTGCTCGTCGACGTGGCCTGGCTTTTCATATTCCTGCGGAAGCGAAGGGCCTGTGCCAGCCATCAGGAGGTGGTTCAGTGAGGGATACAACTTGAACGCGACGTTGTGGTGTGAGGCCAACGCCGTTTTCCATTCATCAAAATTCGTAGCGGCAGGCACCTGAAAATCGCGACCTCCTTGTAAGACCAAGATGGGAATCGAGAGCGCCTGAGCTATCCCGACCGGATGATACTCGCGCAAGTCGAGCCAATAGGAGGCAGGCATGGCGCCTCCTAAGATGTTGACGCTATCGCCGGGTTTCAGGTCAGGGCTTTCGATTTTCTTCACGGTTTGTTCGATAGCCGCCGCTTGCTTTTGCTCGTCCGGAGTGGGAGTGGGACCGTTCGTCAAAATGTAGTGCACCTCATCCATCAGGAGTTGCTCCAGCGGGCGCGTGTTGCCGGACAGCAGGACGATTCCCGCGATTTGCGGGTCGCCGGAGGCAATCCGCGGTGCGAGATAGGCGCCGAGGCTGTGTCCGACGAGGAAAATACGCCGCGGATCGACTTTTTGCTGCTTGGCGAGAAGTGTGACGGCGGCGCGTGCGTCGCTTACGGTTTCGTCATCGACCGTCAGTTTGGCGGGATCCTCGCTGCTCTGTGCTCCGTACTTCTGTGTGCGCTTCACGTAACGAAAAACGGCAATACCGTGGCTCGCCAGTCCCCAGGCGAGATCCTTCAGGGGCTTATTCGGGCCGATGGTCTCGTCCTCGTCGTGCGGGCCCGAGCCCGCAATCAGCACGACGCCGGGAAATGGACCGTTGCCGGTCGGCACAGTCAAGGTTCCGGGCAGTTGGAATTTCCCGTTGACGAGTGTGAGGGGCTGCTCGGTAAATAAATCGGGCTTGGCATAGGCCGGAGCCGCCCACGGAGGCTCGGGTGCCCTATGGGGCACGAAACGAAGGCCGCCGAGCCTGCCGTCATCTGCCAGCCCCATTTGGACGTCGACCAGCCCCTTCTGGAACTTGCAGACTACGACGATTACGTCGAAGTTCTGAACCTTGCCAGCTGTCGTCGCCGAAACGACGGAATCAAACGAGCCCACCTGTTCGAGCGCGCTCGCCCAGGCCGCTGCGAGCCTTCCGGGAGGCAGCGCCGCAGCCATCTGCGGCGTGTAACGCTGCTCGACTCGCGCGAATTGGCCCGCGGCAATCTCCTGAACGATCTGTTTGGCGACGAGTTGAGGAGACGGTTGATTTCCCTGCTGGGCGGCCAACGGCAGCAAAATCAGAGCGAGCAGCAAGATCGCTGCGCCGATCCGCATCAGAGGGACCTCAGCAGGTATAGCCATCAACTCTCGCGCTCAAGGAATGGCGGGATCATCGGCCGTCGCTAGATCACCGTGTTTGTCGGCGCCGTGAATTTTTCCGGCAGTATCCACGAAGAACGAGCGCCGACCGGTCTTGCCGTAGTCGTCCGGCAGCGCAACAAGCTCAAAGGCGGTTTCATCCTCTTGCGCGCCGGATGCGATTCGGTAGCGAAAGCGATAGCCGCCGTCGCTGCCCGCCGCTAATTCTTCATTCACGAGAGAGGCTTGATCGGGCGAAACCTGATCTTTCGGCGCAGGGCCGAGCTGAGCAAGCGCGTCGGGAAGCTTCCCGAAGGCGCGACGATAGGTTTGGATCGCCTCCTCCAAGCTGCGGAGATTGGAGATAGCGGTGTCCTCGCGCGCGGCCAGTTCGGAGGCAACCCACTGTTTCGAAAGCTGCGGAATGTCGAGAAGGACGAGTCCGAGCGAGATGAGCCGCCAGCCACCGCTTTCGCGTACCAAGCCGAATTCGGTATTTTCTCCGTCGGTCACAGCCACAGGAATAAACGCGAGATTCTCGCGCGTGCGTACAGCCCCGAAGCGAAACTCGGCGGTGCCCTCGGGCGCCGTGCAGCGAAGCACGGTGTGACCGTGGTCGTCGGACGAGAGCAGGGGTTTGCCGGTCTGCTCGCTGAGAGCCAGGCGCTTGAGCACCGCCGTCCGTTGATCCGGGGGCAGGGCGCGAAACGCCGAGGCATTATCCGCCGTAAGGTAATTTTCGAACTCCGCTTCGTTGCCGCGGCAGGCTGCCGAAAGCGCGGCTGTCAGCGATGCTGCCGGATCGGTCTCGCGCCCGTCTTGGGCTTCGACGAAAACCTGAGCAAGTAGGACCAGGACAACCGGCAGAGCCGCGAAGAACCAGCGAGGACTCATCAAGACTCCGATTTCGCGCGGGCGAGAATGGTTGCCAGATTCTTGGTGAACTGCGAGCGCGGCATTATTTCGCGGCAACCCGCCAGGCGGGCGCGTTCGGCAAGATCAAGCTGCACATGCGAAAGAAAACCGATCAGACGAATCTCTCCTCCCCTGGCTTGCACGCGGCCCACGGCATCGAGCGGATTCGAGCGTGCGTTCAAATCGACGACGACAAGCTTCGGCACGCCCTTCGCCATCTCGGCATCGAGCGCATCCGGCGTCTGGCAGGTGCGGACTTCGACGCCGAGCTGCTTGGCAGTTTCGACCAGCTTGGCCTGAAAAAAGACGTCGTCAAGGAAGGCAAGAACCTGCGCCATCGTGCGCGTTTCTCTCCTCGGTCGTTTACCACGCCGGAGCGTCGCGCGGCTAGGCCGTCCGGACGACCGAATAGTGCCCGGAACGAAGCGCCTCTTCCGACACCCACATGCCGTGGAACGTCATGCGCACGCGATGGGGGAGCTTCACGATCGCGACCGGTCCGGCCTCGACGTTTTGGGCATCGAGGATGGCGAGATCGCTGCGGTTTTCGGCCATGCGGTTCACCAAAGCGAGAAGATAGCCATCCCCCTCGGAGGAATTCGGTTTACGGGGTGCGAACAGCGGTTCCTGCACACCCGCATTCGGGCCTGGATTCCATAGCTTGGCGCTGCCGGTCCTGTGGTCGAATTGCCCGACCGAGCTGAGGCCGATGCCTCCCGCTGAGGTGCGGCTCGGATCGTGGCAGATCACGTAGCCCTTTCGATACTGCCCGTTGCCATAATAACGATCGTCGGCGCGAGGCATTTCGCAGAGCCAGTCGTAGAGCTGCTCGGTTTTGTAGTCCTCCGTGTTGGCAGCCAAATCGAATGTCAGTCGCGTGAGATGAGGGATACCCTGCGTCGGATCCGGCGGGGTGCCGTCGTGGTTGGGGAAGAAGAAAAACGAGCTGCCCCGCGACAGACAAACATCGAGACTCACCTTCGAGCCGTCGGTCGAGCCGTTCATCATGTGCCCGGCAAAGCTCGTTGAACCACGGAACCAGCGGACCTGATCGGCCGTGCCATAACGTGGCACGATGGCGACGACCGTCTGGAGATCGCGATGCCAGGTGTAGAAGGGCCCGCCCTTTTTCAACCCCTCCACATCCGTGAGCAGTGGGAAGAACGGAAAGATCACGTATTTGTCGGAAATAGCGAAATCGTGCACCATTCCGGCCCAAGGCGCATTGAACCAAATCTCGTGTTTCAATCTGCCATCGGAACCGATCACGTAATAGGCGACATCGGTCGTTCCGTCACCTTTGGCTTGGTAGGCGAAGGTGAGCAGTTCGTTGGTGGTCTGATCCAGGTGCGGATGCGCGGACATCCAAACAGACTTGATCGCGCCGTTGTAATCGTAGCGGCCGATCGTCTCAAGCGTGTAGGGATTGAGCTCATACGGCATGTCGTCTTCTTTCAGCGCAAGCAGTTTGCCGGCGTGCCAGACGACGTTCGTGTTGGCCGCGCCCGAGTTGCAATTCCCCGCGACGGGATCGCGGGTATAGCGGTTGCGGTAACGGCCAAAGAGGGAGCGGCGGTGCTTTTCTTGAATACGAAAACGTTCCGTGCGCACATAGCGGCTCTTGAAATCGACATGGCCGTTTTCAAAGCGGAACATGACCACCATGCCCTCGCCATCGATGAAAATGTCGTCGTTGAGCATCGGCGGATACTGGCGGTCCGGCCCCAGACGATAGAGGATTCCGTTCAAATCCTTGGGCACTTCGCCATACGTGACTTCGCAATCCCGGAGGTCCGCTTCGAGTCGCATGGGAGCCCCGAAGCCTTGGTACAGCGGAATATCGGGGAAGCGTACGGCACCAACGGCTGATAGTTCTTCCAGATAAATGCTGCTCATGGCATGTACTCCTCGCGCACCGGCACCTTCCAGCCCGAGCGCCCTTGCTTGAAGGATGCTATCCGTCCGGAATTATCTTTGTCAACGGCCGAGCCGTTCGTGCTCTGAGACTTCGGGGTTCGATGGCGAGCGGGTCGGGGACGTCGCTCACTCTTCAGCCTTCTCGTGTGCGCCCACGGTCTCATCCGGCACATCGCCGATGCGACCTTTCAGGCGGTCATAGACACTGTATTGGCAGGTCGAGCCGAGCGCTTCGTTGTAATAGGTGGGGACCCCGAGGGCATTGCGAAGCTCCTCGTTGAAATGGCGCAGATCCTCAAGCTCGGTGACGCGCACCGGAATCTTGCGCCCGTCATGCGTCAGGAGAAACTTCTGGTAACCCGCATCCCAGAGATGCGTGAACTGCCCCTGTGCCATGATCGAGGGGATGATGGTCATTTGAAAATCGCCACTCGGCTCTTTGCGCAACTCGGCCCCGCAATTGTATTTTTCAATCCGTGCGACACCACCGGAGCTGCGGACGGTGAAGCCCTTGGTGGAGAGCGATTCCACCTGTGCCTGCGTGAAGGTTTTGTTCACATACCACATGGCCGTTCAGAATATGAATTCCAACAGCCTTCTGTAAAGTCAAAAAATCCGCGAGGTCGCGTTGCTCTTTCACCGCAAAATCTATATATATACCGTCTGTCGATACCCCTGCGAGGTAGGGTTCTCATTTCATCGTTCGCGCATGTCAGAGCGCCATTCGAGCCCAGCCCGCGCGAATTCAAGAAAATCAAGCGGAGGTAGGATGATCCGGGTGTGTAGGAAGGCGAGCGTTTTCGGATGGTTCTTGAGCCTCGGCCTGTGGGGCCAAGGGGCGGCGGGGCAGGCGACGCCGAACGGCGAGGCACTGTTTCAGGAGCACTGCGCTGTATGCCATCAGAATGCGCCGGCGAGCCCGAACCGAGCGCCCTCACCTGCCGTGCTTGCGGGAAAGACGCGCGAGGAGATTTTGCGTGCGCTCGAATCGGGAACGATGGTCATCTACGGCAACCGGATGACCTCGGTTGAGCGGCGGGCGATTGCTCGATTCCTTTCCTCGAACACAGCAACGAGCGCTGGTGAGGCGTCTAGAAATCTATGCGCCACCAAGCGACCGATCACCTCCTCTCAAGTGGAGGGCCCAGAGAAGTGGAATGGCTGGGGCGTGGATATCGTGAATTCCCGTTATCAGACACACACTTCGATTGGTCCGGACAACGTTTCGCAGCTGAAACTGAAATGGACGTTCGGCGTCCCCGATGCTAGTACTGCCTATGGACAGCCAACCATTGTCGCAGGACGCCTGTTCATTGGCTCTGGCGACGGCTTGATCTACGCGCTGGATGCTGCGACCGGTTGCACGATCTGGACGTATCAGGCCGAGACAACCGTGCGGACGGCGATTACGGTGGGGTCGGGCGGCGGAAAGTTTCTCGCATACTTCGCTGACGGAGACGCGAACCTCTACGCCGTCGATGCGGAGAGCGGAGAACTCCGATGGAAGGTCAAAGTCGACTCGCACCATACGGCCAGGATCACCGGAGCGCCCCAACTCTACCGCAACCGTCTCTACGTCCCCTTGGCGTCGAGTGAGGAGTTGAACGCGGGGGACCCAAACTATCCCTGTTGCACATTTCGCGGAAACGTCACGGCCGTCGACGCGCTCACCGGACAGCAGATCTGGAAGGGATATGCGATCACCGAAGAGAACTCGGAAGCGAAGCCAGGCACAAGCCACGCAAAGTTCAGCCCCGCAGGCGCGGCCATCTGGAACGCGCCGACGATTGACGCTGAGCTCGGCCGAGTCTACGTCGGAACGGGTGACGCCTACGTCGATCCGGCCACCGACGGCACGGACGCAATCGTCGCCTTCGACTTAGCCACCGGAAAACGGCTCTGGGCCCAGCAGAAGACTCCCAACGATGTTTTCAACTTCGGATGCGTTGATCCACGTCATTTCAATTGCCCGCCGCGGCCGGGAGAAGACGTCGATTTCGGTTCGTCGCCGATCTTGCAGGATCTCGGCAATGGCCGTCGGATCCTGTTGGCTGGCCAGAAGACCAGCGTGATGTATGGCCTCGACCCCGACCATGGCGGCCAGGAGGTGTGGCAAGTGCGCGTGGGACATGGCAGCGGGTTGGGAGGAATCGAGTGGGGATCTGCGACCGACGGCAAATTCGTCTACGCCGCGAACTCTGATATTTCGACGCTCACGCCCATCCAAGGTCCTCCCCCGCCGCCTGGAGGTCTGGCGGCCATTGACATCCGCACGGGAAAACTGGTCTGGAAGGTAATGCCGCCGAAACCTGCCTGCGAGGGAAAGCCGGGCTGCAGCGCAGGTCAGCTGGCTGCTGTCACGCTTATTCCCGGCGTGGTGTTTTCCGGCTCGATGGACGGCCACCTGCGCGCCTACTCAATCGTCGATGGGAAAATCCTCTGGGATTTCGATACCTCCCCTGATTTTGCAACCGTAAACGGGGTGAAGGCTCACGGTGGTTCGATGAGCGGGAGCGGACCCGTAGTGGTTGGCAGCACGCTCTATGTGACTTCCGGTTATGACGTGACAGCCGGAATGCCAGGCAATTTGATTCTGGCTTTTCAGTTAGAGCCCGCCACCGCTGGCGCCGAATCCAAGTGATTGATACAAGAATTCGCCGATCGTGCTTCGCTTGCGTCGGAAGACATTCCCACGCCGTCCCTACGCACGATTTTCCGGTCGGAACACGGCAAGGTCCTTCGGGGTGATGAAGATTGTCTCTCCTGTGCTGAGCCCAAGGTCACGGAAGCGGTCCTGAGACATTTCAACCTGGACGGTAGCGCCCCATTCCGTCACGGCCTCAATCCTGACGAGAGGACCGGCGGCGTTGATGTGCCTGGTGGTGGCACGAAAATAGTTGGCCCCGTTCGGCTGGCGGCTGATCTCGAGCAGGTGCGGCCGGACAAACACGAGATTTCCGGTCGGCGTGTCGTTGATGTAGGTTTTGCCATCATCGAAACGCCCGTGAAACAAGTTCACGTTGCCGAGAAAATTGTAGACGAACGGGCTTGCCGCATGGTTGTAGACCTCCTCTGGGCTACCTACTTGTTCAATCCGTCCTTCGTTCATCACGGCCACCAGGTCGGCCAGTTCGAGCGCCTCTTCCTGATCGTGCGTCACAAACACGCTGGTAATGTGGACCTCGTCATGAAGGTGCCGCAACCACCGGCGCAGTTCCTGCCTGACTTTGGCGTCGAGTGCGCCGAAAGGTTCATCCAGCAACAACACGCGGGGCTCGACGGCCAGGGCTCGTGCGAGCGCGGCTCGCTGGCGCTGTCCGCCAGAGAGCTGCGAGGGATAGCGCCCCGCCTGGTTCTTTAGTTGGATCAGCTGCAGCAGTTCATTCACCTTTCGGCGGATCTCCTCGTTTGAGGGACGTAGGTGCCGCGGTCGCACGCGCAGGCCGAAGGCAATGTTCTCAAACAACGTCATGTGGCGAAAAAGAGCGTAGTGCTGAAAGACGAAGCCCACGTGACGTTCGCGCGCGGTCTGATCCGTGATGTCTTTGCCTTCAAATTCGACAGTGCCTGAATCTGCAAATTCGAGACCGGCGATGATGCGCAGGAGGGTCGTCTTGCCGCAACCGGAAGGTCCCAACAGGGCGACGAGCTGACCGGCGGGAATTTCCAGATCGACGTTCTTCAATGCCTGGAAGCGCCCAAAGCTCTTGGTGATGCCGCGGACAGTGATACTCACGGGTTGGTTTCTCCCCTGATTTCGCCATCGGCCAGTTGCTGAGCGGATTTCCATTCGACGACGCTCCTGACGATTAGCGTGACCAGAGCCAGCAGGGCCAGGAGTGAAGCCACTGCAAATGCTGGAACGAATTGATAATCGTTGTAGAGCACTTCGATGTGCAGCGGCATGGTGTTGGTAAGGCCGCGAATGTGGCCGGAAACAACCGACACGGCACCGAATTCTCCCATGGCGCGCGCGTTACAAAGAATCACCCCGTAGAGCAGGGCCCACTTCACGTTGGGCAGGGTTACGCGGAGAAATGTCTGCCAGCCGCTCGCGCCCAGGGTCAACGCGGCTTCCTCTTCGTCATTTCCCTGCGCCTGGACCATGGGAAGCAGTTCGCGCGCAACGAAAGGGAAGGTCACAAAAATCGTTGCGAGGACAATGCCCGGTACAGCAAAAATGATCCGGATTCCATGTGCGATCAGCCACGGTCCGAAAAGACCCTGCAAGCCGAACAGCAGCACGTAAATCAGTCCGGAAACCACCGGAGAAACCGAAAACGGTAGATCGATCAGCGTGACCAAAAAGCTCTTGCCGACAAAATTGAATTTCCCGATGGCCCAGGCCGCCGCCACTCCGAATACCATATTCATGGGTACGGCGATGGCGGCAGTCAGGAGAGTCAGGCGAATGGCCGATTGAGTATCGGGATCGCGAAAGGTCTGAAAATAGACATGAATGCCATCGCGAAGCGCCGTAGAAAAGACGACACCGAGAGGGAAAAAAAGAAAGACAACCAGGAACGCAAGCGCAAGGGCGATGAGCAGCCAGCGCACGACTGTAGGCTCGGAAGTTGCCCTTTGTATCGCGCCGTTCGGGTGCGCTTTTCCGATCCGAGATGGAGCCGATTGAGATATTGTGTTCAACGCAGTTGATCGAGCCCGCTAACCGGTCTCCCCCCTTTGATACACGGGCCGAAGGCCATCCACAAGAGCCTCCGGCACCGGTTCCTTTTCCTGCCGACTGCCGCTCCAGCTTTGAAGCAGATTGATGGGGAGAAGCAAGGCAAACGATACCGCAAGCATGGCCACTGCAATCGCCGTCGCCCCAGCGTAATCGTATTCCTGCAATTTCGTGATAATGAGAAGGGGTGTGATTTCCGTGCGCATGGGCATGTTCCCGGCAATGAAGATCACCGATCCGTACTCTCCGACGGCCCGGGCGAATGCCATCGAAAATCCCGTGATCGCCGCGGGCAGGATGGTGGGGAACAGAACGCGCCGGAAGGTCTCGAGCCGGCCCGCGCCGAGACTCGCGGCCGCCTCCTCCAACTCCTTATCGAGATCCTCCAGTACGGGCTGCACGGTGCGTACGACGAACGGAAGGCCGATGAACGTCAGCGCGATCGTCACGCCCAGCCTCGTGTAGGCTGCGTGGATTCCCATCGCGGCGAGCGGCCTGCCCAGCCAACCGTTCGGAGCGTAGATGGCTGTAAGGGAAATGCCCGCAACGGCAGTGGGCAGAGCAAACGGCAGATCGACGAGCGAGTCGAAGACCCGTTTGCCCCCAAATTCATAACGCACCAGCACCCAAGCCACGAGGATGCCGAAGACCAAGTTGATCGCGGCGGCAATCAGCGAGGCCCCAAAACTCAGGCGGTAGGAGGCAACGGCGCGCGGCGACAACACAACGTGCCAAAACTGGTGCCAGCTGAGCGTCGAAGCCTTCAAGACTGCGGCAGAAAGGGGAATTAGGACAATCAGACACAAGTAGAACACGGTGAAGCCCATCGAGAGGCCGAAGCCGGGCATGATGCTGCGTTGCCTGAATCGAATGCTCACGAACGTTGCTTCCCGTCAGAGAGTACCGCTGTTTTCCTGACAGTAGATTGCCCAAATTGATTGCGAATACTGCGAGCTATTGGCTCGGCTGGTAAATCTGATCAAACACTCCTCCATCTGCAAAATGAACGGTTTGCGCCTTGTGCCAATCTCCGACCACATCGGCCAACGTAAACAGCTTCACTTTCGGGAACGTGGAGGCGTACTTCTTGGCAACGGAGTCGAGCCGCGGCCTGTAAAAATTCCTGGCCGCGACTTCCTGCCCTTCCGGGGAATAGAGATAGTTGAGGTATTCCTCGGCGACTGCGCGGGTCCCCTTCTTGTCGACAATCTGGTCGACCACTGCCACCGGAGGTTCGGCCAGAATGCTTTCGGAAGGCACGACGATCTCGAATTTGCCGACTCCTAACTCCTTCACCGAGAGA
>Ga0187783_10002370_pt1 | contig 13974 bp, 15 predicted proteins | sample 1015_SJ02_MP02_2_FD_132471 | JGI IMG/M metagenome (GOLD analysis project Ga0187783, IMG submission 132471) | Tropical peat soil microbial communities from peatlands in Department of Meta, Colombia - 1015_SJ02_MP02_20_MG | ecosystem: Environmental > Terrestrial > Soil > Wetlands > Peat | place...
AGGCCGGCCCCGATGGCCGCCTTCGCGCGGGGCTGCCTGCTGGCCAATCCGCGCCGCCGCCCGCACGACGCCTGGCAGCTCCTGGCCGAACTCGACGAGCTGCTCGAACGCTGCTACGGGCCACGCGCGTTCCGCCCCTTCGCCATGCCGGCGTAGGGATCACCGAGAGGAGAACCACAATGGGCAGCGGACGATGGTCCACCAACGTGTACGACGCCGCGGCGCGGTTCCGCGCCGCCACCGGCGCGAGCGCCTTCGCCTACAGCGACAGCGGCGCGGCGCGCACCCATCCGGCCCTCGACCCGTACGGGGTCGCGGCCAGGGAAAGCCGCGACTCGGACGAGCACCCGCAGTCGCTCGCGATCGCGGTGCTGTTCGACGTGACAGGCTCGATGGGAGCCGTACCGCGCACGCTGCAGGCCAAGCTCCCGCAGTTGCTCGGGCTGCTGCTGCGGAAAGGCTACGTGGCGCACCCGCAGATGATGTTCGGCGCCATCGGGGACGCCACCTGCGACCGGTCGCCGCTGCAGGTCGGCCAGTTCGAGTCCGACAACCGGATGGACGACGACCTCGCGCGGATCGTGCTTGAGGGCGGCGGAGGCGGGCAGAAGACCGAGTCCTACGAGCTGGCCCTCTACTTCATGGCCCGGCACACCGCGACCGACTGCTTCGAGCGGCGCGGCCAGCGCGGATACCTGTTCCTCATCGGCGACGAGATGGCCTACCCGCGGGTCAGCCCGGCCGAGGTGCGCGAGGTGATCGGCGACGAACTGCGGCAGCCTCTGCCCGTCGCCGATCTGATGGCCGAGGTCAGCGCGAAGTGGGACACCTACTACATCCTCCCCGAGGGAGCCAGCCACGTCCGCGACCGGGAGGTGCTCAGCTTCTGGCGCGGTCTGCTCGGCCAGAACGTCATCCAGCTCGCGGATTCGGACGCGGTCTGCGAGACGATCGCGCTGACGGTGGGCCTGGGCGAGGACGCGATCAGCCTGGACGACGGACTGGCCGATCTCGGCGACGTCGGCTCGACGGCGGGGCCGACCGTCTCGAGGGCGCTTGCGGTCATCGGGGCGGGGCAGATCGGGGCGGGGCAGATCGGGGTGGGGCACGCGGCGCTCCAGGTGGCCGCCGCGCCGGACGACCTGGACGGCCCGGGCGGGAACGTCCGCCTCGGCTAGGCGGCGGGGTCATGGAACACAGGCATTACATAGTGTGCGGACTCGGGTTCGGCGACGAGGGCAAGGGGTCGGTCACCGACTTGCTGTGCAGTCCCCGCTACCCTGGCCGGGCCCACGCGGTGGTCCGGTTCAACGGCGGCGCCCAGGCCGCGCACAACGTGGTGACCAGCAGCGGGCGGCACCACACCTTCGCCCAGTTCGGTTCGGGCACGTTCACGCCGGGGGTGCGGACGCACCTGTCGCGCTTCGTGCTCGTCGATCCGCTGGCCCTGGCGGCCGAGGCGGCCCACCTGGCCTCGGTGGGCGTCGGCGGCGCGCTCGGCCTGCTGACCGTCGACCGCGAAGCCGTGCTCGCCACGCCGTACCATCAAGCCGCCAACCGGGCCAGGGAACTGGCCCGGGGCGGTGGCCGGCACGGATCGTGCGGCATGGGAATCGGCGAGACCGCCAGGTACGCGCTCGGCCATCCGGCCGACGCGCCGCGCGTGGCTGACTGCGCCGCTCCCCGCACGCTCGCCCGCAAGCTGGCCCGGCTGCGCGACCGGCTGGCCGACGAGCTTGGCGTGCTCGACGGTCCTGACGTGGCCGACCTGTGTGACGCCTACCGGGCCTTCGCGGCCCGGGTCCCGCTGGTCGGTGCCGGCTACCTGCGCCGGCTGATGCGCGCCGGGCCCGTGGTGTTCGAGGGGGCGCAGGGTGTGCTGCTTGACGAATGGCGCGGCTTCCACCCGTACACCACCTGGTCGACCACCACCTTCGCCAACGCCGGGACGCTGCTGGCCGAGGCCGGGCAAACCGCCCTGCGCCTGGGCGTCGTCCGGTGCTACATGACCCGGCACGGCCCCGGACCGTTCGTGACCGAGGACCCCACGCTGGAGTTCCCCGAACCGCACAACCGGTACGGGGCCTGGCAGGGAGCGTTCCGGACCGGGCACTTCGACGCGGTGGCGCTGCGGTACGCGGCCGAGGTCAGCGGCGGCGTGGATGCCGTGGCCCTCACCCATCTCGACGCGGCCCGGCCGGATCCGGGCGGCGGCAGCCCGTTGCGGGTGTGCCGGTCCTACCGGATCGGGGAGGAACGGCTGGCCCGGATCATTCCTGGTCCTGAGCACGACCTGGCCTGGCAGGAGCGGCTTACCGGGACGCTGCTGCGGGCGCGGCCGGTGTACGAGCGCCCCGGCGCGGACTGGCCGGGCATCGCCGAGGAGGCGCTGGGCGCGCCCGTCGCGCTCAGGTCGTACGGACCGGCCGCGGCCGACAAGCGGGTGGTGGCGTCAGCGCTACGCGCAGGCGCTCTCGTGGGCCGGGCGGGACGCTCGTGGGCTAGGTTATGGCGGGGGGATTGCCGCGAGAACGGAGAGTCCTGATGGAGATACCTTCCTCGCACCGCGATCTGCTCGACGGCCAGGTCGCCACGCTCGGGACGGTCGGCCCGGACGGCCGCCCCCAGCTGAGCGAGGTGTGGTTCCTGGCCGACGGCGACACGGTCAAGCTCTCGCTCAATACCACGCGGCAGAAGACAAAGAACATGCTCGCGCGCCCCGGCGTGAGCCTGTTCCTGCTCGACCTGGCCGTCCCGGCCCGCTACCTGGAAATCCGGGGCGACGCCGAGATCGCTGCCGACGATGACTACGCATTCGCGGACCGCCTGGGCGCCAAGTACCGGACGGATCTGCGATCGCGTGACCGGCCGGGCGAGCGGCGGGTCGTCGTCACGATCAGGCCATCGAGGGTGAACGCCGTCGATATGCGCGGCTGACCAGCTGGCCGACGGTGGCCCGGGCCAGTCCGCGGGTCCGGCGCGAGGTCGCCGCCGCCAGGCGTCCCCGCTGCGCGTCCTGGGTCAGGATCTCGGCGCGAGTCCTGACGCGCTGGGCCTGGTAGAGCTGGTATCCGTAGTTCGGGTTCATCATGTCGGGCCGTCCTTGCGTCCGTGTCTTGCTGTCATCTTGAAGACGAACGCGAGCCGCCCGGTTCATCGGTCAGGGAGCAGAATTTATGTAACGGCGTGGTTGCCGCAACGAAGCCGTCCGGGACATGACGTGCCGACGGTGGCGGGCACCGATGCTTAGCGGAATTGTTACCCATGCGGCGGAAAAGAATCGCGCAATGTTCGCCTGATTCTCGTGTTGCGGAAGTAGCCGTCATTATCTCGCGACATTCATACTGATTTTGCTTGGCTGGTTCTAGCCGAATGGGGTCATGCGTCAGGTGGAGCCGTCACAGGGCACGGGCGTCATCGATGACGGCGGGGTTGCCGCCGGGCAGGCCCAGCCGGACGCGGCCAAGCCGCTCCTTGACTCCCCGCAGACGCTGGCGGCGGGCATCGCGATGTGGGTTGCGGTCCTGCTCCCCCTGGTCGGGCTGGTGGTCGCGATCCCGGTCGGCTGGGGCTGGGGACTGTCCCCTCTTGACCTCACGATGGCCGCGATCGGCTACCTGGTGACCGGGCTGGCCGTCACGGTCGGGTACCACCGCGGCTTCACCCACCGCTCGTTCAAGGCCAAGCGCGGGCTGCGCATCGCGCTGGCACTGGCTGGCTCGCTCGCGGTCGAGGGCCCGCCGGTCCAATGGGTAGCCAACCACCGCCGCCATCACGCGTTCGCGGACCGTGAGGGCGACCCGCACTCGCCCTGGCGGTACGGGACGAGCACATTGGCCCTGCTCAAGGGCCTGGTCTACGCCCACGTCGGCTGGATGCTCAAGCGTGAACTGAGCAACCGGGCCAGGTTCGCCCCTGACATCATCGCCGACCGCGACCTGCGGGTGATCGGTCGGTTTTCCGGGCCGCTGGTGGCGGTGTCGCTGCTCGTGCCCGCGGCCATCGGCGGCCTGATCACCGGCACCTGGTCGGGCGCCGTGGCGGGATTCTTCTGGGCCGGGCTGATCCGCGTGGCGCTGTTGCACCACGTCACGTGGTCGGTGAATTCCGTCTGCCACGTGGTGGGCAAACGTCCGTTCACCTGCCGGGACCGGGCGACCAACTTCTGGCCGCTTGCCATCTTGTCGATGGGCGAGAGCTGGCACAACTCCCACCACGCCGACCCGACCGCGGCCCGGCACGGGACGCTGCCCGGGCAGATCGACCCGTCGGCACGGGTCATCTGGCTGCTGGAGAAGCTGAACCTGGTGTACGACGTACGCTGGCCGGATCCGCAGCGCATGCAGGCCAAGCTGGCCAGCTGATCGTGCGGTTCCCCCATCCGGCCCGGGATTGTTGTTGGCGATCCGGGGCCGGTCGGCTCTTACTTGTATGCAAGCGCTGAGGGCGAGGTCGGCCCGGGCGGTCTTGGACGCGGACGGCGCGGTGGCCGCGCTGTACCTGACGCAGTACAAGCCGCTGGTCAGGATGGCCGCGCTGCTGGTGGGGGACCTCGCCACGGCGGAAGAGATCGTGCAGGACTCGTTCGTGGCCGTGCACGCCGCGTGGCATACGCTGCCCGACACCGACCGCGCGCTGTCCTACCTGCACCGTTCGGTCGTCAACCGGTCCCGGGCGGTCAACCGGTCCCGGGCGGTCGACCGGTCGCGGGCGGTCAACCGGTCCCGGGCGGCGCCCCGGCAGCACGTGGCGGTGGGGCGGTCCGCCTTCGTCTCGGCGCTGTGGACGCTGCCGGCCCGGCAGCGGGAGGTCGTGGTGCTGCGTTACTTCGCCGGCCTGCCCGAGACGCAGGTAGCCTCGGCGGTCGGCATCAGCCAAGGGGCCGTGAGGGCGCACGTCACCCGGGCCATGTCGTCGCTGCACGCCGAACTGCGCACGGCGGATGAGCGGGATTCCGCTACTGACTCCGCCCTCGGGGATCACCGAACTGACGGCGGAGAACCGTCTTGAGGACCTTGCCGCTGGCGTTGCGGGGCAGGCTGGGGACCACGTGCAAGACGGTCGGCAGCTTGTAGCGGGCCAGGCGGCCCGCGCCCCAGTCGCGTAGCTCGTCCAGGGTTAGCGACGCTCCGGGCTGCAGGGCGGCGACGGCGGCCGGTGTCTCGCCCCAGTGCTCGTGCGGCGCGCCGATCACCGCGAGTTCGGCCACGGCCGGGTGGGCGGCCAGGGCGTTCTCGACCTCAGCGCAGTACACGTTCTCGCCGCCGGTGATGATCATGTCTTTCTTGCGGTCGACGACGTAGAGGAAGCCCTCGGAGTCGGCGCGGACCAGATCGCCGGAATGGAACCATCCGCCGCGGAACGCGTCCGCCGTGGCCTGCGGGTTCTGCCAGTAGCCGAGCATGACCTGCGGTCCGCGGTAGACGATCTCGCCGACCTCGCCGGCCGGGACGTCCGTCATGTCGTCGTCGACGATCCGCGCGGACACGGTGGCGACCGGCTTGCCGACCGACCCGATCTTGCGCAGCGCGTCGGCGCCGTCCAGGGCGCAGGTCACCGGTGACATCTCGGTCTGGCCGAACACGGCGACGTTGGCGGCCTGCGGGAACGCCTCGGCCATCTGGGTGAGCAGCGTCGTGGTGGCGGGCGCGGCGCCCCAGGAAATCGTCCTCAGCGCGGACAGGTCGCGGTCAGGCAGCGACGGGTCGGCGCAGACCATCTGCCACTGCGAGGGGACGAGGAACATGCAGGTGATCCGTTCGGCCTCCATGACCTCAAGGGTCGCGGCGGCGCTGAAACCGCCGCTCGGCATGAGCACGGTGGTGGCGCCGATGAGCACGAGCGGCGCCACGACGCCGATCGAGGCGATGTGGAACAGCGGCGCCGCGCACAGGTCGACCTCGCTGTCGCCGAACAGCCGCAAGGCCCTAATCACCGTGAGCGCCTGGCATTGCAGGTTCTGATGGGACAGCACGGCACCCTTGGGGCGTCCGGTGGTACCGGAGGTGTACATGATCAGGGCGGGGCTGTCCTCGGGGACGTCGACGGACGGCGGCTCATCCGCCGCGGCCGACCCGGCCTCCACGAAATAGGGGTCAGCATCGTCGGTAGCGCCGACCGACACGAAGCCGATCTCGTGGTCGCACGCCGCCCTGGCGCTGGCCGCGGCCGGGCCGCTTGTCTCGTCCACGACCAGGAGCGCGGCTCCGGAGTCGGTGAGGATGAAGGCGACCTCGTCCGGGGCCAGCCGGAAGTTGATCGGCACCGCGATCGCGCCAAGGGCGTTGGCGGCGAACATTGTCTCAAGGAACTCCGGGTGGTTCATCATCATGATGGCCACCCGGTCCCCGGCGCGCACGCCGCGCTTGGCCATCGCCGCCGCCACCGCGCTGACCCGGTCATGCAGCTGCGCCCACGTCGTCGAACGGCCCTCGAAGCGGAGGTACACGTCGTCTGGCTTGGCGTGCGCCTGCCGGGCGATGTGATTGACCCAGTGATTGCGCCGCCGCACATCCGCGTCGTCCATGCTCTTCCTTCTGTTCCTTTTATGCGGACAGGTCCAGGCTGGCCGGGATGGCCGTGACCGCGTCGTCCAATCGGTCAAGCAGCGCTTTGCGGCCGCCCTTGCCGCCGTGACGAACCCAGTGCCGACCGGAGATGCTGAACGCCGTGGTGGTGAGCTCGGCCAGGACGTGCAGTCGGAGGTCTTCTGCGTCCAGGTCGAGCTTGTCCGCGAGGCAGGCGACTGTCTGGTCCTTGATCCCGGCGCGGTAGTGCTCGACGTACCTGAGCAGGGCGGGCTCGCCGGCAATCAGGAGGCGGGTGGACAGGAAGCGCTCGTCCCAGCCGGGGTCGAGCCCCGCTACCGCCGCGGCCAGTGTCTGATGCAGTTCACCGAGGATGGGACCAGACAGCTCGCGGTCAGCCAGCGCGTCCAGGTACGCGATCCAGAGGTCGGACTCGGCCTCGACCCCCGCGGCCTCCTTGGCGGGGAAGAAGCGGAAGAACGTGCTCCTTGACACCTCCGCCTCCTCGGCCACCTCCTCCAGCGTGGTGGCATCGAAGCCCTTCTCGGCGAACAGGCGCAGCGCCGCCTCGGCCAGCGCGCGGCGGGTCCGCAGCTTCTTGCGCTCGCGCAACGGCAGTGACCGGTCGTCAGCCGGGTGCATAGCCATGCTCGGCATCGTACCCCGGCGTAGGACCCAGGTCTTAGACACACTCAGTACTTTTTAATACTTGAACTTAAATAAGACTGAGTGTCACAATGAGTTCGATGAAGGAGGAACCATGGAGTACAAGCTCGACACGAGCATGATGTTCGCGATGCACGACGCGCTGCGCCGGGAGCTGGTGTCGGTCGCGGGCATCGCGAGCCGGCCGGACGACAACCCGGGAAAGCTGCTGCGAGCCGCACTGGGGTGGGAGTTGTTCAAAAAGTTCCTGCTGGTCCATCACCAGACTGAAGACGACACCCTGTGGCCGGCCTTGCGCGCCCGCGTGGCCGGGCAGCCAGACCGGATGGCGGTAGCGGACGAGCTGGAGGCCGAGCATTCCGTCATCGAGCCGCTGCTGACGGCGATCGACGCTGCCGCGGCCGATCCGGACTACGGCTACCAGCGGTTTGGCGACATCATCGACGAGCTCACGACGAAGCTGACCGCGCACCTGACCCACGAGGAGGCCGACGGCCTTCCCCTGATCGACGCCTCGCTGACCGCGCAGCAGTGGCAGCACTTCGCCCAGGTCCACGGCGAGCGGCTGGGCGGCGACGCGCCGATGTACATGCCCTGGCTGCTGAACGGGGCAAGCCCGCAGATGCTCGACGCGATCCTCGGCAAGTTCCCACCGCCCCTCCTTGCGGCCTACCGCGAGCAGTGGGGGCCCAGATACGCCGCGTTGGACGTCTGGAACGCGGCCGGTCAGCCGGGCGAGTGAGACAACAAGGAGTTGCCCGGGCCATGACAGCCTGCCAGCCTTGCGGCATGGCAGCCGCTAGAGGGCATTCGCTGACCCCGGCCGAAACGGCCCGCCTGGTCAAGGGCGCCGTCGTCCACGCGGGCGCGGCGTTCGGTCAGCAGCCGGCTTTCGCCGAGGCTGGACAGCGGCTCGGCCTGGACCGGTGGGCGTTCTACTTCGGAGCCCGCGCCGGGGTGCTCGGCCGCGTCGGCGCGGAAGTCGTCACCGCCGTGTGCGGGTTCTTCGCGCCGGACCTGGTGCGTCCGGCCTGGGATTCGGCCCTGGCGGCAGCTTCACCCGATGATCTGGTGGCCGAGGACGTCGGGTTGTGCATCGCGTATGCCCGGCGCCAGCTGGCGCGCTTGCCCGGCATCGAGCGTCTCGCCGCCCTCACCGAACGCGTCGTGGAGGCCGCCGACGCCAGCGGCCGGCCGTTGTTCGCCGCCTGGCGGGCCCTGCCCTGCCCCGCCGAAGACCCTGCCGCCCGCGCCGGGATTGCCCTGTTGCAACTGCGAGAACACCGCGGAGGAGGGCATCTGATCGCGGTAGCCGCCGAAGGCCTGACACCTCTCACGGCGATCTTGGCCGGGCCCGGCCCGGCCAAGGCCGCGGCCAACGGATGGCAGCCGCCTTACCAGCCCATCCCCGATGAGGCAGCGCAACTCCTGGCCGCCGCGGCGAGGCGGACCGACGCCCTGGCCGGCACGCCCTATGCCTGCCTCGATGCCGCCGACCGCGCGGAACTGGTGATGCTGTGTCAGAGGGTTAGCAGGGCTGATACCACGGACCGTTCGGTCTAAGGCCGCTTGCGACGCCACCATCGGCGGGACGGGGGTGGTGCGGCCGCCTGCCGGCCGGCGGCGGGCGGCTCGGCCGGCGGTGCCGCCGCATGCGCGGCGCGCCACCGGATGACCAGCTGTTCGGTGTCGACGAGGCGGAGGGGAACCGGCGGGCCGTCGGGGATCCGGCGCCACTGCACGATCTGCTGGTTGAGCTCCGCGGCGGCCTCGCGGACCGCCTGCTCGCTGGGCAGATCCTGGACCATCTCGGTCAGCCGTTCGACCTGCCTGCGCAGTTTCAGCGAGGTCGGCAGCAGATCCTCGGCCGATACGCCCTCCCGGCGCAGGTAGTCCCGCAGCCAGGCCTGGCCGTCATCCGCGCCCGGCCACTTGGGCAGCGGCTTGCCCGCGCCGGGCAGGTCGTCGAACGCGCCCCGCTGCGCGGCCTCGTTGATCTGCTGGTCGATCCACGAGGTGAAGCTCATGTCCGGGGGCTTGCGTTCTGTCATGTTCGGCTCCGCTACCCACGTTACCGGTTTCCCTTTCCTGGGATTTCCGCTGCTGCGCTGGCGGCGGATCACTTGACGGTCAGGTCGTACTGCATCAGCAGCGTGTCGATAAGACGGCCTTGCTTGCGGCCGACGTTACGCAGCCGGCCCGCGTCGGTGAAGCCGCACGCGCGGTGCAGGGCAGCCGAGGCCTCCTCGCCGCTGTCGGCGATGACCGCGATCATCTGTTCCACGCCGGCCAGGGCGCAGCGCTCCTGCAGTGCGCAAAGCAGCTCGCGGCCAAGTCCCCGGCCGGTGTGCTCGGGGGCGAGATAGATGGTGCTTTCCACGGTGTGCCGGTAGGCCGGCTTGGCTCGCCACGGCGCCGCGTAGGCGAATCCGGCCACCTGGCCAGCGCACTCGCAGACCAGGAACGGCAGGCCCCGTTCGGCCAGATCGTCGCGGGTGCTGCGCCAGTACTGCAGCGTCGGCGGCGTGACCTCGAACGTGACCACGCTGCTTGTCACGTAGTGGCCGAAGATCGCGGCGACGGCCTCGAGGTCGCCGGGTGCCGCTGGGCGGATGGCGCGCTCGCGGTTCATGTCCCCAGTATCTCCGGTACAGCCGCAGGCAGCCGTTATGGTCGCGGCATGGGCATCGTGCGTGGAGTGGGGCTGTTCGTCGCCGCCGGGCTGGCCGAGATCGGCGGCGGTTACCTGGTCTGGCGGTGGCTGCGCGAAGGGTCGCCGTGGCCCGTGGGCCTGGCGGGCGCGGCCATCCTGGTCCTCTACGGCATCATCCCGACCTTGCAGGCCTCGGCCGACTTCGGCCGCGTCTACGCCGCCTACGGCGGGGTGTTCGTCATCATGAGCCTGCTGTGGGGATGGGGCATCGACCGTCACCGGCCCGACCGCTACGACTGGCTCGGCGCCATCATCGTGGCCGTGGGGGTTGCTGTGATCTACTTCGCCCCGCGCCATCAATGATGGTGAATGATCACCGGAGCCGGGGCGGCCGGGGCGCATGAGGGGTTGGCGTCGTTGTTTACCTCGGCCTGGTCGAAGTCGCCGTAGCTGTTGAGGACCCCGTTGCCGCCCGACCATTGCCAGAGCAGGTCACAGGCCGCCGGGGCGCTGGCGAACCACTGCGCGCTGGCGTGGGAGCCGTCGAAGCCGGACGGGAAACTCAGCTGGGACTGTTCGTTGGTGAAGGTCCACTCGGCCGTGCTGGCCAGCTGCTCGCCGCCGAAGATGCCGGTCCACGAGCCGTACCAGTCGCCGCCCGAGGAGTACACGCCGGCCAGGTACGGCGAGTGGTTGTCGATGTAGCTGGCGAATCCCTGCCAGGTGGCGTAGTCGATGCTGGCGGGGATGTATCCCGACGTGACCGAGTCGCCGCATGCCCCGTTCCAGACCGTGTTCCAGCCGTCTTCGTCCGGCGGCGTGCCGTTGTTCTCGATGTCCATGAACACGTAGCGGAAGTTGAAGACCTTGCCGTCCATGTCGTCCAGGGCCTGCTCGGCCTGCTCCTGGCCCCAGGCCATGGCCTCCGAGGCGGTGCCGTTGTAGTGAGGGTCACGGCCGGGGCCGGCCGCGAACCAGTAGGCGGCGGCGCCGAGGCCGATGGTGTAGTCGACCACGTTGTCGGTGGCCATGTTGTAGTCGGACTGGTTCCAGGCCAGCCCGGCGGTGGTGCAGCCCTGCCAGTTCAGGAACGAGCCCACCTCGCCGATGTACTCGCCGTAGGGGCCGGCCGTGCTGTCGCAACTCCCGGTCGGCTCGGTGTAGGGGCCCTTGCCGCACGCCTGCGGGGCAGAGCTGTCGGTGCCGTAGTAGAAGGTGGATCCGGCCGACTGGGCCGGGGCGGACAGCGCCCCGGCGGCGATGGCCAGGACCTTGGCACCGCCGCCGCTCGGCAGGAACGACAGGACCCGCGCCTGCCCGCAGATGCGCACCGCGCTGCTGAGGCGGACGACGCGACCCGCGCCGCGGGCCGAGGCGGTCGGGTAGACGACGAGTGAGGTCACCCGGCCGCAGGCGGACGACCCGACGGCGGCGAACAGCGCCACCGAGACCGAACCGCCGGTCTGGAGGGTCAGCGCGGTGCGCTCGGCGCCGCCTCGGTCGTAGGTGGTCAGCAGCGTCCGCCCGGCCCGGACGGCCTGGGTATCCGGGAAGATCTTGGCCACCTGGCTGGCGCCCCCGGCCATCTCCAGCTTGACCGTCGGCCAGCCCCCGGGCAGCACGCACGCCGGCCCCGTGTTGCTGAGCCTGATCTCGATGATCGAGCCGGCGGGTTCGATCGCGACGGAGCTGACAACGGCCCGGAGGGCCGCGGTGGTACAGGTAGCCGGCTCGGTCGCGGCGTCGGCCGCGAACGCCGGCGGAGCAACCGAGGCGGACAGGGCCCTGATGTCACGGGTCAGGGTCTGTTCGGCGTAGAACGGAGACAGCCGCAACTGGCCGCCAAGACATGGAACGAACGGGCCGGCCGGCTCGCGGACGGTCACCGGGCTCGCAGCCCCGGGCAGGGTCAGCCCGAGCGTCCAGCGCACGACGCATCCGGCCGGCGCGGCCGAGGACATGATGGTGACGATGGCGTCCTGCCCGGGCCGCAGGACGATTTCCGCGACGGGGACGAGGGCGAGGTTGCTGTACTCCACGTCGCCGACCTCGGTGGCGACGGCCTTTCCCGTGGCGGCGTGGATCGTGATCTCTGGCCAGCCGCGCAGCGTGCACGCGGCCTCGGAGATATTGCGGAACACGATATTCTCGGCGCGCTTCCCCATCCCCTCGTCCGGATCGCCCTTGATCGCAGCGGGCACGCTGATGCGCAGGTCAGCGGCCTGGCAGGGGGCCGGGACGACACGCGCCCTGATGTCGGCGGAAGGGCCAGGCCGGGCCGATGCCGGGCCCGCGGAAAGGAGCACGACGGCCAACGCAGCCGTAATCGCCCGCAGAGCGGCGGGCGGCTTGAGCGTGCCTCGGGCCATGGTCGCTGTCCGGTTTCCTGCGCGGGAATAGAGGGCTGTAACGATTACGCCAGTGCCAACGCTTATCTAATTCCGGTCGTCTGGACGAGGTAATTGCCTGGGCCTGACGGCTGTTCCCGTTTTACCGTGCCGCTTGTTTGCGGTCGAGACGACACGCCGGGGACCTGGCTGTTTGCGGTGAATCCTGGCGCCCTTGGCGGGCATTCACAGCGATCCAGAGGCCAATTGCGGCCCTTTGCGGCGCAATACGTGGCGGTGTCCGAGGTGGGCGCGGCGTGGCCGGCCCGGACGCCGGGGGGCGACATCGGGTGCCGTGGGCTGGTACCACGCGCCGTTAGGTATAAGTTGTGGCTGTGCCGCAGACTAACCGTCAGGTCCGGCTGGCCGCCCGCCCGTCCGGGCTCCCCCGGCGCACCGACTGGGAGCTCACCAGCGAGACCGTGCCGGTTCCAGGTCCCGGGGAGTTCGTCGTCGAGGTCTCACACCTGTCCCTCGACCCGGCGATGCGGGGCTGGATGGACGCGCGCCCGTCCTATATCCCGCCGGTGGAGATCGGGGCGGTCATGCGGGCCGGCGCGGTCGGCCGGGTCACCGCGTCCGAGCATCCAGGGTTCGCGGTGGGCGAGCACGTGTCAGGGACGTTCGGCGTACAGGAGTACGCGGTATCTGACGGGCGGGGGACGATCAAGCTCGACCTCGCGCTGGCCTCGCCTGTGACGTACCTGGGGGCGCTCGGGATGACGGGGCTGACCGCCTACTTCGCGCTGCTTGACGTCGGCCGCGTGAAGGAGGGCGACACGGTGGTGGTCTCCGGCGCGGCCGGGGCGGTGGGCAGCGTGGCCGGGCAGATCGCCAAGATCAAGGGCTGCCGGGTCATCGGCATCGCGGGCGGGCCGGAGAAGTGCCGGGTGGTGACCGAGGAGTTCGGGTTCGACGCCGCGATCGACTACCGGCTGCCCGGGTTGCGGCGCATGCTGCGGGAGCTCGCGCCGGGCGGGGTCGACGTGTACTTCGACAACGTGGGCGGGGAGATCCTCGATGACGTGCTGACCTGCCTGGCCCGCCGGGCCAGGGTCATTATCTGCGGCGCGATCTCGCAGTACAACGAGAGCCAGGTCCGGGGCCCGGCCAACTACATGATGCTGCTGGTGGCGCGGGCGTCCATGACCGGGATGCTGGTATTCGACTACGCCGACCGGTACCCGGAGGCGACGGCCGAGCTGGCCGCGTGGTATCGCGCCGGGCGGCTCGTCTCGCGCGAGACCGTGGTGCGCGGCGGCGTCGAGGACTTCCCCGAGACGCTGCTGATGCTGTTCGAGGGGGCGAACACCGGCAAGCTGGTCCTCGCGCTCGACGGCGGCTAGCTGACTTCGGCCGTGCGCTTCTCGGCCGCCTCGGCCAGCAGCGCGAGCTCGTCGACCAGGTAGCCGGCCAGGTCGTCGATGTCAGGGACCAGCTCGCGGCAGGCCACCACGCCGAAGTGCAGCTGGCCCAGGTAGCCGACCAGCGTGATGTTGAGGCCCTGGCCGTCGGTGACCACCGACACCGGGTAGTGCGCGAGGAGCCTGGCCCCGCAGAGGTAAACGGGGACGTTCGGGCCGGGAACGTTCGAGATCGTGATGTTGAACGGCGGCAGCCGGTGCAGCAGGCCGGTGGCGAACACGACGCGGGCCGCGCGCGCGATCAGCGCGGGCGGGGCGAAGTCGCTGATCTGGTCGACCAGGCCCTGCGGGATCGCCGCCTGCTGGGCCTTGGCGAT
>Ga0187783_10002371_pt1 | contig 13974 bp, 11 predicted proteins | sample 1015_SJ02_MP02_2_FD_132471 | JGI IMG/M metagenome (GOLD analysis project Ga0187783, IMG submission 132471) | Tropical peat soil microbial communities from peatlands in Department of Meta, Colombia - 1015_SJ02_MP02_20_MG | ecosystem: Environmental > Terrestrial > Soil > Wetlands > Peat | place...
CAGCTACAACAGACTCCGTTCCTGCAGCTTGTCTCGGGAGACCGCATCACCCAGGCGCTGCGTTTGATGGAGAAGCCCGCCAACATCATGGTCACGCCCAAAGGTCAGGCCAAAGTCCTCGACTTCGGTCTCGCCAAGCTCCTGCTGCCCTTCGCCGATGTCGCCACTACGCAAAGTTTCGCCGAATCCCAAGCTCTCGTGGGCACGCTGCCCTACATGTCTCCCGAACAACTTCAGGGTGAGCCGGTGGATGCGCGCACGGACATTCACGCCCTCGGTCTCGTGCTCTATGAAATGGCCTCGGGCCGCCGCCTCTTCCAGCAGGACTCGATTCCGCAGTTGACCGACGCAATCCTGCATCAGCCGCCGGTCACTCCGCGTGCCTTCAACTCGCGCGTCTCGCCGGAACTCGAGCGCATCATCCTCAAATGCCTGGAAAAAGAACCGGAGAACCGCTATCAATCTGCCAAGGAACTCGGCGTCGACCTTCGCCAGCTCGCTGCCCCGCACACCACAACATCTGCGGCAGTCGCGCCAACTCTGCCGCCACCGCGTCGCGCGCGCTGGCCGCTTCTCGCCGGCGCGGCTGTCCTTATAGCGGCCGCCGCGGCTGGCGCGTATTTCTATCTTCATCGCGCACCCAAGCTCACCGAAAAAGATTCCATCGTCGTCGCTGACTTCGCCAACTCGACCGGCGACCCCGTCTTCGACGGCACGTTGCGCCAAGGCCTTACCGCGCAGCTACAACAGACTCCGTTCCTGCAGCTTGTCTCGGGAGACCGCATCACCCAGGCGCTGCGTTTGATGGAGAAGCCCGCCAATACCCCGCTCACCCAGGACGTCGCGCGCCAAATTTGCCAGCGCGTCAACGCCACCGCGCTGATCGAAGGCTCGATTGCGGCTCTGGGTGCGCAGTATGTTCTCGGCCTGGACGCCTTGAACTGCAGCACCGGCGAAATTCTCGATCAGGAGCAGGTAACCGCACAGGGAAAGGAAAGGGTTCTTGCTGCGTTAGGAATCGCCGCGTCCAAGCTTCGCAATAAACTGGGCGAGTCGGCCGCCTCGCTTCAGACCTACGATGTGCCCTTCGATCAGGCCATCACCACTTCGTCCCTCGAAGCGTTGCAGGCCTATACCCGAGGCACCGACGCCCTCCAACAAGGCGACCTTCCCTCAGCGATTTCCTTTTTGCAGCGCGCCACAACCATCGATCCGAACTTCGCCACGGCGTATTCGGTTCTGAGCATCGCTGACCTTTTGATTGGAGATGTTCGCGCCGCTGAGAACGTGTCTAAGGCATATAGTCTGAGAGACCGGGCGAGCGAACGCGAGCAATTTTCAATTTCCATGAATTACGCCCAGCTGGTCATGGGAGATGAGGATGAAGAGGCTCGCATCGGGGAGCAGTGGGCTAAAGTCTTTCCACGCGATGCCCCGGCCTATCTTGGCCTGACCAGCGCCTACTACTTAGCGGGCCGATTTGAGCAAGGCTTGGCGACGGCTCGCGAGTACGTTCGTCTCGACCCGACGCCGTTTGGGTACTGGCTAGTTGCGTTAGGTTACCTTCATCTGGGTCGCCTAAACGAGGCGCGAGCGACCATCCAACAGGCGGAAGTAAACCATGTCGATCCTGCCGTGTTCGGTGACATATTGTATGGAATGGCGTTCCTCGACAACGACTCGGCGGCCATGGACCGCGCGTCATCAGGGCCTTGGCCGTTTTATTCCCCGGGCGCGCCTAATGCCGCCCGCTCGAACAGCGCGGCCTACCACGGCCAGCTTCGCCGCTCTCGCGAGCTGATGGAACATGCGATCGCCGCCGCGAAACAGCAAGGAAGTGCCAACGCAGCTGCAGCCTACACAACTAGCACTGCCTTGACGGAGGCCCTGCTCGGCAATTTCCCCGGAGCAAGAAAGGCTCTGAATCAAGTTGGCAATTCTCCCGACCCTTTCGTCAAAGGCAACATGGCAGTCGCCACGGCGCTCGTGGACGATGTTTCGCAGTCTGAAAAGCTCGCCGGCGATCTCGACAAACAGTATCCGCAAAATACCTATGTTCGCTTCGGCGCGCTGCCCGCCGTTCAGGCGCTTGCTGCTCTTCACCGAGGCAAGCCGGATGACGCCATCGAGGCGTCGAGTCCAATCTCCTCACATGAGGTGTTATACGCGTGGAATCGTCCGTACTCTTTGCCGTTCATGCTTCCGGTCTACCTTCGGGGACAAACCTATCTCGCGGCGCATCGAGGGCCGGAAGCAGTTGCTCAGTTTCAAATGATTCTCGATCATTCCGGCTTTGTTTTAAATTCGATTACGGCTCCGCTCGCGCATCTCGGCCTCGGACGCGCCTGCGCCATGCAAGGCGATACAGCCAAGGCCCGCAGTGAATATCAAACTTTCTTGTCGCTCTGGAACGACGCTGACCCCGACATCCCTATCCTCCAGCAAGCCAAATCCGAATTCACCAAATTGCACTAATCGCGACTCCGCCTCCCTCCGTCATTCTGAGGACGCCTTGCGGTCCGAAGAATCTCTCTTGCGATTTACCAAGAATGGTTTTGTAGCGGCCGGCTTCAGCCGGGCCCGCCTTTTCTTCCGTCCTTCTGCCTGCTCCGTCCGTCATTCTGATGGCCGCAACGCGGCCAGAAGAATCCCTCTTGGTCTTTTTCTACTCAGCAGTCCGCTAACTGCGTCTTCGCGGGCCCTCGCCCCGCCCTTCCCCCACCTGTACTAAAGGACAGGCTCTTTTTCGCACGCCCTTGTGCTCCTCTGGAATCAGGCTCGTCCATGACTCGAGCCGCGAAACTTTTGAAGAAAAAAAAACGCGCATCAGCGCCAACAGGAGAATCAAAAATGCTTCGCAGCCTACGATTCTGCAATCCCTCGCAAGACCGCGGTCGTTTCTCTTTTGCTCCCGCGCACATCCCCTTCGAGTTGGCCCACCTGCTCACCTCGGAGCCGTCCGCCGCCCAACCATCCGCCGCCGAGCCCCCCGCGGTCCCACCGCCGCCCGCTCCCGCAGCTACTCCCCCGCCCGCAGAGGAACCGTTTCCCGAAATCAAAGTTTCCCCCGACGTTGCCGGTTGGCCCTATGACCCGCCGCCGATCATCTCCGTGCTCGACGTCGTGCCCGCGCCATCTTCGAATCCGGCACAAATGGAATCGCCCGCCGAAGAAGCAGCGCCTCGCGTGCGCAGGCGTCGCAGGCGCGAACGCGTGCACGCCCGGTGCCGCCCCTCCTCTCGAGTTCGCGCCGCCGCTCGAAGACTCGTCCGGCCAATTGCCATCCCTTTCCCACCACGAGCGCCGCTGCAAAATCTGTTCCCATCCCGAGCGCGAGGACATCGAAGCCGATTTCCTCCACTGGTTCCGCAGCAGCGGCATCGCCTTCGACTACGGCGTCTCCTATCGCGCCATCCATCGCCACGCTCGCGCTCTCGGACTCTATGCCCAGCGCGGCCGGAACCTTCGTTACGCCATCGGCCATCTCATTGAGAACGCCGAAAGCGTGAAGCCCACCGGTGACACCGTTCTCCGCGCCATCCGCGCCTATTCCTTCGTCACCGATTCCGGCGAATGGAACGAACCGGCCGCGCATGTCGTCGTCTCCTCCGGCTCCGCGGTCTACCCCCGCGCCGCAAGCATCCCCGCGCCGGTTTATCCTGCTTGCCGTGACGCTCGCACCGCGAGCAGAATGGAGAGACGCGAAGCGGATCGAAGGACCTCTCCGAAGCCTGGTTCCGCGGAATCACCGACCCTCGCCGCTGCACCAATCCGCTCCGCCGAAATCACCGCCGGACCACCGGTCGAACCCGCTCCTCCCGCGCCGCCAGAAGCTGCGCCTATCTCCGGCACCGCCGTGCCGGATTCGTCCGCCCCCGAATCCGCGGCGCAAGACTGGCCGCCGCCAGAACTTGCGACAGACTTCGAAGCGCCAGATCGTACATGCTGCCGATTAGAAAATGGCGCAATCCATTCAAAACAAAGCATCGAGCACGAACTTAATCGGACATAAACCGGCCATGTCGCGTGCGATTCAACAAGGCGCAATTCCGGTCCATCACGACGAACATCACCGGGCAAATTGCGGCCAACCGAAAGGAGTCACCTGACGAACCCGCTACGCAAATTTAGTCACGGACGCCACGAAGCGGACCTGCTGCCACCCGGCTGCCGCGATAGAGCCGCAGCTTGTTTATTCAGGCGGCCTGTTCGTGATATGAGTCTCCGGCATCGGTGGGCGCTCGGCGCGGAGCGCCAGTTTTCAACCAACAGGCGACGCGGCAAAACGGAGGGAATTCGATGAGCAGTTCAGAAGCGGCGCGGCTCGAACAGGCCCAAGCAGTTCCGGTCTTTAATCGCTGGCTGATTCCCGTGGCGGCTGTCGCGATCCACATCTGCATCGGTTCGGTCTACGCGTGGAGCACGTTCAATCGTCCCATCAAGGCCGTGTTTCCGCATTCTCCGTGGTGGTTTAGTCCGCCGTACACCACCTTCACCACCGCTCTCGTCCTCCTGGGCCTGAGCGCCGCATTCGGCGGCCCATGGGTCGAGCGTCGCGGCCCTCGCGTGGCTGCGACCGCTGCCGCCTTCTTTTTCGGCTTCGGCCTGCTGATCGGGGGCGTCGGTCTCGCGCTTCACGAATCGATCCTCGTGTTTCTGGGCATGGGAGTGATCGGCGGCATCGGCTGCGGATTGGGCTACATCTCTCCCGTCAGCACTCTCGTGAAATGGTTTCCGGACCGCCGCGGCATGGCCACGGGCATGGCCATCATGGGATTTGGCGCCGGAGCATTTCTCGCCGGCTATCTCAACGTCTATTTCATGAATCTGTTTGGCGTCGCGCGCACGATGATGGTCCTGGGAGTCACCTACTTCATCATCATGATGGTCGGCGCGCGCATCATCCGGCGTCCGCCCGAAGGTTGGAAGCTCGAAGGCTGGACTCCGCCCGCAAAGAAAAAGAGCATGATCACGGACCGCAGCGTCAGCCGCAACGAGGCGCTCAAGACCGTGCAGTTCTATCTCCTCTGGGGAATCCTGTTCGTCAATGTCACCGCAGGCATCGGCATTCTCGCGCAAGCGTCACCGATGATGCAGGACATGTTCCGGAAAACAGCGCTGCAAGCGGGCGCGGTGGTTTCACTCATCAGCCTTTTCAATGCGGGCGGCCGTTTCTTCTGGGCGTCGTTCTCCGATTACATCGGGCGACGCGCGACGTATCTCACGTTCTTCGTCGTGCAGTTCGGCTTGTTCCTGCTGATACCGCGGCTTGCCGGGGCGGGAGACTGGGCCGGTTTCGAGGCGGCCATTTTCGTCGTTTTCACCATGTACGGCGGCGGGTTCGCCACGATTCCCGCATTTCTCGCGGACCTGTTTGGCGAGGAAAATGTGGGCGCGATTCACGGCTCGCTGCTCACGGCTTGGAGCGCCGCGGCCGTCGCGGGTCCGGTGATCATTACACAGTTGTCGGAAGGCGCCAGAGCGGCGCTTGCGCCGGGCGAAAGCCGCGTCCACATCTACGATCAGCCGCTGCGCGTGCTGGCCGTTCTGCTGGTCGTCGGATTTATTCTGACGATGTTGGTTCGACCGCTAAAATATTCTGCGGGAAAAAACTAAAGGGCCGGGCAGAGCTGACGAGCGAGTATTAGCTCCGTTTCCGGTTGTTGATTTGGACCGAGCAATTACCCGTGGTCGAGATTTTCGAGCAGTCGAGAGGGGTGGGCGCTGTGACTGACGGAATGAGTTATTGGTGGCCTTCTGCGGTCTCTTGGTGCTCCGATTGTTTGCGATGCCCGAAGGGCCACAGGTGGGCTTTTTTCCCGCCGAAGAAGCCTTTGACGTACTCGTCTTCTTCTACTTCCAGCCATTCCAGCTCGAATATCGAGACTGAAAATAAATGGTTGCAAGCAGGACAGGTGACGTCGAGACGGTCGGCAGACCGGTCGAAATGTTTTTCTCCTGAAGCGAGGCTCGGCAAAATGACTGTCGCGCCACACTCCTCGTTGACGCACGTCATACAGGGTTCCAACCGCAGTTGCTGTCTCATAACTCCTCAAGATTAGGCGCTCGTGTGCACAAAAATCGATCAGATAAAAGCTGTATAGCTCCAAAGGCATTACCCCATAACAAGTTAGCCAGCAATGGACGCAGGCAGAAGGACCGATTGTCTTTACAGACCCACAAAGAAACATGCGAAGCGGCTCGTTTGCTTGACAGGGCTGCCGGTTTCGTTTAATTTGCGCGCCGCAATTGCTATCTCTGTAGAGAATTTGTTTTTATGTATCGGCAAAGCGTTTCCGCTGTTTGAATCTCCAGGAAAAATCGGTTGAAATCTGGCCCAAGCTATCGAGCCTTCGCGGAATCGCTTCAACTCGTTCAACTTAGGGGCCAAGGAGGCTGGAACATGAGTAGATTTCGCTCGAGCGGAATTTTGGCACTCGCAGTTGTGGGACTGCTAACGGCCGCTGCGCTGGTTCCAACTATGCCGGCGCGGTCCGCTTCGGCCAAGGCGGCACCGCCTGCGGACCAATCGACCTGCGATCGCGCGTGCCTGGAAGGGATCGCGAATCAATATCTTCAGGCCATGGTGGCGCACGATCCGTCGAAGGCGCCTTTCGCGCCTACCGTGAAGTACGCGCAGGACAACGTGCCGCTCAAGATTGGCGATGCGCTGTGGGCGACGGCGAGCGCGCTCGGAAATTACCGGCACTTCTTCGCGGATCCCGAGCGCGGCGATATCGGGTTGATCGGAGTCGTGTACGAAAATGGCACAGGCGCGATTCTGATCGTGCGGCTCAAGGTCGTGAATCACGCGATCACCGAAGCGGAGCAATTCGTGGCGCACGATCCGCACGGCGCGGCGCTGTACGAAAAAATTGGCAAGCCCGATCCGCGCTGGCTGGAACCGATACCGCCAGAGCTGCGGCAGACGCGCGAGGCTCTCGAGCAGACCGCGTACATGTATTACGAAGGACTGCAGAAAAATGACGGCCGCGGAATCTATGCTTTCACCGACGACTGCACACGAATCGAAGACGCAGTGCCGACCGTGAACCAGCCGCGTCCCGCGAACTACGGGCACTCCGACCAGGACATCAGCGACTTCACGATGCTGGGATGCACGGCGCAGTACAAGCTGGGATTTCTGGGATTCACGACGGGATGCCGCGACCGTCGATTTCTCGTGGTCGACACCGAGCGAGGCGCGGTGCTGGCGTCGGCATATCTCGATTTTGACGGCACCGTCACGGAAGTGAAGCTGACGGACGGGCGCGTGTGGAAAGTGCCGCCATATTTCATGACGCCGCGTACGAATCAGTCGAACGAGGCGTACCGGATCGTGAAAGGAAGCATTCAACTGATCGAGATGACCATGTACGAAGTGCCGTTCAACGCGAAGCCCGCGTTCCAGCAGTAGGCGACGAGGAGACGAGAAAAAATGAGCCGAGGATTCTTGCGAGTCGCGCTACTGATTGCGTTCACGGCGGCCGTTTGCGGCACCGCGTCGCGCGGATTTGCGTCGCCGGATGAAGGCAAATCGCTGGTCACGCTGCCGCCGCCTTCGCACGGAATGGCGGGGCCGTGCGATCGCGCTTGCCTGTACAAATTTGTCGACAAGTATTTCGACGCGCTCGTTTCCCATTGCGCGTGCGGCCTCGCTCTCGCGCCGGATGTGAAATACACGGAGAACGGTCAAGAGGTGAAACCGGGCGAGGGGATCTGGAAGACGTTCACGGGGCGCGGCACCTATCGCGTGTATCTGGCCGATCCGGCGAATGGCGAGGTCGCGTACTACGGCGACTACAACGAATTCAAGACGCTGCAAGGCGTGATCGCGCTGCGGCTGAAAGTGAAAGATCACCAGATCACCGAGGTCGAGGAGATTCTCGACCGGCAGCAGTTGAGGCCGGGCGGCGGACTGAGCTTGAACACGGCGGGCGTGATGACGCCAATGGCGATCAACGAGCTGAAGCCAAGCGGGTTTGTCTCGCCGGATGCGAGTTTGTTGAAACCGGTTCCCGCTGCGGATCGAATGACGCGCGATCAGCTGATCGCCGCGGCAGATCAGTATTACGTGGGGTTCGCGCAGAGCAAAGGGTCGATCGTGCCGTTTGCGGATGGCTGCTCGCAGCGCGTGAACGGCATCGCGGCGACGAATAATTCGGATGGTCCGGCGGTCGATCCGGCGCAGCCATCGTTTCGCGTGTACAGCCAAAGCTGCGCGGGAGAGCTAGATCGCGGGTTTTTCAGCGCGCTGATGAAAGTGGGCGAAAAACGCTACTGGGTGGTCGATGACGAACAGGGGCTGGCGCTGAGCCTCGCGCTTTTCGACAGCGAAGGCAACGTGAAATCGGTGCCGGTGGCGGGAGTGGGGAACGTGACGGCGCCGCGCGCGTATCTGCGTCCGATTACTTTTCTCTCGCCGCAGCTTTTCAAGATCGAAGGCGGGAAGATCGTGCAGATCGAAGGGCTTTCGTGGCCGGTGCCCTACGGCATGCGCTCAGGCTGGAGCCAATAGCGACAAGTTCGCAGCGCAATCAGCTTCATTGAAAACGGCTAGAGTGGTTTGATTTCGCTCGCATTCAGATCGAACCACTTCCGGTCTGCCAGAACCACCGACGTTTCAACCTGCCTTTCCGGAATTTTCCAGTAGCGCCTGAGAAGCAGGTCTTTCTGTCGAGAGTTCACCATCTTGAACGCGTGCTTCTCGTAGAAACGGACTGCCCACGCTGCGTCTGCCCACGTACCAATCAGGATCGGCGTCTGGGTGACGCTCTCGAAATGCTTTAGCAGGCGCGAACCGATTCCCTGATTTCGATTGCTGGTACGCACGTAGGCGTGCCGGATCAAGCTCACATCCTGAACACGCTGAACACCCATCACGCCCACTAGGCCTCCTGCCTCTTCCCATCCGGAGAACTCCACGCCGTCGTCAATCTCGTGGAGCAACTCCGCCCTGGACATGTACGGGTCTTTCCAGCGGTCAGGAGGGATGATGCCTTTATAGGCTTGTGCGCCATCATTGACGATGCTCCAGATTTGATCGAAGTCGCGGTCGTCACAGGAGCGGATCATGCGCAGTCACTCCGCAGCGGAGCTATAATCCTGAGCCGCATGATGTCATATGAGCAGGGGGAACGAGAACTACGGCGCCGGACGCTTGATACGTTTGTGGATGAGAAAAGGGATGTTGCGCCGAAGAGAGATTCTTCGGTCCGCTTCGCGCCCCTTCCTTCCATCTGCTTCGCATCTGTCAGGGCAAGCAGAATGACGAGCGACAACGCGCGCTTCAAGTGAATCGCAGTGATCTATCTGAAAAGCGTTTTGGCTGGACTATTGGCGGTGGCGATGGCCGCGGCAGTTCTGTTTTGCGCGATCGTAGCGATAGTAGCTATCTTTCTCTTGCCGCACGTTCACACGTTGAACGGCTTTGCTATAAGCTTTGGTGTGGACAGGCCGCGTGTGTCTTGGTGGTTCGTAGCCTTCATTTTTGCACTCGGTTTCCTGATTCGTTTTTGTCAGCTTTCCATGCGACGAAAGGACGCTTCAGGTGAATCGCAGTGATCTATCGTAAGAGCTTGCTAGCCGGCCTAGCCGCGATGTTGCTGGCCAGCGTTCTCCTCGTTGTCGTCGCCTTGGTCGTTCGAGACTTCTTCCCGCCGGTATTCGCGCACGCCAAGGAAGGTTTCCGCTTCATCGAAGGCCCACAAGCTGTCTTCGTGAGTGCGCCGAGCTGGATTGCGTTGTTCGAAGCTTTGACGCTCACAGCCGGCTTTGTTCTGCGGTTGCGCTACCTCTCAAAGCACAGATAGCGAGTAGCGATGCCATACGCAGACGGAAAAACGCAGCCACAAAAGAACGATCGGGTGCGGCACGTGCAGCTGGACCGGGTTGCCACGGTAACGGCGGTGCAACTGTCTCAGGCGATGCAGAAAGATGTCCCGAATCCGGTGGAGATGGTTACGGTTGTGTTCGATGATAATCGAGAAACCAAAATCTATCCGGCGAAGGATCTAGAAAAGGTCGAGTAGCTTCCTGCGTTCCTTCGGTCAAAGCAGCACAAACCACGCCTCTGACACTTCCATTGAAAATGAGCTCGGTGCGAACTCGCTCGAAATCCGAAGTTCGGCCGCGAGCAGGGGGCGGGGATGTCTTGACAACGGACGGATGGCAGGATAGGAATCGCGTCTCAGTCGCATCGAAGCCAAGGAGGTTGCCATTCGCCTGCCACCGGGAGTGAAAGCCGAAGATTTTCAGGCCGCGATCAAGCAATTCGAGGACGCCGTCGGGAAGGAGTGGGTGTTCGCGACCGACGAGGATGTGGAGTTGTACCGGGATTCCTATTCGCCGCTGTGGGGCGAGGCGGAAGAGCCGATTCCGTCGGCGGCGGTTGCGCCGGACGGAGTGGAGCAAGTGCAGGCGGTGGTCCGGATCGCGAACCAGTACAAGATTCCGGTGTGGACGATTTCGACGGGGAAGAATCTGGGCTATGGCGGGTCGGCGCCGCTACTGGGCGGAAGCGTGGTGCTCGACCTGAAGCGCATGAACCGCGTGCTGGAGGTGAACGAGAAGAATCATTATGCGCTGCTCGAGCCGGGGGTCAGCTACTTCGACCTCTATCGCTACATCCAGGATCACGGGCTGCGAGTGTGGATCGATCCGCCCGATCCGGGATGGGGCAGTCCGATGGGCAACTCGCTCGAGAGGGGCGGCGGGTACACGCCCATGCACGACCATTACGACGCGGTGTGCGGAATGGAAGTGGTGCTGCCGAGCGGCGAAGTGATGCGGACGGGGATGGGGGCGCTGCCGGCTGCAAAGACGTGGCAACAGTACAAATACGGATTCGGACCTTACGTACAAGGAATGTTTTCGCAGTCGAGCCTCGGGATCGTGACGAAGATCGGGATCTGGCTTTTTCCGGAGCCGGAAGCGTACGTGTCCGGGACGGTGATGGTGTGGAAGCGCGACGATGTGGTTCCACTGGTTGAGGGATTCGCGAACCTGGTGAGCTCGGGAGTGTTTCGCGGAACCACAACGCTGGCGAGTCCGGTGTGGTTCGGGTTCGGGCTGCCGGACGCGGAGCTCGATCCGATACGCGCGAGCGGGTCGGTGAAGGACCTGGAAGATTACGCGGCGCGGAAGAAGGTGCCGTACTGGAGTCTTCCGCTGTTTTTCTACGGGCCGCAGAAGGTGGTGGCGGCGCAGTGGGAATACGCGAAGGAAAAGTTTTCGTCGCTTGCGGGCGTGGAGTTTCAGGAAGGCGCTTCCTATCATTTTCCATTGAGCAAGGAGGAGCGCGCGAAGGTCACGGATCCGGTGCAAATAGGGATTCCCAGCTTGCAGATCTTCGGCTTGCTGCCACCGCAGAGCCAGGGTCACATCGGGTTTTCGCCGATCGTCCCGATGGACGGCAAAGCGCTGATCGACGCGCTGACGGTGTTTCAAGGCGTTCACCAGGAGTTGGGAGCGGGGCGGGCGGTGCTGACGATCCTGTCTTCGTTCCCGCGCGCGTTCGTATTGATCGACCTGTTTCCGGTGGAGCGAGACGTGGAAAAGAATCGCAAGATGCGCGAGATCTACCGGCGGCTGGTGAAGGAAGCGGCGGCGCACGGCTGGGGCGAGTATCGGACGCACACGACGTTCATGCAGGACATCTCGAACACCTACTCGTACAACAATCATGCGCTGCGGCGGTTCCACGAAACGGTGAAGGATGCGGTGGATCCGAATGGGATTCTGTCGCCCGGGAAGTGCGGAATCTGGCCGAAGCGCATGAGGAAAGCAGAGTCGGGAAAGGCGTAGCTTCGCGGCTTCGCGGGGAGAGCCTGGAGTACGGCAGAGTGACGGGGCGCGAATGGTCAGGGGCAGGCTTTCAGGCTTTCAGACGTTCGCGAGGCGGCGCTTGATTTCGCGCTCGTATTGCGGGAAGTAACGGCCGATTACTTCGAGTTTGAACTCGCTGAGGATCGATTCCTTCGGTTCGTGCTCGAGCAAGAATTCGAACGAGCGCTGAACGAGTACTTCTGCCGATGTTTTTCCGCCGGTGAGGCGCTGCAGGACCTGAGGCGTGAGCGTCACGCGATGCGAGGATTGGGTGGCGCCTTCGGTCACGCGGACGCGAAATTCTTCGTCGCCCAATTTTTCGACTTCGATTTTTCGCGACATCTGATTCGCTGATATTTTAGCACCGGCTTCCGAGTGCAGGGCGAAGAGGAGCGCTCGATGGCGGAGGGCGCGATGAGGAGGGATTCTTCGTCGCGCTGAACGCGACTCAGAATGACGAGGTTCCTGGAGCGATGGGTCGCGGCTCCCTTCGACCTACGACCTCAGGGCAAGCAGAATTACGAAGGATTCGTGGATTGGGCTGCAGATGATTGTGGTGATGGAAGGGCCGAGCGCGGTGGGCAAGACGACGTGGTGCCGGGCGCATTGTCCCGAGGTTTTCGTCGAGGAGGCGCCGGAAAATATTCAGGCGCCGAGCATCGCTTCCGATCCAGCGGAGGTGGCCGAGTTTTGGGTGAATTTCAATGCAGGGCTGTGGGAAGCGGGGCTCGAGATGGAGCGAAAGCGCGGCGTGGCCGTTTTCGACAGCGATCCGTTTCATTTGTTTTTTTCGTGGGCGCTGTGGAAGGTGGGCTTCATGACGAGCGCGCTGTTCGAGAAGGAGCTGGCGCTCTACCGACGGGCGATCGAGCAGCAGCGAATCGGATTCGCGGATTACATTGTTTGGCGGGAGGCGCCGCTCGAGGAACTGCGGCGGCGCGCGGAAGGCGATTCGACTCGGGGGAGACGCCGGCATGAGGTGTATCTCAGCTTGATTCCATGGATGAAAAGCTGGTTTGCAGCGAGGGAACGCGTGCTACCCGGTTCCCTTCTGTCGTGGTCTCCGGAGTTTCGTTTGGAAGATGTCGGAACTTCCCATGCTTTACCGCACCGCTACGATCCAACCATCCTCGATCGGATGATCCTCGCGTTGAATCAGCCTCGATCAACCGCACAAGCTCCTTAGCTCCCCGTTTATTCGCGGCCGGAATGAGTGATCCGGAGGACGCGAGGGGATGGCTGCGGCGCGTAGAGTTCGTCGACGAGGGCGGTGCGGCGATTGAGAATGGTGCGCTGATTGAGCGAGCCCTTGTCGGTGATTTCGCCGGCGTCGAGCGAGGGCGGTTCCTCGAGAATCATGGCGCGCTCGACGCGAGTGGAGCTGCCGGTGGCTTCGCGCGCCAAAGATTCGAGCAGCTCCGTGAATTTCGCGGCGACGGACTTGTGGCGCAGAACTTCGGCGGGAGGAGCGGATGCGGGAAGCTCGGGCGCGAGCGCGCGGCACATGGCCAGATTCGGAACGAGCAACGCGGCGACGAAATTGCGATCGTGGCCGGCGATGACGGCGTCAAGAATGTAGGGCGCGAACCAGTGGATGATTTTGCCGCGCAGCGGGCCGACGCTGACGAAAGTAGCGGTGGCGAGCTTGAAATCCTCGGCGATCCTGCCGTCGAAGATGAGGCCCTTGTTGACGTCGTCGGGATCGATGAAGCGAACGGCGTCGCCGAAGCGGTAGTAGCCTTCGTCGTCGAAAGCGTTGCGGGTCAGTTCGGGATCGCGCCAGTAGCCGGGCGTGACGTTCGGACCTTTGACGCGAATTTCGAGTTTGTCGCCGGCGGAGACGATTTTCGCTTCGACGCCGGGCATGGGAATGCCGATCGCGCCGCTGACTTCCGAATCCCACGTGCACTGCAAAGCCATGGGCGAGGTTTCGGTGGCGCCGAGGCCGGTGGCCATGAGGATGCGCTCGCCGCAAGTTTCGAGCATGAGCTCGCGGTAGGCGTCCCACAGCGGCTGCGAAAGCGCCGCGCCCGCATAGAACATGAATTTGACGCGGCTGAAAAAATTCTTGCGCAGCTGCGCGTCGGCGCGGAAATGCGGGAGAAGCTCTTCGTAGCCGCGGGGCATGTTGAAGTAAAGAGTGGGCGC
>Ga0187783_10002372_pt1 | contig 13974 bp, 11 predicted proteins | sample 1015_SJ02_MP02_2_FD_132471 | JGI IMG/M metagenome (GOLD analysis project Ga0187783, IMG submission 132471) | Tropical peat soil microbial communities from peatlands in Department of Meta, Colombia - 1015_SJ02_MP02_20_MG | ecosystem: Environmental > Terrestrial > Soil > Wetlands > Peat | place...
GAGCATCTTTGGGAGGACATCCGTGAAAAATGGTTCCCCAACCTAGTCTTCGACAGCCTGCAAGCGGTGGAGGATTGTTTGGTTGAAGCACTGGCGACTCTCGAAAATGAGCCGCAACGAGTGCCCCAAATTGCCGGATTCGATTGGATCATTAGCATCCCAATGAAGGCTACTTAGTATAACATCCTCCTCCAAGGTGGCTTGATGAGAATCCATCCCAAAGGAGGATGTCATGTCAGACCTTTATCAGAGCCTATCCCATTCACGATGGGACTGCAAATACCATGTGGTGTTCGTTCCCAAGCGACGGCGCAAGGTGCTGTTCGGAAAGACGCGCCGACATCTGGGAGAAGTCTTCCACGCTTTGGCCCGGCAGAAAGAGTGCCAGATTTTGGATGGCCATCTGATGCCGGATCATGTGCATATGTGTATCGCCATTCCCCCCAAGCCCCCGGTCGCCTCGGTGATCGGGTTTCTCAAGGGGAAGAGCGCCATCGCCGTAGCCCGCAGGTGTGGCAAAGAACGAAATTTCACGGGTGAGCATTTCTGGGCTCGTGGATATGCCGTGTCCACCGTCGGGTTCGAGTTGGAGCAAGTCCGCCAATACATCCGCGAACAGGAAGAAGCGGATGGAAGCGGCGGACAGTTTTGAATCCATAACCAAGGCGCGCCTCGGCGCGACGCCTAAACTAACGGGTGACCGCCTTTGAGGCGGCCCCACTCATCAAGCCACCCGCTTTGCGGGGGGTGTCTGACTTGGCCGTCGAGGGCAGGTTCACCTGCTCAGATTCCGCGCGGTTTCATGGCACTTGCGCGAGAAGGCTGTTACGTCCGTGTTGGCCCTCTCTTGACGTGAAGGCGACTTTCAGGCCCAATCCGGTCGTGGCAATATCGATCACCTGAAAATCACTGGTGGCGTGGGGATATTTCACAAGGAATCGGCGGCAGTGCCATCGGTAAACCCTACGTTGATCGTGGGTAATCCCCGATATGCGGATTCCTCCATGCAAGACTGGGGGCGTAGTCCGCTTCTGGTTCAGGCTCCCATACGTCCATGGAGTGGGGGCGCTTGAATGGGCGTCTTCAAGCGTCGCAAGAATCGAAAGTGGAAAGTGCGGTCAACCGCCGCCCTGTCTGGCCCAATCCATTATTACGGACTCTGTGGGCGCGGTATCTTGTTTATGCTTACGGCCGGCGAGCGCAAACACGGCTTCAGCGCCGGCGGCAACATCCGATGCGACTTGGCCGTTGAGGTCAAGTAACACCGCCATCGGCGTGCCGGTCGCGCCGAAAGAAACTGAGGCTTCTTGAGCAGGATCGAGCAAAACGGCTGAACGCAAATTCATGGCAAGGCTATCCTGTACATTTCCCGTCGTAATCACTACCAACTCGGGCGCTCCGGTCGGGGGAATTGCGTCCCAGGCACGCAGATCGTCGAGCATCCTCTGGCAGTACCCACAGCGTGGATTCCAGAAGAGGAGAAGGACTTCGCGGCCGCGAAACTGGGAGAGGGACACGGTCTTGCCATGAACGTCCTGAAGTTGCAGCGTGGGCGCGGGATCTCCCAATTTCAGATGTTCCGGTCGTGCCGCGGGTTTTACATCGCCATTTCGACCGGCTGCGGAGGGCTCTCGACTCCCTGCCAAAATTGGGGCCGCTGCCCCGGAAAGCACTTGCGCGACGAGAGACTTTATCGCGTCAGCCCCCTGTGCGAGGGAGCTGCCGATGTTGCCGTCCGGTCGCACCAGCACTGCCGAGGGTGTGCCCCAAGCCTGATATCTCTCCGCGACTTCACGCTGCTTCTGGAGCAGGACTTGTCGCACTCCATACGCAGAGACCTTTCGAGAATTGTCACTCGCCGTGCCTTCGCTGACGAGCGCGATGCTCACCTCAGAGGCGTACTCCGATTGCCATCGAGCGATCTCCGGCAGCAGCGTCCGGCACGGACCACAGTGTGGATTAGTGAAGATCAGCAGCAAATGTTTTCCTGCGGCTGCCAGCGTTTCAAAAGTGGCGATTTCCCCGCTCAGTCCGGGCAGGCTGAAGCCTGGCGCGCGCGTGCCGATGGAAAGGCCGACAGAGGGTGTTGCTATGGGCTGGGGCGCGGATACACCACCTGCGAGGCGCGCCTCCAGCCCCCCAAGCCGCAACAGAAGGCGCCCTTGTTGCTTCAGGATTTGCAGCAGCAGTGCACACTGGGCGGCTAGGAGCGAGCATCCCGTGAACCCTGCCAAAAGACCCACCTTTTGGGCCGTCGTCAGGTCTACCCACCAAGCGATGGAACTTAGCCCGGGGTTGTGATGTCCCCGCCAAACTACCAATCCGGCGAGGGCAGCCAAAACTGCGTTACGCGCCAGGGTGGGCCAGCCGGCGGGGGCCGAATGCAGTTGGCCAAAGCAGTGGCAGTTCGGCCTCCGCCCTAGTGCCAGGTTCGTCGCAATCCCCAGGAGAAAAACGGAAAGTAGCGATAGCGCCCCCACCGCGCCTAACCACGCTGAGGCGGCCGGCAGCAAGACTGCGGCGACGGCGAGCTCTGCGAATGGCAGAAGAATGGCCAGCGGGCGGGCAAGCAGACGCGGCGTGCCAAAGTCGACGAGGGCTTGACGAGATCCGGCTCGATCCGCGAGTTTGGCCAATGCGGCAACCGCGAACGCCGCAGACAGTATAAGTCGAGCCATCAAGAGGGCGAAAGCGCTCACGGGATGCACACCTGTTCAGTGTGGCAATGGAACGCCCCAGTGCCATCCACACAGCAGATTTGGCCTGACGGACAGCACGTTCCGGCGCAGCAACTCGCGCCCGACGGACAGCAGATGGGGGCGTTGGGGTTGTCGATGGGAACGCAGGTTGTCAGGCCCGCCGCACAGGTGCCGCATCGTTGGGTCTTGGGATCCTGACACGTCTGGCCCGAGGGGCAGCAGATTCCCCCGCACACCTGAGCCGGTGGGCAACAGGTCCCATTGATGCATTGGTCGAAAGAGTCACAGCAAACATTGTTGCAGCACTTGCTGAAAACCGGACAGCAGCCCCCGCCACACAACTGGCCCCCGTTATGTAGTGGAGAACAGCAGTTACCACTGCTGTCGCAGTCTCCGCCCTGGCAACAAGTCGGTCCCCCTTGCGGGCCATTGCACACCGTCGCACTTGCGGGACAGCAGATGCCCTCGGCTCGACACACCTCACCCTGGGCGCAGCAAACGCCGTGGCAAGAAATCGGGGGGGAGCCCGCTTGCTGGATGGGGCAGCAGATGCCCTCCGTGGAGCAGGTCTGACCTTCCGGGCAACACACGCCACCGCACACCGACTGATTCGCCGGGCAGCAGATGCCTTGATTGCACTGGAATATGCCCGGCGCGCAACAAATACCGGCACAGACGACTTGCTGTTGCGGACAGCAAATCACATTTGGGTTTAGGCTTTCGTTGACGCAGGTCTGTGCTGTGTCGCAGCAATAACCGCCTGCGGGGCAGTTCACGGGGCAGCAAGCGCCTCCCGGGGCATCACACGCATTAAGGCACTCCTCATATTCCACGCTGCAGCCAGCCGCTCCTGCCGCCAAGCAAGCACCATAGCCGAAGAGCGCAAGAATACACCCTCCCGCTACCACTCCATCGCATATGGTGCTCCCTGTATTACATGAATCTGTGCAATTAGTACAGTTGTCGCCGCCCACCGGAGGAGGCGGGGGAACAGGAGCAACCGCGATCGCCGCGGGCACTGACTCCATCCAAAGGGGCGAGTCCACGTAGGAGTGAAAAGCCAGGCCACTCGGAGCAAAGGCCGACACCGGCGGTAGTTTTAGCCACCGTGAAAGGTGTGGAGACCTCCATCGCGAATTGACACTAGTACCGCGGTATTCATCACCGCTGGCCGACGCGCGAGTCGCCGCTGCTGACTTGCAGGATGAGGCTACCTGCGCGGCCTGTTTGAAAATCTCGGTAATCGCCTCGCGAAGACTTGGATCGATGACCACATTCGGCGCCGGCTTACCGTCCGCAAAGGTGATCGAAAACGGCCGGGCTGACGCCGCGAAGGGCACGATCTGACGGCTATCAATCTCACCTTCGACGGATGTCCCGTTGGTTGTAGAGGAGCTTTCCTTGATCCCCTGAAATGCCGACCCGTAGCTGACCTTGACCTGCGTTGAACCCTGAGACGTAACTCGATCAGAATGAAGAACGACGTCACTACCAAGGCTTAACGTTTCGGTAAACGTAATGGACGGTCCCGGCGACCCAGGGGCTACGGGAGGCCGAATCCCAACCGGGAGATGAATTGAGGGCGGCGGGGTCAAGGCAGCACCAATCCTTGCCGGAGGGCGCGGAGCAATTGGGGGAGTACCGCCCGTTTTGGGGTTCGGCGCAATAGGATGGGAGATTGAACTCTGCTGGGTAAATGTTTCGGTTCGAGAGAGGACCAGCGGCTTCCCACTGACTTTGCCTTGAACCGTGTAGCTAAGGGTGGTCTGATCCGAGTTGCGCAGCACCTTGCAAGGACCTTGGTTCGAGATGAGCAGCGATGTTGGAGCTGTAACTACTCCTCCAGCCCCAGATTGTGCCAAGGCCTTATCCCCGCCAAATGAGCCGGCGGCGGCCGCTAAGCCCGCCCTGAGGGCTTGCCTGATGGCGTTACGCCGTGAAAGCTTCTCAAGCGCCATCGCTTCCGTGAGCTCGTCGAACCAATGGCCCATTGCCTCCCCCTTGCATCTTCAGAATCGGGGTGTGATACCGTCGGGTTATGAGCCGGGCCGCTGCTTGAGAATGAGAGGTGGCTACCACCCACCATACGCGGCATCATATTTAGAAACCGACATTATGTCAAGACGTTCTTAACATCTTTTTCCCGTGATTGCTTCTCGCTCAATGATACACAACGAGAGTTCATTCGTTCGGAATCTGTCGTCCTCCACCTGTGATCCGTTCGGACAGATTGTTGCATACGAAAGTTGGTCGACATAACCGAACATTGGTCCTCGCTGGCCGCTAGCGTTTACCAATAGCTGTTGATTAATGCCCAACCCACCAATTAAGCCGGATTGGGAACGAAAAGCGCCCTAACGGGGAAGTTGGGGGAATGTCCTTTTAAGGCCGGCTAGACTCCCACATGTTTGGCATCACTTACAAGCAATCGCCTAACGTTTCCCGATGAAGATGGTCAATCCGAGATTCTGAACCGACAGCGGGGGGCCCGGAAACATCCCACTTGAATATGGAACAGCCCTCGGAGAGGTTCAAGTTCGCCCTGATGGGGAAATCGTCCGGGCCTCATGAGGCTAGGGAAGAACACCTTAAGCCTTGCCGCACCGCAGCGGGTATGCCTATGGACGAGAAATATAATTCAATACTAGTTGCATAAAGATTTAATATGCGTACGGTGCTGAATCGCGTGGGAGCACAAGTTAGGTTGGGCAGCGAAAAGGGGAAACCGCGGGTATCGAGGCACCCCCACGAGGGCTTTTTTCAGGCCGTTCATCCCTTGCATTTCCTCCCTGAAAATCGCCGAAAAGCGACAAAAAGCCAAAATCCTTCAATAACTTTGTAGGCATATTAGTGGGGGTGACCTCAGGAAACCACACCACCTATTCGGCAAAAGTACCAAAATACTAGTACGAGATACCCGTAAAACACGAAGAAACACCTAAAACTAACGGAAATACTCCTTGACACTCCAATTAGGAGGGATGTATAAGCGCATCAAGGGTGGTAGTCGGGATTAGCCGAATTTTTGAGATTGGACAGCGTTCAAAAAGTTTGGCATAGGCGGAAGGTTAAGAGCATGGTGGAGACGAGAGAGGTCATGGACATCCGCGAAGCCTCGGAGTATCTCGGTATCTCGCGTGAGACCCTTTATAAGTATGTATACGAAAAAAAGATTCCAGGGTTCAAACTTGGTAACCGCTGGAAATTCAAGAAGACCGTACTGGACGGGTGGATGGAGAAGCAAAGCGCGCAGTTCGAACATCAACCGACTCGCCGGATGCGTGCCAGCGAGCGGTAGGGAGCGTCGCCAATGTTAGGGTTAGGAAAAACCAAGAACCTGGTGGGATTGGATATCGGGTCGAGCGCCGTTAAAGCGGTCGAATTGCACAAGAAGGGCAATACATATGAGCTAGCGAATCTGGGCATCGAGCCGTTGGGCCAGGATACGGTGGTGGATGGCGCCATCATGGACGCCTTATCGGTATCTTCCGCCATCGAGAAAATCTTCAACGACAATCGCATCAAGACCAAGAACGTGGCGACCTCGGTCTCCGGCCATTCGGTCATCGTCAAACGCGTCACGGTGGGGGCCACGACCGAGGCGGAGCTTCATAGCGGTATCCCCTACGAGGCGCAGCAACACATTCCATTTGACATGACTGATGTCAACCTCAGCTACCAGGCGCTCGGCCCGTCGGCGTCCGGGAATGGGACGGACGTCATGCTGGTGGCGGTGAAGCGCGAGAAGATTTTAAATCACACCAATGTGCTGAGCCAGGCCGGCAAGATACCCACCGTGGTCGACTACGATGGTTTCGCCGTTTACAACGCTTTCGAGGCAAACTATGGAACTCCTCCCGATCAGATGGCGGCGCTGCTCAATATTGGGGCCAGCATCATGAATATTGTGGTCGGGCGGGATGGGAATCCTCTGTTCACTCGCGACGTTTCGGTGGGTGGGAACCAGTATACGGACACGCTACAGAAGGAACTCGACTTAAGCTTCGAGGATGCGGAAAGACTGAAACAAGGGTTTGAGGTTCCCAATATTACGCAGGATCAGAAAACTCCCCACCTGCGGTCGGTGACCGAAATCCTCATGCTGGAAATCCAGAAGACCTTCGATTTCTTTCGGCAGTCCGCGTCGACCGAGAATATCCAGCACCTTTATATTTCCGGCGGGACCGCCAAAATCGAAGGTCTCGTGGATCAGCTCAAAGCGGAGTTCAACATTCCCGTGGAGATCATCAATCCCTTCCAGAGGATAACGGTCGACGCGAAGAAGTTTGATGTAGGTTACGTGGACGAAATTGCTCCCCGGATGAGCGTTGCGGTGGGGCTGGCTTTGAGGAGCTTTGACTAGCCATGACAATGAAGATCAACCTTCTAGGCGTCGCACCGCCTCCGTCCAAGGTTTTGCCGGTGGGAGGACCTCCGGCCACCCGAGCCTCGCAGGTGGTGATTTTCTTGGGTGCGCTGATCGTTTGCTTCGGGATTGTCGGCGTCACCTATAAGATCTGGACCAACCAAATCGCGGACCTCGAGAAGGCCCGGAGTCGGGAAAAGATCCGACAACAGGAACTGACCGTGGTGAAAGCCCAGAACGATAAATATCAGCAACGGCTGAGGGACCTGGAGACTCGCATTAATACCATTCAGGCACTACAGAACAGCCGCGTCGGCCCCGTCGAGCTGATGAGCGCCTTGGGAAACATCGTCAACAAAACCAACGATATTTATCTTTATACGCTGGCTCCAGCAGGGGATCGGTTCGAGCTCAAGGGGCAGTCGGGTTCGGTTGAATCCATGGCCAGTTTTCTGACCTTCCTGAAGAATTCCGGTACCTTTGGCCAAGTGCAGTTGGAGCAGTTCTACCAGGATGATTTAAAGGAGCGCCTGACCTATAAGTTCTCACTCAGTTGCCAGTTCAAGTCGCCCACTGGGGGGATTTCCCCCACATCGGGTAGCGCCCCCGCAGGCCCCGCCGAGCCGGCGACAGGACCTGCCAATAAACCTGGAGGGCCCCCAGCGCCGGGGCAAGCTCAGCGCCAAACGTTAATGCGGTAGGAGAGGGTAACGAAAATGGCCAAGACTTTCGATGATCTTCCAGCTCCCCTTCAAGGGCTTATTTTTGTAATCGTGGCCGTGGCCTTGGCGGGCGTCGCGTTCTGGTACCTCGTCTTGCCCTTGAACGACAAGCGGGAAAACTTGGACAAAGAAGTGACCAAGCTCAAGGGAGATAACGACAGGAACGAAGCCTTCCGGCAGCAGCAGACGGAGTATCTGAACCGCATCAAGCAATTAGAAAGCCAGTTGGCAACCCTCCGTTCCATTGTTCCTGACGAACAGGCCACCGATGAATTTATACGGAGCGTGTTTGCAGACGGGGGGAGCACGTCCACTCATATCCGGACTTTCATTCCCAAGCCCCCGGTGGTGAAGGATTTCTATGTGGAAACGCCCTATACGGTGCGCTTGGACGGTACCTATTATGATTTAATGGCGTTTTTCGACCGACTCGCGCATGAACAACGAATCATGAGTGTTTCGGGCCTTTCTCTCGGGACTCCGGAGGGTGGCGGCATGGGGGCATACAAGGTTTCTTCCTCCGAGACGGTCGGGGCCAATTGCGTGCTGAGCACGTACTACAATAAGCCTCTCACCGCCGCAGCCCCACCCCCTAAAAAGAAACAGTGAGCAGGATGAGGACAATGGCTAAGCATAATTTCGAACGCACTCGGAAGACACACGCTATGCGACTCTTGGTCTTAGCGGCTCTAGTAACGGGTTGGGGAGTCTCGCCGAGTTGGGCGGATCAGCAAAAGAGCCCCCAGCAAAGCGCCAAGACCGCGCAGCCACCGGGGCACAAGGCGGCAAGCTCAGCGCCCGTAAAGTCTGCAAAGACCTCAGCCGAACGCAAGGCCAAAGCACCTATTTCAGCAAGTTCCCTGTTGATCGCGGGAAAACGGGATCCCTTTAAGCTTCCTGAATCTGCCAGCGTTAGGGGCGGGGGAGCGGAGAGCATTATGGAATCCGCACCGCCGGGTGGTGTTTTGCCGACAGGGAAACGTGGTTTGCTGATCTCGCATTTGGTGCTCGAAGGGGTCGTTCGGGAGCAAACCAGCAACAAAATGATCGCCGTGGTCATCAACGAAACGAAAGTTGCCCGTTTCCTGTATGAGAACGATGCATTGTACAACGGTGTAGTCAGCAAGATCACGCCGGACGCAGTTTACTTCAACGAGAACGTCCTCGACTCTAACGGCCGGGTGACGACTCGTGAAGTGGTGAAGCGACTGGGCCCGGCTCCGGGAGAAGGAAGATGAAACGAAAAGCGATTATTCTGCTGACGGTGGTAGGGCTGACGCTGGGGGTGGTTCTTAACCCCGTGAGCCACGCATGGGCGGCTTCCGAGGCGGCAACCCTAAAATCGGTCACATTGTCCACCAGCCCTACGGGTACGGAACTCGTCCTGCGTCTAGACGGCGTTTACGCATATAAGACCGTTCAGGCCAGCCCCGACACCTTTTTCATCGACTTTGTGGGCGCCAAGGTGGGTGGCGTTCCCCCCAACCGACAGTGGGTGAACCCGGTATTCTCTGGCTACAAGCTCCTGTCGTATCAGGATGCTACAGGCCAGCCGGTGGTTCGCGTCCAAGTGGGCACGACGCCAGCCCAGCCCTTCGTCGTTCAAAAGGACGGGTCAATGCTGCGGTTGGTCTCTGGAAAGAGTCAATTTGTCGGCTCGGCGGCTGCCCCCACGTCCGTTGATGCTCCGAAGCCAGCCGCGTCGCGCCTTGTCCCACCCTCTGTGTTATCCAGCGGTCCTCTACGCGTTTCGAAGGTCACCTTCGACAAGCATGAGCCTGATAGGACTTTGGTCAATGTCGCCACATCCCGCAGCGCGACCTATCGATTGATGACGTTGGCCAACCCGGCGCGTTTAGTGATTGATATTGATGGTGCGCAGAATACTTCCTCCCAGAACAGCTATGCGGCAGACACGGCGGTTCTGAAAGGTGTACGCATTGGGCAATTCCGCGCAAAAGATCCCTCAGTGGTTCGGGTGGTGGCAGATTTGAAAGGGAATCCAGCCTCCGACGTTCACGCCACACCCGAAGGACTTTGCATCGAGCTGCGTCAGCGGGGCGCGATGAAGTCCACCCCTCTCGATACGAATGTTTCGGCTCCGCAAGTGAGGCCCGAGGAAAGCAGGCCCCTGAAGATTGCTGCCGTCACGACGGCTCCCGTGCCCGTTTCCAAAGTGGTTGCCCCCGCACCCACGACGGAAGTGATTGAACGCAGACTAACGGTGGCGGCGCCGCTTCAGGTAGAGAACCGGGAAGCCGTGAAAGCCGACGTCCAGAGCACACTCCCCCCTGTCGCAAGTTCCCAGCAGGCGATGGCGGCTCCGCTTCCCCCTCCAGTCAAGTCCACGCCGGAAGCGCTGCGCGCTGAGCATGCTGCGCAAACGCTGACTCCCGGGAGGGATGATTCCCCCATGGCAGCGCAGGGATCTCCTCCCGCGATCACCCCCGGCTCCCCCGAGGAAGTCAGGCCTACTTACACGGGTGAGCCAATCTCCCTTAATCTAAAGGATGTTGACCTCAAAGATTTCTTCCGATTGATTCACGAAATCAGCGGATTGAACATTATCCTCGATCCCAATGTGTCCGGCAGCGTTACCTTGGTGCTGGATTCTGTTCCATGGGACCAAGCTCTCGACATCGTCTTAAAGAACAACCACTTGGGCAAGGTGCTGGACGGCAATGTCTTGCGGATCGCAAGACTGGAAACTCTAACGGCGGAGCAGGAGAGTCAAACTAAATTGGCGGCCGCCCGCTTGGATGCTTCACCGTTGGTAACGCTCTTCCGGCCTATCAACTACGCCAAGGCTACGGAGCTCGCAACCTTGCTTAAAACCTGGGCAGGGGGCGGCGCCCTCAGCCGCCGTGGCACCGTGCTGGTGGATGCCCGTGCCAACACGCTGATCATTTCTGATGTGCAATCGCAGATGCCCATCATTGAGAATGTCCTGACCAAGCTTGACAAGAAGGCGAAGCAAGTGTCCATCGAAGCGCGGGTGGTGCTGGCTACGGCAGATTTCACTCGGACGCTAGCATCGTCCCTGCTCGGTGGTTACACGAACCATTCCACAGCGACGACTGCTGGCACGGGGTCGGGATCGAACAATACAATCTCGATCCCGGCTCCAACCGCAGCCCAACCATTCCCGATTACTACCACAACCCCCGCAGCGGCAAGCGGATTCGGCCTTGCCGCGGTTACCAATGTGGGGGCGCATTACTTCATCAATGCTGCTATCTCCGCGGCAGAAGAGCGCGATCAAGCGAAGACCATTTCCCGCCCCAGCATCGTGACTCAAAATAACGTACAGGGCATGGTCCAGCAAGGTGTGGAGGTTCCCATCCAGACCTCTATTAACAACACCATCTCCGTTCAATACGAAAATGCTACTTTGCAAATGCAGGTTACGCCGCAAGTTACCGATGACGGCAACATCTTCTTGATTATCCACGTGAACAATGCCTCCGTAGGTGCTGCGATCACCCAAGCCGGCCCCAGTATCAACACTCAAGAAGCCACTACCTCGGTGTTGGTGCCTGACGGCGGCACGGTGGTCTTCGGCGGCATCACGGTGACCAGCAGGAGCAAGTCCGCTACCTATGTTCCTTTGCTCGGCAACATCCCTGTTCTGGGGCATCTGTTCAAAACCAACAACACCTCGGACCAGGATCAGGAGTTACTCTTTTTCGTATCGCCGAAGATACTTCCGGGCTAGCCTTTTTTCCGAGTACGTCTATTCGGTCAAGTGTGGATTTAGGGGGAGGAGACCTCGGTTTCCTCCCTTCTGCTCGTATCCATGTATCCAAAACAATCCATTTCTCCCTACCGAGCACGTCAGGAGCGCCTGCGCGCTCTGATGGAGACCCGCGGTGTACCGCTCATTTTGGTCACCCATTTGCCCAATATTCGTTACCTGACCGGATTTACCGGCAGCGCCGGGATCGCATTGCTGGGCCCGCGCATAGCGAACTTGTGGGTAGACCCTCGTTACACTCTCCAGGCGCAGGAGCAAGCTGATGGCGTGGAGGTGTTCGAGGAGAAGAAAGGAACCCTCAAGGCGGCAGCGAGCTGGTTACGGAGCAATGGGGCGCGGGAAGCCACATTTGAGGACTCGACGCTTACCGTCGCCCAATTCGAACTTCTCCGCAAAGAGACCAGCGCTAGCCTCGGGCTTAAGCCGGCGGGGGGTCTGATTGAGGAACTCCGCGTGGTCAAAGACCTCGGAGAGGTTAAGGCTATCCGCAGCGCAGGGAAGGTGACGGCGGAGGTTTTTGCTGAGATGCTGCCCTACATCCGGCCCGGAGTGATCGAACAGGACTTGGCGGCGGAAATTGAGTACCGGATGCGCAAGAAAGGAGCGGAGGGGGCGGCATTTGAAACCATCGTGGCTTCCGGGTCTCGCTCTGCCTACCCCCACGCGCGCCCTTCCTCTAAGGCACTGCATGAATGTGAATTGGTAATCTTTGACCTCGGTGCTATACTGAACGGCTATGCCGCTGACATGACGCGGACAGTCTTTCTTGGTGAACCGACTCGCCGCGTTCGGAACTTTTACTCCGCGGTGCTAAAAGCCCAAGAGGGGGCCGTCCGGTCGGTACAGGACTCGGTCTCGGCGGGGGAAGTTGACTCCACGGCGCGGCGCATCTTGGCAAGACATCGGCTTGCCCGGTATTTTACGCACAGCACCGGCCACGGTGTAGGCTTGGAGATTCACGAAAGACCGCGCCTGGGCAAAGGGGAAACCGTCTGCCTGAGGTCGGGATCCGTGGTCACGGTGGAGCCTGGCGTTTACCTGGAAGGGTTGGGCGGCATCCGCATTGAGGATACGGTGCTTGTAGGGCGGGACGGGCCCGAGATCCTTACCCCCGCATCGAAAGAATACTGGGTGATAAGTTAGCGCGGTGCTCGGGACTCGGGGGATGGGGAGGGCGGGACCCGGGACTGGGAATCGGGTGAACCCCGAGTCCGAAGTCCGGGATCCCGACTAAAGTGTCGGATTGCAAATGTTAGTGGCAAGGGAGCAAAAGGATGCCCGGTAAGAATCCAAAAGGTCAATCTCCTGAGCTCGGGCGGGTCTGGAACCTGGCAGACATCCAGGAGTTGCTGGACCTCCTGGCCCGGAAGGAAATCGCCGAATTTGAAATGGAGCAGCAGGGGGTCAAGATTCGCGTCCTGCGTGGGAATGTCCATTTGGGGAACCCTGGAAATGGATACTCAATTTCCCCAGGGAGTGCACCGTTGACGGTCGCTCCGCCGGCTTCTGCGATTCCGCTGACGACAAGTACACCAGCGGGCTCGCCCTCGCCAGCGGGGGCCGAAATCGCTGCAGATTCCACCGAAGGCCTTTTCATCATGAAATCACCGATTGTGGGAACCTTTTACTCCACGCCCTCACCCAATGCGCCGCCCTTTGCCGCGGTTGGCGACACGGTTAAAGTCGGTCAAGTCGTTTGCATCATTGAGGCGATGAAATTGATGAACGAGCTGGAATCTGAGGTAGCCGGCAAGATTGTTCGCGCCTATGTTGAAAACGGCCAACCGGTTGAGTACGGGCAATCTCTGTTTGCTATCGAACCCGCGCGAAAAAAATAGAATCGAGAAGTCAGGAGCTAGAAGTCAGGAGCCATAATAAAGGACGAAAGCTCCTTACTTCTCACTTCTAGCTTCGTGATCCCGAATCTTCGATCCATGTTCAAAAAAATCCTGGTTGCCAACCGTGGGGAGATCGCATTGCGGGTGATTTGTGCCTGCAAGGAAATGGGAATCCCCACTGTTGCCGTGTATTCGGAAGCTGACCGTAATTCTCTGCACGTGCGTTTTGCTGAAGAGGCCGTTTGCATCGGGCCGCCGCGCAGCGCCGACAGTTATTTGAACGTGGCCAGCATTATTTCCGCCGCCGAAATTACCGGCGCGGAAGCCATCCATCCTGGCTATGGTTTTCTGGCGGAGAGCGCCTATTTTGCTGATGTTTGCGAGGCTTCAAATCTCACTTACATCGGTCCCCGCCCGGAAGTTATCAGCCTGATGGGCGATAAGAATCGAGCGCGGGCGCGTATGCAGGAGTTGGGCCTGCCGGTGTTGCCGGGCTCTGAAGTGATCGCGTCGCCGGAAGAGGCCTTGAGGGAAGCCGACCGCATCGGCTACCCCGTTATGGTCAAAGCTGCGGCGGGTGGTGGAGGGCGGGGAA
>Ga0187783_10002373_pt1 | contig 13963 bp, 6 predicted proteins | sample 1015_SJ02_MP02_2_FD_132471 | JGI IMG/M metagenome (GOLD analysis project Ga0187783, IMG submission 132471) | Tropical peat soil microbial communities from peatlands in Department of Meta, Colombia - 1015_SJ02_MP02_20_MG | ecosystem: Environmental > Terrestrial > Soil > Wetlands > Peat | place...
CTGACCTCGGCGATCAAGACAGGAACTATGAATCTTGATAAAAGCTTTCTTGAATCGACACTGCACGGAACCCTAGTGGAGGACAATGCGCATTTTCGCTCCCGGCAAATCTATCGGAATCCCATACTCAGGCGTGTAATGCCACCATAGGGTCAGAGGAAGGGCCCTGATAACGTTGAAGGGCAGCGAGGGCAAGCCCTTTGCGGGCTAGAGATTGACTGATGCTTACGCGACGACGCCTTGGGGGAAATGATGGAAGATTGGGAGATTTGCGAACAAGAATGCGATAAGATTCTAGCCGAAAAAGTAGCTCTCTGTCGTCAGCAGCACGAACGCAGGCTCGAGATGGGTACTCATACGGCAGCGGAATCTGAGCAAATGCTTGAGAACTGCATAGGCTATCATGAACTTGCCATCCAGGCCTGCTTGGAGGAATGTCGCAAGATGCGCTACGCCTCGCAGCATAAGTCGGAGACTATGTAGCAATACGGGAAGCCACTACAATGACTGGACAGCGTCGCTAGCTTATGTCTCGAAAAGCACCATCCTGGAAGCATGATACGCACAAGATAAGTGTCCCTTGATAAGCAGTCTATAGGAATCCCTATCGCCCTGGTCCGGGAGCGCTTTCTCGCGTTCGGATGCTCGTTGGGTAAATCATTCGGATGAAAACCAGGCTAACTGCACGACATCTTAGCGTATACTTGATCTATGGCACATCCAGCGAATGCTCCTGTCTGGGAAACCTGGGAATCGGTCTTCCTCAAGACTACGGCGTTGGGTAACATGATCATCGAGGAGACCCTGGCTCAGGGGCAGCGCATCACACGGATCGCGTTTGTCCCGCGCGGAGGCCTATATTTGGTCAACATCCTCTCCCGGATGCTAGGGTTGTCGGGCGATCAAACAATCTCTCTAGGGGTATCAAAGTATGACAGGGAAAACCCCATGCACGCCGGTGATTTCAAGATAGGCCAGCTACCCGACACATCCCATGTGGCCGGTCAGGTTGTGCTGCTTGTAGATGAGGTTCACGACACTGGCCGGACAGCTGAATGGGCGCGCAATGCGCTTATCGAACTTGGGGCCACAAAGGTACTAATGGCCGTCATTCACTACAAGCCTGGGGCTAACGCCACCGGTTACGCGCCAGACTTCTACATCGAAACTGCGAATGGATGGGTCCACTACCCATGGGAGCCGATCGACTCGCTCGGAAGTGTCTATCAGGCCGTCTTGCAGCAGCGGCCAAATGAGGCACTTTAGATCGCTTTCATGCCATCGAGTTGCCCACTTATGCCTCACCCTCGGGTAACGAGGGGGCCCTCAATCTCCCCCGGACGAGCCGGTGACGGGGCCGCGATGGTTCGCGCCCGATAATCTTCGCCACTCATGTCAACTCTCATGAGCTGACGAGGATCGCTGGAAACACAGATTCGTGCCGTGCTCAAGCCGACCGGCTGAAGACAATCATCAGGTAGGCCCGTCGAGGGCGGAGTGGCTCAGCATCAGCCAGGTGGAACGGTGCTCACGATTGCCTGGGCCTACCCCGCCGAGCGGCCGGTGGAGACAGCGGAGATCGTGATCCAGTCGAGGGGCGCCGCTCGTCCATTAATGCCCGGTAGGGTAGCCGTCGTGAGCTAACCGGCCCCGGTCGGCACCCCAGCGACAAACCCGAACGTCATCTCACCAGGCTGATAGGGCTCGCATGCGCGCAGTCCCCGCTCGCGCCATCGTCGGCCGGCAGGACGACGGCGCTGGCCGTCGTCATCCAGGCATGCCGGAAAACTTCTAGCGCCTGAATTGTCTTTGGCGCCAGCTGCATCCCTGAGCACAGCTCATTCCAAGTGATCTTGGCCAATCCCGGCATCTGGCGCAGCGATGTGCGGAGGCGAGAGTTGCCGACCAGGGCGTATCCACTGCAGGCGGGGCGGGTTCGCAGCTCCGATATCTGCAGTAAGTTGGTGTCGAAGTTCACTAGCCAGGTTACGCAGTGCTTGAGACTCTGCTGCTGACATAGCGTGGTCTGCCGTACTGCCGGGTTCGTTCCCGCTCGCGAACGCCACCTCCGCGAGCAGGTTGAGCAAGCGCAGATAGATGTCTTTGGCGACCGGGGTGAGGAACATACCCCCAGCATCCTCACCGAAGTACCAATCATGGAAGTTCTGAATGTACTGCTGCAGGTCCTTCGGTTTCGGCTCTTCGCCCGGGTACCAATAACGAGGAAGGCACTTGGAAACATGGAACAGTGCCTGATAGCGTTCCAGTCTCTTACCTTGCAGCGTCTGATCGTACGAATACTCAAGTGTGAGCCTCATATTGGAGCGGGTCGTCAGGTAGGTGGCAATAGCTCCGACAAGAACACCGAGGATCGCACTGAAGAATCCAATCAACGCTGTCACGGCATCTCCATCCTCTGCCCAATGGCCTCTGCAGGACTCAGGAAACCAGACGAACACCCCATCCCCGCAAGGCACAGCCTCGAAACGTGATCATTCTTAGCCCAGGAAGGCAACGGCATCAGCCGACGGCAGCCGAACCGGCCGATCTCCCTCGATCACAGCCTTCTCATGCGCCCACGGCGCCGGGCCGCCAACAGTACGCTTCGAACAAGGTCTTGCGGGAATTCAGCAATTTAAGGGCCGAGGCAGGAGAACTCACGGCCCCGGTCAGCCAGAACGATCGGGCAGTCCTTTCCGAACTCGAAGGCGACGCCGTCATGATCAGCGATGATGAGCTGGCCCGGATGAGCGCGTCCCGCTCGTCGGCCTTATGTCCCTTTCGATCGTTGCACGACTCGGTCGGCCGCTTTCAAACGCGGTCATGTCGCACGCAGGAAATCGAACTTCAGGCCAGAGGAACCCGGCCCGGTGCCCGGGCCGGACCGACGCGCCATCCAGACAAGCGTCGACCCGTCAGTCCAGCGGGTCCGGCGCAGGTAGCGCGCGGCTTCCACGCCGGTCGGGGTGATGACCCGGTCGGTCAGGTAATAGGGCGTGCCCGGTTGCAGGATCTCGGCGTGCGGCTGCAGCTGGGTCACCGTGCCGCCGGGTCCGGGGATGTCCATAGTGGCGCGGCGGAACATCATCTCCCCGGACTGAGTCAGCACTGGTACGAACGGTATCCAGTTGTCCGGCGGCGGATACTCCAGCGTGTAGGCGAGATCCGCGCTCGCGGGCGCGGCCGGGGGGGGTTGGAGGGTAGGGTCGGCCGCTAGCCGCGCGAGGTAGGTCTCGTAGCCGTCGACGCCAAGGTCTGCGCCACCCTGCAGTTTGCGCTCGACGGCCCAGGCCAGCGCCGCGTTGTTGTCACGGAGGAAGATCACGTCTTCCAGCAGGTTCGCGTCGTCGGTGAGTCCGAGGACGGGCGCGAGGACGATGAAGTTGGACGGCTGCCCGTCGCTGCCTGAGATCTTGAACATCGACCATGGCCGACTGCTCCCGGCCACGGGGTACTGCTCCACGGGGCGGATCAGTGTGCGCTCGCCGAAGGTGTCAGTGACCACCAGGGTCGTGACCCGCTGCAGGCAGCCGAACTGGCTCGGCACGGGTACGAAGAACCAGTCGGTGCCGTAGACGAAGGCGAACTCCATGACCAGCAGCGTGGGCAGGTCCACGCTCTGGATGTTCAGCTGGCCCAGGTCCGACGCGCTGTCCTCGAAGTTCCACCACCTGTCGGTCGGCATGGCGCGGAAGGTCACGTGCTGGGGCAGGAAGTTCTGGCTGGTGAAGACGGGGTCCTGAGGTTGCGACGTGGTCGCCGCGGTGCCGGAGGCGAAGGAATACCAGTCCAGATGGCCACCGGGAAAGGCGTCGGCCTCGAGCAAGACAGACTCCCCCGTGGTCGACGCGGATTCGACCGCGAAGCTGTAGTCCAGCCCGCTGGCCTGCCAGGCGGAAGTCGCGGCTGGCGGAGAGAACGCCGACTGCCTGAACGCGACGAAGTCGGCCAGTACGGCGGCAACGATGGGATCGCTGGCCTGCGACGGGAGCGGTGGCACGGGCGTGCCACCGTCCTGTGCGGTCAGGGCTGACCAGTACAGCGCTTCGCCGTCGGTGACCTGCCCCGCGGCGAGCGCCCTGAGCTGGAGGCCGGTTGCGCCGGCCAACGCCGGGTCGGGATCGGCCGCGGCGATCGGGAACGCCGCCCGGAAGGCGTCGATCACGGCGGCCGACGAAGCGACGGTGGAGGCCGTGAGGCGTTCTTCGAAGAGCAGGCCGAGCTGGACGGAGCCGCGCACCTGGAACCGCGCGGGTTCGCATTCCACCTGCACCTCGAGCGGGAGTGTCTGGTCGAACGGCACCACGGTGCCGCCAGGCGGGCCTGGCCGGTAACCGGTGATGGCCTGGGTCTCCACCCCGAGGACCGCCTGGACCGGTGATCCGGCGTCGCCGCCGCCGAACTCGCCCACCTGCCACTGCCTGGTGAGCAGCCACAGTGGATCGCGAACCTGGGCTTGCAGGGATCTGGCCAGGGACGCATCGCGGGGCTGTGGCTCCAGCCGGGTCCAGCTGGTGATGGCCGGCTGGGCCTCGCTGGCTATGATGTCCGGTTGGGTCACGGCTGGATCTCCCGAGTGACGGTCGCGAGGAAGTGCGTGGCCGGGGTGGTGGCCTGCAGGTTGAACGGGAAGCACAGTGCGGGCAGGAACTGGCCGACCTGCTGCAGCGCGCCAAGGTCCACGGCGCGGACCTTGGCTAGCGCGAGCGTCTCTTCCAGGATGGTCACAATGAGCTCGTCGTTCCAGGTAAGGCGCTGATCCGGGCATACCGCCAGCAGCAGCGCCTGCGGCGTGCGCGCCATGGGCTCGGGATAGTTGAACGCGACGCCGGTGGATGTGGCCTGGCTGGGTATCCGATCCAGCCACTGGTCCAGCAGCAAGCCGGCCAGCACGGTCGCAGTCGACGGGTCACCGGTGGCGAAGGCCTCGATCGCGACCCGGCCGACGCCGGGCGGGTTCGCCGGGTCAATGGGCAGCGCGAGCCAGCGGTCGCCGGGTGTCGCGGGCAGTTGCGCGACGGTCAGGCCAGGCTTGTCCGAGCCGAGCAGCCGGGTCAGAGCCCACGCCAGGTCAACCTGCTCGACCGCCGGGCGGACGTGGCTGAGCTGCAGCAGCCAGCGGTCGGCGGCCTGGGGATCGGCGGCCAGCATGGTGGCGGACTGGGCGAAGGCGGATTGCAGCGCGGCCTGACCGGGCGGGCTCAGGTGGGGCAGGATGACCGCGTCGTTGCCGACGATGGCCTGGATGACGGCCACGGCCGCGAGCGCGGTGGCGGCGGGCAGTGCGGTCTGCTGCGCCGCCGTGGCCCGCTGGGTCAGCTGGTCGAGGACCTGGGCCGCCTGCGCGGCCAGCGCGGGGCCAGTTTGCTGGCCGGGCAGCGGGATGGAGCCGGTGATGCCATATCCGCTCGCGGTGATGAGGGCGGCGCTGACCGCCTGCGGGGCGGCGGTGATGTTTGTGATCGCGGTCTGCAGGGTGGCGATGTCGGTCTGCAACTGGGTGAGCAGGGCGCTGGCCCGGCCGTTCAGTTCGGCCAGGTCGGTGGTGCCGCCGGCCGCGGCCGCATTGTCTTCGGGCAGGCTGAAGTCGGTGCCGGCTAGCGCGCGGCTGGTGCCGATCACGCTGCGGACGGCCTGTGCCGCGGCGAGCAGGCTAGGGAACGGCACCGACCCGGCTGGCAGGCCGGCCGACGCGTAGCCCAGGGTGATGGTTTCCGCGCCCGGCGCCGGGTTCGCCGCGTAGATGATGCGGTTTTCCAGCTCGGCTCGCTGCGGCTGGTCGCTGGCGTTGGCCAGGGCGATAACGTCCAGCGGGCCAATGTCCAGATCGCGCAGGGTTACCGTCTGCGACTGTGTCTGGCCGGCCGCCGTCCAGGTGACCAGACAGCGGACCGTCGCTGGGTCGGGCAGCCTGCTAGCCACCCAGGCCGACAGCCACGGCTCGGCTAGCGCGCGCGGCCGTGTGCTGAGGCCGGCCCAGGCTGGGGCGGCGGGTGGCGGGCCCGTGAACAGCAGCATGAGCCGGTGCGTGACGTCCAACCCGGCCCGGGGGGTGGGGGGGAGGTCGGGATCGGGCGGCTGGCTGCCCTGCGACACCGCGGCCAGCATGCCGCCGGCCCGGCCGGGGTTGCCGCGCATGACCTGGAAGACGCTTTCGGCGATGGACACGTCGCTGAGCGCGCTGAGCATGTCGTCGATCTGGCTCAGCACCCCGAGCACCGCGTTCTGGGTCGCGTTGCCCGGCGGCGCGGGCAGCGGCAGGCCTTGGCCCCAGTAGCCGCCGGCCTGCAGCACGCCTGACTGCCAGGCGGCCCTGAGCTTGACGCCGTCCACGACCTGGGACGGGGCGGTCACCGGGCCGGCCGCCGTCTGGGCCGTCAGGTCGGTGCCGATCAGCGGGTAGGCGTCGCGGAACGGCTGGATGTAGACGTCGAACTGCAGCTCGTGCAAGCCCTCCTCGAACTGGTACCCGGTCAGGGCGCCGAGGCTCTGGCCCTGGCGGACGCCGTCGAGCAGCCACAGCGCGGCGGAGGTCCGCTGCGACGTCAGGTCGATGGCCAGCAGCTGCTCATCGGGGGTGCCGCGGTGGCTCAGATACCCGCTCCGCAGCACCGCTCCGGCCGCGGCCTGGGTCATCGATGGCGCGTGGATAAACCCGCCGCTGCTGCTGTTCGGCTGGCGGACCGGCGGGAGGGTGGCCGCCTTCGGTGTCGCCGCCGCGGGTCGGCTAGCGTCCAGGCGCTGCACGGCCGCCGCGTCGGTTCCTGTCACCACCGGGGTGGGCGTGGCCGGGCGGACGTTCTCAACCCAGCCATACGCGCCGAGATAGGCCGAGGGCTGGGCGTCGCCGCCCGGGCCGGACCGCTGCGCCGTCAGCAGGTCGGTCGCGAGCGCGGTGATCCACACGTCGAGCCGGTGGCTGGCGGCGTCGAGTGTCTCGGTCAGCAGCCGGTCCAGTTCGGCCGTTGGCACATCGGCGAGCCGACCCAGGCTGGCGCGCAGCTCGCCGAGCCGGGCGAAGGGCGAGCCCGGCAGCGGCTGCAGGTCGTGCAGGTATTGCGCCCAGGTCACCGGTGACCCCGGGTTCACCGGTCGGCGGATGATCCCGGCCGGGGTGATGGCCGGCGCCGCCGGGTCGATGTTCACCAGCTCTTGCTCTCGCAGTACCGACGGGGGCAGCAGCCCGGCGTCCACCTGAGCCTGGCCGGCCAGCGTCACGTACTCACGAAGCACCGACTGACGCAGGATCCGGTACAGGATGGACGACGGCTGGGGTCCCGGATAGTTCTCAGCCCAGATGTCGTCGGCCGATGCGGCAGCCAGCCACTGGATGTAGTTCAGCTGCTGCCCGCCGACCGTGGCGTCCGCGTTGAGCGGCTCGGTCTCCGATAGCGGGCCGTCCTGCACGTTGGCGTAGGGCACCGGGTAACTCTGCTGGCCCATCGAGGTGTAGATGATGCGCGGGACCCAGGCGGCCAGGCCCAGTGAGGTCAGCGGCGCACGGCCGGTGAGCAGGTGCTCGAGCCACCATTCCTGGAGGGCTACGCCGAGGAAGGTGAGCAGGTTCCACATCAGGTCGTCGCCGATGACCTGGCGGCCGCGGAAGTCGATTGCGCTCGCGTCCATGCCCAGGACCTGCGCCAGGTCGGTGTCGGGGTCGGCGCTGGCGCCGATGTGCGGCGCGAACGGCACGCTGGCCTGCCACACCGGGAGCAGCCTGGCCAGGAAGGCGGCCAGCGTGCCCTGCGGGTCGGCCGGCGTCGGTTCCGGCTGCGCCTGGGCGGCGGCCATCGCCAGTGAGGTCACCGGCAGGATCCCGTACGGGGTGCTGCCGACCCGCAGGGCGGGCAGCGGGCCCCGCGGGATGGCGTTGGCCAGTGCGTACGTCCGGGCCGCGTTGACGGCGTCCCGGCTGAACTGCGGTGCCATCATCTGCTCCAGGTAGTACCCGAACGTGGCCGGCCACAGCGCGGTGAACATGTCGTGCCCGTTGCGGTTCCCGTGTCCGTCGGCGTACTGCACGTGGGCGAAGGTGGTGACGGGAATGCCCAGCAATTGGGCTGCCTGGGCGCCGTCGCTGTCGGCCGCCGAGGTGAGCGGGGCCGAGCGCTCGACCGCGAAGCTCACTGCGTAGTCCGGGTCCTGCCCGCTGAACCCGGCGGCCGTGCCAGGGGTGTTCTTGGTCGGCGCGCCCTGCGGCACGAAGGCGAGCCCTTCGCTGTAGTGGTGCGCGTCGAGCAGCGCGGCGAGCACCTGGCTGCCCTCAGCCGCCGCCTTGCCGGCGGGCAGGCCGTAGACGATGATGCGGTCGAAGCCCGCCTCGGCCTCGGCCTCTGTCAGCTGGATGCGCAGCGCCATGCCGGCCGTGACGGCCGTGTCGAAGTCGACCAGCCAGCGCATGCCTGCGTCGACCGGCAGGCCGTCGGGCAGGGTACCGTCGTGCGGCGTGAAGCCGACTGCCAGGTCGGGGCTGATCGGGCTGCCGGTGACCTGGCGCACGTTCGTGCCGCTGTACAGCGCCACGGTCCAGGCGCCGGGCAGCGCTCGCGCGGTCGGCGCCTGTTCGTAGGAACTGGCCCGGGTCGGCGGCGAGGGGAACTGCGGGGCGGGCGAGGGCTGCTGGCCCGCCGGGGTGGGTGCGGTGGGCGCAGCCGTGAGGTTGACCGGGGTCAGCTGCAGCGCGATCCACGCGGCTCGCGGCGGTCCGTACGCCGCGGCGAGCACGCGCCACGGCGCCTGCGCCGCGTCGTCATCGGGCGGCGGGCTGCCGGCCAGCCACAGCTGGTTCCAGTACGCCTGGCCGGCGTTGATCTCGTCCTGGGTGAGCTCGGATTCGAACGAGGAGATGCTGATCGTGTCCGGGTACACGCGGAGCAGGAGCGCCGGGCCGTCGCCGACCTCGCCGCGGTTCGTGCCGGCCGCCACGAACCGGGTCTCGATCCGGACCGGGATCAGCAGCAGCGGGATCGCCGCGCGCAGCGCGGCACCGGCACCGGCTTCGCCGGGCGCAAACGCTTGGGCATCGGCGGTCATGACGGCACCATGAGGCTGGCGTGGATGGCGATCCGGAACGGCAGGCGGAGGGTGATATAGGCGGTCTGCGCCGCGTCGGTGTCCCACGCGTTCGCGGCGTCGTCGGGATTGCTGATCTGGACTCCCTGCGGAGAAAGCGAGGCCGACAAGAATGACGGCAGGATCGTCTGCTCCAGCACCAGGGAAAACACCGACGAGGGCAGCCGCCATGGCGCCCACGGCGGCAGGTAGTCCGGCTGGACCGGGGCCGGGACAACAGCCGCGGCGGGGGCCGGGGCGGCCTCGGTTTCGAATTCCGTCGCGGCAAAGTTGGTCCAGGCCAGGTCGGACCATTGCGTCACGGTCGCGGCCGCGGAGGGTTCCAGCCCGAACCGCGGGCCGCTGGGATGCTGCTGGAACACGAAGAAAAAGCCTTCCGGGGAGGCCGCAGTGCCGCCCTCGGCGTCGGCCGGGCTGAGGTTGAACCCGATGAAGGTGATGTCGCCGGGCAGGGTCCCGGCGTAGATCGGATACCGCTCGTCGCTGGTGTCGATCACCCGCTGGCGGCCGGACAGCTTGGCTTTCGCGGCGTAGATGATGGCGTCCGGGTAGCGGCGGAGCAGCTCTCCTCGGATGAGCAGCGCGACGTTGTCGGCGGGGATACCCGATCGGTTCTCGTGTGACCCCAGGCCGACCGGGAGCGGCCAGCTGGTGATGGGCGGGATGTCCTTCAGCAGCTCGGCGAGCTGAGCCGGGTCGGTTGGGTCGCCCGGCTGCGGCACGTACTTGCTGACGTCCCAGAACTGCCGGAAGTAGGTGCCCATGCCATCGGTCGGATAGCCGGCCCAGAGCAGCTGGCGGGCCATCTCGTGGCTGAGCCCGACCATGTACGCCTCGATGAACGCGTGGTTGGACTGGACCAGGCCGACCGAGTTCGCGGGGACCTGGTCCACCCCGGGCAGCACGTAGTCGGGGGACAGGCTGGCCAGCGGGGCGTACATGGGCTGCGGGAACGACGGCGCGGCCATGATCGTGCGGATGGGGTCCGGCGGGTTCCAGGCCAGGCTGGACGCTAGGCCGATCATGGCCAGCGTCCGCGCCGGGACGGTGACCGCCGGGTCCAGCCGGGCCAGGACCGTCTGGCTGAGCTGCGCGGTGTCCAGCGCGGGCGCGAGCGGCGGGTCCGGTGCGGGTGCCTGCCAGGCGGTGGCCAGCGGGATCAGCGCGCTGCGGAACCGGGCGGCCGTCGGCGAGTCAGCCGCGCCGGGCGGCGGGGGCGCGGCGGAGGCCGGCACCGGCGGCGCCGTCGGCGGGGTGGTGATCACGAAGCCGGGGTTCGGCGGGGCCTGCGCGATGGTCTGCGGCGTGAAGCCGGCGATCTGTATGCCGCCGCCGGGCACGTCGGCGGATACGGTAAAGCTGACCGAGCCGCGCGGCGTGGAAGCCTGGATCTGGACCGGGAACCAGGACAGCCAGCCCGGAACCAGCCCGCCGGAGATGCCCTCGATGGTGACAAGGCCGTCCGGCGGGGCCGGCGGCGGCACGATGGCGACGGTGTTGGCGTTGACTCGTTCGATGAGCGAGCCTGGTACGCCGCCCAGGGCCACCTGCCTGCGGCGTACGGCACTGACCGGGCTGATAACGCGCCGGGCGGCCGGCGAGAACAGCAGCGGCGGCACCCGGCTTGCGGCGATGGCCGCACGCACGGTGACCGGGCTGGCCCGCAGTTGCGCGTGCAGCGGGGCGGTGACGGTGAGCAGGGTGGCGCTGGTCACCGCGGACAGGCTGGTGTGCAGGGTGGTGAGCACGCCGCGGGCCAGCTGGGCGCCGCGCAGCAAGGCGTTGGCTTGCTCGACGCCGGCTACCTGCTGCCAGGCCGAGGCGAGCAGCGCGGTCAGCCCCGCCTGTACCACCTGAATGCCCATCCCGGCCGCGGTACGGTTGCGCGGGTCGAGGCTGAGCTCGTCGAGCCATCCGGTCCCGCCCGGCGTGACGGAGAACCGGCCTGCCTGCCAGGCGCCGTACAGGGGCGGCACGACCTGCGGGTCTGGGGCGGCCGGATTGTCGGTGACCGGCTGCATCCGGTCCACCAGCGCCTGCATGGCGACCTGGAAGTTCGTCTTGTCCGGGTCCGGCCACGGCGTCGGCTGGGTCGCCAGGCTCTGCAGTGCGCCCGGCAGGCCGAGCGGGCCGCCGCCGCTGGGGAAATCCGGCGCCGGATCGTCCACCGCCATCGGGCGCTGGCCGATGCCCGGGCCGAGCTTGACCGGCGCGAGCTTGCGCACCAGTGATTCGAAGTCGCCCTGATCGCTGGTGTGGAATTGGAACTGGTAGTAGACGGGCAGCCGCCACGGCGCGCTCGTGGCCTGCGTCCAAGCGGGACCGGTCGAGGTCATCCCGGATACGTCCAGGCCCAGGCCCGCCTGTCGGCCGATCTCGAACGCGGGCACCACGAACGCGGTGTAGGTCGTCTCCGGGTCCAGGCGCCGCGGGCACAGCAGCCGCGAGATCACGGCGGCCGGCTGGCTGGCCAGCGTGGCCGCGAGCCCGGCGTCCCCCGCCACCTGCACATGAGCCCAGTTCCAGGAGTCGTCCAGCGGCTGCAGGCCGGCCACGTTCGTCACGTCGATGGCAGGCAGCGGCTGCGGGGCGCCGGCCGCGGGGCTGTACTCGGTCAGCTTCAGCGCGATGAGCACCAGCCAGGGCCGGAGCCGGTCCCCGGCTGGGGCGGCTGGTGTGAACAGCCACGGCAAGTCGGGCGTGTCGAACTCGATTCCGGCCAGGTAGTTGGGCTCGAAGTTCGGCGTCGAGTCGCGCGGCTCGGTCCGGACCACGTGCCGGGCGTCGATGCCGATGACGTCGCCCGGCCCGAAGGTCTGGACCGTCACCGGCGGGACCTGCTCGGATACCGGCGTGGCCGCCTTCGCGGTCACGGTGAGGACGGCCGCCGCGCTGGCCCGGGGCGGCAGGGTGCCCCCGTGGTCCGGGTTGGCCAGCGTTGCGGCCAGGCCCTGGCGTGTCCAGGGCAGGAAGTGGTACCGGCCCAGGGTGCCGTCGCCGCCGTTGCTCATGTCGCCACCTCGTAGGCCGGGATGACCTGGATGGTGTCCTGCTGGCCCGGGTTCGCGGTCAGGAACGAGCTCATCGCCGCCTGCGCCCGGTAGTGGGTCGTGGCCGCAGGCAGAATGTCCGAGCGCTGGGTCAGGTCGGTGGTGCTCGCGACCAGGTAGCTCATCCCGCCCACGGTCAGCGGGCTCGGGGCAGAGGTGGCGAAGCCCGCCAGCCCGGTCGTTCGGGTCGGCGCGGTCAGCGCGGCGCCGCTGCCGGCCAGCGCGGCGTGGACGGTGGCGGGCATCTGGTAGATCTGGCCGAAGCGGGACACCTGGCCGTAGTCGTCGATGTAACGCTCCTGGTAGGAAACCACCCGGGCGCTGTCGTGCCCGCTCGCCATCGGCACCGTGCCCATCGACACGCCTGCGTGGAACGGCTCGTAGGACGGCGCGCTGAGCTTGTCGGCGTCGCTCATGTCGGTGAACTGCGCGATCGCGAAATCCTCCGGCTGGGGAACCGTCGCGACCCCGGTGCCGTTCAGGGTGACCGCGGAGATCGAGAACTCGGTGCCGTCGGCGGGCGGGGCGTTGTCGAACTTCGTGATCGGGATGTCCAGCGGGACCACCGTCTCCCGCACGCTGAGCGTCCCGGCCGGCTGGACGACGATGAGCGTGCTGCCGGGTGGCAGCGGGAGCAGCGAGACCCCGGGAGCACCGGCCGGCGGCCGCGCGGTCCAGTTGGCCGGGTTGGCGAGCGCCGCGGTCAGCGCGGGCAGCACCGCGACGCTGGGCAGCGTGGCCTGGGTCGAGTCACCCCAGGTCAGGTCGACCGTCACGCCGACGCTGAAGAAGAGAAGCTGCAGGCTGGCGGTGCCGTGCAGATGCCAGGGGTTCGGCCCGGACAGCGACGCCGACAAATTGATGCCCGCGAAGGTGGCGCCGTCGTAGCTGATGTCGAACCCGGCGGAGAAGTCGGCCTCGAAGGAGAACGGCGAGAAGACGAACAGGACGTCGTAGCCGACGTACCCGTGGACCGCGAAACCCCCCGCCGAGGCGTACGCGTCGACGTTGGCGCCGAACTGGAGAGTGTTCGACGTGACCGCGAAATAGCTGCTGGCGCTCAGCCGGGGGTTGCCGCCCGAGCCGATGCTGACGGTGAGCCTGCTCAGCGCGGGCACGCCGGGCGGCGGCTGGAACTGCGGGTTGAAGCCGCCCAGCGAGAACAGGAAACCCGGGTTCGCGCCCCAGTTCAGCCGCAGCGCCATGTCCCCGGACAGCTGGTAGGCCAGCAGGTAGGAGTCGTATATCGTGCCGTCGATGGCCAGTTGCTTGGTCCCGAAGTCGATGGTGCCGAGGACCTGGACGTGCAGCGAGATCAGCGCGAATTCCGGCGACGGGATGGTGGCGGTGATCTCGCCCAGGATGGCCAGCCGGATGGGATCAGGGACCTCCAGGATGATGCCGACCTCGAAATCCAGCAAGGTGGGCGTGCCCCAGCCGATCGAGAACATCGGCCCGAACAGGTAGCGGCCCTGCGCCGGCGGGAAGAAGCTCTCCATCTCGCTGATGATCTGCGGCGCATTGTCGATCGGGTCGGCCGGGAACAGGATCTTGTCCAGGTCGTGTGCTCGCAGGCCAGCCTGCAGCGCATCGATCACCATCGTGCGGTTCACCCCGCCGAGCCCGCCCACGCCGTTGATGGTGAAGCCGAACCCGATGTTTACGGGCGGGAAGTCGAACGTGATGATCATCAGGAACGAGAACCCGGACTGCCCGTCCGGCAGTTTGGTGTCGATGACGGCGATGACGGTGACGGTGACGACGTCGGCCAGTTCCACGCTGAGCACCCCGGCGTAGCGTCCCTGCGCCGGGTCGTAGGAGATGAACCCGCCTCCGGCCGC
>Ga0187783_10002374_pt1 | contig 13961 bp, 13 predicted proteins | sample 1015_SJ02_MP02_2_FD_132471 | JGI IMG/M metagenome (GOLD analysis project Ga0187783, IMG submission 132471) | Tropical peat soil microbial communities from peatlands in Department of Meta, Colombia - 1015_SJ02_MP02_20_MG | ecosystem: Environmental > Terrestrial > Soil > Wetlands > Peat | place...
GCGCACGTTGCGCGCCGGCACGACCGTGGAAATCGCGTGCTTGTAGACCATCTGGCTGACGCTGTTCTTCAGCAGCACCACGAACTGGTCAAAGGAATCGATCTGACCCTGCAGCTTGATGCCGTTCACGAGATAAATGGAGACCGGCACCCGCTCCTTGCGCAAGGCATTCAAAAACGGGTCTTGGAGGGACTGGCCTTTGGCCATCGGGTTCTCCTTGTTTTTGCAGCTTCGAATTGTTCATCAACACAACAGACCGCGGCACAACTTCCGTGTTCCGCGAACCGAGCAAGCAATAAGCCCCGCCAAAGGCGAGGATCCGACGCCTCGATCTTAGCGCAGGGTCCGCGGAAGCCCAAGGCCGGGCTCTATCGAAGTCCGAGCACGGTCAACTTATGACATATGTCTCGATTCCACGACAGCTCTCCCTCCTCGGGATCGAGCCATTCACCGAGCGGCTCGCCGCGCAACCAGGTCAGCTGACGCTTGGCGAGCTGGCGCGTTGCCGCAACGGCACGCTCTGCCGCTTCCGCGAGTCCGTACTGCCCCTCGAGATGCGCCCAGAGCTGGCGGTAGCCGACGGCGCGCATCGCGGGATGGCGCGCGGTGAGATCGCCGCGCGCCTTAAGGCCCGCCACCTCCTCGAGAAACCCCGCGGCCATCATGCGCTCGAAGCGCCTCGCGAGACGCTCGTGGAGCAGCGGCCGTTGCCGCGGTGCGAGCACCCAGTAACTGACGGGGGAGCCCTCGAGCGGACTTCTCGTATCGCGCTGCAGCTCGGAGAGGGGCCGGCCCGTGCTCCAACACACTTCCAGCGCGCGTTGGATGCGCTGGCTGTCGCTCGGTGCGATGCGGGAGGCGGCGACCGGATCGAGTTGCGCAAGCTCGGCGTGCAGTGCCGGCCAGCCCTCTTCCGCGGCGCGCGCATCGATCCGGGAGCGCAGCTCGGGCGAGCCCTGCGGCAGTACCGCAAGCCCCTGGCGCAGTGCGCGGATGTAGAGCATCGTTCCGCCGACGAGGAGCGGCACGCGCCGCCTCCCGTGCACGGCGCGGATGGTGCGCAGCGCGTCCGCGACGAAGCGCCCCGCGGAGTAGCTCTCGGTCGGCTCGCAGATATCGATGAGGTGATGCGGGATGCGTGCGCGCAACGCGCGCGAGGGCTTGGCGGTCCCGACGTCGAGGCCGCGGTAGACGAGCGCCGAGTCCACGCTCACGATCTCGACCGGCGCGCGCTCGGCGAGCCGCGCCGCCCAGTCGGTCTTGCCGGCGCCCGTCGGACCTGTGAGCACGAAGACCGGAAGCGGCCCCCCCGGCGCTGCGGCCGGCACGCCGCCGGCGCCCTCGCCCGGCGCGGCCGACATGCGCCGCAGCATCAGCGCCCCCGGAGAAAGAGCTGGTCGAGCTGCTTGAGGGTCAGGCGCGTCCAGGTGGGGCGGCCGTGATTGCACTGGCTCGAGCGCTCGGTGGCCTCCATCTGCCGCAGCAGCGCATTCATCTCGGGGAGCGTCAGGCGGCGGTGGGCGTGGATCGCGCTGCGGCAGGCGAGCGTGCCGAGCAGCCGCTCGGTGGCGCCTTCCAGGTGGTGCGTATCGGCATCGAGCGTGAGATCGTGCACCAGCGCCTTGACGATGCGCGGGATCTCCGCGGTACTCAGGAACGCCGGCACGCGGCGCAGCACGAGCTGCGTGGGCGAGAGCGCATCGACCTCGAAGCCCGCCTGCTCCCACTCGGCGCGTTGCTCGAGAAGTATCGCGAGCTCGTGCGGTTTCAGTGAGATGACGAGCGGCTCGAGGAGCTGCTGCGAGGGGGCATTGCCGTGGGCGCGCTCGGACTTGAGCCGCTCATAGAGCACGCGCTCGTGGCCTGCGTGCATGTCGACGAGCACGAGGCCGCTCTCGCTCTGCGCGAGGATGTAGACCCCGTGCAGCTGGCCGAGCGCGGTGCCGAGCGGCTGGTCATCGCTTGGCGACTCGGTAGCGTTGGGCGTCGCTTCCGCGATGGCTGCGGCAAGCGCCCAGGGATCCCGCGAGGGCTCATAGAGCGGAAGCGGCGCAGTGCGTGGCCCGGAACGTGATGCGAAGGACGAGGCGCCGGCGTACGCGCTGGCGCCGTACGCGCCGTGCTCGTCTGCGATGCCGCGTTCCGCGAGGCCATCTCGCGCGATGCCACCGACCGCCAGGACGCCTTCCCCCCTGCGGCCTGCCAATAGGCCGTCTTGCGCGATGCCACCGCCCGCGGTCTCGCGCGTCGCGGTCGCCGCATCAGTCTCGGGGCGGGTCTCGGCGAGTGCGCGCTCGATGGCACGGAACACGAAGTCATGGGCCGCGCGGCTGTCGCGAAAGCGGACCTCGAGCTTGCTCGGGTGCGCGTTGACATCCACGAGCTTCGGGTCGAGGGTGAGATAGAGCACGTAAGCGGCGTGACGATCGTGATAGAGCACGTCGCGGTAGCCGAGCCGCACCGCGTGCATGAGGAGCCGGTCGCGCACACTGCGGCCGTTCACGAACCAGAACTGCTGGTCGGGCTGCGACCGTGAGCGGGTCGGCAAGCCGACCCAGCCGGAAAGGAGCAGCGGCCCCGCCGCCTGCCGCAGCGGCAGTGTGCTCGTGGCAAACTCATCCCCGAGCACGGTCGCAACGCGTGTCAGCTCCGCATCGGCCCCGGCGACGGCCGGGGCATCGAGCAGCACGCGCGTCCCGTTCCGGAGCCTGAAGCTCACATCGAAGCGCGAGAGCACGAGCCGCTCGACGAGGCGGGCGATGTGGCCGAGCTCGGTGGCATCGCTCTTCACGAACTTGCGCCGCGCCGGCACGTTGAAGAAGAGATCCCTCACTTCGATGGTCGTACCGGGCGGGTGCGCGGCGGGCCGCACCGCGGTCGTTGAACCGCCATCGACACTGATCTCGGCCCCGTGCGGTGCGCCCGCAGCCTGCGAGATGAGCCGCAGCCGCGCCACCGAGCCGATGGACGGGAGCGCCTCGCCGCGAAAGCCGAGCGTCGTCACTCCCTCGAGGTCATCGAGCGAGGCGATCTTGCTCGTCGCGTGTCGCGCGATGGCGAGCGGCAGCTCGCTCGCTGCCACGCCGCGGCCATCATCGCGCACCCGCACGAGTCCCACGCCGCCGCGCTCGATGTCGATCTCGATGCGCGTCGCACCGGCATCGAGGCTGTTCTCGATGAGCTCCTTGACGACGGACGCCGGCCGCTCGATCACCTCGCCCGCGGCGATCTGATCGACGAGCTCGCCTGGCAGCACGCGGATGGGCATGGCCGGAGAGTGTACAGGCAGGGGCGTCGGTCGCAGCAGCGCCCCGGCGCCTCTTATCTCGAGGCGTTGCGTCTCAGGGGGTCGCGGACGTGGTGGCGTCAGAGGCGCTCGCGAGCGTACGCCGCTCCTGCTTGAAGCGCGTGCCGTCGGGGGGATTCTGCAGGAAGTAGCTGCGCACGCCGGAGGCGATCGCGTCCGCGAGGCGCTCCTGCTGCTCGCGGCTCCGCAGGCGACGCTCCTCCGTGGGATTCGAGATGTAGGCCGTCTCGACCAGCAGGGAGGGGATGTCCGGGGACTTCAGCACCACGAAGCCCGCCTGCTGCACCTGCGCCTTGCGGATCTCGCCTACGCTCGAGAGCGCCATCACGACCCGCTCGGCGGCGGTCGCGCTCAGTCCGATGATCTCGCTCTGTGCGGCATCGAGCAGCACGGGTTTCAGCGCCCCTTTGTCTGCCAGCACCCCTCCCATCAGATCCGCCGCGTTCTCGCGCTCGGCCAGCAGCCGCGCGGCCTCACTCGATGCGCCGTGGGCCGACAGCACGTACACGGAAGCACCCGAGACACTCCGGTCGGCGATCGAGTCGGCATGGACTGACAAAAACATGTCGGCACGCGCGGCGTGCGCGCGGCGGACCCGCTCAGGGAGCTCGAGAAACACGTCGCGGTCGCGCGTGAGCACCGCGCGCATGCCGGGCTCGGCGTCGATGCGCTCCGCGAGGGCGCGCGCGATCGCGAGCGTCACATCCTTCTCGCGCGTGCCGCCGTGGCCGATCGCGCCGGGATCATCGCCCCCGTGCCCGGCATCGACCGCGATGACGACGTCGCGATCGCCATCTCCGACCGCGTGCGCGGGGCGCACGGCCTTAGGTGTCGTGTCGGTCGCCGCCGCAGTCACCGGCTCACCGAGGCTCACGATGAGCTGCCGCCCTACCCCCGTCGCGGCCCACGTCCGGCGCGCGGGAAGTGCGCTCTTCAACTCGACGACGATGCGAAGCGTCCCGTGCGGCTGAGCACCGAGGCGCACCTCGCTCACGACGCCCGCGCCCGAGGGGGCGCGCACGCCGCTTCCGCGTGCGGTGTGGGGGAGATCGATGACGAGGCGATCGGGATGATCGAGCGTGAAGAGCTTCTCCGCCGCATCGCCCGAGAGGTTGAGAGTGAGCTGTGCGGAATCCGCGGTCGCGGCGAGGCCGATGCCACGCAATTCCGCGGCGGGAATGGCGGAGATCCCCCCCATGACGATGAGAAGGGCAGCGAATCCCCTGAAGAAACCCTTTTTAATCATCAAGTTCGCAGCGCTACCTGCGACCTAATCTACGGCGTTACCCGGTGCTTTTCAACCCGGGGCGGGCGCTCTGGCCCGGCGGGCCCTCCTCGCCCGTGAGCTGCGCGAGCCAGACCTTGCCGTGATTCGAATAGGCGCGCACCACGATCTCATGCCCGGTGGACCCCACCGCAAAGCCGACGATCAGGTCCGCGACGGGCAGCCTCCCGGCCCCCTTCTCGGGCCATTCGACGAGCCATACGCACCCCTCGCGGGCCCACTCGCGCAGCCCGAGTGATTCGAGCTCGGCGGCATCGCGCAGGCGGTAGAGGTCGACGTGTGCCACGGTGAGGGTGCCCGCGGCGTAGAGCTCGAGCAGCGTGAAGGTGGGACTGCGCACGGGCTCGGTCACGCCGAGCGCGCGCAGGAACCCCCGCGCGAAGGTCGTCTTGCCCGAGCCGAGATCGCCCGTCAGGTAGATGACGGCAAAAGCGTTGTCGTCAGAGGGGCGGGCACAGGCGAGTGCCCAGCCGAAATCCTCGGTGTCATGCGGCGTGTTGGAATGCGTAAGCACAGATCAAGACTGACACATTTCACAGGTTGACGCAGTGATGCAGCTCGCGCACCAGGTCGCTCGCCAGCACCCCGCGCTCTCCACCCCGTGCCGCGGCGTCGCCCGCCATGGCGTGGACCAGGACGCCGGTGCGCGCCGCGGCCCAGGGGTCGTGGCACTGGGCGAGGATCCCGGCGATCGCGCCGGTGAGCACGTCTCCCGTTCCAGCCGTCGCCATGCCGGGATTACCCCGCTCGCAGAGCCCCGGGATGCGCCCGCGGGCGCCGACAAGCGTTCCAGCGCCCTTGAGCACAATGGTGCCGTGGTAGCGCTCGAGGAGCCCCTCGAGGGCGCCGAGACGGTCGTGCTGCACCTCCGCCGCGGTGATCCCGAGGAGCCGCCCGGCCTCGCCCGGGTGGGGTGTCAGGATCCAGTCCTCGCGGGGGGAGGTGCCGCCCTCCGCGAGCAGATTGAGTGCATCGGCATCGACCACGAGCGCTTTGGCGACACCGAGCACGGCGGTGAGGGCGTCCCGCGCCCACGGCGAGCGGCCAAGACCTGGTCCCACCGCCACGACGTCGGCCCGCTCGAGGGGCTCCTCGAGCGCTCCCGGGCCGCTCACGCCGATGCAGATGAGCTCGGGTCTTCCGGCCGAGATCGCCGCGACGTTCTCCGGGGCCACTGCCACCGTGACGAGGCCGGCACCGACCCGCAGGCTCGCCTCACCGGCGAGGCGCGCGGCGCCCGGCATACCGCTGCCGCTCCCGACGATGAGGACCCGCCCGAAGTCGCCCTTGTTGGCGGCGCGCGGCCGCCGCGGGAGCGCCACGTGGATCTCGGGCTCGACGATCCGCGTCAGGCGCGGGATGAGGCCGTGCGGCGCGACGGCCGCGAGCTCGAGATCATCGAAGAACACGGTGCCGGCGTACTCCGGGCCATCGCCGACGAAGAGCCCGGTCTTGAGCCCGACGAAGGTGAGGGTCGCCTCCGCCCGGATCGCCTCCCCCGCGACCGTGCCGGCATCGGCGTCGAGCCCCGAGGGCACATCGAGCGCGAATACCGGGAGCCCCGAAGCGTTGATGGCGCGGATGACCGGGAGGAGCTCGGGACGGACGCTCCCGGAGCGACCGGTCCCGAGGAGTGCATCCACGATCACCTCGCCCGCGGCGAGATACTCGGGTGCGAATGGGCGTACCACTCCCTCGCTCGTGCGCAGGTCCTCGTAAGCCTGCCGGGCATCGCCGCGGAGCTCGGTCGGTGGGGCCGCACTCAGCACCGTGATGGTGAGTCCCGCCGCCTGCGCAAAGCGTGCGAGCACATAACCATCACCGCCGTTGTTGCCGCTGCCGCAGACGATCACGATGCGATGCGCCATCGGCCAGCGGCTGCGCAGGTAGCGCAGCGCCGCCTCGCCCGCGCGCTTCATCAGGGTGTAGCCCGGGACCTGCAGCTCGCCGATGGCGTATGCATCGAGCGCGCGGACCTGCGCTGTCGAGTACAGGGCGATGGGTAACGCCATGGCTCATTATACTGACAGCCGTGATAACACCATGACCAACCGCAGCAACACCGCGAGGAGCCGACGCGAGATCGATCTCGAGGAGGTCAAGCGCGAGTTGGTCGCGCGCGGGAAAGCGCTCGGCTTCAACGCGCTCGGTGTCGCGAACGTCGACATCCCCGAAGACGAGCAGCACCTCATCCGCTGGCTCGAACGCGGCTTCCACGGCGAGATGGGCTACATGGCTCGTCACGGCCTCAAGCGTAGCCGCGTGCAGCAGCTCTCTCCCGGCACGGTGCGCGTCGTGAGTGCGCGCATGGACTACTGGCCAGGGAGCGTCCGCGAGGCCAACACGGTGCTCGCCGACCCAACGCTCGGCTACGTGTCACGCTATGCGCTCGGGCGCGACTATCACAAGGTGCTGCGCCGCGCGCTCGCTACCCTCGCGCGCGAGCTCGAAGCGCGCATCGGCCCCTTCGGCTACCGCGTCTGTGTCGACACGGCGCCCGTGCTCGAGAAAGCGCTTGCCCGCGAGGCGGGGCTCGGCTGGATCGGCAAGCACACGAACCTCATTGCGCGTGATGCCGGCTCGTGGTTCTTTCTGGGTGAGATCCTCACCGACCTGCCACTCCCGGTCGATGAGCGCGCGAGCGCACACTGCGGCAGCTGCACGGCGTGTATACCGGCCTGCCCCACCGGTGCGATCCTCGCGCCCTACCGTCTCGATGCGCGGCGTTGCATTTCCTATCTCACCATCGAGCACCAGAGCGCCATCCCGCGCGAGCTGCGTGCGGCCATCGGCAACCGCATCTACGGGTGCGATGACTGCCAGCTGGTGTGTCCGTGGAACAAGTTCGCCCGTGCGGCGACGCATCCTGACTTCAAGGTGCGCCACGAGCTCGACTCCACCTCCCTCATCGAGCTCTTTCGCTGGACGGCCGCGCAGTTCGAAGAGCGCATGCGCGGGTCCGCGATCTATCGCATCGGCTACGTGCGCTGGTCGCGCAATATTGCAGTCGCGCTCGGCAACGCGCCGCACGCACCGGAGGTGGTGAGCGCGCTGGAAGAGCGCGCGGCGGACGCATCGCCGCTGGTGCGCGAGCACATCGCCTGGGCACTCGAGCGGCAGCGGAGTGCCTAGAGAGCGTAGCCTTCAGAAGAGCGCCAGCTCTTTAGAGCCTGCACGGTATTTCAGCTGCGGAGCACCTCATCGAGGTGCGCCAGGACCTGCGGCCAGGCCTCACGGTGGCGCTCACAGTGTGCCTCGTCCGGGAAGCCCGCGTGCGTGAGCGTCAAGTGCGTGCCGGTGCGCTCGGGGCGCAGCTCGACCGTCACCACAGTTTCCTCGCCCCTGGTGCCCGCGGCCGTGACCCAGGTGAGCTCGACCAGGGCATCGGGCTTAAGGCGCAGGAACCTTCCATAGTGCGCATGGCGCTCGCCGTGGTAGCGGGTCTCGAAGGACCACTCGACAGACTGCCCACCACCGTCATCATCTCGATGGCTATCCCAATCAGGTAACCCTCGTTCGACCGCGCCATCCGCTTGAGGGGTTGGCGCTCGAAGTGCTCGGCTGGTGTCATCGTAGCGGAGAGCTGCACCTGACACTGGTGCTGCCCGATGGAAGCCGCTCGCTCGTGCCGGCGGCCTGGACGGATCTGCGTCAGGATCCGACTGCACCTGCCATGTCGATGCATCAATCTGCATCGCTGGCCTCCCGCGAGGAGCTCCTGCAAGCCCGCATTGTCCTCAACGCGTTGCTCAAGCGCCTCGATGGTGCAAAAACGGGCGTATCCCCGCCACCGCAGGAGGATACCCGTGCAGCAGCTGAGCTTTCTCGAACCACCACCGAGTCGAAAGGACGCGGTCCCCGTCTGGGACGCCATCGACGAGGAGCAGCACGCTCGCATCGTGCTGAGGCTCGCCCGGCTGATCGCCAACACCGTTGAACCGACCGTAAGGGAGCAGGCCGATGACCGAGATGAGTAAGATCACGCCAGACCATGTGCGCCGCTCGGCGATCGTCTACGTGCGCCAGTCGAGCACCACGCAGGTCGAGAACAACCGAGAGTCCACCGCTCGGCAGTATCAGCTCGCTGAGCGAGCTGTGAGCCTCGGCTGGCGGCGCGACCAGGTCAAGGTCATCGATGAGGACCTGGGTATCACCGGCTCGGGAATGGCCGAGCGCGCAGGCTTCGCTCGCATGATCGCCGAGGTCGCCCTCGGCCTCGTCGGTATCGTGCTCGGGCTCGAGGTCTCGCGCCTGGCGCGCAATAATGCCGACTGGTACCGACTGCTGGACCTCTGCGGCCTCACTCACACGCTTATCGGTGACGCCGACGGCATCTACCACCCGGGACTCTTCAACGACCGCTTGGTTCTCGGGCTCAAAGGCACGATGTCGGAGGCTGAGCTGCACGTGCTGCGGGCGCGGCTTTTGGGCGGCATCCGCAACAAGGCAGCGCGCGGTGAGCTGCACCGCGGGTTGCCCGTGGGTCTGGTACGGGGCGAAGCCGACGGCGAAGTGCTCAAGCACCCGGATGAGGCGGTGCAAGCGGCGATCCGCGCGGTCTTCGAACGCTTCGCAGAGCTGGGCTCGGCACGGCGCGTGTGGCTGTGGTTCCGCTCGCAGGGCTTGCGCTTCCCCCTGCACTCGAACACGCTTACGGATCTGCGATGGGTGGCTCCAACCTACACCAAGATCCACCAGGTTCTCACGAACCCGTTCTACGCCGGCGTCTACGTCTACGGACGAACGCAGCAGACCTGCTACCTCGATGAAGCCGGGCGGGTACGAAAGCGCATCAAGTTGCGTGCCCGTGCCGACTGGCCCGTCTTCATCCGCGATCATCATCTCGGCTACATCGACTGGGAAACCTTCGAGGCGAACCAGAAGCGGCTGGGTCAAAACATCCGGCCGCGACCTCATCAAAGCGGAGGCGCCGTGAGAGAGGGTGCTGCGCTCCTGCAAGGCCTTGCCGTGTGCGGGCACTGTGGTCGGCGCTTGGCCGTGCACTACAACGGCCGCAACTCGACCCCCGGATACCACTGCGCCGGCAAGAACATCGTCAACGGCCGGGGCGAGTACTGCCTCAACATCGGCGGCGTGCAGATCGATGCGGCCATCGCCGAGGCGTTCCTTGCGGCGCTCGTGCCTGCAGGACTCGAAGCCTCGCTCGAGGCGATCAAGCAGTTCGAAGCCGATCACGAAACCGCCCTCGCGCAGTTCCGCCGGGATGTCGAGCGCGCGCGTTACAACGCGCAGCGTGCCGAGCGGCGCTATCGCGCCGTGGATCCAGAGAACAGGCTCGTCGCGCGTGGGCTCGAAGCGGAGTGGGAAAGCGCGCTGCAGGAGCTGAAGAGCGCCGAGAGCGAGCTCTCCAACCGCGAACACGCGCGCCCGCGTTCTCTCACGCGCGAAGAGCGCGAGGCGATCTTGTCGCTCGGCAAAGACCTCAAAAAAGTCTGGTCCGCTCCGACGACCAGCGACCGCGATCGCAAGGAACTGCTGCGAACGCTCCTCGAGGATGTCACTCTGAGAGTCGAGCGCGACAACTACAAGGCTCACCTCACGCTGCGCTGGCGCGGCGGGCACTTCAGCGAGCTCGATGTGCCCTTGCCGCGCTCGCACCCGGCGCCGATCCGCACAACCGACGACACGGTCGATCTGTTGCGGCGTCTGGCCGCGCATTACCCCGATACCAAGATCGCGGGCATCCTCAATCGTCAGGGTCGCACAACCGCTACGGGCCTGTCGTTCACCGCCAATCGCGTGGCGAGTCTGCGGACGAACTGGGAGATCCCGTGCTTCGAGCCCAAGGAGCAATCTCAAGACGGCGAGTGCATGACTATCGAGAAAGCTGCGCGCACATTGAATCTCGCACCATCGACCTTGCATCGCTGGCTCAACGACGGCTTCATCGCCGGAGAGCAGATCACGCCCGCGGCTCCATGGCGCATCCGAGTCAACGATGAGCTGCGCTCGCACTTCGTGGAGCAGGTGCCCAATGGCTACGTGACGATGCTCAAAGCCACGCATTTGCTCGGCGTCTCGCGCCAGACAATCTTGCAGCGTGTAAAGCGTGGCGAGCTCCAAGCGGTCCACGTCCGGTGCGGTCGCGCGAAAGGCTTGAGAATACAGGTACCTGCGCCCGCTCCTGACCTCTTCGATGCCTTGAAAATAGCTGGAGGTGTAGTGTGAAACGCGATCCAAGAAGTACGGCACGTTGAGGCGGGGTTGCATGAGGAGCGTCCCGGGCGCGGCGAACCAGCGGTCGAACGCTTCTGTCCACGCGCGGTAGAGCGCTGCGGGCGATGCCGCCATGGTCCGCTCGAGCGTCAGGGTGAAGGGGCGGCCGGTGAGATCGGGACGGATGACATCCATGGCGAGAGCTACCTGGTCACCTGCACGTTGTCGATGAGGCGTGCCTTGCTCATGCGTGCGGCGGTGAGCACCACGACCTCGCGGGTCGCGGGCAAGGGAACGCTCAGGTCCGTGGCGGCGCGCACCGCGAAGTAATCCGGGCGAAAGCCGCCGCGCTCGAGCGCGGTGAACCCCTCGCGTTCGATGCTCGCAAAATCCGCATCGCCCGCGCGCAGCCGCTTCGCCGCGGCCTGCAGCGTCTGGTAGATGCCCGGCGCGAGTGCGCGCTCGGCGGCGGTGAGGTACTGGTTGCGCGAGCTCATGGCGAGCCCGTCGGCATCGCGCACCGTGGGGGCGCCGATGATCGCAATCGGCATGCAGAGCTCGGCCACCATGCGGCGGATGACGGCGAGCTGCTGGTAATCCTTTTCGCCGAAGACGGCGACGTCAGGCTCGACGATGTGAAAGAGCTTCGCGACCACCGTGCTCACGCCCTCGAAATGGCCCGGTCGGAACTCGCCCTCGAGAATGCGCGAGAGCACCGGCACCTCGACGCGCGTCGCGCGCTCGGCGCCGTTCGGGTAGATCTCGGCGACATCCGGCATGAACATGAGGCTGCAGCCGGCCTCGGCCAGCATGCGCTCATCCTCGCGCGGGGTGCGCGGGTAGTGCGCGAAGTCCTCATTCGGCCCGAACTGCATGGGGTTGACGAAGATGCTGGCGATGAACCGCTCACCGTGGCGCCGTGCCGCCTCAATGAGGCTCACGTGCCCGGGGTGAAGGTTCCCCATCGTCGGTACGAAGGCGACGCGCAGGCCCGCGCGTCGCCAGCCGCGCACCCGCTCACGGACCGCGGCGATCGTGGTAACGGTGTCCACTCCCCCCTCTTGGCGCGCCCCTTAGAAACAGTGCTCGGGCGCCGGGTACTCGCGCTCCTTGATGGCGTGCACGTAGCGCTTGAGCGCGTCGAGATTCCCGTCAGCGCCTTCCATGAAGTTGCGCACGAAGCGCGGCTTGCGGCCCGTCGTGACATCGAGCATGTCGTAGAGGACGAGGATCTGCCCATCGACGTCGGGCCCCGCACCGATGCCGATGACCGGCACGCTGAGCTCTTCCGTGATCGCCTTGCCGAGCTCGGACGGTACGCACTCGAGGAGCACGATGTCAGCGCCGGCAGACTCGAGCCGTTTGGCCTCATCGAGGAGCCGCGCCGCGGCTTCGCGCTCGCGGCCCTGCACGCGAAAGCCCCCCGTCTTGTGCACCGACTGGGGCTTGAGTCCCAGGTGGGCGCAGACGGCGATGTCGTGGCCGGCGAGAAACTCGACGATGTCGGTCTGCCGGCCGCCGCTTTCGAGCTTCACCATCTGCGCCCCGCCCTCCTGCATGAGCCGCGTGGCATTCGCCAGGGCGAGCTCCTTGGTGGGGTAGCTCATGAACGGCATGTCCCCCATGAGGAAGGGTCGCTGGAGCCCACGCGCCACCGCGGCGCAGTGGTACACCATGTGGTCCATGGTGACCGGGACCGTGGTGTCGTGCCCCTGGATCACCATCCCCAGGGTGTCGCCGACCAGCACGACATCGACGTCCGCCGCATCGACGAGCAGCGCGAAGCTCGCGTCGTAGCAGGTGAGGCAGGCGATCTTCTCGCCGTCCGCCTTCATGCGCGAGAGCGTCGCGAGCGTCACCGGCGGCCGCCCGGCATCCTGCTGCAGGTGCTTGTACATCGGCATGTCAGCAGGAAGTTTAGCTAGATCGCGCGGTTGCGCAACGGGTTGAAATAAAGCCGCCCGCGGCTCATGCGGCGGATAGCGGTGAGCAACTCGTCGTAGTCCCGCTGGTTGGCGATCGGGTCGATGGAGGCGGCGTTCACGATGAGAAGCGGTGCCGCCTCGAACTCGTGGAAGAAGCGCGCGTAGGCCTGGTTCAACCGCTCGAGGTAGTGCCGGTCGATGTGCTGCTCGTACTCGACGCCGCGGCGGGCGATGCGCTCCAGGAGGACATCGACCGGCGCCTGGAGGTAGACGACGAGATCGGGCTTCGGCGAGGTGATGTCGAGCTTGGCGTAGAGCTGCTCGTAGAGTGCGTACTCGGCGTCATCGAGCGTCACGCGGGCGAAGAGCCGGTCCTTCTCCATGAGGTAATCGGCGACCCGCACCGGCGCGAAGAGGTCCGCCTGCTGGAGCGCGGCGAGCTGCTGCGCGCGCTGCAGGAGGAAATAGAGTTGCGTCGGAAGAGCTCCCGCACGGGGGTTGCGGTAGAAGCGCTCGAGAAACGGATTCTCTGACGCCTGCTCAAAAATCCCCTGCGCGGCAAGACTCGTGCACAGCCGCCGCGCAAGGCTCGTCTTGCCGACGCCGATCGGCCCTTCCACCGCGATGAACTTGTGGGGCGTTTCGCTCGCCATGGCACCTAAAGCGGGGTGAGACCTTCGGGCGTGACCCGGGCTACCAGGGCGGCCACGCGGCCGAGCCCGGGCAGCTCGAGGTCGGGGGCAATTTCGGCGAGAGGATACAGAACGAAGTTACGCTCCACTATCCCGACGTGCGGCAGTGTCAACCGTGCGTCACTGCGCCGCTCATGCGCAAAGCCAAGGAGATCGAGATCGATGATCCGCGGCCCCCAGCGCTCGTGCTGCGGGGGACGCCCCATGGCGACCTGGATGGCGAGCAGCTCATCGAGCAGCGTGGGCGAGTCGAGCTGCGTCAGGATCCCGGCGACGGCGTTGACGAAGTCGGGCTGCGCGACCGGCCCGAACGGGCGCGAGGCGTAAAGCCGCGAGGTCAACACGAGACGGCTGCGCGGCAGTTGCGCCAGGCGCTCCAAGGCGGCGAGCACCTGCTCGCGCGGACCTGCGAGATTGCTGCCGACGCCGATGTAGGCGGGCTGCCAGATCTCCATGCCGGAAGATCACCCCGCGCGGGCGGATCGCGGTCGGCGGCGGCGCCGGCGGCGCCCGCCGCGGGCAGCGGGCGGTGCATCGGTGGTGAGCGCGTCCGCCATCCGCCCGCGCTCCTCCAC
>Ga0187783_10002375_pt1 | contig 13961 bp, 12 predicted proteins | sample 1015_SJ02_MP02_2_FD_132471 | JGI IMG/M metagenome (GOLD analysis project Ga0187783, IMG submission 132471) | Tropical peat soil microbial communities from peatlands in Department of Meta, Colombia - 1015_SJ02_MP02_20_MG | ecosystem: Environmental > Terrestrial > Soil > Wetlands > Peat | place...
ATGCGCGACGTTCTCGCGCATCCGGGCAGCTCGATTACGGACATCACCGCGAGAACCGGGCTGCCACAGAGCTACGTATCCGAGTCGGTCAACAAGCTGCGCGTCAAGGGCATCGCGGAGATCAGCGCGGATCCGGCCGATCGCCGGCGCACCCTGGTCAGGCTCACGGCTAAGCACCTCGACCAGGTGGCCAGGCATAGCGCGCGCGACGCGGACGACGCGCTGCGGCGGGCGCTCGGCAGCCTCGAGGAGGACCGGATGCGTCAGGTTCTGGCGATGCTGACCGACCTGGCCGGCAGGCTACGGACCGAGCCTGCCGGGCTCGCTGTCCGCCAGCTCGGCGCCGGAGCTCCCTGACCGCGGCGCGCCCGCGCAACCCACGGTCCCTGACACGTGCGCTGTGCAGATTCCCGGGTACACCCCAGGGGATGCAATTGATGGCGCTCGGCGCCTAGCCGGGGAGGTGTGGTCATGCGCTGGTGGCGAGTCGGTAATGCGATCCTCATGCTGCTGGTGCTGCCCTTGGTGATCTACCTGCTCAACCGAGTGCTGGCGGCGCTGGAGCGCATCCGGCTCGCGAGCGACGAGATCGTGATCGACGGCACGGAACTCGTCAGCGAACTCAGCGGCGTGCCTGAGGGGCTCGCGACCACCGACCAGACCGTCAGGGATGTGGCGACCGGGGCGACCCGATACGCAGACTCGGTCGCCAAGCTGCTGGGCTAACCCAGGGAGGTGATGTCCATGCGAGCAGCCGCCCAGTCGACGCTCGCGGCCTCGACGCTGATCGTCGGCATCACAGCAGTCGGGCTGATCCGCGTCATCTTCCACCTGCGGGCCATCCAGGCCAACCTCGCGGCCACGACCGCGGCCACTCGTGCCGTCGCGGACTTGACCAGCTCCGTGCCGGACCGGCTCACGTCGGTGAACGCCAGCCTCAAGCCGGTCCGTGACTTCTGCGACACCGTCTGAGCAGGTCTGAGGGGTGAATGCCATGCAGGGACGCGTTCGGGCCCGACCGAGAGCTGCCCGCAACCGCCAGCCCGGCTGGATAGCCGGCTACGCCATTGGCACCGCTGTCGTAGCGGTCGTCGTTGCGCTCGTGTCGGCGATCCTGGCCTACGCGCGGTCGATCGGCGACGAGGCGCCGAAGGTCAGCGAGGCGCTCAGGGACGCCGAGCGTAATACCGCGCCGCTTGGCGCGCTGCACACCACCATCGACGACGCCGACGCGATCGTCGGCGGGCTCCAGCGCGGCCGCGCCCGGCTGGGCGGCTAGCGATGGCTCGGTACGAGAGAACGGAATGGGCGCGGGCGATTGCCGCCGGCTTCGTCGTCGATGTCGCGGTGGCGGCGCTGCTCAGCCTGCTCGTCTACGAGGTGCAACGCATAGATCGGCGGGTGGTCGAGGTGCGAGACTCGCTGCGCGCCGCCGAGTCGACTACCGCTGAGGCCGCGCTCATCCCCGAGGTGGCCGACGGCGTTGACGCCGTACTCGCCGAGGGCCTGCAGCATCACCTGTTCCTCGGCCGCGTGCTCGGGAAGGTGCAGTGATGAGGCGGCTGGTGTTCCTGACGGTCGTCGCCATCGCCGTTCTCACCGGAGGCCTGGCGCTCTACCTCTTCTGGATCGGGACGCTGCTCAACCGGATCGCGACGAACGTCGAGGACTCGGCGGACCTGGTTCGCGAGATCGACGACCACGCGAGGGTCATCGGTCCTGGCGTGGCGCACATCAACCGGGTCGGCGGCGTCGTGGCTGGCGCGCTGCCGCTGCTCTACGGGATGGCAGAGCAGATCGTCCGGGGCGTCGCGCCGCCGCCGACGACCCCGGCTGTTGCCGAGCCGGGCACCCGCCGGTCCCGGCTCCACGACGGGGTCGGCTTCACGCCGCCTGAGTGACCAAGGGCCTTGCTGCGGGGTGGTCCTGCAGGGAAGGCCGCGCCGGCCGGACGCGAGTCGTTCCCCGTCGTAGCATCGATCTCCGTGAACCTGTCACGCCGCGGAGGGTCGCCGATGCCGCGGGCGCGCGGGGGCTGATGCCGCAATGACACTGACGCTTGCAAGCCTGGCGTGGGACGCCCACGAGCCGTTGCGGATGGCGGAGTTCTGGGCTGCGGCGCTCGGGTGGGAGATCGACACCGAGACGCACGGCAAGGTCAGTCTGATGCCGATGGACGGCACCCGTTTCACTGTTGCTTTCGTGACCGGGGCGGCAGAGAAGGTCGGCGCGAATCGGATTCATCTTGACCTCAGTAGCCGCACGGTCCAGGACCAGCACGCAACTGTGGCCCGTCTGATCGACCTTGGCGCCAGCGAGATCGACATTGGTCAGGGGCCGGACGCCGATCATTATGTTCTGGTCGACCCGGAGGGCAACGAATTCTGCGTCCTCGAGCCGGGCAACAACTTCGTCTCCCAGGCGAGTCGCCTCGGCTCCCTCACGTGCGACGGGACCCGCACCGTGGGGCACTTCTGGAGCGCGGCGCTGGGGTGGCCGCTGGTCTGGGACCAGGACGAGGAGACCGCGATCCGCGCGCCGGACGGCGCCGGGCAGTTCATCACCTGGGGTGGTCCGCCGCTTCCCCCACGGCGGGGGAAAGACCGGCTGCATCTCGACGTGGCGCCGCCGGCCAACGGCGACCAGCGGGCCGAGGTGGAGCGCCTCGTGTCGCTTGGCGCCAGGCGGATCGACATCGGACCAGGCGAGCCGCCAAGGATCCTGATGGCTGACCCCGATGACAACACGTTCTGTGTCCTGACTCCGAGGTAGCGGCGCATGTCGCGCCCGGCCCGGTGGGGCGCGCGGGCCGACCGCGCGCCGCTCAGCGGGTGACGGGTTGCGGATAGTGTGGTGCCCGCCACTCGTCGCAGACGACTGGCCCGGCGCGCGCCGAGCACCGGAGAGATGATGAGCCAGGATTCTTCGCCAGCCCAGGGGATGCCGGGCTTCACGCGGTTGCCGATGTCCGAGAACCGGACAGAGGCGTACCGCATGATCCGAGAGGCTGGCCCGGTCATCAAGAGCCGACGCGGATATGTGCTTAGTTCGAGCGAGTATGTCGAGTACGCGCTGAAGCATCCCGAGTTGTTCTCGTCGAAGCGCGCGTTCGACCTGGTGGGCAGCCCGCTACCGATGGTGCCTATTGCTTTCGACCCGCCAGAGCACACCCGGTACCGGCGGATCCTGCAACCCTTCGTCGGGCCACGCAAGACCGCAGGCTGGCGGCCGCGGGTGCGGTCGCTGGTCGGCACGCTGATCGACTCGTTTGTGCAGCGCGGGCACTGCGATCTGGTCGCAGAGCTCGCCGTTCCGCTGCCCGCCGAGGTGTTCCTGACACTCTTCGGCCTGCCCATGGAGGATCGCGACCGGCTCATCGGATGGAAGGAAGGCCTGCTCGGCAGCCCGATGCTGAGCGGCGGTCAGCCGACCGACGAAACGATCCGGGTGGGGGCCGAGCTATTCACCTACCTTGTCGACCACATCGAGAAGCGGCGCCGGCATCTGGACGGTGCCGAGGACCTGCTCGGTCGCCTGCTGGCCGACACCAGCGACGAACGGCTGTCCGATGACGAGCTGCTCGGGCTGTCGTTCCTGTTCGTCCTGGCCGGGCTGGATACCGTGACGTCGGCACTGAGCACGGCGTTCGCGGCGCTGGCGGCGCGGCCACGGCTAAGGCAGCAGATCGCCGCCGACCCGTCGGTCATCCCGGATGCGGTCGAGGAACTGCTGCGCATGGATGGCCCGGTCGTGTTCCTGCCGCGGGTCGCGAGCCAGGACATCGAGATCGGCGGTCACATCATCCCGGCAGGCTCGGAGGTTCAGGTCGCCGTCGCCGTCGCGAACAGGGACCCGGCCGAGCACGCCGACCCGGACGAGATCGACCTGCGCCGCCAGGAGCGGCACTATGCGTTCGGCGGCGGGCCACACCGTTGTCTCGGCTCGCACCTGGCCAGGATGGAGATGCGCGAGGTGCTCGCCGAGTGGCACAGGCGGATTCCCGAGTACGAACTGGCTCCAGGCTTCACTCCGCGGGTCGAGTGGCCGACGGGGCTGATCGGGCTCGACACCTTGCCGCTCGTCTTCCCGCCTGGCGCCGCGACGGCGCCCTGACGCCGAACCGACCGCCTACCGCCCGAGAAGATACTCGCGGCTCACGGTGTGGGCGGAGCGGCGGGCGGGCGCTGCTCAATCGCCTGCAGCGCCAGCCGGACGGCGGTATCGAGCTGGGGATCGCGGCCGGCTGCGTAGTCGTGCGGCGCGATCGGCACCTCGACTTCCGGATCCACGCCGTAGTTCTCCACCGTCCAGCCGACGCCCTCGAACCAGCACGCGTACTTCGGCTGGGTCACCCTGGTGCCGTCGACCAGCTCGTATTTCATGTCGATGCCGATCACGCCGCCCCAGGTCCGGGTGCCCACTATGGTCGCGATGCCATACGACTTCAGCGCCTGGGTCACGATGTCGCCGTCAGAACCCGCGTACTCGTCCGCGATCGCCACGACCGGCCCGCGCGGTGCCTCGGCCGGGTAGCTGGACGGCTCGTCGTAGCGCGAAACGTCCCAGCCGATGATGCGCCGGGCAAGCTTCTCGACCACGAGCTGCGAGGTATGGCCGCCGCCGTTCTCCCGCAGATCCACGATCAGCCCGTCGCGCCGGAACTCGGCGTACAGGTCCCGGTGGAACTCCGCCCAGCCTGGCGACATCATGTCCGGGATGTGCAGGTAACCGAGCCGCCCGCCGGAGGCCTCGAGGACCACGGCGCGCCGCCGGGCGACGAGGTCGTAGTACCGCGCCGGGTACTCACTGGCCAGCGGAATGACGACAACCCGCCGGTCCGTTCCGTCCCGGCGGAGAGTCAGCTCGACCGGCTTGTCGGCCTTGCCGGCCAGTAGCGCGTTCGGCCCGAGGTCGGGGTCCACCGGCCGGCCGTCCACCGCGACGATGACGTCGCCCTGGGCCGCGGCCACGCCCGGCGCAGCCAGCGGGGAGCGAGCGCCGATCACCGACGACTCGCCGGGCAGGATCCGCGCGATCCGCCAGCTCCCCTCCTCGGTGCGCTCGATGTCGGCGCCGAGCAGCCCCTGAGCCAGCGCCGGGTCACCGCCCGCCGCAGGCGGAATCACGTATGCGTGCGAACTCCCCAGCTCACCCTGGAGCTCCCACAGCACGTCGTACAGGTCGTCCGTCGAGCCGATGCGGTCAAGCAGCAGCCGGTACCGGTCGGCCATCGCGGGCCAGTCGACGCCTGCCATGTCGGCGCGCCAGTAGTTGTCCCGCATCAGCCGCCAGGCCTCGTGGTACATCTGCGTCCACTCGGCCGGCGGTTCGACCGTTACCCGGATCCGGTCCAGGTCGATGCTGACCGTCTCGCCGTCGAAGTCGTGGGCGCCCGGCTTTCCGTTGACCGGCTTGATCGCCAGCGACTCGGCGTTTCGGTAACCCAGCCGGGCTCCGTCGGCGGAGACCGCGTAGTCGTCCAGGGCCGCGACCTCGACCGAGCGCGTGCGCTTGGTCAGGTCATAACGGGCCAGCCGGGCTTTCGGGTGCTCCTCGGCCGCGCCGATCATGGTCTCCCCAAGCTCCCCGGCGCGTGGCAACTCCAGCCAGACAACACCGTCCTTGGCCGCGCGGAGCTTGTCGTAGCGTCCCGCTTCCACCGGGAACGGCACGACCCGCTCGGCCAGCCCAGCGAGGTCGAGACCGACCGCCGGGGGTGCGGTGTCGGTGTCCCGCGCCGCGGAGGCGTTGCCGGGCGCGTCGGGTTCGACTGGACGGCCATTCAGCTCCGGAGCGAACGGTGACGGCGTCGTCGCCAGCAAGGGAACGAGGTATGGCCGGACGCCGGGCAGGAACCCGAGATCAAAGTGGTGTGCGTCGTAGACGGGATCGAATGCGCGATTCGACAGGAACGCCAGGTACTTGCCGTCCAGGGTGAATGCCGGTGAGGTGTCATCGAACCGGGGCGGTGTCACATCGATGACGGTGCCGTCGGCCAGCCGGGCCAGCCGGATCTGCGACGCTCCACGCTCGGGCCGCCACGGCTGCGACCATGCCAGCAGCGCCGAGTCCGGAGAGAACGCCAGGCCCGCGACCTCCTCGTTGGCGCTGTGCACGATCTCGGTGATCAATGGCTCGCCCTCCAGCGCCAGCGTCAGCAGCCGACCGTCGGCGCAGGCGACCGCCGCCGTCCGGCCATCGGGCGCCACCGCGAGCTCCAGGACCCGGCCGAACCCGCCGGACCCGATCCGCCTCGCCGGCGAGCCATCAGCGGGGATCACGTCCAGGCCGTCCTCGCCCCCGCTGTCCGATGCGCAGACCACCGCGTCCGCGCCGGGGATCACCGCGGGAAGCCGGCCGCGCACGCCGGGCTCGGCGAGCAGCGCCCGGGCAGGCCCGTCCCGGCCGGGCAGCCAGTGCACGGTGCCGCGGACCTCGGCGCCGAATACCCGGCCAGTCCGGTCCAGCGTGAACGAGCCCAGGTGCGACTTCGCCGACACGGGATAGGAGGCCCGTCCGGAGCGGCCGCCGCTGAGCCGTATATCCAGGCGCACCGGCTCGGCGTCGAGCGACTCGAGCAGCCATATCTCCCCGGCCCGCTGATAGACCACGCGCTGCCCGTCGGTCGTCGCGTGCCGCGCGTAGTACTCGCCCAGGGCGGTATGGCGACGCAGGTCCGAGCCGTCGGGGAGCGCGGAATACAGCGCGCCGGTCCCCTCATGGTCCGAGAGGAACGCCACCCGAGCCCCGACGAACATCGGGTTCACCAGGTGGTTGCCCACGCCGGCCAGGATCCGCGTGTACTGCGAGCCGTCTGGCGAGTACCAGATCTTGCCACCGGTGCCGCCGCCATAGTGCTTCCACCGGGCCGGCTCCGCATACAGGGCGCTGCCAACCAGCACCGCGCCGTCGCGCACCGAGACGTCGCCAGCCGGCCCGTAGCCGAGCCGGCGGGCCGGTCCGCTCAGCGGAACGGCGAATGGCCAGGTCTTCATGCTGGCGTGCTGGCCGGTACCGCTCAGCACGAGCACCTCGCTGTCGCTGACCCAGCCGCGGACGGCCGTAAAGCGGTCGCCCCAGTAGGTCAGCCGCCTGACCGGGCCGCCGTCCACGGGGACCGCATACGCCTCGCGGGGCGCGGCCCGGTCGAGAGACCGGCTGCCGTCCCTGGTGGAGGTCCAGGCGAGGTGCGTCGCCGAGGGGTTCAGCCGCGGATGAAGCACCGGCGCCTGGTCAGCGGTCAGCCGCCAGGCCCGGGTGCCACGGCCGCTCGCCGCCTCGCCCAGCGAGGCGAGCCAGACATCGTCCTCGGCGGTGAACGTGACGAGATCGCCAGCAAGGTGCGGGTAGCGCAGGTAACAGGGCTCAACCACAGGCCGACCCTATCCACACACCGGCGAACCCGTCATCCACGATCTCGGACCACCGACTCAAGCTGGCGCGGCGTGCTCGGCCGCGAGATCACCCTGGGTGCCGGAGAACACGGCGTGGCGGCAACGGTGCACGCCGAGGACGTACTGACGATGCTCAAGGCCACGGTGGGGCCTATGCGACGGACGGGCTGGCCGGGGTTACGGCTGAACCAGGCCGAGCCAGATGGCCGCCGCGACGGCCTCACTGCGGGTCCGCACGTGCAGCTTCGACAGCACCGCCGACACGTGGTGGTCGACCGTCCGCGGCGACACGACCAGGCGCGCGGCGATCTCGGCGTTGCGCATCCCGGCCGTCAGCAGCTGGAGCACCTCCCACTCACGCTGCGTCAGGCCCGCCGGAAGCGCGGCCGTCACCGTCCGCCGTTCCCCTGTCGCGCCGGGCTCGCCCAGCGCGCGGAGTTCCTTGCCGAGCATCGCCACCGCCGCCCGTGCGCCGAGGGCGCGCAGCGCCCCGGTCGCGGCTCGCAGCGCGACCACGTCACCTGACCCCGACACCGCCAACGCGGCCTCGTACGGGTTGCCCCGCTGCCGCCAGCACTCCGCGGCCCCGTGCCAATCACCGCTCAGCAGCATCCGGTACGGCTCGGGCAGGTCGTCGGCGCCCTCGTCAGCACCCGCGCGCCATCGCCAGCAGCGCAGCTCCACAGCGCCGAGGGGATCCCGTTCGGCCGCCGTGCCCTCGGCCGCCGCATCGTCAGGAAGGACCTGGGCCAGCACGTCGGCGAGCCGCCCTTCCAGCCACGCGGCCTCGGCCGTCGCCGCGGCCGCGGAGGCGGCCAGGTGCCCGGCCATGGGCAGCTTCGCCAGGCCGCGGGCCTCTTCCAGCAGCGCCGCGTAGTCCGGCTCGCCGCGCCGCGCCCGGATCCGCGCCAGCACCAGCAGCGCACTGCAGCGGCTTACCACCGGCGATGGCCGCGGACGGGCGATGACCGCGGCCGCTGCGGCGGCCGCCTCTTCCCAGCGGCCAGCCGCCAGGTCGGCCTGGATCCGGAACGCGCGCAGCTGGTCCAGCCACAGCTCCTGGCCGTGCTCGCGGCAGTGGTCCAGCCCCGCGGGCAGGTAGCGCCCCAGCAGGTTCCACTCCTGGCGAAAGGCGAGCATCCAGCACAGGTGCAGGTATGCGCGGGCCACCGCGGAGCTGTCACGTGCCTGCTCGGCCAGCTCGCGGCTGCGCTCAAGCTTGCGCACGCCCGTAAGGTCGCCGCGCATGATCTCGATGGTCCCGATGTTGTTGAGCCCGTCGTAGACCGCCTCCGCGCAGCCGACCGCCGCGCCCAGCCCGATCGCCTTTTCGCCCCAGCTGATCGCGTCCGGATGGCGCGCCACGGCGTACGCCCCGGAGAGGTGCGCGTAGGCCAGCGCCAGCTCCGGAGTCGGCGGCAGCTGCTCGAGTACGGCGACCGCCTGCTGGGCTGCGGTCAGCCCGCCGGCGTATTTCCCGTTGCGAAAGAGGTGCCGGGAAAGCTGCCGGAGCGTCCGGCCCTCCGCGAGCACGTCGCCGAGGGAGCGGTAGATGTCGAGCGCCTCGGTGAGTTTCGCAACGGCCTCGGCGCCCAGCGTGGTGAGGTACGCCTCCTCGGCAAACGCTTCGAGCAGCCCCGCTCGTTCCTCGCACGGCAGCCGGTCGGCAAACCGGAGTGCTCGGGCGTACAGGCCGACCGCTTCGCGGTGAGCCCCGGCGGCGGCCGCCGCGCGAGCGGCGACCGGCGCGTAGCGCAACACCGCGGCGCGGTCGTCGGCGGCCTCGGCGTGATGGGCCATGCTGGCCCAGTCGGGCGGAACTTCCTCGTTGCCCTGGAGCGCCGAGAGCGCCCTGGCGTGCAGCGTCGTGCGGCGGCCGGGTGGCAGCGACTGCTCGATCACCAGCCGCGCGATCTCGTGCCGGAAAGCGATCCGGCCGTCCGGGGCGGTGAGCATGCCCGAGCCGATGCACTCGTCCAGGCTGTCGAGCAGGGCGCGGCGCGGCACCGGCCGCAGCGCCGCCAGCATCCACCGGTCGATATGTCCCGGTACGACCGCCGCGGCGTCCAGCAGGTCCCGCGCCGCCCCGCTTATCCTGGCCGCGCGCGCCAGCACCGCGTCCCTGACCGAACTCGGAATCTGTCCGCCGTCCCCCGCCAGCACCTCGGTCACGAAGAACGGATTGCCCGCCGTGCGCTCGTGCAATGCCGCGGCGTCTACCCCTGCGCCGGCCAGCTCGGCGACCGCGGGCCTCGACAGCCCCGCCAGCGTGATGCGCGTCACCGGTCTGCCATCGCGCGGCAGCTCGCCGACAACGACGCGCAACGGGTGCGCGCGGTCGAGTTCGTCGCGGTAGCTGAGCACGAGCAGCACGGGAACCGTGTCGATACGGCGGGCCAGCAGCCGGACGACGTCAAGCGTCGCCTCGTCAGCCCAGTGCGCGTCCTCGATCACGACAACCGTCGGCCCGGCCCGCCGCAGCTGTTCGAGCAGCGCCCCGGCGACGTCGAAGGCCTTGGCACCTGCCGCGATCTGCTCGGCGAGACCGTCGCCCGCTGACTCGGCTAGCTCGAGCAACGGCCCGAGCGGCCGCGGCGTGAAAAGCGGGTCGCAGGCCGTCCAGAAGAACCGCGCGGAACTCGCCGACGTGTCCGCGAAGCGACGCAGCAGCGTCGTCTTGCCTATGCCGGCCTCGCCGGTCACCAGGACCGTTGCGCCGCGCGAACCGCTGATCACGCCCGCAAGGGTCGCTTGCAAGCCGCTCAGCTGCTCCGCTCGCTCCAGCAGCCTGGCGGCGCCTGTGTGCGCCAATCCCCACCCACGCTGATCCCTCGTAGCGCTTGCCCTCCACGAGGGCCGCGCATACGTCCCCAATCAGGCACTACCGGCGCCGGACATGGCCGACTCCACCTAGCCGCAAGAGCGGGGGTGCGGTTACGAGCCGCCAGGATAGGCACACTGGGCCGCAGTATAGGCAATTCCGCCTAGTCACGGGGAGGGTGCAGCTTCGGGTCAACAAGATGGGAACGGGGTCGCCAGGCGTTCCTCCCCGCTCGTCCGGCCACGGCCGGCCCGGGTCACCCGCCAGGCGACGCCGTGGTGGCCGTCGCCACGGCCTAGCTGTCAGCGAACCGGGCGAGCGCGTCCGGCTGCCGCACCGTCACCGTGCGGTCGGCGACCTCGATCCAGCCCCGTCGCTCGAATCCGCGCATGGCGATGTTGACGCTCTGCCGCGTGCTGCCGAGCCGTCGGGCATACTCCTCCTGCGTGAGCTGCTGAGCGATGACGCCGTCGTCGCCCCGCGGCTGGCTGAGCAGGAGCTTGGCGACCCGCCGCGGCAGGTCGAGAAAGACGAGGTCAGACGTTGCCTCGGTGAGCTGCCGGAGGGTGGCGGCGATGGCTCTGGCCAGCGCTTGGGCCGCGGTCGGCACGCGGGCGCAGACGGCCTGGACAGTCTCCCGCGGGATGAGCAGCAGCTGACTTTCCGCCATCGTCTCCACGTCGGCGGACCGGGGCCCGCCGTCGGCGACGCTGACCTCGCCGAGCGCTCCGCCGGGTCCGACGAACGTGAGCGTGAGCTCTGCGCCGTCGGCGGCCCGCACGACGATCTTGACCTGGCCAGAGACGACAACGATCAGCGTGTCACCAGGGTCGCCCGCGGTACACACGATCTGGCCGCGGCGAAAGGTCCGCAGCCGCGACGACGCAGCCACCGCCTCCAGGTCCGCGGCCGGCACGGCGCGGAGCAGCTCGGTCTTGCGCAAGATATCGATGACATCGGTCGGCATCAGCTGGCTCCTCTCGGCGCGGCATTGCTCGTCCGGCTCGCAGCAGGGTCCGACTTCGTCCGGACACGCTACGAACCCGCGCACGGGCGGGTGAATGGGCAGAACTGCCTATCTTGCGGCACCCGCCGCGCAGATCAGGCCATGGCCGCTTTCGGCCGCGTACCAAGCGCACGGTCCGCAGACACCATAGCGGGGCCGCCCGTTCCCCTCCGGGCGGGCGGCCCCGCAGGCGCAGGCCGTGGCGCAGACGCGAGCCAGGGACGGACTGACGCCCGTCCGGCCAGCGCCGGGCGCGCGGCCTGCGATCTCGGTGATGATCGGGTTACGACTGGGCTTGCGGGCGCAGCCGCCTGATCGGCTGGCGGGCCCGGCGGCGGCTTTGCGGGTGCCGGGGCGTGGGGGCCAGCGACCTGGCCTGCCGAGCCAGGCGGGCACGCTCGGCCGCTGCCACCATCTCGCGCCGCCGGTCCTGAGCCATCTGGAAAGTGATGCCGTCGTGAGTGAACATCGCCGTCCCCTGCCTGTGTAGCTGGCCGGGGTGATCCCTGGCCGCGTGCTTTCAGCCTGGCCCTGGCGAACGGACGGGTCAGTCACCCCGGATACACGCCAGCTGTCAGCCCGCTGACACTCGGCTCCGGGCGGCCCGACAACGTGTCTGCAGGCTGACGCCAACGGCGTCAGCGGCGTGACTGACCACCGCCAGGCCATCGCGCGATGCTCAGGGCAGCTGGTTCCACCGGCTAGGGATCCGGCGGTAGTGACCGGACGGCGGTGGAGGAGCACCGAAGGAGGCCAGGATGTCTTGGTTCTGGATGAACATGCCGCTTGCCGCGGTTTTCTTCGCGGCCTGGGTCGGGATCCCGCTGTACATGGTCCTCAAGCACCCAGCCTGGGGTCCGCAGCCATCGGACCGCGACGAGCAGCCGGCCATCGAGCCGCTACCCGAGGCGATCACTCGCCGCCCGGTGCTCACTCCTGCTCTCGAGATGGAAGCGCACTCGTGATGACCGCTCGACCGCAGGCACGCACGCCGGCCTGACCAGGACGCTTCTTCTGGTCAGGCCGGACTCGTATGCAACGCAGTTACCACGGCGGGCTGGTCGCTCGATGCGCGACAATGACGTGGTTTGAACCACGGCAGCGGCCCAGCCGGAGGTGGAATGGTCAACGACCAGCCATGGCAGGAGAGCCACTTCGGCCCTGGCTCCCGGATCGGCAAGTACGTGCTGGAAAAGCAGATCGGCCACGGCGGCATGGCGGTCGTGTTCCGCGCGCGTGACGATCAGCTCGGCCGGCTGGTGGCGCTGAAGATTATGGCGCCGTCCGTCGCCTCGGACGCGGAATTCCGGGAGCGGTTCGTTCGAGAGTCGAGGGCCGCGGCAGCTGTGGACGACGCGCACATCATCCCGTTGTACGAGGCCGGTGAATCGGCGGGGGTGCTGTTTATCGCCATGCGGTTTGTCGCCGGCGGAGACGTTCGGTCGCTGCTGGCCCGCGAGGGTCCGCTGAGCGTTGACCGGGCCACCACGATCCTGGTATCGGTGGCGTCCGCACTCGACGCAGCGCACGCCACCGGGCTGGTGCACCGCGACGTCAAGCCAGGGAACATGCTGATGGACGTCCGCAGGGGCCGACCGGATCACGTCTATCTGGCGGACTTCGGGCTGACGAAGGCCACATCGGGCGCGGTGGCGCTGACCAGCACCGGGAGATTCCTGGGAACGGCCGACTATGCCGCACCCGAGCAGATCGGAGGACAGCGCGTCGACGGAAGGGCGGACCAGTACGCGCTGGCGTGCGCCGCCGTCGAGATGCTCACCGGGCAGACGCCGTTCCCCTTCGAGAACGTCATGGCCGTCCTCAACGCGCACATTTCGGAGGCTCCGCCGCCGCTGGCCGCCCGCCGTGACGGGCTGCCCGCGGAGCTGGATGCGGTCCTCGGCCGGGCACTGGCCAAGTCACCCAGTGATCGCTACCGCAGCTGCGGCGACTTCACCGCGGCCTTCCAGCGGGCGGCCGACGTCGGCTGGTCTCTGGCTCCCGTGGCGACCGGGGCATCGCGCCGCAGCACCGAAGGCGAGGCAGCCGGCCTCACCTCCGCCGGACCCGGCGGCGTTCGCGCGGAACCCGCGGCCACCAGGCCCCTGGCGCTGCCGCGGCCGAAGGAGTCGCCTGGCCGGAACCATGCCGTCCGGGGCCGGCGGCGCGGCAGACGCTTGGTGATCGCCGCGGCAGCGGCTGTTGCCGCTGCCGCGGCCGTCGTCGCGTTCGTCACGCTCGGGCAGCCCCGCGCACCTGGCGCACATGCGGGTGGCACCGGTCACCCGGCGGCCGGGCAAGCGGTGTCGGCGTCCCGCTGGCGCACCTACGACGACCCCAGCGGGTTTGCTATCGCTCTGCCGCCCGGCTGGGCCGTCGCCGCGACGATGCCCGGCGAGGTGCAGTTCACCGGGACGCCCGGCGGGTTTGTCCTGGTGGTCGCGTGGAGCACGGACCCGCAGGCCGATGCCCTGGCCGACTGGCAGCAGCAGGCGGCCGAGAAGGCCGCAGCCGATCGCTCCTATCAGCAGATCTCGATCCGCCAGGTGAGCTACCGCGGCTACAACGCCGCTGACTGGCAGTTCATCGACACCTACCAGGGCGTCCGCGTCCGCGTCATCGACCGGACCTTCATCGTCCAGCCCGGCCAGCTCAGCTACGCCATCGAGCTGTATGGCCCGGCCAGCCAGTGGCCCGCGGTGTACGCGAGCATGTGGCAGCATCTCGTAACCAGCTTCCA
>Ga0187783_10002376_pt1 | contig 13961 bp, 12 predicted proteins | sample 1015_SJ02_MP02_2_FD_132471 | JGI IMG/M metagenome (GOLD analysis project Ga0187783, IMG submission 132471) | Tropical peat soil microbial communities from peatlands in Department of Meta, Colombia - 1015_SJ02_MP02_20_MG | ecosystem: Environmental > Terrestrial > Soil > Wetlands > Peat | place...
AAGCCAACGATCGGGGCTAGATATCGTGGCGAAAAAGTCGAGATATTTTTCAGGTCAATCCTCTGACTGCGCAGCACGCCTGAAGGATCGATAGAAGTGAACGTCGCGCCGGTGACGTTTCCTTTGCGGTCGTTGTGCAGTGCAATTATGAGCGTGTACCCACTAGGCAGTACAGCACCGAAGCCCGGAACCGAGACGAGTTTCGAACCGGCGTTAAGCACGACGCCGCCCGATATAAGCCAGTTCTGGATTGCCGGATTGACGTACGGATGCATCGGGGTATTCCCATAGTTTCCGTTTACGCTGATCCCGAGCATGTACTGCTGCCAATTGACCAGAGGCCTTGAGTTTTTAACCGCCAGCGACCACGCGTTTAATTGAAAGTTGACCGAGACTTTCCCGTAGCCTTTCGGCGAAGACACTCCGCCGTTGATCCCTTGCGAAACGTGCATGATAATCTTGAGATCCCTCAACGGCGTGCAGTTTGTCGAAATCGCGTAGTTGTGATTGCCGCCGAGACCACTGCGTGGGGTTGGAGCGGGCGCCGGACCTGCGATTGCCGACGCGCCGCACAGTGCCGCAACGCAACCGAAAACCGAACCCAGGAATGCCTTACTGCAAAGCTTCCGCAGTTTTACAGAATTGAGATCCATTATTCACGAAGCTCCTTGTTCTCGTTGCGGGCGACATGCTTGGGCGTGCCTACGTTGGTACTGTGCCCTAGCCAGTCCCCCCTCCTTGCAAGCGGTCGTGCAGTCTCAATCTTCAACAATTTGCACATCTATAAACGTGGGGAACAAGATCGCGATCCTTCCCGAACTACGGTAAAAAAAAGCGGGATGCGCCGTAGCGCACCCCGCTTTTTGCGTTCCGCGAGAACCTCAGAGGGCGTTGGCCAAAGCCCAGCCCTTCGGAGCTCCTATCCCCGCGGCCTGATTGTACTCGCTTGCGTTACACGAGTAGGCACCGTTGCTTCCTGACGTGCACGGCGTGTAGTAGTCGCTATAGCCGGTTGAGCTAAACAGACTATACAGGGTTGGATCGATCCAGCCCAACTTGGTGGAGTGGAGTTCGTTGGCTTCGATGACCAGCGACACCGAGGCCGGCGAAGACCACGACGTTCCCAAGTATTCGCCCCAGCTGCCGTCGGTGTAGACGGCCACCGGATAGAACGGCAGCGAGATGTCGGGTTGATTGCGTCCAGATGTGATCACCCCAGTGATTCCGCTCTGGTAACTCGGAAGAGCGAAGACCGTCGAGACGCCGCCGCCGCCGGAGTATCCGTCGACGCTGCCCTCGACGACCGTTTCCAGCACGCCCTGGCTAGTATCCGTGAAGTCGATCCCGCCGATCGACGAGAAGTACGGATCGCCGGCAGGCGTGCTGACGCCTTCCTCGTTGTCGTCCCCGCACTCGTTGCTTCCATAATCACCAGACGAAGCCGAGAATTCGACTCCTTCCGAGGATCCTTGTTCGGCAATCGAGTTGGTCGAATCGGCGAACGACGTGTCGCTCGATTCGCACCCACCGAACGACGAGTTCACCGCCGTGGCTTTTCCATCGCTGAGCACCTGATTGTAGGTGTCCTCGATCTCCTGATCGCCCAGCGAACCCATGTCGTAGACGATGATGTTTGCACCGGGAGCCAATCCCGATATCGTTTGCGTGTCGAGATCGGTCTCCGGATCGTCGCCGCTGCCGCCACCGTCAACGGCTTCGTTGGTCACCGTGCCGGTCTGCGTGACTCCGGCAGCCGATAGGTACGTAGCGATGTAGCTGGTGTTCACCGGATCGTCAATCGCGATGGCCGCGGTGTAGCCGGCTCCATTGCACCCGTGCTGAACCGGGAAGTCGAACGGCTTGGCAACGCCGGTCGCCAGCGTTCCGTCCGAATTCGTCAGCGGACCGTTATCCGCCGCCGCATCGTTGCAACCGGTGCTCGGCAACGAAGTCGGGCTCGACGTAGGTGAGGCCGTCGGCGTTGCGGTGGGTGCCGCTGTCGGCGTTGCCGTCGGCGCCGCAGTCGGCGTCGGCGATGCGGTTGGAGTTGCCGTCGGTTTGGCCGTCGGCGTCGGGCTTGCGGTCGGTGTAGCCGTCGGCGCCGCAGTCGGCGTCGCGGTGGGCGCTGCCGTTGGCGATGGAGTCGGAGAAGCCCCTACCCAAGCAACGTCGTCGACATATTGGTAGACGTACGTTTGATAGAAACCGTCGCCGTAGACACCGAAGTAGATGTAATCCGTCTGACCGGCCCACGAGCTGAGATTCACCTGATAGTTCACCCAGCCATTCGTGTTGTTCACCGTCTTGTAGAAGGTGTCGAGAATCGTGCCGTTTTGATTGAGCAGATAACCGGCCTGCCAGGCGTACGTCGTTCCATAGCCGAGCTGGCCCTCATTGGAACCCTGATACACCCAGAAGCTCAGCACGCCGTTAGTCGGCACCGTTACCAGCTGCGCGATCGAAGACCACCCGTTGACCTCCGGAGGCTGCAGGGTGCCCATAAACGCGGAATACGTGCTCTGGTAGGACTGCGCCGTCGTGACTTGCACGTAGTTCTGGCGAGTGGTGCTCTCGTTGATCCAGCCCGGGCTGAGCGAGCCGCTGGCAAAGTTGCCGTTGACCAGCTGACCGCTGGAATTCAACGGTCGAATTCCGCTGCCGTTCAGCGAAAGCTGGTTTGTCGGTTGCGGCAGCGTGCGCGTTGTTTCCACCCCGTCCTGCTGTGCGACGGTCCGAACGACGATCAGGTCGTTCAGCGATACGTCGCGGACGAACGGAGCGATCGCCGTCGGAACGGTCCCCGGCGTCACATTAGTGTAGCGCTCGCCGTACTTTCCTTGACGGACGGTGTGAATCTCGGTGGAGAAAAACCGTTCGACGATCGAACTGCGCGCGATCGCATCGACGATCGTCCTATTGGGAAAGCGTTTTGTGATCTTGAAACCCGCGCGTTCCAGCGCGCGCACGACGCTCGCTTCCTGAGCCACCGTCGGTGCGTAGTAATCGTTGAATTGATTGGCGGTAATGAACTGTTTGTGCAAGCGCGACGTTGGATCGTTCACCGTGCGAACGAACTGATCGAGCTCGTCCTGATGATTGTACCGCAGCGTCAGCGAAACTCGCACTGGAGCGTTCGCGGCGCGCCGGCCGCTGTCGCTGAACGCGAGATCTCCATACAACTTCGGAATTGAGACTAGAGGTTTTCCGGGTGTCGCAGTGCGCACCGTAGACTCGGTCGCACCTCCGGCGTTGCTCGCCGACATTCCCGGCAGGGAGAAGCTTTGTCCTCCGCACGCGGTGAGTGTTAGCGAAAGACCCAACGCCGATGCGATAACTCGTGATGACCTTCGCAATGTGCCTCCTAACGTTGTGATTAGCAAGGGAGGGAGTTTCCGTCTCGCCCCGTTCGGCGGTCCAACGTTTGCACCCGCCAGCCTGGCGGACGTACGAGGAAGCGAGCCCGAACGGATGCTACTGACAGTCGCTTTCGAATCTGTGAACGGGCGGGCTGAGGGGTTTCAGCCCGACCAGGCCGTGAACTGCATCGAACGCTATGGCGTTTCGATTGTAAAACGTCAAGCCCGTGTTGACCTGAGGGCTCGAGGTAGGCGAGGGCGTAACGAGGCGAACTTCGTTCCAGTTCTGTTTGAGGCCGGCCGTAAAGCTTGCCAGCTCCTTGCCCGATGCCTCGGCCTCGAACGCGGTCCCGGCTTGCAGGATGGTGCCGCACTCGGGCGTGTCTTGCGAAGGAAGCGTTCCCGATGTGCCGGAGCGTAATGTCACGCCACTGGCTCCTGTGTCGAAAACGGTTGGCAGACAACTCGAAAAGATGGTAGCCCGATTCGAAATCCTGTAGCAGACGCTCACGTCGCGCGACCAGCTCTTGGCGCCGTTTGGCAGCGGCCCATGCGTCATCGGTCCGGCACGCATCGCGATTTCGGTAAAATCCGAGGTGGCAGGAGCCGCCTCGATTTCTGACGGCACGACGGCAAAGCTCGTCCAGGCCTTCCCCAATCCGAAAAGGACGTTAAAGAGGTTGCTAGCCCGCTTGCCTTCGGCAATTGGCCGCGGCTCCAGATCCGCGCCGAACGTTCCCCACAGATCCCGCTCCCGCTCCAACCGCTTGATCACGTCGCCTTCGCCGAATTTTTTCTTGCAGCTATCGCTGAGGCAATAGGCAGCCGTGACGCGCACGATCGGAACGGTTTCGACCGGCAGACCGTCGCCAAAATCAACCGTCGTCTCTACCGCCTCGCCCTTATAGTAAAGGCCGCTCCCATATTGGTTTGACGTTTTGATGTGGAGCTCTCTCACCTTATTCTTGGGATGCGCGATGGTATTGGCGTAAACCCAGAGGCCGCCCGAGCCCGTATCGAAGAGGAAGCTTCTTACGGTCGTTCCGGCAATCGACAGCTGGACGTGATAACCTGTCTTGTCGCCGCGATTAAAAAGCAATGGAATGGAGGCCGGTGGCCCGCTGGGCGCGGCGACAAATTCGTTGTGTGAGCCGCATGCCGCTGCAGCCACCAGCAACAAGAACGCTGCCGCTGCACCGCACCTCATGCGGCATCCAGCGCCGCTAACTCGTCGCCGGTCAGCGCGATTTGCGCAGACGCGAGGTTTTCAGCCAAATGCTCGAGCGACGAGGTGCCGGGAATCGGCAACGTCGCGGGCGAGTGCGCCAACAGCCAAGCCAGCGCGACCTGCCACGTCGTAGCGCCCCTGGCCCGCGCGACCTTCTCTAACGCCTGCACCGCCGTAATATCGCCGCCATCGAGCGGAAAATACGGAATGAAGGCAAGGCTATTGGCTTGACAATATTCCAGAATCGCCTCGCTCTCGCGGTCGGCCACGTTGTAGCTGTTCTGAACCGAGGCTATCTCAACAATCCGCTGCGCGCTGCGCAGCTGATCGAGATTCACGTTCGAAAGGCCGACCAACCGTATCTTGCCTTCGTCACGCAGCTCGCGAAGGGCCCCAATCTGCTCTTCGAATGGGACCTTGGGATCGACGGCATGCAATTGGTAAAGGTCAATGCGGTCGAGCTTCAGCCGGCGCAGACTTCCCTGACAAGCCGCTCGCAGGTGCGACGGCCGCCCGTCGCGTCCCCATTCTCCTGGGCCGGAGCGCGTGCTACCGCCTTTGGTCGCGATCACCAAGTCCGGCGGGTAGGGAGCCAGCGCCGCAGCGATCTGCTCTTCGTTCACCCGCGGTCCGTAGGCATCGGCCGTGTCGATAAAGTTTACGCCCAGTTCGACTGCCCGCTGCAGAACGCGCAAGGCGTTCTCACGATCGGCCGGCCAGCCCCATACGCCGGGGCCGCACAACCGCATTGCGCCGAAGCCCAGGCGCCTGACTTTCAGCTGTGCGCCGAGCTCGATCGTTTCGGTGCTCATGGCGCGCGCTTCGCCGCGCCAAATAAAAGACCGCTCGCTACTGCGAGCGGTCCTTCGCCGAACTTTGTTCTAGGTTACTTGCTTTGCGGATTGTGCGGCTTGTTCGCGACGTTGGTCGCGGCTTTGAAGCTGGACTCGGTCTGCTTCTGCGCCTCGACGAGCATCTCAGCGATGCGCAGCGTGTACGCCTTGCGGATCTCGAGCAGCTGGCTGGCGAATCCGAACGACATCTCCACGAGCTGAGTCGGCGACGGGATGTTCTCGAACGACGGGACGGTGCCGGGCTTCTCGATCATCTGCTTGGTGTACTCGCGGAACGAGTCGAACGCCTTGAGGCTGGCATCCTGCGTCTCTTTGATCGCGGTGAGCCCCTCTTCTTGAAACTTGGTCATATAGTCGAGCACGTTGACGGCCATGGTGGGACTTGGTCTCCTCTCAAAATGTTTTGGTTTGTGTGCTAAGTATACCAAGCAGATGCTGTGGCTGTCAATAGGTAGCTGGCGCTTGCCTACTCGCGGCCGACGAAGCTCCGATAGATGCGGATCAGCGCCTCTTTCTGGTCCACCGTCAGCCGCGGGTCGAGTTTCACCGCGTGCTCGACGCCGTGGTGGCTCTCGTCGCGATTCTCGGAATCGTCCAGCAGGCCGGCCTGGGCGTACATCGTTTCGGCCGACATGTGCAGCGCGTTCGCGATGCTCTTGAGGACCTCGGCTGAGGGCTTGTAGAGACCTCGCTCGACCTGGCTGAGGTACGGATTGGAGATTTTCGCGATCTCCGCCAGCTGCCGCATCGAAAGATTCGCCAGCTCTCGCTGGCTGCGGATGAAGTCGCCCAGACTGCGCCAGGCTCCGCCCTTGTCGTCATCGGTCATGACGGCGCCGCTACCTTCGGCCGAAACGGAACGCCGGTTTGATTGCGGACGTAGAGGCCCGGCGCGGGCTCGCCCTCCGGCAACGCATATGGCTGACGCATCGGCCCGGCTTGGCGTTCGCTCCACTCTGCCCAGTCCAGCCACCACGAGCCGTTGTGACGGTCCGAGCTTTCGAGCCAGTCGTCGGCGCTTTCGCCCCGCGTCACGACCGGCTTGTCGTAATGCCAGGTTTTCTTTCCGCCGGGCGGGTTGACGATACCGGCGATATGTCCTGAGTTGGTCAGCACGTATTTTGCTTCGCCGCCGACGTACTGCGTCGTGAGATAGGTCGCTCGCCACGGCGCAATATGATCGTTCTCCGCGCCCAACACGTAGAGCGGCGTCGCGATCTTCCCAAGATCGATCGGCGTGTCTCCGATCGTAAAGGCGTTGGGCTTCACGATCGCGTTGTGGAGGTAACAGGCCCGTAGATACTCGGAATGCATTTCGACCGGCATTCGGGTCGAGTCGTTGTTCCAAGCCAAGATGTCGAACGCCGGCGGTTGTTTCCCTTTGAACCAGTTGTTGACGACATAGCTCCAGATCAAATCGCTGGAGCGCATCCAGTCAAAAGTTCGCGCCATCTCGGCGGGGTCGAGATAGCCGCGTTCGCGCATGCGGCCTTCGAGGCGGGCGATCGTGTCCTCGTCGGTGAAGATTCCCAGGTCGCCCGGCAAGCTGAAGTCGACCAGCGTGTTGGTTAGCGTTGCCGACGCGATGCGATTCCCTTGGCCGTGTGCCGCCAGGTACGCCATCGCGATCAGGGCCAAGGTTCCGCCAAGACAGAGCGCGACGACGTCGACTTGCGGCGCTCCGGTAATCTCTTGGACGGCGTCGAGCGCCGCTAGTACGCCATCGCGCAGGTAGTCGTCCATGGTGAGATGCGACATCGCTGCGTCGGGGTTCCGGTACGAGATCATAAACGTCTGATGGCCGTGCTGCACCGCCCACTCGACGAAGGAGCGGCCCGGCGCCAAGTCCATGATGTAGTATTTATTGATCCACGGCGGGCTGCAGAGCAGCGGGGGCTCGTGTACCTGCGCCGTCCGCGGCTCGTAGGCGATGAGCTCGATAAGCTCGTTGCGCATCACCACACGCCCGGGCGTTGCGGCCAGATTAACGCCGAGCTCGAAGCCTGATTTGTCGACCTGGCGCGGATAGCCGCCGTTGTTTTCAACGTCGTCGAGAAAATTCTGCAGGCCTTTGACCAGGCTCATGCCGCCGCTTTCGGTGGCCTCTTTCACGACGCCGGGATTGAGCCACGGCACGTTGCTGGGCGCAAAGGCATCGCACATCAGCTGCATGGCAAAACGCGCCTTGCGCCGTGTCGCATCCGGAAGGCGTGCAGCATCCACCAGCTGCAGCGCCGCTTGCGTGCGCGCCCGGTAATCTTCGACCAGACCCGCCAGTATCGGATTGGCGCTCCATTCGGGCTCGGCAAAACGCTTGTCGCCGCGGCTGACGTCTTCTCCATCAGCTGCCGCCGCAGCGCCGAAAGGCTGGCCGCTCAGACGGCGCAGCATATTGAGCCCGACGTTCTGCTCGGCCAACGCAAAGCCGGCCAGCCATGTGCTCATCCTCATCGGATCCATCATCACGTCGGTAACCACTGCTCGCAGCGCGTCGGTGAGCGATGCCGGATCGAGTCCGGTAACGTCAATGCCGTAGCTGAGCTCCTCGGGCGGCATACTTTGGCTGTCGTGTGCGCTCTCGTTCATCACATGTACCAGCCGCCGTTGATGTTATAGACCGCCCCGGTGATGTAGCCCGCCTTTTCGTCGAGCAGGAAACGAACCAGGCCGGCCACCTCGTCGGGGCGACCAAGCCGTTGACCTGGAGTCTGCTCGATCGCGTTCTCGATCGCCGTATGCGGCATGGCCCGCGTCATGTCGGTGTCGATGAAACCTGGCGCCACTGCGTTGACGGTAATGCCGCGCTTGGCCACTTCGAGCGCGACCGTTTTGGTCAGGCCGATCAAGCCGGCCTTGGCCGCCGCATAATTTGCCTGCCCAAAGTTTCCGCTCTCGCCGACCACCGAGCTGATGTTAACGATCCGTCCAAAGCCTTGCTCGATCATCGTGTCGAGCACCGCTTTGATCATAAAAAACGGCCCTGAAAGATTGACCTTCAGAACCGTTTCCCATTCTTGGATCGTCATCTTGCGAACCGTGTGATCGCGGGTGATGCCGGCGTTGTTCACCAGAAAGTCGATTCGGCCGTGCTGCCGCAAGATCGCGGCGACGGCCTCGTTACAGCGCGCGAAGACGCTGACGTCGGCCTCGTAGAAATGGACCCGTGAGGCGGCGCCATTGAGACTGGCCGCCAGGTTATCGGCTCGCGGCCGGTCTTCGGGCAAACCGAGAACCGCGACGGTGGCGCCGTCTTGCGCTAACAGCGTGCTGATTGCGCCGCCAATGCCGCGGGCCCCGCCGGTGACTATACCGACGCGCGTACTGAGAGGTAAACTATCCACGCGCTAGATTTACCCAATTAAGGTACCGAGCCCTGCATCCCGGCGTGTGCCGGCGTTTTACATATCCAGGCCGCCGTTGATTGAGTAGACCGCGCCGGTGATGTAGCTCGATTCATCATCGAGCAAGAAGCGAACCACGCGGGCAACTTCTTCGGGCCGGCCGAGCCGGCGCTGGGGAATTTTCTCGATGACCTTGGCGAGCGCGGCTTGTGGAATCGCGGCTACCATCTCGGTCTCGATAAACCCGGGCGCAACACAATTAACCGTGATCCCGCGCTGGGCCATTTCCAGGGCGAGGCTCTTGGTAAACCCAAAGAGTCCGGCTTTCGAGGCAGCGTAGTTCGCCTGCCCGACATTTCCCGTCTCGCCGATAACCGAGCTGATGTTGACGATCCGTCCCGAGCCTCGCTCGATCATGTGCTCGAGCACCGCCTTGGTCATCTGAAACGCGCCCGACAGATTGACGTTGAGCACGTCGCGCCAATCGTCGACCGTCATCTTGCGTACGGTCTTGTCCACGGTAATGCCGGCGTTGTTCACGAGGTAATCCACTCGGCCGAACTCGTCCATCACTTCCTTGACGACTCGGTTGCAATCGTCCACCTCGTCAACCCGGCCTTGATGAACGGAGACCTTCGCGCCTTTGCTCTTCATCCGTTCTTGGAATTGCTCGGCGCTCTCGCGCCCGCGGTTATATCCGGCCGCGACCAAGGCCCCGCTCGCGGCAAGACACTCGGTGATCGCGGCGCCGATGCCGCGTGTCCCGCCGGTAACCAGTGCTACTCGACCTTCGAACACAGTCGCGCCCTCCTGAAGGTACGTAGGGGCGTCGTGGTTTCTGGTTTGCCGCCGATGCCGCCTGCCCGCGATCGCGGCTAGCCGAAACGGCCGGTGATGTAGTCCTCGGTTCGGTGGTCGCTCGGCTTCGTGAATAGCTTTGCGGTGTCGTCCATTTCGATCAACCGCCCGACGCCGTGCTCGTCGGCAAGCATAAACGCAGTTACGTCGGAGACTCGCGCGGCTTGCTGCATGTTGTGGGTTACGGCGACGATGGTAAACGTGTCGGTAAGAGAGTCCATGAGCTCTTCGATCACGGCGGTCGCGATCGGATCCAGCGACGCGGTGGGCTCGTCCATCAGCAGAACCTCGGGCTCGGCTGCAACAGCCCGCGCGATGCACAGCCGCTGTTGCTGACCGCCAGAAAGGCGCAACGGGCTGGTGCGCAGCTTGTCCTTCACTTCATCCCAGAGCGCCGCCGAGCGCAGCGCTCGCTCCGCGACGTCGAGCCTGCCCTGGCGACTGAGACCGCGCGGCGCGCAAGCCAGCGCGTTGTCGAGAATCGAAAGCGTCGGGAACGGATTGGGCCGCTGAAAAACCATTCCGATTCGCCGGCGGATCGACATTGGGTCGACGCCGCTGACGTAGATGTCTTGCCCCTCGAGCAGAACGCGTCCCTCAACGCGCGCGTCGAACGCGACTTCGTGGATCCGGTTCAAACAGCGTAGCAACGTCGTCTTGCCGCAACCCGACGGCCCGATCACCGCGGTCACGGCTTTTCGCCGAAACCCAATGGAAACGTCGCCGAGCGCCTTTCGCTCGCCATAGTAGGCGCTCAAGTCTTCGGTCGCGAGGAGCTGAGTGCCGGCAATCGCGCTCGTTGCGCTCAACTGTCGAGTCCCCGCATCGCTCGGCGCAGCATCAGGCGCGCCCCTAAGCTGAGAATGAAGACGGCGACGACGAGCAGGAACGCTCCGGCCCATGCCTGCGCCTGCCAGTCCGGATAGGGCGAGATGGCGTAGTTGAAGACTTGCAAGGCGAGCACCGCCATCGGATTGTTCGGGTTGGCTTCCCAATACTGGCTTCCGAACGCGGTAAAGAGCAGCGGCGCCGTCTCTCCGGTTACGCGCGCGATTGCCAACAGCAGCGCAGTGATGATCGCCGGCCGTGCCGTCGGCAGCACGATGCGTACGGTCGCGCGAAAGTTCGACATGCCCAGCGCCAAGGCGCCCTCACGAACGGTCTGCGGCACCGAGCGAATCGCTTGCTCCGAGGTTCGGACCAGCAGCGGCAGCATCAGCATCATAAACGCAAACGAAGCCGAGAGCGCGGAAAAGTGCTTCAGCGGCGCCACCAGTACGGCGTATGCGAACAATCCGATGGCGATGCTCGGAACGCCCGAAAGCACGTCGGAAAGAAAGCGCAACGCTTCAGGGATCGGTCCGCGCCCAAAGAGCGCTAAGTAAATTCCGGTCAGCAAGCCGATCGGTACCGCCATCGCCGTCGCGATGCCGATGATGATGAACGTTCCGAGGATTCCGTTGCCGACGCCCCCGCCGGGAACGCCGATCGGATGCGGCAGCTGCGTTAAGAAATTCCAATTGATCGCGGAAACGCCCTGCACCACAACGTAGCCAAGAATGGCCAGCAGCGAGCCGGCCGCGAGCACCGAGCACAGCAGCGCCAGCGCGGTTCCGAGCGATCCGAATACCCGCCGCTGTTTTAGCCGGCGATATCGCAGCGCTCCGACGGTCACGTCGACCCTCTCACCCTCCAGATCATGAGGCGCGCGAGCGCGTTTACCACCACGCTGACGACGAACAGAATCAGGCCAAGCTCGATCAGCGCGCTGGTGTAGATACTGGTTGTCGCCTCCGTAAACTCGTTGGCGATGACGCTAGCCAGCGTGTACGATGGCGCGAAGAGCGAGGCCGAGATCTCGGGCCGGTTCCCGATGACCATCGTTACCGCAATCGTTTCGCCCAGAGCGCGCCCGAGCGCGAGCACGCAAGCTCCGAAGATGCCCACGCGGGCCGCGGGAAGCACGACTCGCGTCGCCGTTTCCCATTTCGTCGTGCCAACGGCCATGGAAGCCTCGCGCAAATCGCGCGGGATGGCTGCGATGACGTCGCGTGAAATCGCCGTCACCGTAGGAACGATCATCAGTGCGAGGATGATTCCCGCTGTCAGCAGGCCGACGCCATAGATTGGACCCGAGAAAAGCGGCGTCCAGCCGAGCGTCTTTTGCAACGCCGGGCCGACCGCCGTTCGAACGAAGGGCGCCAACACGAATAATCCCCACAGCCCGTAGACGACGCTGGGAACCGCAGCCAGCAACTCGATTAGAAATGAGAGCGGCGTTGCCAACCAGCGTGGAGCGAAATCCGCCAGAAAGACGGCCGCCATGATTCCCACGAATCCCGCAAGCGCTATCGCAACCAACGAGGTAACGACGGTACCGTAGATCATCGGCAGCGCGCCGAACTTACTGGTGATCGGATCCCAGGAACTCTTCCAGATGAACGACGGACCGAACGCTGCGATCGACGGCCACGAACCGAGCACGAGCTCGACGAACAGCCCGACGATCAGCAGCGCAAAGAGGATGCTGCCGCCGTACACGACGGCGGCAAAACCACGATCGACGGGACTGACGAACCGCGCTACACGCCTAAAGCGCGTCCGATCTGTCATCCTGAGCTAGGTCAGCGCTGCATCTGGTTAAGCGTAGCTTGCGCTGCAAGCTGAACGTTATGCGGAAGCGGTACGTAATCGACCGACTTGGCGTTCGATTGCCCTTCCGTTCCAACCAGCCACGACAGCACGCTGTATAAGGCCTTGGCCCGATCTGCCGGCTTCTTATAGACGACGATCCACGAATAGCCTGAAAGCGGATACGAGTTTGCCCCCGATGCGTCCACGATCGAGAAGTTGGTCGCGCTCACTTCAGGTTTCGAAGCGGCAGCCGCGGCGACGGTGTCTGGAGCGCAGGCCACCCATTTTCCAGCCCGGTTCTGCAGCAGTGCTGCGGGCATGTGGTTTTCGATGACGTACGCAAGTTCGACGTACCCGATGGCTCCGGGCGTGCTGCGAACCTGGCCGGCAACGCCTTCGTTGCCTTTGGCCCCGACCGCGCTGGGTGCCGGCCACGAGACACTTTTCCCGACCCCCACCTTGCTCTTCCATTCCGGCGAAACGTGGCTCAGGAAATCCGTGAAGATGTAGCTCGTGCCCGACCCGTCGGAGCGATGGACGACCACGATCGACAGATCGGGCAGATTCACTCCAGGGTTAAGCTTGGCGATCTCAGGGTCGTTCCACTTAAGGAGCTTCCCGAGATAGATGTCGGCGACGGCCTGGCGCGTCAGCTTGATTGTTGCCGTCACGTCGGGTAAATTGTACGCTACCGCCGCGCCGCCGAGCGCCACCGGAATCTGCAGCACCGGTTGCCCGGCACGCGCCAGTTCCTCGGAGTTCATCGGCACGTCGGTCGCTCCGAAGTCCACGTTCTTTGCGGTGAACTGCTGAATGCCCCCGCCGCTCCCGATCGATTGATAGTTGATCGTGACGTCGGGATTCTTCTGATTATAGATGTAGAAGGCTTTGGAGAAAAACGGAAAATCGAAACTGGAACCCGCTCCCGTGAGTTGGGTTGCCGCCGCAGCCGGAACCGCCAAGGCGACGCTTACCGCAACCGTCGTGAGACAGCGAAGGAACGATCCTTTCACAGAAAACTCCTTATCGGAATACGATACGCTTTAGTTTAAAGGAAGCCCGGTTAACCCTATGTTAAGGAAGATCTGATGCCCGACGACCAGCGGCCTTCGCTCGCGGAGTTACGCCATACGGCGGCTCACGTGCTCGCCTATGCCGTCCAAGACCTCTTTCCCGACGCCAAGCCGACAATCGGTCCGGCGATCGAAAACGGCTTCTACTACGACTTTGACCGGCCGCGGCCGTTCACGCCCGACGACCTCGCGCAGCTCGAAGGCAGAATGCGCGAAATCGTCGCGAGCGATTATCCGATGACCGGCCGAGAGGTCACCCGCGCCGAAGCGATCTCAGCGTTTGCCGCAAACCCCTACAAAGTCCAAATCGCTCGCGAAATTCCAGATGGAGAACCGGTAACGCTCTACACCATCGGGGAGTTCACCGATCTGTGCCGCGGGGGCCACGCCGATTCAACCGGCCGGATCGGCGCGTTCAAGCTCACCAGCGTCGCCGGAGCCTACTGGCGCGGGGACGAGCGCAATCCGATGCTTCAGCGCATCTACGGTACCGCTTGGTACGATCGTACCGAGCTCGACGCATATCTGGCTCGCATCGAGGAAGCGCAGCGGCGGGATCATCGCAAGCTCGGTGCCGAGCTCGATCTCTTTTCAATCGAAGAGGACGCCGGCGGCGG
>Ga0187783_10002377_pt1 | contig 13952 bp, 10 predicted proteins | sample 1015_SJ02_MP02_2_FD_132471 | JGI IMG/M metagenome (GOLD analysis project Ga0187783, IMG submission 132471) | Tropical peat soil microbial communities from peatlands in Department of Meta, Colombia - 1015_SJ02_MP02_20_MG | ecosystem: Environmental > Terrestrial > Soil > Wetlands > Peat | place...
GCCCAGTCCGTCGAGCGCTCCCGAGCGCACCAGGCTTTCCAAAACGCGCTTGTTCAGCAGTCGCGTATCCACCGTTTCGCAGAATTCGAAAAAGTTCGTGAATCGTCCCACGATCTCGCGTGCGGCCAGAATTCCCTTCACGGTGTTTTCGCCCACATTTTTGATGGCCGCGAGGCCGAAGCGAATGCTGTCACCCACCGGGGTGAAATCAAGATCGCTGGAATTGACGTCCGGCGGAAGCACCGTAATGCCCATGCTGCGTGCCTCGTTGATGTACTTCACAACCTTCTCGGTGTTGCTGGTTTCCGAGGTGAGCATGGCAGCCATAAACTCGACCGGGTAATGCGTCTTCAGCCATGCCGTTTGGTAGGCCAGCAGGGCGTAGGCGCAGGAATGGGATTTGTTGAAGCCATAGCCGGCAAACTCGGCCATGAGGTCGAAGATCTTTTCCGCCTTTTTCCCAGGTACCTTGCGCGCGTGGCAGCCGGTGAGAAATTTTTCGCGCTGCGCAGCCATCTCCTCCGGTTTTTTCTTCCCCATGGCGCGGCGCAAAAGGTCGGCATCGCCGAGCGAAAAGCCGGCCAGACGATTGGCGATTTGCATCACCTGTTCCTGGTACAAGATCACGCCCCAGGTCTCGGAAAGAATCTCCTCGAGCTCGGCCAAATCGTAGGTGACCTTTTTCTTGCCATGTTTCCGCGCGATGAAATCGTCGATCATCCCCCCCTGAATCGGGCCTGGGCGGTAGAGCGCGTTGAGCGCCGTCAGGTCCTCTAAGCGCGTCGGCTGATAGCGCCTCAAGATGTCGCGCATGCCGTGCGATTCAAACTGGAAGATGCCGGTTGTGTCGCCGCGCGAAAACAGCGCGTACACAGCGGGGTCGGCGAGCGGCAGGGTGGCCAGATCGATCTCCAGTGTGCGGTTCTGCCGAATCAATCGGACCGCATCATCGAGAACGGTGAGCGTGGTCAGGCCCAGAAAATCCATCTTCAATAGCCCAATGCGCTCGAGCGCATTCATGTCGTACTGTGTGGCGATTTCTTCCTTGTTCGATTTGTAGAGCGGGACCAGATCGGTGAGCGGCTGCGGCGAAATCACGACGCCAGCCGCATGGGTGGAAGCGTGGCGCGCGAGCCCTTCAAGCCGCAGCGCGACCTCAACCAGTTCCTTGACACGTAGGTCCGATTTGCGCAGCGATTCGAGTTGCGGCGTCTGTTCAAGCGCTGCCTCCAGCCCTATGTTGAGTGTGGCGGGGACGAGCTTGGCAATCTTGTCCACTTCACCGTAAGGCATATCGAGGGCGCGGCCCACATCCTTCAACACGGCCTTCGCGGCCATCGTTCCGAAGGTGATGATCTGCGCCACGCTTTTCTCGCCATACGTTTGGTGCACGTAATCAATGACTTCGCCCCGCCGCCGCATACAGAAGTCGATGTCGATATCCGGCATGGATATGCGCTCGGGGTTGAGGAAGCGTTCAAACAGTAGGTCGTATTGGAGCGGATCCACGTCGGTGATTTGTAGCGCGTAGCTCGCAAGGCTTCCTGCGGCCGAGCCGCGTCCCGGCCCCACCGGGATGCCCTGGGAGCGCGCATAATGAATGAAATCCCAGACGATCAGAAAATATCCGGCAAAGCGCATCTTCTGAATCATCCGGATTTCGTCCGAGAGCCGTCTGTCGTAATCGGCCAGCGAGTGCCGCAGCTGATTCTGCACCGCCAGGCGCTCTAGCTGCGGCACGCGTGACTGGAAACCTTCGCGCGTGACTTTTTCGAAATACGAATCGGTGGTCTCGCCTTCCGGCACCTTGAACTCGGGAAAGGGGTTGCTCACGCGCTGGATCTTCACGTTGCAACGTTCGGCAATGGCCACGGTGCGTCGAATCGCATCCGGAAGTTCGCGGAAGACCTGCGCCATCTCTTCCGCCGTCTTGAAATAGAACTGATCGGTCGCGAACTTCATGCGCTGGCCGTCGCTCATGGTCTTGCCCGTTTGAATGCACATCAGTACTTCCTGCGCATGTGCGTCCGACTGGGTCAAGTAGTGACAGTCATTTGTGGCGACCAGCGGAATGCCGCTCTCCCGTGAGAGCTGCACGAGATCGCGGTTGATGCGCGGCTCAACGTCCAGTCCTTGATCCTGCACCTCGAGAAAAAAGTTGCCTTTGCCGAAAATATCGCGCAAGCGGTAGGCGTTGGCTCGGGCCTGATCGTATTTCCCGGCGAGCAAGGCATCGGCTACTTCGCCGCGCAGACACGCCGAAAGCGCGATCAATCCTTGGTGATGCTGGGCCAGCAGATCGTGGTCGACGCGTGGCTTGTAGTAGAAGCCGTCGAGAAACCCGGTCGATACCAGCTGGATCAGGTTTCGGTAGCCCTGTTCGTTTTCGCAGAGCAGAACCAGATGGTTCGACCGCTCCGCATCGGAGCCGCGATTCCTGTGACTGTCCGGCGCAACGTAGACCTCGCAGCCGATGATCGGCTTGACGCCGTGGGTTGACGCCTGGTGGTAGAAATTCGCCGCGGCAAATAGATTACCGTGGTCGGTGACGGCCACAGCGGGCATCCCGCGTCGTGCAGCTTCCGCGGTCAGCTCGGCGATCTCGCAGGCGCCATCGAGAAGGGAGTAGTCCGTGTGCAGGTGCAGGTGTACGAAATTTGCGGCGCCCGACGAAGCCATGTGTTTCTCATTCTAAACCAGCTTTGCCGAATCGGATACGCCAACCTCAACCGTCAAAAGAAATTTTCTGGAAGGCAGCCTCAATGGCTGAACGTGAGATTCAAGCCAGTCGACAGGATCAGGTCGTTTGACTTGGTATGGGGGATCGGCGGATTGGTGATGTAACGGTCGCCGATACTCAACTGCCAGCCCAGCCATTTATTAATCTTCGTTACCGCACTGGCATCGAGAGAGAACCGGTACTGGCTAAGGTCGCTCAAGTCGGGATAGAAGTAGAAATTTTCGTCGAGCGTTGTGATGGCCCCGAATTTGTGGATAAATACCTCGCCGGCTGTGATTCCCGGCAGGTTTCGTGTCACCGTTGGTGCAGGAGTCGTCGGTGTGGCTCCATAACTGTCACGCGTGTAGTTGAAGCCGCCGAGCAGGTCGAAGGTCGTGGTCGAGGTGCTGATGGCGTGCCAGCCCAGGCCGCCGCTGTAAATCTGTTGAAGGTTTAGCCCTTGCAGCTCATCGTGCGTGAAATCGCCGGAGACAAATCCAAACAGCTTGTCGGTGATGTTGTGGTCGTAGCGTGCGCCCCCAAAGATCGCGTTCGCGGTGACGCCGCCGCCGGGGAGGCCGTTGCTCGAGTAGAGAGAGGATTCGTAGACGCCGATATGGTCTGATGTTGTCTTTCGGTCCAGCGTGAAGCCGGTGTCGAAATTGGTCGTATCACTGTTGCCGCGGGCCAGCGACAAGCCGACGGTCGCGCTACCTTTCCAGTCCTGATCCCAGCGAGGATGAAGGCTCTTCTCGTAGGCAATCTGTCCCTCCGACGAACGTAGCGCCGTGATCTCCGCCATCGCCACATCCACAGTTTGCCCACTGGCTTCATGGACGGTGAGGTGGGAACCGCTTGGCTCAACCGATCCACTGATCGTTTTCTTATCGGAGGTCGTGACGTAGATCGGCTTTGCGGAGCTCAGCTCCTTGATGGCGGACCATTGGATTTTGACGTCACCCGCGTAGGATGTCTGAAGCGTGAGGGCTTTGCCGTCGGAATCGGCAAGGCTGCCCGTGATACGGTCGCCGTTGCTCAGCGTCGCTGTTTCGGCCTGTGTGACCAGCGGCAGGGCAACAACCAGAACTGCCAGAACGCGAAAAGGTGTCATGATTACCCCCGGACCGGGATTTGTGCGGGCGCCAGACCACCTGCGGTTGGTTGAAATCAAAGCTCCTGTCCTGGCGCTCGTGCGATCGGCGCTAGGAGGCTGCGCCGGCACCGACAGGGGTGCTCATCTTACCTCGATTGGGTGCGCGGTGCGAGCTGGCTGCGCCCTTTCACAGCCCGTGCGCTCGATGGACGCGGGCGGCGTGATAAAATCGCGGGTTTCCGATGCTGCTCCGGGAAAAATGAGCGCCGCCAGCCCAGACTCCAACGTCGTGCCCCGTCAATGCCCGCTCTGTGGGGGACTCAAGCGCAGGGACCTATTTCGTCAAAGCGCGTGGGAGATTGTCGAATGTACCTGCTGCGGCATGGTCTTTATCGGAAGCCATCTTGCCTACGACGTGCAGGCGCGGGATCACGATTGGGCCGACGAGCATGCCCGGGAGCTTCGGCGCCGACAGCAAAGGCAACCGGTGATGTTATTTTTCTCGCGCTTGCTGCGGCCTCTTCGACCGAATACCAACGGCAGGATGCTATCGCAAACCCTCCGCTTCCGACGGGAAGGAAAGCTCGTCGACTTCGGTTGCGGCCAGGGGGGATTTCTCAAGTGTGCTGCGGCGTATTTCGACGTGACGGGGATCGAGCTGAGCCCGCGGAGCGCGGGGATTTCGAGGCGCTGCGTGCCGTCAGCCATGATTTTCGAAGGGCCCGTGACCGAGGTCGCCCACCGCGAGTTGAGAGCTGAGAGCTTCGACCTGGTCACGCAGTTCGGTTATATCGAACATGAATGGCATCCGCTCGAAGGGCTGCGCGCAGCCTATCGCCTGCTCAAGCCGGGCGGCATCACGGTCATCAAGACCCCGAACTACGCCAGCTGGAATCGATACATCCGTGGGCTCGACTGGTGCGGCTATCACATTCCCGGGCATTGCAACTATTTCACGCCCCGGACACTGTGCCGGTTGCTTCGCAGCGCTGGATTGGAGCCGCTCGGCCGCTCCTTACTCGATTGTCTGCCGACGAGCGACTCGCTGTGGATGGCCGCACGCAAGTCGGCGTAGCAGTTGCGCACAAGGGCGTTCGATCCGACACCCTAGGGCGTAAAATGGATGTCAGCTCGCCATCGTGAGACGACATGCGGCGCACTAGCTCCATTCTTGGCTTGTTTTTGCTCGGCGGTGGGTTCTTCGGCCTGGCCAGACCCGCCGAGGACGCCCGGCAGTCCTTCCCTCTCTTGCCTGGTACCCACTGGGTTTATCGCGGCTTGGTGCGCTCCTGGCGTCAGGGCTCGACGATTGGCGAAGTGACCGACGTGAAGTGGACGATGTCTGTGATTCGCGTTGTTAAGCGAGACGGCGTATCGGCCATCGTCGTCAAAGGATTTCCGACCGATCTGGATTGGTCAGACGGTCACGTAGCCCCCGAGCTCTCCATTGTCGTCGAGACCGAAGATGAAAAATTCTACCTCAACGGGGAATGGAGCACGAACTTGGTGATCGACCAAATCGATAATCCCAGGTTTCCCTTGCAGGAGCTGATGCGAGCCGATGACTGGTTTTTGCAACTGCCGCTTGCCGAAGGTAAAAAGTTTTGTGAGGCAGCGGCGATGCTGAGGGCCGATGGCCGATACTGTTGGCGAACGGGACCGCCGCATCCCGTCCTTCTCGATGCTGTAAGGGGACTAAGCCCGGGCAAGAGAACCGGGTATGAGATCCAATACGACACAAATCCCGATGACGCCGAATTCGAGTTCGTCGACGGCGTTGGGATTGCGAGCTACCACTATCATCACCACGGAACGATCGCCGACACCGAACTGCATCTGGCCGAGTTCCATCCTCCCGACCGCTGATGGTTCATCGCGGGTCAAACGGGCCGGGGCGAAAGGCCATCCGGCCTGTACGAAGACTGTACCACGCGAACATTGACTCCGGTTGATTCTGCGCGTATCTTCTCGCAAGATTCGTGATCTAGCTTCGAATCTGTTTGTCCACCAGCCCAAGCGCCAACCTGGCGAAGTATTTTTCCTGCCCGTAGCGGGATGACTCTGCGATGACCATCGGCGACAGCAAGGCCGCGATCATTCGAAACGTGACAAAAATGCCGGAAGAGCGCGTGCAAAAGATCCTGCAGATGGTTGAATCCGGAACGACCCTTACTGTGCGGGATCTGGCGCTCGAACTTCGCCTGAGCCCGTCTCATATGCAGCGTTTGTTCAAACACCATACAGGTGTTTCCCTCGGCGAATGGTTAAACGAACATAGACTTCAGCGAGCGGCACACCTTCTCACGAACAGCTATATGAGCGTCAAAGAAATTGCTCACATCATAGGATATGAACACGCTTCCAGCTTTGTTCGAGCCTTTGGACGACGTTTTGCCCAGGCTCCGGCGCGGTACCGGAGACGCACAAAATGCTAACGAAAGGCCGTTTATGCTAATCCCTTTTCCTTGTGCACGCCGCGCGGCGAGTGGTAAAAAGGGCTCCACTTTTCACCAGGTGCCGCGTCTAGCAATTGCTTTCGCCCAGCGGCAAATTCCCTATTGCTAGAGGATGACTGTTTGCAAGTGCACGAAACAATCGTGTGCCTGCCTGACGGAGGTAGGGGAAAATGCGAACATCAAGGCTCAGCTGGGCAATCGGATTTTTCCTGGCGTTCGTGTTTGCGGGAATGGCGCTGGCGCAGACCGATCCAGGCGTTCGTCCTGGGGCCATCAATGGGCAAGCGGGGGCCACACAGACAAGTCCGCTTCCCTTGGTCTCGGTCTCAGGCGACAATCCCGCGGGTTCGTTGGAATTCTTTGAGAATGGACTTGCCCGTTTCCAAGAGGTAGAGGTAGTTGCAAACGGAGCCAACAACGGCTTGGGACCACGGTTTAACCTGAATCAGTGTTCGGGTTGCCATGCGCAGCCGAGCGTCGGGGGATCAAGTCCCGCAAGTAATCTCCAGTTTCAAGTGATCGCCAACGGCATTGTCAGCGGCTCCACCAACACGATCCCGTCATTCATCACTGCCAATGGTCCAACGCGCGAAGCACGCTTCCCGTTCTTCCTGAACGCAAGCGGCAGCCCTAATACCGGCGCTCCCAACGGCGGGGTGGAGGATTTGTTCACCGTGTCGGGCCGGGCGGACGCCGGCAGCTGCAGTTTGGAGCAGCCCAACTTCTCGATGGCCGAGGAGGCCAACGATATTATCTTCCGGGTTCCCACGCCGGTCTTTGGCGCGGGCCTGATCGAAAACCTGGATGACTCCACTTTAATCGCTGTCCAAAACGCTGCTGCAGGAAATAGCTTTGGGATCAGCGGCACCTTCAATCACAGCGGCAATGATGGCACCATCTCCCGGTTTGGTTGGAAGGCGCAGAACAAGTCGCTCGAAATGTTTGCCGGCGAAGCCTACAACGTAGAAATGGGCATCTCCAATGAGATCTTTCCGCAGGACCGGCCGCTCCCGGAAGAAGACCAACAGGGCAGTGGGCTTCCGGCCAGCTGCTTGAACCTGAGTGGCACAGGATATCCGGAGGACACGACGAACTTTGCACCTACCATCAGCAGCTCGGACCCGTTTGCGCGGAACGCTTCCATTCCCAGTGATGTGGTGGCATTTGCAATGTTCATGCGGCTCCTCGCACCGCCCGTTCCGTCGCCGAACACGCCGGGCGGCTCTGGTCCCATCGCCCGTGGAAGGGCTCTATTTAACGCAATCGGCTGCGCAACCTGCCACACTCCAACCATCAGCTCCACGCAGCCCTCCAATTTCACGCCCTCTTTAGGAAAGTCGCCCGTCAATGCGTTCTCTGATATCGAGATCCATCACATGGGTAAGGGGCTGGCGGACAATGTGTCCCAGGGTGGCGCCGGCGGCGATCAGTTCCGAACGGCACCACTCTGGGGTCTCGGCCAGCGTATCTTTTTCCTCCACGACGGTCGCACAACGAATCTGCTAACGGTCATCGAGGACCACGCCAGCAGCGGCTCAGAAGCCTCGCAGGTGGAGGAGAACTTCGACGCACTTTCACCCGAGCAGCAGCAGGACTTGCTGAACTTCCTTCGCTCGCTGTGATGTGTCATCTGGACCTTCCGGGGCGGGACAGGAAGCTGCCTCGCCCCTCTGTGTCAGCGTTGGGGAGATCTGTCGGCATCCCAACTCGCTGGTTCCGTTTTCTGGCGCTTCTGGGCGTGTGTCTATCGCTACTGGCCCGGGCACAAGGGGGGAGCCAGAGTGGGGGCACGATTCCAGATACTCCGCCGGTGAAGAAGCTGCCGACAGAGGCGATCCTGGTGAAGGGCGCCTGGCCGGGTGCCAGCGATTCGGTGACCCCCGTGCCAGAAGGCGGCAGCATCCTTCACGGTGTCTACGTCAACCAATATTTCGGCCTCAGCTACCGCCTCACGCCGGGTTGGAGCGAGAAGTACAGCGGCCCACCTCCTTCTGACAGCGGCTACTACGTACTTGCCCAAATCAGGCCCGAAAATACTTCCCAGGGAACACGTCGAGGGACCCTGTTGATTGCCGCCAAGGACCTTTTCTTTGCCCCCCCGCCGGCTGAGAATGCACTCGAGTTGATGAATCAAACAGCGAGAAATCTGGAAGCTGACTACCGAGTAGAGCGGCTGCCGAGCGAGGTCCGGATCTCCGGGCGGTCCTTCGTCCGTTTTGACTATGGTTCGCCAGCGGCCGAGCTGCACTGGCGTGTGCTGGCAACCGAAATCCGTTGCCATATGGTCGAATTCGTTTTCACCAGCCGCGACACGGAGCTCGAGGAAAGCCTTATCGAGCAGATGAACCAAATGACATTACCCTCGGAGGCCGACGTTACCTTAGGGACGGGCGGTGGTGATGCTCCTGTGTGTATCAAGGGTTATGCGAGTGGCGAAAACGTGCTGGAGGAGGTTGATCCGGTTTTTACCGAGCGCCGCTTCAATCCCGTTCCGGTCCGAATCATTTTCGATAAGCAAGGGAAGGTAAAGCACATCCATTTTCTTAGCGCGTTTCCGGATCAGGAAAAGGCCATTGCGGACGCCCTCTCGCAGTGGAGGGTCCGGCCATACCTGCGCGACGGGCGCCCGCTCGAGGTAGAGACGGGCATCATGTTCGGGCGCGCACCCGGCCCGATGACACCTATGCGAACGAAGCCGGCGACCCAATGATGAACCTTCGCGAGGGATTCCGTCGATTAGCCTCAGCCTTCATTCTGGCCTTCCTCAGCGCTGTCCTGGCACAGGGCGCGAGCAACATCGCCGGCTCGGTCGTTAATCAAAGCAGGGGGGAACCCGCAGCCGGCGATGAAGTGGTCCTGGTGCGACTCGATCAGGGGATCGAGCAAGCGCGGGTGAAGACAGACGCCCATGGGGTATTTAGCCTCGCTGTGGGAGACTCTGACAGATCATACCTAGTGCGCGTGTATCACCAAGGTGTCCGCTATGAGGAGCAGGCTGGTGTCGGTGATCGACTCTTGATCCAGGTGTTCGACACCTCGTTGTCGGTGCGGGACGTAACCGGCAGCATCGAGATCCTGCGAGCTGGAAGCAACGGAAACCTTCTTCACGTCTCCGACATGTATGAGGTGAGGAACGAATCCAAGCCGCCACTGACGAAGGTTGGTGCGCGCACATTCGAAGTGTACTTGCCCGTACATGCGAAGATTGAATCCGTTCTTGCTGCAAGTCCTGGGAAGACGGCCATGTTGATTGCGGCGGCTGCTGTGTGGGGCGAATCGGGACACTACGTGGTGAATTTTCCCCTAAGGCCCGGAGCAACCAAGTTTGCCTTCAACTACGACCTCCCCTACGATGGCCACGCCGCATTTCGGACAAGGCATCGCTACCCGCTCGAGCAGTTCGCAATCATGATTCCGCCGACGATGAAGTTCTCGTCACCTTCAGCGGCTTTCCAAAATCTTGCCGTTGACACCAGCCGTTATCAGGTCCGGGCGGCCAACCACCTGCCGGCAGGGGAAGGACCCCGATTTGAAGTCTCTGGAATGGGCGAGCTTCCGTCGCTTAGAAATCGACCCAGCCCACCGGCGCTGCCACGTCCTTTGTCTCCATCGGACCGGGCTCTCGGTCAGACTTCGATGCCGGCCCCACCGCCTTCTGAGTCGCTTGCCTTGGGCGCCGTCACTTCCTTCCTTCTGGCCGTCTGTGCTGTCTTGCTTTGGCGGGCGCGTAGAGGCAGGATCGTCTGAACTGCTGGCGATGCCGGTTACTTCTGAAAGTGTGGCATCACTTCGTTTGAAAAAAGCTGGAGCGAACGCACGCTTTCGTCGTGCGTGAGGTTTCCATAGGCGAAACGCACGATGACGTAATTGGCTCCGCTTTGCTCCAATTCTTGCTCAATTCGGGTACGAACCGTTTGCGGTGTTCCCGTGATCAGCGTCGAAGCACTGGCGCGGATCACCTCTTCAAGGCTCACATGTGAAACGTTGTACTTACGCCAGAGATAAACCAGGCTCTCATAGAAGCCCTGGGAACCGAATTTTCCTCGTTCTTCGGCCTCACGATCGGTTTCAGCAACGTAGACATTGCGCGCGATGCCTGCCTTGGGCATCTTCCCACCTTTCCCACCGTGGGCCCGATTCCAGGAATCCTGGAACGCATCGATGACCGCTCGCGCCTCCCGCGCCGCCAGAAGGGAGGCCATGTTCATGTTCTGGCCCCCCACACGTTTGGCGCTTTCCGGGCTGTTCGTGGCGTACCACATCGGGGGGTGTGGCCGCTGTAGGGGCTTCAGTTCGATCGGCACATTCGCAAAATTGAAATACGTACCGTGATAGTCGACGACATCCTGAGTGAGTGCGGCCATCAGCACCGCCATCGCCTCAGCATAGAGAGCGGGCGCCTCCTGTTCGGTGACGTTGTAAAAGCCGAGCTCCACGCTTGAGACCCCGCGTCCTGTGCCGACCTCGAGCCGGCCGTGTGTGAGATGATCCAGCATGCAGATTTCGGCGGCCAACCGCAGTGGGTTGTAGAGCGTAGTGATCAACACAAGAGGAGCAAACCGGATGTTTTTGGTGATGCGCGCGGCCGCCGCCAGAAAGACCAATGGTGACGGAGCCAAACCGAGGGGCGTGAAATGGTGCTCGGTGGGGTGGTAGGTTTTAAAACCGACCTGATCGTAGAGCTCGATGAGCTTCAGCCGGCTGTCGTAGGTCTCCGAGATCGGCCTGTCTTGTCTGTCGAGGTGGTCGATGACTCCGAAGTCGACTTTCATTCCCCCCACTTTCCAGCCCGACCTATCCTATCGGTTCGAACCTAGACAATCGCTTGGAGCCCAGAACTCTACTCCTGACTTCTGGGGTTGGCAAATGCGCGTTGCCGCCCGGGCAAAACGGAGTGGCAACCCCGCCTTGCGGCTCGTGAATGGGTGTTATACTTGAAAATCGTTTTTGGGGCGTCGGCCAGAAGGAGTACGAAAATGGGAGTCCGATTTCGCGAGCTGTGGAGCTGGGTAAGAGACCGAAAGGCGTTCGCATCCCTTCTCGCGACGATCACGCTGTGCACCGGCATCCTCATCGGCAGCGTGATCTCGGGCCGCGCACTCGCCACGCATGCCCAAGGAACTGCTGGTGCTTCCCTGTTGGTCGTACCAGATCCGGTTAGTCTTTCAAGCGCCTTCGCGGCGATCAGCAAGGGTCTCGGCCCAGCGGTCGTTAATATCTCAACGACTCAGGTCATCGAAAGGCCGAAGGCCGGAGGCAAGACGCCGCGTGGACAGGAAGAGAATAATCCCTTTCAAGACTTCTTTGACCGCTTCTTCGACTCACCCGACGATGGACCCGATGCGGAACGCAGCCTAGGCTCTGGCGTCATCGTGGATAAAAAAGGCTTCATTCTCACCAACGACCATGTGATCGATGAAGCCACAAAGATACAGGTAGTTTTAGATGGTGACGGTCATCATTACAGCGCGCGGGTCATCGGAACCGATAAGGACACCGATCTCGCGGTCATCAAAATCGACGCGGACCACGATCTGCCTGTGGCTAAGCTCGGGAACTCCGATGGTGTGCAGGTCGGCGACTGGGTTCTCGCCTTCGGCAGCCCCTTTGGGCTGAACTCGACAGTTACGGCAGGCATCGTCAGCGCCAAGGATCGTTCGAACGTCGGCCATCAGTTTCAGCGCTTCATCCAGACCGACGCGGCGATCAACCCAGGCAATTCCGGCGGACCGCTTGTCAGCATGGCGGGCGAAGTTATTGGTATCAATACAGCGATTTATACGGGCAGCCGAGGATTCGAAGGCGTCGGATTTGCTTTGCCGTCGAATGCGGCCATCTCAGTTTATAACCAGTTGATCACCACGGGTAAGGTGGTGCGGGGCTCGATCGGCGTCACCTTCCAAGAAGACAACAGCAATAACCCAGTCTTGATGAAGGAGCTCGGCGCGCCCTATGGGATCGTCATTGAGGCGGTCGAGCCTGGCAGCCCAGCCGAAAAGGCAGGCTTACAAGCTGGGGATGTCATCACCGACGTCAATGGCCGCCCTGTGCACACCGGCGCCGACCTTGTGAATCCGATCGCACAAACTCCGATTGGCCAATCAGTCCAGCTGCGCTTCGTTCGAAACAAGGAGCCGAAGGACGTCACCTTGACGGTTGCCGATCGCGCCAAGGTGTTCCGGCAATCGGCTCAGGATAGTGAAGAGCAGCCGGACAAGTCCGAAGGGCCCAGCCAGTTTGGTTTGCACGTTGAAGAACTAACTCCCGATCTGGCGCACAAGCTCGGCATGGGAAAGCTGAGCGGCGCGGTGATTACACAGGTGGATCCTGCGAGTTTTGCCGAGGACGTCGGATTCGCGCGTGGCGATGTAATCGTCGAGATCAACCACGTTCCGATCAACTCAATCGCTGACTACCGCACGCAAATGACGCAGCTGAGGCCGGGAGATGACGTGCTGTTTCGGATTGCCCGGCGTTCCGACGCCGATCGGGTGTTGATGGTTTTCCTTGCGGGTACCGTACCGGCGAAGCCGTAACGTACGCGTGGGAAGCGTCGCTTGCCAGCGGGTCTGCTGCGTGTCATACTCCGCCTCCCCGCGCATTCAGTCCATATTGAGGAGTGGCCATGCGAATCTTGGGTGCTCAATTGTTGCGCTGCGTAGGCTCGGCAACCCTGTTTCTTGTCTTGCCGGCGATGCTTTTCGCCGGTGGCTCCACCCCACCTGCCTCCCGTCCCAAGCCCGACCGAAGCGTCAAGGTGTGGACAAACGAAGACGTCGAAGCACTTGGCCCACGGTTTGAGGCGGTTCGACAGACCCCGCCACCGTCCCAGCAAGAAGCGGCCCTGACAGTAAAAGTAGTTTCCGCCGCACTCCGGCCCGAACAAAACCCGCAATGGTATGCGCAACAACTCGCTCCGCTGGAAGCGGAGTTGGCGAGCGTTTCCGAACAGGCGTCCGACTTGCGCCACTTCCGCGCGACCAGTACGGGATTGCCGACCGGACTCAATATCGTGGCGCCGTGTGAAGGCATCACCACCGACAACTTGATTTCTCAACTCGAGGCGCGCCGCCGGGAGATCCTCGAGGAGATCGACGCTCTTGCCGTCACGGCGCAAGCCAACGGTATGCCCCCCGGAATTTTGGTGGAGGGTCGCGGGCTTGTGAGCGCTGACACTCCCTTGACGCCAGAACAAAGGGACAAGGTGCTTGTCGAGCGTTATCAGAATCTTTCAGATCAGCTCGTCGACACGCGGGAGACCATTGTCGCCATGCATGACGACGTTGCCTCTCAGGGAGCTAGCTTGCTACCGCCCGATGCACGTTGGGGCGGGAACATGACGACGAACTTGCTGCAGGACCTCACCACCCAGCAAAGTTCACTTGAGAGCGAAATTCGTGCGACCGAAGACCAAATGCAGAGCGCGAGCCTCGGCCTCCGGTAAAACGGGTGCCGGCCGGGTGTTCGACAACCGAGTCACCGCATGGGGCTGGGCCTCGCCGCCCCGGCCGTGTCGGTGATCGATTCGGGACAGCCGGATCCATCGTAGGTACGCTGCGCAGCGCAGCCCAGACGGACCTACCAGGGCGGAGTCGATCGTTTTACCTCCTTTCTCTATCGGGAGTCGTTCGCGGCTTTTGCGCTGGCAACAAAGCTCTGTTCTTGACAGTGTCAGATAGGTGCC
>Ga0187783_10002378_pt1 | contig 13951 bp, 14 predicted proteins | sample 1015_SJ02_MP02_2_FD_132471 | JGI IMG/M metagenome (GOLD analysis project Ga0187783, IMG submission 132471) | Tropical peat soil microbial communities from peatlands in Department of Meta, Colombia - 1015_SJ02_MP02_20_MG | ecosystem: Environmental > Terrestrial > Soil > Wetlands > Peat | place...
CGATTCCGATTACGGCGGTGATCAAAGTGATTTGCGATCATGTCGAAAGCTGGCAGCCGGTGGGGCGATGGCTGAGCGCGTGACGTTTTGTCCATCCGCCTCTTCTCTTAAGTGATGGCGAGGTCTCGAAGCTACCTCCGCTGGTCCGCCGCAAAGGATCGAAGCGCAAGGCGGGTTGGTCCTGCGCTTTTCGATCAGCCCGAGCCTGCGTGCAATCGTTCCAGAAACTCGGCGAGCCGCACCTTACTTCTCTCCTGAAACAGGCGAATGGCCGCAAAGCCGGAAGCACCGGCGCGAATGCAGTCGGCTGCGTTCGCCTCCTCGATGCCTCCAATCGCCATGACCGGGATTCGGATCACACGGCAAATGTCGCCCAGTCGATCGAGCCCCTGCGGCGGGCCGTAAACCCGTTTTGAGGGGGTGTCGAACACAGGGCCGAAGAAGATATAGCTGGCTCCGTTCTGTTCGGCTTCGCGGGCCGACTCCATCGTGTGGCAGGAAACGCCCACCCGAAACTCAGGCGACGCATGGCCCGTCCGGCACCAGCCCACAACGTCGCCGGCGGGAAGCGACTGGCCGCCGAGATGAACTCCCGAGGCCTCGGCGGCCAGAGCGATGTCGAGGCGATCATTCACGTAAACGCAGGGCGTGGAGTGAGTGGTCATCGCCCGCTTGGCCGCTGAAACGGTGTCATGTGCCAGGGCGAGAAGCTCGCGGCCGGAAAGATCCTTCTCGCGGATTTGTATCCAGTCGACACCAGAATCGATCGACAGGCGAATTCGTTCCCTGAGATTCGGGAGCGGATCGGCCGGGCCGGGCCCAAGTGATCGCCGGTCGGTCACATAGCAAGCGATCGGGCGGCGCGGCTGGTTGTACGGCCGAGCCTCGAGATCGAGGTTGGGCCGCTCGGGCCTGGGGGTTCGCCTCAAGTGACCTTGGGCTGGCGCGCGGCGGGAGTGCGGCGGCGGAAGGTCTCGAGCGCCAGTAGCACGTTCATGACCCCGAGCCCGGAAATCGCGCCCCGAAAAAAGGGATTCTTGAGCAGAAAACCGAGCGCGGGATACTGGAAGAGGAAGTAGTTCATCTCCCAGGCCTCGGACCAGGGCACCAGGATCAATACAAATCCCAGTTCGATCCAGATCAAAAGGAGAATTACGCGAAGCAGGCGGTTCATTTTTCACGCACGATTATGTGGGATTATCGTTGTGCTGGCAACCACGCGCTTTGGACCGCGCGCGAGCGGCCGGTCTAGGGTCGATCGAGATGAGCTCTCCAGACGACACGGAGGCCATGGCGCAGCGTTCGGACTGGCACACGGACGATCTCGAAGCCATTCTGCATGAACGAGGATGGCTCGGCCGCGGGCAGAGGGTGGACGACCGCTTGCGCGAGTGGCTGGAGCGCGCGAAGGCGCTGCTCGGTCCGCATGCGAAAACGCGAGCCGAGCTCGCCGCGCTCCTCGAGCTGGTCTTCCGTTATGACGCTAGAGAACTGCTGGGGCGCACGGAGGTTCAGGAGGCCCTCGCGCGCCAGGGGGCGCGAGAGGTGATTCGAGAACTTGCCAACCAAGTGCTTGCGACCGGCGATATCGATTCGGATGGCTTTAAGGGAATCGTAGAGGCCATCAAAGCCAGCGTGCCGTATCGCAGTCGGGCGCTGTTCCATCCGATTCGACTTGCGCTTGCCGGGAGTTTGGGGCAAGGCGAGCTCGATCGCGTGATATTGTTACTCGATTCGGGAGCCAAGATCGGGTTTTCCGGCAGGGTCAAGAGCGTGCGGGAGCGCATGATCGAATTCTGCGCGGCGCTCGATTGAAATTCGGGAGCTGCCCTCGAACCCCGTCTTCGGGCGGATAAAACGAAATGAACTGGGTCACAGGATTTCATGCCGTTGAGGAGGCGCTGGGGGCCGGGCGAGCCATGGACCGCGTCCTGATCGCGCGCGGGCGTCACGGAGAGCGCGTCGAGGCCGTGGTTCGCTTGGCGAAGTCGCTCGGAGTTCCGGTGCGTTTTGAAGATCGAGAGCAAGTCGATCGGCTGACGGGAACGCGCGAGCACCAAGGGATAGCGGCCCTCTCGGCAGCAAAGGCGACGGTCGAATTCGAAGACCTGCTCTCCTTAGCGAGCGAGCCGGGGTTGCTCGTTTTTCTCGACGGGGTTGAAGATCCGCACAATCTTGGGGCGATCGTGCGCAGTTCGCTGGCCGCCGGGGCGGGCGGTGTGGTCATTCCGGAACGGCGAGCGGCGGGGCTGACAGACACGGTTGAGCGCGCGTCGGCCGGCGCGCTCGAGCATTTGCCGGTGGCAAGGGTGAAGAATCTGGTCCGTGCGATGGAGGAGGCCAAGCGGGCCAGGTACTGGCTGGTCGGGCTTGATGAACGCGCGGAGAAACTCTATACGGAAGTGGATCTGCGGAACTCGGTTGGAATTGTGCTGGGCCGCGAAGGGCAAGGCCTGCACGAATTAACCCGCAAACGCTGCGATTTTCTTGTCTCTCTACCAACCATGGGGCCGGTGCGCTCCCTCAACGTTTCCGTGGCTGCCGGAATCGTGCTGTTCGAGGCGGTGAGGCAACGACGCGGGGCAAAGCTGCGCTGATTCTTCCCTGACCGCCTCATCGCCCGGTCACCGCAACTGTCCGAAATAGACCTTGCAGTTCGTGGGCAGTTCGATCCTGCCGTTCACCTGGTACTGCTCGAAATAGGCCTGGAGGGCTTGCTGGAAGGCTCGGAAGCGGGGATCGTCGGGTCGCGGCGTGACCGACAGAGACAGCATACGGCCCTCGAGCTCTTGATAACTCAGATCCTCCCGACCTCGGAATTCCGCCTTTTCTACTTCATCGTTGCCGAAAAACTTGCGGACTCGATTGCCGATCGCGTAGCGGTTCCGGTGCGCAGCGTAGTCGACGCCATGCGCCTCGAGGAGTCTTTCGTAATCCATCTCTACCGGCTCTGATCCTCGCCGCGGGCCGAGGCCGGCGATGAGTATCCATCCCCTCGGGCGAAGGATTCGCAAGAACTCGGGGCGGCAGCGAGAGTGGTCAAACCAGTGGAACGCGCGCCCGACCGCAATGAAATCCACCGACTGGTCGGGAAGACCGGTTTGCTCGGCGGTTCCGGCCAGCGAACTAAGGCGCGCATATTGGGAAGCGAGTTCCCCGAGGGCCGCGCGCATTTCCGGGTTCGGTTCGATGGCGAGGACTTGGTTGCCATGCGCAAGGAACTGTTCAGCGAGCATGCCGGTGCCGGCCCCAATATCAGCGATGACGGAGGAAGGCGCGAGGCCACATCGGGTGATGAGAAGCGGAATAATGTCACGCGGATAGCGCGACCGATAGCGCCGGTAGGCTTCGACGCGGCCGGTGAAGCGCTCGGCGTTTGCGGGGACGGCCCACGAGTCCATAGGGGGACACTTGAGGCTGGTCTCTATCTATCGTACTGCAAAAGCGAGAACACATCGATGCCCGGGAGCTTGGCGCGCCCGTTGAGGAAAGCGAGTTCAACGGCGAAGGCGGCTCCGGCGATGTTGCCGCCGAGTTGGCGAATCAGGTTGACGGTGGCGGCAGCGGTGCCGCCAGTAGCCAGCAAGTCATCCGAGATCAGGACACTTTCTCCGGGACGGATCGCGTCGACGTGGACTTCGAGTGAATCGCTGCCGTATTCGAGCTGGTAGCTGACGGCGGCAGTTTTCGACGGGAGCTTGTTCGGTTTGCGCACGGGAATGAATCCGGCGCCTAGGGCGTAGGCCAGGGCGGGACCGAAGATGAACCCCCGCGCTTCGATTCCCGCCACCAGATCGATGGGCTTCCCGCTGTAATGTTGGCAAAGGAGGCTCACCATGGCGTGAAAGCCTTTCTTGTCTTTGAGCAGGGTGGTCAAGTCGTAGAAGAGAATGCCCGGTTTCGGGTAATCGGGAATTTCGCGGATTAGAGCTTTCAGATTGTCCATGCGTCCTCTTTCGGTTTTACCAGCCGTTGTATTCGATCGAGAATCGTTCGGCGAATTGCGGATCGATTTCTGCGTCCTCTTCGCTTACATTGTCGACGGACGCTGAGCTCGGGCCTTTTTTGAGCGCGGGACCAAGGGATGAGAGCTTATCGGGGGGGCCGATGGCATAAACCTCGACGCGGCCGTCACGAAGATTCTTTGCGAAACCGGCCAGGCCCAGCCGCTCGGCGGTACGAATGGCAAAGAAACGATAGCCCACGCCCTGGACCATTCCGCTCACGAAATAACGTCTGGCCACTCGATTTTCAGGCACGGTTGTCGCGCACGATGCGTCGCGAGTGAATGATTCTAGCAGAGCTGGTTCGCCGCGGCATGCGGCGAGATTCTCTTGACGGCCAGCCTCTTCCGTTTGTGCCGCTCGCTTGGTTCCCTGCGCGACATCATGGGAGAATTGCGCGGCAATGTCGGTTCCGAGGAAGCGAGCAGCGCAGGAGATCCCGGCGGCTTGGCCGCGCTCAGGACGTGCGCGGATCGGATTTTGGCTGATCGTCTGGGCCCTCTTGATCCGAGGCACGGCTGGACTCGGCAGGAGCGCGTCTATGGAGCGCTCCGCCTGGTACGACCAGACGATCGGCGCCGAGCACGGAAGCGCGGAATCACGCGCGGGGATGGAGATCGTGCAACACGGCGGATACCCCGAGTTGCGCGTTGACGGCAAGCCATTTTTCCTGCATTCGGCCGCGTTTTTCTATTACCGAATGCCGCGTGATCTGTGGCCGCCCATGCTCGAAACCTACCGGCGGCTGGGCATCAACACCCTTGATATCTACATTCCCTGGAATTGGCACGAGCCGACCGAGGGTGAGTTCGATTTCGATGGTCACACGAACCCGCGGCGCGATCTGCGGAGACTGCTCGGCCTGATCAGCGAGAAGGGCTTTCGCTTGATTGCGCGGCCCGGCCCGGAGATTTTGAACGAGTGGCGATACGGCGGGTATCCGGGATGGCTGCTCGAACGGCCCGCCTACCAGATGGATCTACTCGATTGGATGGAGGGGCGCTACGCGCCGCTCGACAACTTAAATGCACGCAACGCGGAAGCAGCGGCGAGCGGGTGGCTCGACAACGCGACACATCTCGACCAGACGCGCCTTTGGATGACCCGCGTGGCCAAGGAGCTAGCACCCTACAGTTCGCATGTCCTGATGCATGCGAAATCGGACAGTCGCGACGGCCCCTCGCACGAGGCCAGCGGGCCGCTGCTGTTCGTTCAGGTGGGTGATGATTTCGCGATTGGGCGGACGAACTCCGTAGGGCCCGATTTTTGGCGCTACGTCGAGGAGCTGCGCGGCATGCTCGCGGGCGGCGGTTTGGAGGCGCCCGTGTTCATCAATCCGACCGATATGCGTGTGACGGCCGAAGGCTCGGGGCAGAATCCCCCGATCGGAGTGATGGGCCAATGGTACATGCAGCCGGACAATGCCAGATTGAGCGCCGCCGAGCGGCCCCGGCTTACGGCTCGAGACGCAACCGAGATCGAGTATTTTGCGGAAGAACTGAAAACACAGCCGGATTTTCCGCCGGTGATGATCGAATATCAAGCAGGCTGGTACACGCCCGGTGATGACGACCGGCCACGTCCGAATCGACCGGAAAACACCTTGCTCAGTTCGCGCCTGCTGATCGCAAACGGGATTCATGGGTTCAACTATTTTCCCTTGCAGGACACCTATACGCCTGCGGGATTTTCTGTTCCTTGGGCGAATCGCTCCTACCGCTGGGATGCGGCGTTAAGTCCGGAGGGCGATCCGCAGACGAGGATTGAGGCGGTGCGCCGGAATGGCGAGTTGCTTGAGGCGTGGGGGCCTGTGCTGGCGGCGTCGCATAAGAGGGCGGATTTCGGGATCATCGATCCGCTCGGCGCCTACGACCAGAACGCGCTTACATCCAACGATGTGATCGAGGTGTCCCAAGCCCTGATGCGGATCGAGAGGCTCGGTGATCTGGCCACGCTGTCGAGCGAGTTGCTCGATCCGGAGTTCCAGCCGGTTGAACAGCTCTTGCGCGACCCGCTCTTGATTCTGCCGGTGTTCGATCCCGAGCGTCGCGAGTTCGAGCTCTCGGCACGCGCCGAGCAGAGGATCGTCGATTACGTCCAGCGAGGCGGCACGCTGGTCGTCTTCCCGGCGCGCCCGACGGGAAAAATCACAAGCGAGCTATGGACCAAAGGCACCCCGGAGCCGGCAGGGCCGTCGAGTTCCGCCATACGGGCCAAGTGGAAGTTCGGCGCCGGGCAGGCGCTCGAGTCAGCCAAGGATTTCTACGGGTGGATTTCACTCGATCGAAGTCTCGCCGAAAACCGCGCGCAGAGGGATTTCCGACCGGCAAGCGATGTGCTCGACCAATTCATGAACGCGGCGGGAGTCAAACCGGCGGTCGTTGTTTCAAAGCGCGGCGATGGAGCGAATGAACTGATTGTTTCGGAAATCGTCACGAACGAAGGCACGGAGATCCTGGGAAATCGCAAAAGCGGGCAGGGATTCCTGAGCGTCACGAATCTCTCCGCGGATACGGTGGCGGATGCCGAGCTCAAGATTCTTCCTCCCTCCGCGTCTGCCCGGGCGAATCCGAATGAGTACGCCTCGATCGATGTTGTGGTCCCTGCGCACGATTCGCTGCTTCTTCCGCTCGGGATTCCCCTCTGTGCCGGGGAAGCCGCGAACTGCACCAGCGCCATCCCCTCCGCCGGCGCGGAATTTCTCGAAGCTCACGGCGAAGGCAAGACGCTCGATCTTACCTTCTACGTTCCTTCGAAAGCGGACATTCATCTCGAGCTTCCCGAAAAGCCCTCGCGCGTCTCGCTCGACGACGCGGACACCCATCCGGCCTCGGACTGGGCGGCCAGCGATCGGGAATTGCACTTGGCCATTCCGCGCGGCGCCGCGCCGGGTTTTCGACGCACGCTCAAGCTCGACTTGCCCCATACCCGTCCGTTTCCAAAAGAGAAATCGAATCCGCCCAGCAAAGCGCCCCCGGAAGACCTGGATTGCTACGTGGCCAATGCCGTACGCTTCCCGACCAGCGGCAACGCATTTCTGCGCACCTATCCGGCTCTCGTCGTGCCGGACGCCGACCAGAAGCTGAACGTGCTGCTCATGGCCGAAAACCGCAATGAGGCTGCCAGCGGCTACATCACACTTGCCTTCGACAAGCCGCTCCATGGCACGAAGACGCTGGTGGTCCCCGCACGCGGAAACGCCAGCGAGCTCGTCGAGTTCCGTCAATCCGATCTCGACCGAGGAGCTCCCTCGGCGCCCGACCACCTTTTTCATGCCGCCATCGAGGTGCACATAGGACGCGACCGACGGATTTTGCCGATTGTATTTCTGCTCCACACGAATGAGTCCGAGGACGGTTATCGGTTCGATTTTGACCGTGACGGCGCCGACGAATGGGTTCTCGAAAATGATCGGCTCCGGCTGATCGTGTCGCCCGAATCGGGCGGCCGCGCCGTGGCGCTGATGGATAAGGACTCCGCTCTCAGTCTGTCAACCAGCGTGGGCCTGCTGCTGGATGGATTTTCGTTCACCGAAAATCCCCCGGACCTGAGCGAGGCGCGGAAGCGGGGCCGGTATGGCCTTGCGAACCGGCCCTATGTTGCGGAGTGGGGCGGCAATCAGACGAATCCCGTCTTGAGCCTGCGCTACGAAGCGCCCGACGTTTTCCCGGCGGGAGCGAGCATTCGGAAGACCGTTCGGTTCGAAGATGCGGAGACCATGACGGTCGACTACAAGATTGGGCTCAACGCGAGGCCGAGTGAGGGGCAGGCGAACGCCGAGCCGCAGTCGTTTGTAGCCATGAACTCGTTTCCGGCCGAGGAGAGGGACGGTCGAGCGACGCGGTTCTGTTGGACCAGAGGAACGGCAGGCGAGACCGCGCGAAGCCGCGAACGATCCGAGGCAGCGCCCCGTGACCGGGAATCGGGGGATGAAACGTGTAAGGAGTTCACGCGCGAGGGTGCGCCGATCGTTGTACCGCAGGGTGTCTCTGCGGTAGAAATTCACAGCGGCGATGGGCCGGATATGGAGATCCGATGGGATTGCGCGGAGAGGTGCGCGCAGATGACCATCGTGCCGAAGTACTTTTCGGCGCTCTTTCGGCTCGAGTTTCCGCGCCTTTCGCCGGGCGCGGAGGCCTCCTACAGGATCCGTCTCCGCGCGGTGAGTCACCCGTGAGAGCGGCCGCGCGCGGGCTGAACGGCTCAGGAAGTCCGCGCATCAAAGTATTGGGGTATTGGGGAAAAACGGAATGAGATGGGACCGTTGCGGATGGTTGATGGCGGGCTTGCTTGTGCTCGTGCCCTCCTTGGTCGGTGCGCAGGAGCAGTCCGGGCCCCTCCCGCCCCCGCCGAAATTCGAGATTCGCCGTCTGCCCTCGGTTCCCCATCCTGGTCCGCCGCCCATTCCCGAGCAGGAGATCATTCAGAAGTTTGCCGCGAAGGAAGATCTGATGGCGAAGGTCTACAAGACCTATACATTCACGCAGACCATTCGCGTCGAAGAATTCAGCAAGCCCGGAGGCATGTTCGCCGCCACCGGACAGGTCTACACCAAGCCGGACGGCAACCAGTATTGGCGAATCACCGGCCAGCCGGAATCGACCCTCAAGACCACGACGCTGACTCTTGAAGATGTCCGCACGATCGACACAATTCCGCTGTTCTTTCTCACCACGAACGAAATCGGGAATTACAACTTCCTGTATGCGGGGCAGGACAAGCTCGACCAGCTCAATACGTACGTGTTTCAGGTCAAGCCAAAGCAGGTGAGCCGCACGCGCCGCTTCTTTCAGGGAGTCGTTTGGGTGGACGATCAGGATCTGGCGATCGTGAAAAGCTTTGGTAAGTTCGTGACCGAAGTCGAGCCGGAGGGCGATCGAAGGCTGCCGTTTACGATGTTCGAAACCTACCGCGAGAATTTCGAGGGTAAATACTGGCTCCCGACCTATATCAACTCCGACGATTTCGTTGACAAGCCAGACCAAGAAATTCATCTCCGCTTGGTCATCCATTCAACCGATTTCAAGCCGAACGCGCCGCCTCCCTCAACACCGCCGGGGCCGCCGGACAGCCCGCAGCCCTGAACCGCCCTACGGGCATTCCTGCCGAAAGCCGCCAGATAGCGCGGCAGCTCGCGGACCGATGACAAGATCGCCTCGGGTGAAGCGGCGCGCAGCCGCTCGGCCGTGGGATACGGACCCAGCACGCCGATCGCGCGAACGCGAGCACGTCGCGCCATTTCGACATCTTCGGCCGTATCGCCGACGTAAATGGCCTCACCGGGACTGGCATCGAGGCGCCTGAGCGCTGCCCGCAGAGGGGCGGGATTCGGCTTGCGCTCGCGTAGATCGTCGCCGCACACGCACACACCAAAATAGTCCCAAACACCAAACGCCTTCAGCTGTTTCTGGACACGCCAGCGGCTCCCACTGGACACGATCCCGAGTCGAAAACTTCGGTGGAGCGAGCGAATCGTAAGCTTTGCTCCTCGACGCAGCGGCGGATTCTGCCGCGCGTATGCGCGCATCCACAGCCGGTCCGCGATGCCCCATTTCGCCCGCGGGAGCCCCACGGCGCGATAAATCCGGTGCCAGTTGGGCGAGTATCGGCGCGCGAAGTCTTGCTCGCTCCAGGAGATCCCGAGCGAGGAGAACATGCTGGCGTAGGCGGCGGCGTCAGCGGCAAAGGAATCAAGCAGGGTCCCGTCCCAATCAAACAAAATCACCCGGCAGGTAAGGTGCGACCGATTCACGGGGACGAATCGTATCAGGTGTCAGCCGACGAAACAGGGCCGAACTGACCGCGAGCGCAGGGTCAGGCGCTGGAGCGCAGGGGGATCACGTCATCGTGCTCGAGGGCGAAATCGTCGAACGTCGCCGCGTAACCCCACCAGCCTGGCGTTTCTGTGGCCTCGGCACGGACCACGTGCGCTGCCGTGTACATTTGTACCCGGCCCTGCCCGATCGGGCGGTCGACCAATGCAACTTCCAGATCGACCGCAGCGCCGACGTCGATCCGGCGCGGGGCCAAGAAATAAATTCCGCTCGAGCTGATATTGCGCGTCACCAAGGTTACCGGGAAGCTTTGGCGGACGCCGGCAACGCCGATCAGCCGCATGGGAAGCGACAGCTTCGCCCGCGGGTAGCGGCGGTTTTCCCGTGCCACCCCGACGGCGTGGGTCGGCACGCGTGCGAAGCGTCTCGGCCCCGGCTTGCCGGAAAAAGAACCTACCGCCGTGGTGTTCGCTTCGAGCCCCCGCGGCGCCAGAGGTGTGAGCCGCTCACCTCGTTCCGGAATTGCCCCCATCGGCATCCCCCAAAGCCCGCATTTTCAATCAGAACCGGGCCACAAAGGCCCGGGTTTCGAAATATGCCCCCCGCTGACAACCTGCGTCAACGAAAGTCAAGCGAAAGTTGTCCTATGATGTACCCCCTGGGGGCGCCCACGACCTGATTTGAACGCGAAAAACGGATAGCGATGCGGATCGGGATTGGTTAGTTTGGAGGCGTCAGTTCGGGAGAACATCCCTGATGGGGTCAACCGAGCACACCCTGGGCAGCGAAGCTGGCCGAGAATTACTCGGCGGCGAGGAGAAGCTCTGGCATCTGGTGGTCACGCGAAGTCGTGCGGCGGACCGTGAATTTGTCTACGGCGTGCGCTCGACGGGGATCTACTGCCGGCCCTCTTGTCCGTCGCGTAAGCCGAAGCGCGAGCAGGTCGTTTTCTTCTCGAGGCCGGAGGCGGCCGAGCGAGAAGGTTTTCGCGAATGCCGGCGCTGCAGGCCGCGAGCGATCGGCTCACGCGACCCTAAGGCGGACATCGTCGAGCGCGTCTGCCGCGAAATCGAGTCGCAACTTTCGGACGATGCCTCGCGAATTACGCTGGGCAAACTCAGCAAGTCGTTTGATTTGAGCGCGCATCAGCTCGAGAGGGCGTTTCGCAGCGTCGTGGGAATTACGCCGCGGCAGTATGCCGACCACAAGCGTATGGGGCGGGTGAAATCGCGACTGAAAGAGGGGGGTACCGTGACGACCGCTTTGTACGATGCCGGATTCGGGTCGAGCAGCAGACTGTACGAGCGAGCGCCGTCGCAACTAGGAATGACGCCGGTTGCCTATCAGCGGGGAGGAGCAGGAATGAAAATCCGCTACACGATTGTGAATTCCCCTCTCGGGCGTTTGCTGGTCGGCGCGACCGACCGAGGCATCAGCGCCGTTTATCTTGGCGATTCCGACCAGCGACTGGAAACCGAGCTCAAGGACGAGTATCCCCGCGCAGAAATCCGGCGTGATCGAGCCGGGCTGAGCACACAGGTGACCGCCATTCTGAATCACTTGAGCGGGCGCGAGCCACATCTCGGCCTGTCCACCGACGTGCAGGCGACAGCGTTCCAGCGGCGGGTTTGGGAAGAACTGCGGCACATTCCGTACGGGAAGACGAAGACCTACGCGGAAGTGGCGCGCGCGATCGGGCAGCCCACGGCCGTTCGCGCCGTGGCGCGAGCCTGCGCGACGAACCCGGTATCGGTAGTCGTGCCCTGCCATCGCGTCGTTCGCCAGGATGGAAGACTGGCAGGCTACCGCTGGGGTATCGAGCGGAAACGCAGGCTGATCGAAAGGGAGGAAGCAGGATCCCGGCCCCGAGGAAAGAAGTGAATCAGCCAGAGAGAGAAGCGCCGAGCCTCCTGCTCAGTGCCGAAGAGCGCGCGAAACTGTGGAGCGTTCTCGGCGAAACCATCGAACAGTACGTCGCGGGGATCCGCGCATTGCCCGTTTCAACCGAGCCCGAGCCTGAAGCTGTTCGAGCGCTGCTTAGAGGGTTCGATTTTTCCCGTCCCATGGCGGCGGAAGAGGCAATCAGGCTGGTCGCCGATGCCCTGGCGCGAACCCAGGTGCATACGCCGCATCCACGATATTACGGGCTCTTCAACCCGACGCCCACGACGGTGGGCATCGCGGCCGACGCGCTGGTTGCCGCGTTCAATCCGCAACTGGCGGCATGGAAACACAATCCCTTTGCGGTAGAAGCGGAGCGGCACGTAATTCGCGAGCTCGGCTCGCAATTCGGATACGACCGAGCGCAGACGACGGGGGTGATGACGTCGGGCGGCTCGGAGGCCAATCACACGGCATTGCTGGCGGCACTTTGGAGCGCCTTCCCGGAACTCGATGCAGGCGGCCTGCGGGCGGTTGGGGCGCAACCGGTTTTCTACGTTTCTGCCGAAAGCCATCACTCCTTCCACAAGGCTTCTCGGATGTGCGGGCTGGGAAGCAAGGCCCTTCGCGAGATTCCGGTCGACGCCGAATTGCGCATGGAGACGTCCGCCCTCGAAGCGGCCATCCGCGAAGACCGTAAACATGGGTTCGCACCTTTCCTGGTGGTCGGGACGGCAGGAACCACGAACGCGGGCTCGATTGACCCCTTGGGCGAAATTGCCGCGATCACAAAGCGAGAGAACCTGTGGTTTCATACCGACGCCGCATGGGGCGGGGCTGCGGCGCTTGTGCCCGAGCTGCGGCCGGCGCTCGAGGGAATCGATTCTGCGGATTCGATCACGCTCGATGCGCACAAGTGGCTTTCGGTCCCCATGGGCGCGGGAATTTTTCTCACGAGACACAGGGAAATTCTCGAAAAAACATTCCACATTTCTGCCGCCTACGTTCCACCGCAAGCGGCGGGCATTGAAGCCGCCGATCCCTACGGGAGCTCGATGCATTGGTCGCGACGCTTCATCGGACTGAAGATTCTGCTGTCGCTTGCTGTGGCGGGTTGGGACGGCTACGCCCAGACCATCCGTGCCATGACGAAAATGGGCGAGGAACTTCGGGCCAAGCTCGGAGCCGCGGGTTGGGAGGTGGTGAATCGGACCCCGCTGCCGATTTGCTGTTTTCGCGACGGGCAAGCGCGCCAGGCGTCCGCGGACGATCTTGAGACGCTGGTGCGGGAGGTGGTCGCCTCCGGCCAGGCTTGGATCTCGACCACCCGGGTGCGCGGCAGCGTCCCCGTGCTTCGAGCGTGCATTACCAGCTACCGCACAGACAGCGATGATCTGGATCTTCTGGTGTCCTCGTTGAACCGGGCGCGTGCGAAACTCGGCGCCCGAGCGACGAAACGGGCTAGAGTTGAGGCTTGATCTTCTCGGTTCCCTTCGGCCAGTGCGGCTTGAACTCCGAATCCGGGATGTTTGGATTTTCAACGACGTGGGAATACTTGACGATCGAATAATCCCCAGATGCTGTTTCTGTGAATTCCTGCTGTACGGGCAGCATGGTGGACGGGTCAAGCCAAATGTCGAATTTTGAGATCTGCTTTCCGACCGCAGCCGATTTAGGGGTCAGATCAAGCTCGATGGTCTTCTTATCGTCGACCATGGGCTCGCCGGCCAGTGTGACGTTGTAGAATTTTTCCAGTTCTCGGCCCGAAGTGCCGAATCCGAGAAGCAGAAACTGCTCGACCAATCCGCGGTTCTTTCCGAGGTTGTATTCTTCGACCCGCTTGAGACCGGCGTTGTAGAGGTAGAGATTGTCGCCATTGCGCAGAATCGTGCGCGATTCCGGGGCGATGATCTTCAGGAGCATCTTATCGCCGCGCACTTTGAGGGTGCCGGTCTCCGTCGATCGGTCGTTGACCACGACGGTCACTTTCGTCCGCTCGACATCGGCGGACAGACTGTGGAAGTCCTTGGAGACTCTATCCATCTGGCGCAGCACGGAATCGAGCGCGGGCGAGCGGCCTTGCGGAGCGGCGAACGAAAGCGACCCGCCGGAGAAGAAGAGAACCGCTGCGATCATCAGCAAAGTCTTGAAGCCTGACATTTGTCCGCTCGGAGGACGGAAAAAACCCCGCGATCATATCACACTAGTTAGAATCGTCCGGCGGGCGGCCGGTTACCCGAAAGTCGGCTTCTGCCCAGGGCTCGGGAGGGGTGAGATATGATTGCAGGTTCC
>Ga0187783_10002379_pt1 | contig 13950 bp, 12 predicted proteins | sample 1015_SJ02_MP02_2_FD_132471 | JGI IMG/M metagenome (GOLD analysis project Ga0187783, IMG submission 132471) | Tropical peat soil microbial communities from peatlands in Department of Meta, Colombia - 1015_SJ02_MP02_20_MG | ecosystem: Environmental > Terrestrial > Soil > Wetlands > Peat | place...
GACGCGCTCGGCGTGAATTGCGCGGCAAACGGGGTCGAGTGGCTCGTTGACCCGGGCACGTATGTCTACAGCGCTTCACGAATGTGGCGGGATTTTTTCCGCTCGACGCCAGCGCACAACACCATCTCCGTGGACGGCCTGGACCAAGCCGAGCGCGTGGATTGGTTCAAGTGGCGGCTCTTGCCGGAAGTGACGCTCGATAAATCGTACGCCTCCGCGACGCTCGACTTCGCATCCGCGTCGCATACCGGCTACCAAAGATTGGAGCAGCCTGTCGTTCACCGGCGGCAGGTCGTTTTTGTGAAACCCGATTACTGGTTCATCTCAGACGATTTGACTGGACGCGCGCGTCACCTGATCAACGTCTTTTTTCATTTCGCGCCCGGAGTGTCCGTGGAACCTGCTCAACAGGGTTGGCTTGCTTCGAAAGGAAGCGAGAAATTCCTACTCGTTCCGCTCGCGTCGGGATTGAGCTTTTGCCTCGTCTATGGCAGTGAATCGCCGATTCAAGGCTGGCACAGCTCGGACTACGGCAAGCGCAAGCCCGCTTACGCGCTCGTCGGCGAGATCGAGACGACGATGCCGGCGGAGTTCGGCTGGCTGCTCTGGCCCATGAAAGACGAAGCACCGCGATTCAGGCAGATGGATTCGCACGGCCACGCCTTTTCGATCGAGACGCCCACGCGGACCGACCGCATCGCTCTCGGCAAGAAGCCGAACAAAGGCTCGAAGGAATCATTTTCAACCGACGGCGCCCTCGCCTTCGCGCGCTGGAGCAATCCGGATGCGATGGAACGGCTCACGCTGCTCGGCGGCAGCTTCGTCTGGAGCGACGGTAAAGCCATCCTCACTGCCGGCAATTCGTTCCACCACTTCAACGCGACGATCGGCGCCGATGAAACGGATATCGAAGCGAGCCCGGCGCAGGCGTTTCGTCTGCAGACTCCTCGCGCGCGCAGCATCCGCGTGAACGGGAAACCCGCGGCGTTCATTGAGGATGCGGGCGCGCTCGTATTTCAGGGAGAACATTAATCCGATGTGCGGAATTTGCGGAATTTTATCTCTCAACGGCGAACGCAGTTTCTCTCGCGAAGAGCTCCAGGCCATGGCGAATTCGATTCGTCATCGCGGCCCGGATGATGGCGGCGAGCTGCTGAACGGGCCTGCGGGCCTCGGCTTTCGCCGTCTGAGCATTATTGACGTTGCCGGCGGGCACCAGCCGATGTCGAACGAAGACGGCACCATCTGGATCGTCTTCAACGGCGAGATCTACAATCACGCGCAACTGCGCCCCGAGCTCGAGCGCCGCGGCCACCGCTACGCCACCACCAGCGACACCGAAACCATCATCCATTTGTACGAGGAATACGGCGAAGATTGCGTGAAGCAGCTTCGCGGAATGTTTGGATTCGCGATCTGGGACATTCCGCGCCAGCGGCTCTTTTGCGCGCGCGATCGCCTCGGAATCAAGCCGTTCTACTATACCGTTCACAACGGGCAATTCGCATTTGGTTCGGAAATCAAGACCCTCTTCGAACTGCCGGGAATTCGCGCTTCGCTTAATCGCAAAGCGCTGCCGGAATTTCTTGCGCTCGGCTATCTCTCCGCCGACGAAACGATGTTCGCGGGCGTGCGGAAGCTCATGCCGGGGCATCGGCTCATGCTCGATCTTTCGCAGGGCGCCGCCCAGCCGAAAATCGAGCAGTATTGGGATCTGGATATCACGCGGGCCGCGCAGCCGCGCTCGGAAGCGGACTACATCGCGCAATTTCGCGAGCTCTTCGAAGACACGGTCCGCATGCACCTGATGAGCGACGTGCCGCTCGGCGTTTTCCTCAGCGGCGGGCTCGATTCGAGCTCGATCGCCGCGGTGATGTCGTCCCTGCGCAAGGACCGCATCCAGACTTTTTCAGTCGGCTATGCCGAAGACGAATTCAGCGAACTCCCCTACGCGCGCATCGTGGCGAAGCACGTCGGCGCCGAATACAACGAAGTGATCCTCGGCCCCAACGACTTTTTCGCGAGCCTTCCCAGCCTCATCTGGCACGAAGACGAGCCGCTCGTCTGGCCGTCGAGCGTCGCGCTTCATTTCGTCTCGAAGCTGGCAAGCGAAAAAGTGAAAGTGGTGCTGACCGGCGAGGGCGGCGACGAGATTTTCGCCGGCTATTTGAAATATCGAGTCACGCTCTGGAACATGAGCGGAGGCCCGAAATACCGCAAGTTCACACCCGGCGCGGTGCAGAAGCTGATTCGCGACGGTCTCGGCTCCAATCTGCTGCCCGACGCCATCCGCCGCAAGCTCCGCCATTCGTTCCTCTACTATCCGGAACAATTCGAAAAAATCTATTTCGACAATTTCTATTCCGTGTTTCCGCAGGGCGATCAGTCCAAGATGTTGACGCCGCACGTCGTCGAGGAGCTTCGCGGCACGGACGCTTACGCCAATTCGATGCATTTTCTGCTGCCCGATGGCGGCGGCCGCACGCTGCTCGATCGCCTTCTTTATCTCGACATCAAGACGTATCTCGTCGAACTGCTGATGAAGCAGGATCAGATGAGCATGTCCACGTCGCTCGAGAGCCGCGTGCCGTTTCTCGATCACCAGCTCGTCGAGTTCGCGATGGGCATTCCGGCGGCGCATAAGGTTCGCTACATGTCGGGCAAGCATTTGCTGAAGCAGTCGATGATCGGAAAGCTGCCGGACGAAATCATTTTCCGGAACAAAAAAGGATTCCCGACGCCGATCAAACCGTGGCTGCGAAACCAGCTCTTAGAAAAGGTCTCCGGCATTCTCACGGATGGGCGGCTCGCCGGACGCGGCATCGTCCGGCACGATTTCGTCCTGAAGCTTCTCGAAGAGCACCGCCGCGGCTCGTCGCCCGCGACCGAAGGCGTCTGGCGGCTGCTCAACTTCGAGCTTTGGAACCGGATATTCTTTGACGGCGATTTTGACGCCCATAAAGCGCAAAAGCCGGCAGCAAACGGAGTGACGGTCGCCTGAGGCGAGGCGCCCGGACCTAGAGTCATGCTCAAAATTCTTCTCGCATTTCCGCGGCCCCTCGTCCCCGCCGACACCGGGGGCAAGATTCGCAGCCTGCAGATTTTTTCGCGGCTGGCGAAGCGCGCCGAAGTGCATGCCATCTCGCTCGCGAATCCAGATACCGATGCGGCCGGCATGGCGGAGATGCACCGGATGTTCGCGAGCTATACGCCCGTCACTTGGAAAGAGAGTGTCAAGTATTCGGGCCAATTTTACCGGGAGTTGCTCGCGAATCAGTTCAGCCCGCTTCCCTACTTCATCGCGAAATGCTGCATGCCGGAATTCATCGGCGCGCTGAAATCGCAAACAGAAACGGGGAAATTCGATCTTCTCTTCTGCGATTTTCTCCAGACCGCCGCTCCCGCGCTGAATCTGCCGATGCGGCCGCGCGTCGTCTTCGAGCACAACGTCGAATATCTGCTTCGCAAGCGCCAGTGGCAGACGGAAACCGCGCCGCTCAAGAAAATGATTTTTTCATCCGAGTGGAAAAAGACGCTGAAGATCGAAACGCGCATTTGCCAGTCCTTCGATCACGTGATCGCGGTCTCCGACGAAGACCGGCGAATGTTCGAAAAAGATCTCGGCGCGAAAGAAGTGTCCACGATTCCGACCGGCGTGGACGGCGAATATTTTCAGCCGCTGCCGGTGCCGCAAGTGGCGGGACGTCTCGCGTTCGTCGGCTCGATGGACTGGTATCCGAACGAGGATGGAGTGATCTGGTTCATCCGCGAAGTCTATCCGCGGATTCGCGCGGCCGTGCCGGGCGCCAGCTTCGAAGTCATCGGCCGCAATCCGCCCGCTCCGGTCAAGGCGGCAGCGGCCGCTGAGCAAGGCATAACGCTGACGGGTCGCGTAGACGATGTTCGGCCGCATCTCGCCGAAGCGGAGGTTGTCGTCGTGCCGCTGCGCGTCGGTGGCGGAACGCGCATCAAAATCCCCGAGGCGATGGCGATGGCAAAAGCCGTGATTTCGACGACCATCGGCGCGGAAGGCCTGCCGTTCCGCGACGCCCACGAATTGCGTCTTGCCGATGAGCCTGAAGCTTTCGCGCGCGCCGTGTCTGAATTGCTTCTCGACTCCGGGCGGCGCAATGCCATCGAAACCGCCGCGCGCGAACGCGTCCTGCGCGATCACGACTGGCAATCGGTCGTGGATAAAGTCGAAGCGACGCTCGCCGCCGTCAAAGAAAAGGCGGCCACAGGCACGCTCGCGCCGGCATCGGATTACGCGACAGCGGCGCGCGAGTCCTGAAATAGGTATCCGGCACAAGTTCTATGGATAAAACGCTCAGCCCGGCCAATCAACTGATGATGCCTCACGCGGAGGCTGCGCAGGCCGCCGAGCGCCCGGCGGTGTCCGCGCGCGAGCCGGGGATGATCGCCTTCGCGCTGACCTGGCTCTTTGTTTTCGTTGCGTTCGCACGGCCGGAGGACATCTACAAGCCCATCGGTGCGCTGCATCTGACGCTGACTCTCGGAATTTGCGCCAGCGTCGCGTTCTTGTGGGGCCTTATGACGCACCGGGTGCGATTCGAAAAGTCCCGCGAGCTGCTTTGCGTCGTTCTGCTCACCTGCTGGTTCTGCCTTGGCGTGCCCTTCGCGTTCTGGCATCACGGCAGCTACGACCTGCTCTCGCAAATTTGGGTACGCACCTTCCTCTTTTTCCTGCTCCTGACACAGACGCTCACGACGGTCAGCCGCATTCGAAAAATTCTCTGGGCCGTGATTTTGAGCGAACTGGTTGCCAGCGTGGCGTCGCTGCTGATGCAGGGAAATCCGGCGCTTCAGGTCGGCGGGCGGTTCGTCGGCGTGAATCAAGGATTGCTAGGCTGGAATTTCCTGGGAATTACCCTTTCCGTGACTCTGCCGTTCATCGCCTACATTTACATGACCGGCCGCTCGCGCGTTAACACCGGAGTCCTGATCGTGGCGATGGCATCGTCAATGTGGATGTTCGTGCTTACCGCCTCGCGCGGCGGATTCATGACCATCCTCATGTCGGTGGTCTTGACGTGGTGGTTCGTCCTGAAGGGTTCTTCGCGGGGCCGCTGGGTGACCGTGCTGATTTTTCTTTGCTTCGCCGTTTCCATCGTCAAAGCTCCCGGCGCATTCTGGGAACGAGTGCAGACGATTTGGAGCGACTCGAGCTACAGCTCCAACGAGACAGCCGCATCGGCGGAAGAATCGACCAAAGGACGTGTCATGTTGTTGCAGATGTCGCTGCTCGTCACCCTGCAGAATCCAGTTCTGGGAGTGGGCGTGGGTAACTTCTCGGTCTATACCGGCTATAACCGTATGGGCCCGCTCGCGTGGTATGGAACACACAATTCCTTCACTCAGCTTTCGGCCGAAGCAGGCATTCCGGCGCTGTTGCTGTTTCTATGGATGCTCTACTCGATGTATCGCCATTCGCGGGATTTGAGCCGGCAGTTCGCCGGGGACAAGGAGAACGCCGATCTTTGGCTGCTGTCGCGCGCCGCGACTGTGAGCGTGATCGCGCTCACATTCAACGGCTTCTTCGCGCACATTGCCTACGATTATCTCTTCTACTACGTTGCGGGCATCACTGCGGCCATGTACGCGGTCGGGCGACACCTCAAGCCACCCGAAGAGCCAGCTCCTGACGTCAGCCCATTCCATAAGCAGCAGGCGCCGCGTCCGGCCCAGCTTCCGCCAAATTCGAATCAGGTGCGCCCGCCATGGCGCTAGCCTTGAAAATCGTATTCTGGGCCAGCGCCCTCGCAATTCTCTACAATTACGCTGGTTACCCGTTCTTGCTTTTACTCCTGGGGGGACTGTCGCAGGCGAAATCGGATTTGTTGTTCTTGCTCAGGCGCAATTCGCGGCGCGCTGCTTCGGCCGACGCCAGCGGCTACGCACTGCCGCGAATCGCATTCATCATTTCCGCGTTCAACGAAGAATCCGTGATCGAAGATCGTGTCAAAAACGCTCTGGAAACCAATTACCCCCAAGAACTTACCGAGATTCTGATCGGCCTCGACTCGCCCACCGACTCGACGCCGGCCATCCTCGCGCGGATTCATTCTCCGAGGATTCAGATATTTCACTTCAGCGCGCGTCGCGGAAAACTTGGCGTCATCACTGATCTTGCCCAGCGCACTTCTGCTGACATCCTCATTTTTACCGACGCAAATACAATGTTCCAGCGCGATTGCGTCGCCAATCTCGTCGGGCACTTCGCGGATCCGCGAGTCGGCGCCGTCAGTGGCGAGGAAGTGCGCGTGACCGCGGCGGGCACGGACCCGGCGGCCGAAGGCCTCTATTGGAAATACGAATCGGCGCTCAAAATTCTCGAAAGCCGGCTGCGTCTCCTGCATAGCGCGAACGGGGGCGTCTACGCCATCCGCCGCGAGCTCTTCCGGCCAGATCCCAATCTCATCGTGGAAGATTTCCAGATTCCCCTGGACCTTCGCTTTCGCGGCTATTGGATTCTTTACGATCCGTCGGCCGTTGCCGTCGAGGAGATCGCCCCTACGTTCGGCTCTCAGTTCGAACGGCGTATCCGCCTCGGCGCCGGAAACTTCCAGACGCTCTTCTGCCATCCGGGCTACCTGAATCCTTTCAAAGGACGCCCCGCGTTCGCCTACTGGTCGCACCGCGTGTTGCGCTGGATTACTCCCGTTCTGATGATTCTCGCCTTCGTCGCAACCGCGGGCCTGTTGCGAAGCCGGTTTTATTTTGCAACTTTTTTGGCGCAGTGCGTGTTCTACGCCATGGCGCTCGCTGGGTACTGGCTGAAGAAGCAAGGACATTCGGCGGGAATTTGCAAGGTTCCACTCTATTTTTGCACGATGAACGCCGCGATGCTGCTGGGGATGATCCGGCATCTCGGAAGGCGCCAGAGCACGGCGTGGACCGCAACGCCGCGCAAGGCTTCAACGGAAGTTGCGGCTTCGCGAGGGGCGGAACGGTAACGCGGCAGCGGCGAAATCGATCAACGCCGCTCGTTTCAAAGGCAGTCTCACAATTTCCATGTGCAATGAGCGTGAATTTTATGAGTTCTGAACGTCGGTTTAATTTTGGGATCGTGGGCACATTTCAATTAAGCGATCCTCGCCGAATTTTGCTTTTCGCGGCAGACGTTTTTGCGCGTTTTGGACAAAAATGGTCGCAAAGAATCGCGACGGGTCAACGTCGCATGACTGCAACTTCTTTCTTGTCGGAGGAACATGATTTCCCTACGAAAGCGCGGGCCGTGACCGATTTTGGGCTGCGCCGCTCTGAATCCAGTTGCAAGCCATTGCAAATAAATAAGTTGCATCGGTGGAAATCGTGTGATGGAATCACCGTACCTTGGTATACCAATTGCCTTTCCCCTGGTGTCGAGCATAGCTGCTATTTGACCGGCGTGTGAATTGGGCGGGCGCCGGCCAGAGCGACGGGAGAATTAAGTGAACAACTCGAACCCAGCCGTGATGACGATCCAGACTCCGGCGGTGAGTACCCCAATCTCAAGCTCCGTGAGCTACTTTCAGAATCTTACGCGCGTGCTTGCGGCGATGCCCCACTCGAAAGTGGAGCAAATTGCGGACAAGCTGTATCACGCCTATGAAACCGGCCGCGGAGTGTACGTTTTCGGAAACGGTGGCAGCGCTTCCCTGGCTTCCCATTTGGCCTGCGATTTGGGCAAGGGCACGAGCATGGACGGAAACATGCAGAAGCGCTTCCGCGTGATGTCGTTGACAGACAACATGCCGCTGTTGACGGCGTGGGCGAACGACACCTCCTACGAGCTTGTGTTTGCCGAGCAGATTCGCAACTTCGCCCAGCGTGGCGACATCGCCTTCGCGATCAGCGGCAGCGGAAATTCGCCGAACGTCCTGCTGGGACTTCAGGCGGCTCGTGAGGCCGGCGCCTACACGATCGGATTGGGCGGCTTTCAAGGCGGTAAGATGAAGCCGCTCTGCGATCTCTGCCTGGTTATCCCTTCGGATAACATGCAAATCATTGAAGATTTACATGTCAGCGTTTCCCACGCACTATTCACGTTAGTCCGCAATCGAATCCAGACGCGAGCCGCATCTGTTCGCGCTGCCGCCGCACACGCAGGATAGAGGTTGAAGGCGCCGGCAGCTCCGCCGGCAGAGAGCCTTCGAGCTCAAACGGGTCAGGATCCGGCAACTCCAGCAGGTTCGCCTGCTGAGGAGCACGAAAGCACGCACATGATTGTTTCTGAAGAACAGTCGGAGCTCGCCGGCTCTGGGTCTCGCTCCGCGGTCAAGGCCTCGGGACGCGCGGCTGGCATTTCCGCGCAGCGAATACTCAAGCGTGTCCTGGATATCTTCGGTTCGGCGGCGCTAATCCTCGTACTTTCGCCCCTGTTTCTAATCGTCGCGCTTTTCGTTTTGATCGACGACGGATGGCCCATCATCCATCGCCGGCGGTGTGTCGGCGAACGTGGCGAGTTTGACGCCCTCAAATTCCGCACCATGCGCCGCGATGCCGACGCAATCTTGAACGCCGACCCGGCTCTTCGCGCCGAATTTGAGCGAAACTTCAAGTTGAAGAACGACCCGCGGATCACGCGTTCCGGCAGGATTCTTCGCAAAGTCAGTCTCGATGAACTGCCGCAGCTTTTCAATGTCCTGATCGGCCAAATGAGCCTCGTCGGCCCGCGCATGTTCACCACGCGCGAATTGCCTAAGTATGGCGATTACAAACACTTAGTGCTTTCGGTGCGCCCTGGCCTCACGGGCTATTGGCAAGTTAACGGCCGGCAGAACGTATCCTACGACGAGCGCGTTAAAATGGACGTATATTACATCGAGCACTGGAGTCTGCTTTCGGACCTGAAGATTCTGTTTTTGACTCCATTGAAGGTTTTCCGCCGGGAAGGCGCGTACTGAGATGGATCGCATCCTCGTCACAGGTGGCGCGGGCTACGTTGGATCAGCCTGCGCGTCGCAATTGCTCGCGAAGGGCTTTGCGGTTGATATCGTAGACGATCTCTCGACTGGACACGCCGACGCCGTCCCTGCGGGCGCCGCATTCCACAAATTCGATATTGGTGATCGCACGGCTCTGTCCGCTCTCCTGTCGGCCAAGCATTTTTCCGCCGTGTTTCATTTCGCCGCCAAGGCGCTGATTCCCGAATCCGTCACGAATCCGGGCATTTTCTTCGACGTTAACGTCGCGCGCGCCATCGCGATGATCGAGACGCTCAAGAAGCACAACGTCCGGAGATTCGTTTTTTCGTCCACGGCAGCGGTGTACGGAAACCCGCCGTCGGTTCCGATCCTCGAAGATTCGCCGAAGAATCCCGTGAACTCCTACGGACATAGCAAGCTGATGTTCGAGGAAGTCCTCAAGTGGTATGCCACCGCATACGATTGGAGCGTCGTTGCGTTCCGTTACTTCAACGCCTGCGGCGGCTCGCAGTCCTGGGGCGAGCGCCACGATCCCGAAACGCACATCATTCCGATTCTCCTGCAAGTCGCTTCGGGACGCCGCGAGCGATTCGAAATCTACGGCACCGACTATCCGACGCCGGACGGTTCCTGCCTGCGCGACTACGTTCACGTGGTGGACATCGCCCAGGCGCACATCCTCGCGCTGAAGCAAATGGGCACGCCCGGATTTGACGCCTATAATATCGGCACCGGCACCAGCCATTCAGTGAAGGAAGTCTGGCAACTCGCGCAGGAAGTGACGGGCAAGGAAATCCCCGCTCGGAAATCCGATCGCCGGTTGGGCGATCCCGCGATTCTCTGCGCCAGCCCGGCCAAGCTGAAAAAGGCACTTGGCTGGGAGCCTGCCCAATCGGAGTTGAAAGAGATTATTCGCGGCGCGTGGGACTGGGAAACCTCTTCTGAAAATCGCGCGGCACGCGATGCAAAAGCGAGTCTCGTATGAAGAACCGTCTGCGATACGCGATTTTGGCGGCTGATCTCCTCTGGATCACGGCTGCGTGCGTCTTCGCACATCTTCTGCGGTTTCGATTGGTGACGCCGGACGCGAGCCGCCCGACCTCGCTCTCCTTTTACATTTTCTCGGTGTTTTCCGCCCTCGTGGTTTGGACGATTCTTTTCACCAACAGGGGCCTCGACGGATTCAGCCGCGGCTGGTATTTCCCCCGCGTTTTTTCGCAAGTATTGCGGGCGCGTTCATCCTGATGGGTTCGCTCCTTGCTCTCGGCTTTTTGACCAAGATCAGCTACTCGCGCCTCGCCCTGCTTTTCCTCGGCGGCTTGCTTCCGATCGGCTTTCTGCTGATTCGCTGCGTCGCGTGGTGGCTCGTGAAGTCGTGGTCGCGCCTGGGTCTTGGCGCCAAGCGCCGCGTAGTGATCGTAGGCAGCGGCCGGATCGCGCAGGAACTCGCAAACCGCATCGCCAACCATCCGGAAATGATGATCGAGCTGGTCGGCCGGCTCTATCCCTCTGACGTGACACTCTCTCCACGCCCCGGGCGATCAAAGGCCGGCATCATTGGCGTCCGCACGCTCAATGTCCTCGATCTCCTGAAGCAGAAAAACGTTCAGGAGCTGATCCTTACCGAGCAGCTCCCGCTCGGGACGGAGATGGACAAGCTCATCACGAATTGCCATCGCGCCGGCATGCAAGTCCATCTGGTACCGCAATGGTACGAGCTTTATTCCTCTCGCGCGCAGTTGAGCGAAATTGATGAAGTGCCTCTCATCTCCGTCGAGACGCGCTCCATTCCCTTCGGTTCGCTCGAATTGAAGTGGTTGATGGACCTCGTCGGTGGTGTGGTGATGCTCGTTCTCACGTCGCCGGTTTTTGCCGTCATCGCCATTGCTCTGCATGGCCGGAAGGGCGGCATCTTCAAGCGCGAAATTCGTTGCGGCGAGAACGGAAAGCAGTTCCCGATGTTCCAATTCAATGTGGATCGCTGGGCGGACGATCTCGTCGGCTTCGACAAGTTTCTCGCGTCCATGAGCCTCACGGAATTGCCGCAGCTCGGGAACGTGATTCGCGGCGAGATGAGCCTCGTCGGCCCGCGGCCGGAAACGCCGGAGCGCGTGAAGCACTATTCCGCGTGGCAGCGCCAGCGCCTGCAGATGAAACCCGGCTTGACCGGCCTCGCGCAAGTGCACGGCCTCCGCGAGTATCACTCGTCGGAAGACAAAGCGCAGTTCGACGTGCAGTACATCTACCGCTGGTCGCTCTTCCTCGACCTTTCGATTTTCTTGCAAACGATCTGGACTTTGGCGTTCCGCCCGTTCACCACGCCGCCGGTGGCGCCCGTTGCGGCCAACCCGCCGAGTCCATCCAACACTTCCGCGCCCTCCGACAAGCAGCGCTGGGCCATTCGGGAGGGTCTGCATGTTAATAGTACGCAGCCCGGTTCGGATTAGCTTCGGCGGCGGCGGGACCGACCTCCCCGCCTACTACGAGGAATACGGCGGCGCCGTTCTCAGCTCCGCGATCAACAAGTATTTCTACACGATCCTGAAAAAGCGCAACGACGGCAGAATTCAGGTCATCTCCTCGGACCTGCGCGTTACGGAAACCTGGCACGACATTTCGCGCATGCAGCTCCAGAAAAGCGAGCTGGAAATTCCTCTCGCTGCGATCAAGGAGCTTGGTTGCGACATCTCCGTGGACCTCTTTCTCGCCTCGGAAATCGTCGCCGGGACGGGGCTCGGCTCGTCCGCCAGCGTTTGCGTCGGCGTGCTGAAAACGCTCGCCACCTATCTCGATCTGCCGTTTTCAAAATACGAGCTCGCCGAGAAGGCGCATTACATCGCCCGCAAAGTTCTCGGCAAGCCGGTCGGAAAGCAGGACGAATACGCCTCTGCCTATGGCGGCTTGAACTTCATCACTTTCAATCCGGACGGCACCGGCCTCGTCGAGCCTGTCTCGATGCGCAGCGATCTTCTCCGCGAATTTCAAGGCAACCTGATGCTCTTTTTCACGGGCGTCGCTCACAATTCCTGGAAGCTTCTGGAAGCGCAGGAGCAATCCACCCGCAAAGGCGCCGGCCAGGCGGTCGATTCCCTGCATGAAATCCGCGCGCTCGCCGATCGCATGCGCGAAGTTCTTCTCAAGGGCGATTTCCTCTCCTTCGGCGCGATGCTTCACGAAGGCTGGATGGCAAAGAAGAAAATCTCTTCGCAAATTTCCAATTCCATCATTGATAACGCCTACGATGCCGCCATCCAGAACGGCGCTCTCGGCGGCAAAGTCACCGGCGCGGGCGGCGGCGGTTTCCTGCTCGTTTTTTGCGAGGAAGAGCATCAGAACAACGTCCGTCAGGCCCTCGCCGAAATGGGCATTCGCGAAATGGGATTCGAGCTGGATTTCGACGGCGCGCACGTCGTCGTCAACGATCCGTTCATTGACGGCGACGAAAAGTGCGGAATGTATTGGATTTTCAATCCCGCCGCCGAAGAGGAATCACGAAGCGATCTCGTTCTCGACGGGTTTTCCGATTAACTCCGCCGCGCTCCCATGAAAGCATTCCTTCTGGCCGCCGGACTCGGAACTCGCCTCAAGCCGCTCACCGACCACACGCCCAAATGCCTCCTGCCGATACAGGGCACGCCGCTGCTTGGCATTTGGCTCGAGCTCTGCAAGCAGCACGGCATCACGGAAGTCTTGATCAACGCGCACTCGCACGTGGACCAGGTGAAGAATTACGTCGCGGGCTCGCGCTCGGGCGTTTCGATTCGCCTGAGCGAGGAAGCAACTCTTCTCGGCAGCGCGGGCACGCTGCGCGCGAACGCTGATTGGGCTGCGCGCGAACGCGATTTCTTCGTGCTCTACGGCGACGTTCTCACCAACGTTGATCTCACCCGCCTGCTCGCATTTCATCGCGCGCGTAAAGTCATCGCTACCATCGGCGTCTACGAAGTCACGAATCCCACGCAGTGCGGCATCGTCACCGTGGATGACGCCGGAATCGTCCGCGATTTCGTCGAGAAGCCCGCGAATCCCACGAGCAATCTCGCGTTCACCGGCGTTCTCATCGCCACGCCAGCGATCTTCAATTCCGTTCCGCACAAGTTTCCCGCAGACATCGGCTTCGACGTGCTCCCGAAACTCATCGGCCGCATGGCTGCGGTGAAAGTTTCAGACTACTTGCTCGACATCGGCACGGCGGAAAAATACGAGCACGCCCAAGCGACGTGGCCCGGCTTGCGCCCGGTGGGAGTTCGCTGATGCCCAACCAGATGAAATGCGCGATCTTCGACATGGACGGCGTGCTTGTGGATAGCCATCCGATTCACATGGCCGCGTGGCGCAAATTTCTCGAAGCTCATGGCCGCACCGCCAGCGATCGCGAAATGGAATTTGTTCTCGAAGGCCGCAAACGCGAGGAAATTCTCGAGCATTTTCTGGGCCGCGTGACGCCCGAAGAAATGGAAATTTACGGCAAGGAAAAAGATGCGCTCTTTCGCGAGGCGGCCAAATCCATTTCCACGATTGCCGGCGTTCGCGAAATGCTCGAAAAGCTTGCCGCCGTGAAAATTCCCATGGCGGTCGCGTCCTGCGGCGGGCGCGGGCGCGTTCACCAACTGCTCGATAAGCTGCGCTTGCAAAAATTTTTTGAGGTTGTCGTCACGGGCGACGACGTGAAGGAAGGCAAGCCCGATCCCGCCATTTTCCTTGCCGTCGCAAAGCGGCTCGAAGTGTCTCCCGAAGAATCCATCTGCTTCGAGGATTCCGTTTCTGGCGTGATGGCCGCGAAATCGGCGGGAATGAAATGCCTGGGAATTGCCGAAGATGGCCGCAAAGCCACGCTCGTCGAAGCCGGCTGCGACAAAGTCGTTCCAAATTTCGTTTCCGTCTCTGTTGCCGACCTGCGCAAGCTTTTCTAGATTTTCGTCACGCCGCCTTTCCGGGTGCCCTACTCCCCGCATCGCGGAGGGTGGGTCTTGGTGTTGACTCGGCCGGGAGTCGGAGCTTCAGCTCCGTCATCGTGGCGACC
>Ga0187783_10002380_pt1 | contig 13950 bp, 9 predicted proteins | sample 1015_SJ02_MP02_2_FD_132471 | JGI IMG/M metagenome (GOLD analysis project Ga0187783, IMG submission 132471) | Tropical peat soil microbial communities from peatlands in Department of Meta, Colombia - 1015_SJ02_MP02_20_MG | ecosystem: Environmental > Terrestrial > Soil > Wetlands > Peat | place...
AGACCATAACGGCGAGTTTTTTTACATCCGGGTCAACGACACCGGACGAAACTTCCGCCTTGTAAAAGTCTCGGTATCGGACCCGCGCTCCCAGAACTGGCAGGAAACGGTTCCGCAGCGCCCTGGGGTTAAGCTCGACGACCTCGACTTTTTCAAAAGCTACTACATCTGTTATGAGCGGGAGAACGGCCTGCCCCAGATCAGCGTGACCGACCTGGCGACCGGTCGGTCGCGACGCATCGATTTCCCCGAACCCGCCTATATTGCATATCCTTACATCAACCGGGAATACGACACCACGAAGTTCCGCTACGGCTATCAGTCCTTCATTACTCCGGCCTCCGTCTTCGAGTACGACGTAGCCAGTGCCCACTCGACGCTCCTCAAGCAGACCGAGGTTCCCGGCGGATATGACCGCACGCGATATCAGGTGGAGCAGATCTACGCCACCGCTTCCGATCGGGTCAAGGTCCCAATCTCCCTGGTTCACCTGAAGGACACCAAGCTCGATGGCAGGGGCCCGCTTTACCTCTACGGCTATGGCTCCTACGGACTCCCAAACGATATCTACTTCGACTCCAACCTGTTCAGCATGGTGGATCGCGGCGTGGTTGCGGCGGTCGCGCACGTTCGTGGCGGAGGGGAACTCGGCAAGCCTTGGCACGACGACGGACGCATGATGCATAAGAAAAATACGTTCACCGACTTCATTGCCTGTGCCGAGTATCTTTTGGCCCGGGGATACGGCTCGAAGGATCGCTTGGTGATCGAAGGCGAAAGTGCCGGCGGGCTTCTAATGGGCGCGGTGCTCAACATGCGGCCCGACCTATTTCACGCTGCCTTGGTTGGTGTTCCTTTTGTCGACGTCATCAATACCGAGCTTGACGAGTCACTGCCGCTTACCGTCGGTGAGTTTGAAGAGTGGGGAAATCCCAAAGACAAGGCGGCTTTCGATTATATGATCTCCTATTCGCCCTATGACAACATCGAGGCCAAGGACTATCCCAACATGCTGGTCAGAACTTCTTTCAACGACAGTCAGGTCATGTATTGGGAACCAGCGAAGTATGTCGCTAAAATGCGTGCAACCCGCAGGGACCATAATCTTCTGCTGCTAAAGACCAACTTGCAGCCTGCCGGGCACGGAGGGGTCTCGGGCCGCTACGATCAGTTAAAAGAAGCCGCGTTCGATTACGCGTTCATTCTCACGCAGATGGGGATTACCAACTGAACCGACCAACCCCGAGTTTATTTGAGGAGATAAATGTCGGCATGGCCGCTGGAGCAGGTATAAACCAGCGTGGAAAGGTCTTTCGAAAAATCGTAGGCAGTGCCTAAATATGATCGCCGGAACGCCTCAACTGACCGTATCACCATGGTTGGCGGTAAATGGTCGTCTCACCGCGCGAGGCGACCCAGGAGATTAGAAAACTCTTTTGATCGCGTTCCTTCTTAGGCAGCCTGATCTCGCAGCAGGTCCCGTGAAGATCCGCCCCTTGCAGCGACGAGCGGCACAGAGGCGAGAATTCTGGTTCCTGCGCCTGGTCTTGACTCGAGCGAGAACCGACCGTCGACCACGCGAACTCGTTCCCGCATGCTCACCAGTCCCAGGCCGCCGTTTCGGCTCGCCTCTTCTACGACGAACCCCGTACCAGCGTCTCTCACTTCCAGTTGCAGCTGGTTCGTGGTACCCGTCAGTTCCACCCAGAATTGCTTGGTGCCGCTGTACTTCACCGCATTGTGCAGGGCTTCCTGAGCGATTCGGAACAGGCACAAGGAACCATCTCGGGGCATGAATTTCGGCACATTCCGCTCGGCAAACTCAATGCTTACCTCGTGCTGTTTGCCGAACTCCCGACAAAAGCCTCGGATCGCCGTCGCAATGCCCAGGTAATCAAGCTTTGCGGAATGGAGTTCGTGCGACAGCGCCTGAAGGTCGCCCGCAATCTCCGAGCAATGAATGCGAATTTCGTCCAAGTGCTGCTTCGCCCCCAAGCCTATTCCGTTCTCTCCGCGATTCACTCGTTGAATCTCGATCGACAAAGGCGCGAGTCGCTGGCAAATGTCATCGTGCAGCTCCCGAGCGATTCGGCTACGTTCCTGTTCCTGCGCGGAGATGAGCCGCCCGCTCAGTTCCTTCTCCACCAGCCGGGCGTGCTGGCGCTCTTCCACCACCACGGCCAGCAACATGAAGGGGGCCGCGGCGAACAACAAGAATAGCTGTAGCGAGAGGACATTGCGGAGAGGGTCCGGACCGGGAAAGGGGCTATGGCCGTGGACGCCACCCCAGATGGAAGAAAATGCGATGACCATCATGGACGTTCCCACTCCCCCGGAGCCAAATCGCAGCGCCGACCAAAGAAGGAACGGCACCAGGGAGTAAAGCAGCGCGGGAGGGATCGTTCTCCAGTGGAGGAAGAAGATTACATAGCCCAAGAGAACCAATCCAGTGATCAGGGCGGCACCCTCGAGTTGAAACCAAGGGCGGCGGTTCGTCCACGCCGGGCCGGGGTTGACCCAACTCAAGCACGCGGGCGTAACGGTGAGGAAAGCCAGCACATCCCCAAGAAACCAGGTTCGACACTCAGTCCAGTAGGAGGCTTGGGCCGGTGCGGCCATCGCACCGACAAACGAACTGACGGAGGGCGCGAGCAGCAGGGCGAAAAGGCAGAACTTCCCCAGTGCTTTCAAACTGTTCAAGCTCGGGACGCCGTTCAAGGAGTATCCGAGGCCCAGAGCGGCGATGAGGATCGCCAGCGCGGCTCCCGCCTGGCCCCAGGCAATCGTCCGAGGGGAGAAACCCGCCTGCACGGACTGCAGAACATATCCGGCGAGGCCTGCGGAGATCAGCACCGGCCAAGTCCGGCGCGGCGTCAACAGCAGCACCGACACAACGAACGCATCACCCGGCCAAAACGGAGACATTACCTGCGGAGGGATGACCAGTGTAACTCCCAGGCAGGCGAGCAGATACGATACGACTGCGACAAACAATGCGAGCGACAGCGTGGAGAGGGGATACACCCGCTTTGCCGTAATCCATACCGCCTTTTCGTTCTCGACGCGCAGGACCACGGGTGCCTCCAATAGCCATGACGCATCCTAACCGATGTCTGCGAATAAACAAAACATCGCGGCCTGTTCTCACCGACAGGGTCAAGCGGGTAACGCGTTTCAAATCTGACTCATGATAAGTCTTCGAGTAGCATTCTCCTCCCACCCTCCCGTCCCGCCCCGTTTCCAGTTCGGTTCTCGTATTCCCAAGCAGATTCATAGACATCTCCGGCAAGGGTGCAGGAATTCTCCCGGCTCCTCGGCTCTCGCGTTTCGCGTTCCGTTGACTCGAACCCGGTTGCTGCTTTTCCTGACAAATGAACTAAACCTTGTGGGCTAAACAGGCGCAGGTCTTCGGCAGGTGCGGGGTAGGGAAGGGCGGTGCACGGCCAGAACCGGGGCAGAAGGAACGTTGTCAGCGGAATTCCGCCGCCGTTTCTGCGTTGAACGCTTGGCGGTCGCGGCTCGAATCGCGCGGACAATGAAGGCTGATTTCCGCAGGGCAGAAAAGCTAGACTGTTGACGCGATCGCGATGCCGCGCCTCATCGCTCCGGCTTACGCGCCTTCAATGTTCTCAGGCTGGGTTGTGGGATGCCTCGGCCAGTTCATCCGACGGTGCAACTTCTAGCCGGCCCAGAATTCTTCAGGGAACAACCGGCAAGCGCCGGCGTCATCAGAGATTCTGCGCGCTCCGATCGCTCGAAATTTTACCGGACTTTAACAACTTTCCGGGAAAAGGATCTTATCCTGATGTCGTGCTTGTGAATGGCAGAAGGCGCGCAAGGCCGGGTTTGCCGGCCTTACCGTGGATAGAGAGGGATGGTCGAATGAGTGGTGCCGCCGTAAACAGCCCAGTCCCGGCCGCTTCCTACTGGGTGAACCGCACGATCGAAGCTTGCCGCGCCGCCCAAGAGGCCGCTGCCGCCGCAGCGGAAGGGATTGCCACCGGGTCGGCACCGCTCCTCAACAGCCTGAGGGAAAAAGAAAAACAGCTGGACGCCCTGGATCGGGAGATCGATGACGGAGTTACTCTAGCCATCACTCAGGGAGCAGGGTCAGAAGTTCGGGAGCTGCTGGCTTGTATGAAATTCATGATCGGGCTGGAGCGCATTGGGGATCTATTGCTGAGTTTTGGCAGCAGCGCGCAGGCGGCGAATGGCCGGCTGGATTCGCAAGACATCCGCGATCTGACTAAGATGGCCACCGTTCTGGAGAAAATGCTAGCCGATGTGGGCAATGCCTTCTCCTCCCGCGACCTCAAGAAGGCCATCGAGGTGCTGCGCGCCGACGCCGAGATGGATCGGCTCCGCAACCTCATTTTCTTGCGCCATATCGAAAATCCGGAGGGCCTGGAGCGGCAGGCGAGTTTGCAAGTAATCTTCATGACCCAGTCGCTGGAGCGTGCCGGCGATCACACCAAGAATCTCGCAGAAGAGGTTTGCCACTTCGTCAGTGGGCACACGATTCGCCACGTGATGATGGGCTATGACAAACCCCTCGAGCAGATGTTCCTCGAGTGGCTCCGTAAGCCCGAATCGAAGCAGTAGCTTCGGCAAACTGCGATCGCCAGGGACGGAGCCCGAAAACCCCCCAAAGCCAGCCTCAGCTTGCTTTTTTCCGGTGACGCGTGGTCGCGCTCCGTCGCGATTAGGGCGGCTTCTCATCACCTTCAGGGCAAACCTCCGCCCGCCAGTCATATAACTACCGAAAACTATTTGACAGGTTATAGAAGAGAAGCGTATAACCTATAAAACTAGTATTGATGGTGAGGTAAGCCTGTGTTCTCCGACCAGCCCGCCCAAATTCTGGCTTTAGTTCGCAGCGGCAAGGAAATCCAAATTGGCGGTCCGTATCGAGATCGAGCAGCTCAAGGCCAAAGGCGGCGAAAGCCCTCGCTTACCCAGCTTGCACTCGGCTTTGCGGCCATCTATCTCATCTGGGGTTCGACCTACCTGGGGATTCGCTATGCGGTAGAAACCATTCCGCCACTCATCATGATGAGCGCTCGGCACTTGATCGCAGGCGTCGTGGTCTTCGCTTGGGCGCGGGTGCGGGGCGTGCCTGCGCCTTCGCGCCGGCAGTGGGGCGTGGCGGGGATTGCGGGCGCGATGCTGTTTCTCGGGGGCCACGGTGTGCTTGCCTGGGGCGAGCAAAAAGTGCCCTCCGGACTAGCGGCACTGCTGTGCGCCACCCTGCCGTTGTGGACTGTGCTGATTGCGCGCCTGGATGGCACGGAGCCCAGGCTCGGATGGAGAGCATGGGTGGGGACCTTGCTGGGTTTCGCCGGTGTGGCTTTGCTGATGGGTGTCGATATTTTCGGGCAGCGGCTGGATTGGGCGGCTGCCGCGGGTGTTCTTTCGAGCGCGCCGCTCTGGGCGTTAGGAACCAGCTACACCCGGCGCGCAGACCTGCCCTCGTCGAAAATATTGTCAGCCGCCATGCAGATGATTTGTGGCGGGACATGGCTGCTGGTGGTCGGGCTGTTGGTCGGGGAAGCAGACCGAATGGCAGTGCACCACCTCACTGCCCGATCCATGCTCTCGCTAGGCTACCTGATTGTGTTCGGGTCGATCATCGCCTTTACCGCGTACACCTGGTTGGTGTCGGCCAGCTCTCCATTCATGGTTTCGACGTACGCTTACGTTAATCCGGTGATTGCTGTTTTCCTGGGATGGACACTTGCAGGGGAAGCCCTTAATCTGCGCGTCTTGGTGGCGACGCTGGTCATCGTGGCGGGCGTGATTTTGGTAAGCACTCGGAGCGAGCGCTCGGTCGAGGTTCGACACAGGGTGAGTCTGTCCGGCTGGAGGGCGGAGACCGATGGTGCGTAAGACAGCGAACCGACCTCGATCCTCACCGATTGCTCGCCGCAGTCGGAGATCTACTCTCTGACGGTGGCATGAAGCCCTTTCGAATCGATTCGCCGGCCTGCTATTCTGCTGCTGGAAAATGCTCGAGCTCCCCCGTACAGCATTATCTAGCGTGCAACTGGCCTCCGCCTATGTGATTTTTCTGGCGAGCTATTTGGTTTTTGCCATCGGCAAGTTTCCCGGATTGAAGGTCAACCGGCCCGGCGCCGCCATGATCGGCGCGGTCGCGATGATCGCCTCTGGCGCCGTATCGGCAGGGGATGCGCTGCACTTCATCGACTTCCCCACCCTGGTGCTGCTGTTTTCCATGATGTTGATCGTTGGAACTTTGCGTCTGGTCGGTTTCTTCGATTGGAATGCAGAACTGCTGCTCGGACGTCTCAATGCGTCACGGTTGTTGCCTGCGGTCATCTTCACTACTGGATTTCTTTCCGCGGTGTTCGTCAACGACATCGTGTGCCTGGTGATGGTCCCGTTTGTACTGACGGTCACCAAGCGAATGCGTGTCGGTCCCCTGCCGTATCTCTTGGCGGTTGCGACCTCCTCGAACATCGGCAGCGTGGCAACCATTACCGGGAACCCGCAGAACATGTTGATTGGGTCGTTTTCGAAGATCTCATATCGGGATTTTTTCATTCGCCTTGGCCCGGTCGCGATCGTGGGTTTGTTTCTGAATTGGGCCGTCCTCTATTGGCTTCACCTGCGCCGTCCCGGAGGGTTCGTTCGAGCGCAAGCTAACGTGTCCCTACCTGCACTCGATCGCTCGAGCTTCCGAAAACCGGTGGTGGTAGTGAGCGTGCTGGTGATCGGATTCTTTGCCGGCGTGCCCCCGGCGATGATGGCAGCATTGGGAGCCGCCACATTGCTGATCACCAGAACGCTCGACCCGAAGAAGCTTTACGACGAAGTAGATTGGGGGTTGCTGGTGTTTTTTATCGGGTTGTTCCTGATTGTGGGCGGAGCAGAGAATGCCGGGATCGTAGGCAAACTCCTCGCCTTTGCCGAGCATTGGAACCTGCAGCGCCTGCCCCCTTTCCTTCTTACCGTCTCCGCTCTCAGCAACCTGGTGAGCAATGTGCCAGCCGTCATGCTGCTGAAGTCCTTGATCCCCGGGTTCGCCCATCCTCGCGAGGCGTGGCTCGCCCTCGCCATGTCCTCCACCTTGGCTGGAAACCTCACCATCACAGGCAGCGTCGCCAACATCATCGTGGTCGAACGTGCCAGACCTGATATCGAGATCAGCTTTGGCGACTACTTCCGGGCAGGCTTGCCCCTCACCCTAGCCACGTTGTTAGTGGGATGGGGATGGCTGGCATGGGTGGGCTGATCTCGAAGGTTCTGAAGTCGACCGCGCGGAGTCGCCTGAAGGCGGACTCACGGCCGTGGCTCGATGTGTGCCATGGCACGGATTAAGACGGCGAAAACACAGGCGACACTTCGTTTACTCCCCGCACCCGCTCCCCGGGCAAAACTTTTGGAGTAGAACCTTCGGTCGTGCTACTTCCTCACCCATGCCCCCGAACTCGGTGGCGTCCGCGATAAGATTTTCCTATCGGTAGATTCATATGGATCAGAGCCCTGCTGTTTCCGATGACCCTGGTGTGGCCCTAGCTTCTGACGAGCCCGCCTTTGAACCCGCCGTAGCTATAGCGGAAAGCGAGGAGATGGCGCAACGCGAGCTATATCTGAGCTTGCAGTTGCTGGCCAATCGGGCACAGCGGCTTACGCAGGCCTCGGCAGCCACCATCGCGGTGGGTGAGGGAGAACAGTCGGTTTGCCGGGCCAGTGCGGGGCCAATAGCGGCGGAGGTCGGAACCGAGCTTCGGGCCTATCCTACGCTGATCCAGAAAAGCATCGAAACCCAACAAATCGTCTGCTGCAATGACATGGGAACCCTGGCCCATCCGAACGGGATGCTTTATTCCGCTCTCGGGATCAAGTCCATGATGGTGATGCCTTTGATTCGAGACCAGCAAACCGTCGCCATGTTTGAGCTCCTGGCCGATCGGACGCAGGCTTTTCATGATCACGATGGCGCGGTGCTCGAGCGCCTATCCGAGATGGTCCTCACTGCTCTGGAAAGGGCAGACGCGGCCAGACGGGCGCAAGAGGAGATTACGGTCAAGCGTAGAGAAGCCCGAGCCGAAACGGAAAACGAAACCGAACGCCAGTTCTCAGCCGATTCGCAGGCGAGCGACGAGAACCAAACTGCGGCCCCATCCCTGCTGGCAATCGACAAAGTCGCTACCTGCCAAGCCTGCGGCTTTCCGGTATCCGACGGTCGCACCTTCTGCCTGGATTGCGAAGAAGCTCGCCACTCCCGGGAGAACAGTGAGTCCACCCCCGCTTTCCTCTCCCAACTGGCGCGCGAGGAGAGCCACACTTGGTTCGAATCGAATTTCTACACTCTTGCCACCGTGCTCATGGTCCTGCTCACCCTGCTGATCCTCATCCTCAAGTTTCGGTAGAATCCAGTTGGGTTTCGGAAAATTGCCAAGTTTCCAATTCACAGGGGCAGGGCGCTGGGGAAGCGTTTCTGAAAATCGAGCAGTCCGACCCATTGTGGCGTGACGGTGATTCGCACCATGTCCCGTATCATGGACGCAAGCTGTGCCACCCAAGCCTTTCCTTGCTGCTCTCCAAAATAGCGATCGGCAGCCATTGCATATTCAGGAACAATCCCGCTCACGGGTTCAAGGCGCGTCGTCCCGCGCACCAACAGAACCTTATGCGGAAAGGTGTTGTCATCAATCGTGAGCGCCACCTTGGGATTCTTTGCCAGGGCCTTTAGCTTCGGAGCTTTTGAGGGCGAAGCCAGCACAAACTCTCGCCCATTCCAATGGAACCAGATGGGTATAACCCTAGGCGTGCCGTCCGTCCAGATATACGCCAAGCGGGCGGGAATGGTCGATCGTAAGAGCTCTTGCGATGCGGGGTGCTGCAACAGTTCGAGGCTTCCTTGTTTGACAGGCATCGTTTACTCCTGTGGGTGTTGCCGCGTTCAGGCTCTGCAATTGTAGTCCTAACCTCAGGACGCGTTGCAGACAAAGGTCCCGGGTCGCGCGCGCAGGCGTCGGCGATGAAGCGCGTCTGGGAAAGCCACGGGCAATCGAGACCGCGGGACATCGGAGCTGATGGCCCACCGCCTTCTGGCTACTTGTTGGACGCTACACTGACAAGCTTGCCGTTCTTTAGGGTGTAGGAGACCCCGCGCCAAGCCACCGTGTGACCAGCAAAGCTTTCAAGCCAAACCCAGAGGGCCAATGTATCCCGTATCGGCAACCAAGCCAGGAGGCGCATGACCTCGCGATCGTGCAATATCGATCGACCGACCCGGATGGCCACGGCCGCGCGCAACAGGGCCACTACGGCTAGAACCACCCAAGACCAGGCTCGACCGCCGGCCAAAACGACGGTGGCCATCGCCCAGGGTAGTCCAAAGGTCATCCCCAACCCGAGGTAACCCCAGTAGCGTGAATCACGAACCGTGCGCGCCCAACGTAGCTGGTGATGGAGGAAGCTTCGCAGAGTGTATTGCGGCAAGTAACTGTCCACGGTGACGCCGGCGAGTCGAACCATTAGTCCCAGACTCGCGATGCGCGCCCCGATCTGGTAATCATCAGCTAGATAGTCGAGGAACGCTTCAAAACCGCCAACCGCTTCGAGGTGGCGACGATGAAAGGCTAGTGTGGAACCGAGCCCAAACTTGATGCTCTCAAGTTTTCGGGCTACCAGGACTCCCGGAAAGAAGTCCGTGCTGATGCCGAGTGATTCCAGGCGCGATCCTAACGTCCGATTGGCAATCCCCCGATATGGACAGGTCACCAGGCCAGTGTTGGGACTGTCAAAAACGGTCATGACACGCCGCAGATAATCCGGGGGAACCCGAATGTCGCTATCATTCACAATAAGGCAGGCGTGCCGGGCGTGAGGCAGCATCTGCGCGAGCGTGCTGACCTTGGTGTTGGTGCCCAGCTTCTTGGGACAATGAATCAAGCGGATCTCGCGTTGCGGGAATTCCGCTTTCAGTTGCTCGACCCAGGGAATCGCCGGATCCTCGGGATCGCTCACGCCGAAGATGATCTCGTACGCGGGATAATCCTGCAGGCAGTGACTGCGGAAATTCCCATCGATCCCCACGTCCGTGCCTTTCAAGGGTTTGAGGATGGAGACCGGCGCGAACGGCTGCGATGGCGGGAGATCTTGGTTGGAGACGGCGGCGTCCCGTAAGAATGCCTCTGCACTCCATAGGCACAGCATGTAGTAAGCGATACTGGAGACTGCGGCCGCTCCTGTCAGAACCTCTAAGATTCGCAAGAATGGATGAATCATGGGGATGCTGCAAAAACCGGGCTGACCCCCCCGGGGTCCATCCTTCCTGACTCTTACCGGGCCTCCGGAGGAGAGAAACGAGCTCGATTCTAATCGTTACCCTGTAACACGCCAAAGGCCAGTTCGCCCGATGTTTCCGAGCGCCTGCGTCTTCTGATCGAGACTGGGGATCTATTCATACCGAAGCGACTCGATGGGGTCCAGATTCGCAGCCTTCCACGCCGGATAAATACCGAAAACCAGGCCTTCAACCCCGGCTGCGCTGATGCCAAATGCGGTCCAGAATACCGACATGCGCGCGGGCAAGCTGGTCCAAATCGCAGGAATGATCCAGGTTATGACCGCTCCAAGGAGTACTCCGAGGATGCCGCCTATGGCCGTGAGGGTAATCGCTTCCAGGGTGAACTGCAGCAAGATATCGCGCTTTCGTGCTCCAACTGCCTTTCGCACACCAATTTCGCGAGTTCGCTCGGTCACAGAAACCAACATAATGTTCATGACGCCGACGCCGCCAACGATAAGCCCAACGCTCGACACGGCGAACATGAAGATGAAGACCGCCCCGGTCAACTGGTTCCACACGTCACTCACGGAATCCTGCGTGAACAGGACGAAATTGTCGGCCTGATCGGGAGCCACCTTGCGTCGCCGACGGAGTAGTTCCCGCATTTCGTCCATCGCCTTCGGCATATCTTGGTGGGACGACGCTTTCACACTAATCCAATACTGTTTTAGCTCGGGATGAAGTTTGCGGAATGTCGATAGGGGGAAGATAACACGGTTGTCATTGGGATCCTTGCCCCCTGAAAGCACGCTTTTTACCGGCACCATTACGCCGACCACGGTGAACATTTCACCGTCGATGTTGATCGCCTTATCGATAGGATCTTCGTGGGGAAAAAGTTCCTCTGCCGTGTCACTGCCGAGCACGATGACCGGGGCATGGTGTTCATCATCCAGCTCGTTGAACCAACGTCCCGCCGACATTTGGAAGTCAAAAACTTCCATGACGGCTGCGAGGTCGCCCTCGAGGACGGTGTTTTTGGCGCGGCGGTCGCGGTACTTCACGACATAGGTTCCGCTGCCAAGCTCCCGCTCGATCAGCTGGAGAGTTGCTGTGACCGCCTTGACATGGGGCAGGTCCTTCATGGCGATGGCGTCCTCCCAGGTCAATTCCCTGCGCTTGCGCATTTCCTCGGTCGGCATTTCGAATGCGAAGGGCTCTTGGTGAAAAGCGAAGATGATGTCGGACCCGATGCTGCGGATGACCTGCGTCACGTTCTCGTTCAAACCGCGCACCACAGAAGAGATGCCGATGACCACGGCAACTCCGATCACGATGCCTAACACGGTCAGCCCGGAGCGCAACTTATTGTTGCGGATGGTCTCAAGGGCCATCCGCACAATTTCGGCGTAATCGCGTCTACGAATCATCGTTCTTTCACCCGCCGCCGCCGAAACTTGGGGGAGGGAAACGTGCCCGCGACATCCAATCGAGCCGAGGCCGGCCGGAAACGGTGGGGTGGCAGTTGCCTGCTTGGGCGTAGCAGCGCATCGAAGGTTTTCCTCACAACTCGAACCTGAGGGCTGCAATGGGATCGAGCTGTGCAGCCCTGCGCGCTGGATAGACTCCAAAGAAGATGCCCACGCTCGCCGAGACGAGCAGCGCTGCCGCAATCGCCCACAGCCTGACGCTCGAGGGCATGCCGATCAGAGCCGTAACCGCTTTGGCGACGGTAATCCCGAAAAGGATTCCAACAACTCCTCCCAACAAGGCCATCGTGCTCGATTCAATCAGGAATTGCAGCAGCACGTCTCGCCCGCGCGCTCCCAGGGCCTTGCGGATGCCGATTTCCCGGGTTCGCTCCGTCACCGAAACCAGCATGATATTCATAATGACGATGCCGCCCACCACCAGGGCGATCGATGCGATCACAATCATCACGATGAAAAACGTCCCGCTCAGGTTCGACCAGATGCTGAGAAAGCTCTGATTGGTTTCGGCAGCAAAGCTGTCAGCTTTGCCTGGCAGATCGTGGCGGCGGGCACGCATGATGGCTCGAGCCTCGTCGAGGGCTGCTTCGAGCTGGCTACCGACACCGTAGGCTTTACCGGAAATGCGTACGGTGGTGTGCGATCCGAATTGTTTCAGGAAACTGGAGATGGGGATTGCCACATAGTTGTCGCGGCTCTGCCCCAGGGTGGTGCCCTGTTTCTTTCCGACGCCGATCACCCGGTAGACCTGGCCTTCGACGCGGATTTCCTTGTTGAGCGGGTCTGTGCCGGAGAAGAGATTGTCCACCACGTCGGTTCCAAGGATGGCCACATTCGAGCGATTGTTCTCGTCGTTGTCATTGAGAAGGCGGCCCGCGGTCAGGTCGAGATCAAGGATTTGCCCCATGGTGGGAGTCAATCCGCGAACCCATACATCGCTAATCGACTGCTGCCCAAACTTGGCGTGTCCATCCACTTTCATGGTCGACGCACCAACGATCGCACAATGGTGGCAAGCGTCTCGGACGGCTTCGTAGTCCTCGAGTGTGATGTCTTTGCGCCTTTGCCCCTCCAGGAATTGATCGATACTGGTGATGACGGGGGAAACTTTGCTGATCAGGAAGACGTCGGCGCCCAGGTTAAAGATCTTTTGTGCAACGTAGCCGTTGATTCCGCTGGTGAATGTGACGACCGCAATGACTGCCGCTACGCCGATCACCACCCCAAGCAGGGTCAGCGCCGAACGCAGCTTGTTCGCCCAGAGTGATTGAAGCGCAATGCGGATGGCTTCCAAGATAGTCAAAGTCAGATCTCAGACGTCGGGTCCCAGGTCTCGGGAATCAAGAGCCAGCCGTTTCTATGAGTCTAGCAGAAAGGGTGAGAACAGCTCTCTGGATTGCTGCTCTTACTTCTGGGTTATGTGCAACCTGGAAACCCGAAGGCTCACAGCGCTTGATCGAATATAATAGATAGTGTTGGCAGCTGGACCGGACGGTCGCTCCCCGTACCTTCGGGTGTGGGGAGAGGAAAGTCCGAACTCCCGAGAGCAGTGTGCCGGATAACGTCCGGGAAGCCGCGTTCAAGCGCGACTGACGGAAAGTGCCACAGAAAACATACCGCCCTGCGGTGTCGCGGTTTCGTTACCGCAACATAGCAGGGTAAGGGTGAAAAGGTGCGGTAAGAGCGTACCGCTGCCGCAGCAATGCGACAGGCAGGGTAAACCCCACACGGAGCAAGACCAAATAGGGAGGAAGCCTTCGGGTTCGCCCGGAGCACGTGTCGGCTCGGCGCGTCAAACCTTCGGGTAGGTCGCTTGAGCCTCGCAGCGATGCGGGGCCTAGAGGAATGGCCGTCCTGCCGGTTGCGACCGGCAGACAGAATTCGGCTTACAGGTCCGGCTGCCACATGTCTTTCGTTTCAACAACTTCCATAACCCAAAATTTGATTGTGACGCCGGTGTGACGCACTCCAATCGTTCGGCAGGAAAAAGATGATCTTCCGTCGCCCTGCCTCTGTCCGGAAAACTGCCGTCCTCGAGACACCGGGACTTTGCACAAGGAGCGGGGCGATTTCGGAGCGAACAACTTCCGAGTAGCCGACAATGCACGAACTGGATCGATTGTTACCGCGATTGTTGGTCACTGATTTGCTCAATGCTATATAGGAGTGCTTTCATTTCGATTTCCTGCGTGTTAGAAA
>Ga0187783_10002381_pt1 | contig 13948 bp, 14 predicted proteins | sample 1015_SJ02_MP02_2_FD_132471 | JGI IMG/M metagenome (GOLD analysis project Ga0187783, IMG submission 132471) | Tropical peat soil microbial communities from peatlands in Department of Meta, Colombia - 1015_SJ02_MP02_20_MG | ecosystem: Environmental > Terrestrial > Soil > Wetlands > Peat | place...
AGTTAGGCGCGATCTGCCTCCGAGGACCGCAAAGGTGAAGCAACGGACGATTGAGGCGGCTCACACGATACAAATGCGCAGCGTGTCAAGGGCGCCCAACAGATCAGGATCCTGCGAGCTTACGATGTTGAGGCTCAAGCTCGATGCGGCGATACGGAGGTTAAGCTGCGGCGAACTTCCTTGGAAGAATGTCCAGCAGACCAAGTCGGTTCCGTAATAGGATGGACATCGTATGCCGGCATACCCCTCGTCCTGCGTATACAGCAGGTGCGATATGGCCTGCGTTATTCTATAGTCGCGCCCTTGAATGATGGCAGTGCTAAGGTCGTCCAGCCCAGCCGTTTTGAGTTGGCCCCAAATAGCTGCTCGCAGGGTCTGCACCGACTGCGAGGCGGTTACGTCGGCAATAGACCCGTCCTCAAGCGTAGCTTCGCCGATCCGAAGCTTCTCCAAGGAAGCTGCGCTCACTTCGCCGGTCTTGATAGTGGTCTCAGGCATGCCGGCGCCGTCCTGCTTAACGGTTTGCGAAGCCTCCTTCATTCCCGGAGCTGGGCGCAAGTCGCCAAAGAACTCGACGTACGCTGCGCGCGGAGCTTCCGCCATATAAAGTACACCATAAGCGTCGAAGGGATCGTCCCAGCGCCAAATCGGCCCGTTACCGCGTACGCGAAATGCAAATACGCCACGCGGATTCGCCGACACGCGCCATGCACGCCGCGGCGGAGAGACAGCATGCATGCCGTCCATTTTACCGCTCGGCGAAATTTCTCGCGGCGCTTAAGATCCGTTTCTCAACTTCAACGACATCGAGGAACCCGTGCTTGTCTGGGGCGTTGAGATCGCGCAAAAGCAAAGCCGGCACTTCGTCCTGTAGATGGCGGTTTAAGCCCTGAAACCATGATTGCGCAACTTCGCGATCGTACCGATCGACTAGAATCATTGCTACTTGGAGGGCGAATCTAAGCACTTGCTGCCTTCGGGACGACGTTGACTCCTGACCGTCGATCCACATCTTTAGGCGACGCGTTTCGCCGACACTTGCCACCGTTGCCGTAAGAAGGGCGCCCAGTATCTCGACCAGCTCCTCGACGACTCGCGGAAAAGGAATAGTGTAAGGGCGATCTTCGTCGATGCCCTGCGGCACAACGCCCAGCGCCGGTCTCAACCCCTGTACCCCATGTCATTCCTCCTGTGTCCCGATTATAACACAGCTAAAAACCCATGTCAAAACCCAGGTCAGGGCCCCGTCACAACCCAGCAGGTACCGCTGCATCGCCTGCTCGTCGCGGGTCCGGCGATTGAGCGACTCGGCGTTGGCGACGATCCTCACCCGCTAGCATGTTCGAAGCAGGTGAAGACATCGAAAATCAAACCTTGGCGTAATCGTCAATAATATTATTTGTGATCCATCCAAGCACAGGCTCCGTCTTTGTGCCTTCTTTCGTTACGAAGACATCCTGACACGCGGGTCCCAGTGCATCCATGACGCTCTTTGCGTCTGCAAGCGTGGAGTCTTGGCGGACCGTACCAAAACTCACCTTGAGAGCTGGGCCGATTCGGTCGTCGCTAAGCATGTCGCGTAGGGTCAAGGTATTGAGGTCGGCATTGGACGTCGATCGCGCCTTTTCCACAATGAAACGATCAATTGCGCTGCGATGGACCACATAAAGGGGATGGTCGTTTGCGTCCAACACCGGAACGCGCTCACCCTTTCCCTGTTGCGCAAGGTCGTCCAGAGTTTTCGCGAGCTTGACGTTTTCTGGGGGACCAAGAACAGCAAACATTGCGGGACGTTGAATCATCTTGTTGCTCACGGGCTGGGAACGAAGCCGCTCGGACGGCGTCAACTGGGTCGCAATCGCCAAGGCGCTCCGGCTTGCCGCTTCGAAGTTTGCCGTGCCGAAATAGAATGCGAGAATTGTCCCGACCCAAGTACCTATCACCGGCAGCAGCAACGTCAGAACCTCCCTTGCCGGCTCGTGGTTTACGATCGCAACCAAACCAAGAATAACCACGCCAGCCAAACACACAAGCGTGACGATCCAAGCTATGCCATGTCGATCGCCTTGAGAGCTATTCGTACGGTTGTCGGGCATTCGACCTGCACCCCTTTTCAAGCAAGCAGGCACCATTTCCACGTCAATCGAGGCGCACCTCGGTTTCAACCGCCCGGCGAAGGTTATGAGTGGGCTCCGTGACTCAACCGCCTCAATCGTAGGGTGCCAGACCAACCTGCCGAACCTATGCAGATCGCCGAGAGCATGTGGTGGCTTGCCCGATTCGCGAAGTCCCACCATCGCTAAAAGCGTCCTCTCCAAAGCTTGGAGCATTTGGTAATTGCCGCCGTATACGAAACTCCCAAGACCCGCAGGGTTCATTGAATACTCTTACAACCCGATGTCGCCACCGAACTGGGGGATTGCGGCTTCGGATTTTCATGTTTTGGTTTATCCAAGTGTGCGGATCGCACTTCAGGCTTTGTTACAAGCGACTACGACAATCCAAGCGCAGCGTTTAGAAGAAGGTACCGCGGTGCTCTTGGGCGGCCACCTTCTATTTCGAGGTCATTCGGACGTTACGCAACGGCTAATCCCGACCCGCTTGCGCGCTCGCTGGAAAGAGCCCGCTGAGCGCGAACGCATTCCTATCGGCAGTCCCCGAACGGTCAAATTCGGCGATATTGAACTTCCGGAAGTGGCTTTCCGTCAAGTGGCTTTCGATGCAGGCTCTGCCGACCCGCGTGATGAGTTCGGCGACTGGTACGAGCGTATCGAGCCGTGGCGCAGTATCGAAGAAAGCTTAGAAGAGGTGCAAGCAGAGCTGCCGGAGCGCGATGAAATTGAGAGGGCCGCATTGCAACGCGCCGCAAAACTCCCCCAATTGAAGCAACTCGACCCTTTTAGGCGGAAGGCCGTTGTTCGCCATTACAGCAAGGTCCCAAGCCCGCTGCTAGATGTGTCTACGAGTCCAGAAGTCGCGGCATTTTTTGCTACGGGCGGCGCTTCGCGACCGGCAATCCCTGGAAAGATTGGCATGCTCTGGGCGATCGATTTGAACTTCTTGGCCGACTTGTTTTCGCTAAAGATCACTAGCATACCGGGTGGCGAGCTAATACGGATGACGGAGCAACGCGAGAAGTGGGGTGACAATCGCGAAATGTTCGAAGAGTACGGAGTTCTTCCGACGCAATTGGAAATAAACTCCGTCAACCTGGACTTCCATCGCCCTCTAGCCCAGCACGCGCAATTCGTATCACTCGCCGGCGACGGTGGAGCTGTCTTGCCCCCCAAGACCGAACTAACTTGGTGGTCGATTATCGAACGGCGCGCTGCCGTATGCGCATTTATCCAGGATGGCACCGTGTACGAGAATGCTGACAAGAATATCACGGCCGCTGCTCTCTGGCCCGATGACGACCCGCTGGCAAATGCCTTGCCATGAATGTCTTTGTTTGGTAGAGGTGTAGGCTCGGGGTTCCGGAAGGCCGCAAAAAGCAACCGGGAGTTTCAAGCATGCACGTGAACTTGGCGAGTCGCGTCTATTCTGCCGCGATGTTCGGCGTTGTCGCCATCATGCCGTTTCTTGCCGCGACACGGAGCGCGGCAGCCGAGGAGCCAGCTCGCGCGACGGTCGACGCGGTAATGAACCGCGCGATGAAGACGTACTTCTTGAAAGGTGCCATCGTGCAGGTGCGCTCGAACGGAACGACCCTGTACACCGGAACGTACGGCGAGTCGATGACGGGGGTGCCACCGACGGCCGACATGCACTTCCGTAACGGCGCGCTGGCGTTCACCTACATGGCAACGCTTCTGCTGGAGTTCGTCGACCAAAAAAAGACCACGCTCGATACGAAGCTCTCCACGTATCTCCCGGATCTGCCCAACGCCGATAAAGTTACGCTCAAGAATCTGGCCAACATGACGTCGGGCTATCCCGACTACGTCTACCAACCGGCCACGCTGCAAGGCACCGCGCTCGATCCGTTCCGCCAATGGACGCCGGAAGAGTTGCTGCGCATCGGCTTATCGGGGCAGCAAATGTTTCCGGCGGGAAGCAACTGGGGTTATTGCCATACCAACTACGTCATCCTCGGGATGGTGCTCGCCAAGATCGCCGGAATGCCGCTGGCCGATGCGATTCAGAAGTACGTCCTCGATCCGATGGGATTGAAAAATACGCGCGCCTACACAACGCCGGAGATTCCCGCACCCGTGCTGCACGTCTTCGATTCGGAGCGCCGTTCGACGCTCGGCGTGAAGCCCGGCGTGCCGTTTTACGAAGAGTCAACCTTTTGGAATCCGTCGTGGACCACGATCGAAGGAGCGGTCGAAATCACCGACATCACCGACTTGAGCATCAGCATCGAAGCCGTCGCGACCGGCAAGTTGCTATCGGACAGCTCGTCGCAGGCGCAAATCGCGCCGAATCTCGTCGGCTTTAGCCACCCCGTCCCGGGCTGCGATGCATGCCGCCCGCAGACCACCGCATTCAGTTACGGTCTGGGCGTGTTTCTGCTTGGGCCGTGGATCTCGCAAACGCTCGGCTTCGCCGGCGCGTCCGGCGCCACCGCGTATCTGCCCTCGCAAAAGCTGACCATTTCCCTCGAAGTCACCAACGGGCCCGACGCTTATGACGACAAGGGCAACGCCAAATACGGGCTTCCCGCCGGCAACGTGCTCAAAGATCTCGCCGACGCACTCGCACCTAATACGTTTCCGAAGGAACAATAATGGTGTAGGCGCCGATGAAGCTCGAGGCCCGGCGCTGGCGCTTTTGGCTCAGCCCCCTTTAGTCAGCCCCCTTTAGAAGGAAGGAAGCGTCGCGCTGCCGACTTACCCAGCGATATGAGAACTTCAATATTGACTGCGCTCGGATGTGCGCTTTTTGCCGTTGCCGTTTCCACTGCGCCGGTCGTTTCGACAGCGCAAACCGCGGTGGCCGCGGCTCCCACGCCGGTCCCGGTGCCGCACCCCGACTTCTCGTCGATGAACTTCCTGCTCGGCACGTGGACCTGTACGCAGCCCCTGAGAGGCAAAACGCGCTCCGAGACCGACGTGTACTCCATGAGCAGCGACAATATGTGGATGGTTGACGCAGCCACGTCTCCACCGTTCGATCAGTATCGCTCGATTCCACAGAACGGCATGACGTATACGACGTACGACCCGACCATCAAGCAGTGGGTAGCGGTCTACTACGACAACCTCGGCGGATATGGAATCGAATCGACCTCCGGCTGGCAGGGCAACGTAGCGAACTGGAGCGGCAAAGGACTCGACGGCTCGACCGTAACCGACGTCATTACGAAGGTGAGCGACACCGAAACCAGCGACGCCCAGACGATGACCGATTCGCACGGGACAGTTTCCAACGTAACGATAAGCTGCAAGAAGAACAGCTAGCGCCCACGCCGACGGATTCTCAACTCGCCGCCGCTGCCTGCGCTGCGGGGACGCGGTGGGAATCCGTAAGGTCGACTTGGCGTGTTTCGGCGATGAGGTAGATCGAAACCAATGAAATTGTCGCCATGACCATCAGATAGACTGCGAGCACCCAAGACGCGCCCCCGGAGAGCTTGAGCAGCAGCGTCGCAACGAGCGGCGCCAATCCGCCGGCAAAGATCGCAGCGCCCTGATAGCCCAATGACGCGCCGCTGTAGCGGACGTTCGCGCCGAACAGTTCGCTGAACATGGCCGCAAGGGTCCCGTAGGCCGCCGCCGACGGGAGATTGTATAAACAAATTGCCAGCGTAATCAGGCGCGGATCCTTGCTGTCGACGAGCGCATAGATCGGAAAGGCAACGACCAGGATCAGCGCAACCGCGGTCATGTACACCGGACGTCTGCCGATCCGATCCGATAGCCATCCTCCAAACGGGTTAGCGAGCAGCCCGACGGCGCTCCCCGCCAGGTTTGCGCTGAAGAAGATCCGCGGATCGAGCTTCAGGATCGAGTGCGGGCCCGCACCGTAACTGACCATCTGCGTCATGACGAGATAGAAGCCTCCGTTGATCACGAAGAAGGAGCCTCCCGCCAGTAATACGGTTTTCCAACTATTGCGAAGGACCGATATAATCGGCGCAGCGACGATAGCCGCTTGCGCTTTCACGCGCTCGAACGCCGGCGTTTCCACCATGCTTAGGCGGACTGCCAGACCGATTGCGACGAGAACGAGACTAAAGAGGAACGGAGTACGCCAGCTCGCGGCCTGAGCGGTGACCGCATTGAAAACAACGCTCGCAAGAATGAGGCCTAACGGCACTCCCATCTGGGGACAGCTGGCGAGAAGCCCTTTGAAACGCGCCTGCGCGTGCTCGGCCGCCATCACCACGGCGCCGCCCCATTCGCCGCCAACGGCAACGCCTTGGCACAAGCGCAACACGATGAGCAGCAGCGGCGCCCAAACCCCGATTTGATTATAGCTGGGCAGCAAGCCGACGAGAAAAGTTGCGAGACCCATGATCGTCAAGGTCACGATGAGCATCGCTTTGCGGCCGACCTTGTCGCCGAAGTGCCCGAAGATGACGCCGCCTAACGGTCTGCCGAGGAACCCGACCCAGAAGATGCCATAGGATGCAAGTTGACCGATGAATGGATCGGATTTGGGAAAGAAGACCGTCGGGAATATAAGCGCGGCTGCGTAGCCGTAGATGTAGAAGTCGTACCACTCGATGGACGTGCCGATCAGGGTCGCAGCGGCAACCAATAGCGTCGGGGACCGCTTCTCGACTGCTGATTTCACCGGCGACACGCGTCCACGATTTGGACGACGGCTCGGCGAAACGTGTCTTCGTCGATCGCGGGATAGCGATAGAGCATGGGAGCAATTGCGGCGAAATATTCCGCGAGACCCTCCCGCGTAACGAGCCCGCGGTCGATCATCGCCGCCACGTCGCCGAGATCTTGTTGGTGGCCGCGCTCGATCTTAGAAAGCGCTTGCGCGTAAAGGTCGAAATGGTAAACGGAGACCCGCCCTCGCTGCATTACGAATGGGCTTCTCGTCTGCCAACCCTCCTTGACGGGGATGAAGTCAATCGGAGAGGCCAACTCAACGTTGATCGAGAGGCGCTCTTTGAGCGCGGGGAACCGGCGAAGGATTTCGTCTCGCTCCGGATCGAGCTTTAGGTCGACGTCGAGCGTGGTATCACGCCATCCGTAGAGGACGGCCGTAGCCCCTCCCGTCAGGTACAACCGCGTATCCTCGCGCACGTCCTTCCCGAGAGCTTCAATGAAACGCTCGATGCGTTCCTTAGTCGCTACCTCGCGGATTCGAGGCTCCTCTCAAAGCTCACGAGCCGGCGAACGAGCGCGTTGTATCGGGAGTGCGTGGCGTCGCCATACTCGCGGTACAGCATGGCGTAGAGCCGTGATTCCGGTGAGGGAAACGGTTGCGATATCCGGATGCCCGAACGTTCAAGTCGCGGAGCGCCGACGGAAATCAGCAACGACGCGATCGACTCTCGGCCTGCCGCAAGATCTGCCAAGCCTTCGATTACGATCTCGGCTCCAGGCAACGAGCGCAACTCCCGAACTCCGGATGCCATGCGTCGAGCAATTCCGGTTGCGTGCGTGAAGGCCTGCAGCTCAGGATAGCAAGCCTACCAGGCCCGCTTATTCGCGTCGAGAATCCCCCGCGTTACCACATCGCTACTGAACGGAGAAATAATGACACGCTTACCATTTACGTGTTGCGGACTTTTCGCTGCCCTGGTGTTGTTGCCAGCATGCGGCGGCTCGACGCAGAGCGCTCTGACGCCGCTTTACGCCCAACCGGCGACTTCTGGGCAGGACGGAGCCTGGATGAGCCCGCTGGCGAGCCGGAAATCAAAGCTACTTTACATTTCAGCATTTAACGGTGATGACGTCACCGTCTACGACTACGCCAGCGGCAAACAGGTCGGAATGCTCACCGGGTTCACGTCGCCGAAAGGCCAATGCGTCGATGCGAAAGGCGACGTTTATATCGCGGACTCCGGCACCGGACTCGTCGACGAGTACGCTCGCGGCGGCACCGAACCCATCAAAACCTTTGCGACCAGCGGCGACGCCTTCGGCTGTTCGGTTGACGCAGCGAACGATCTTGCGGTTACCGATTTTCTCGGGAAGAGTTACACCGCCGGAAGCGTCACGATCTTCCCGAAAGGCTCCGGCAAAGGCGTCGTTTACAGCAACCCAACCGACTGTTTCGACATTTGGAACGCCGGCTACGACGACAAGGGAAATCTCGTGATGATCGCCGAGAACCAAGCATCCCAAGCCGTTACCTTGTGCGCGATCCTGAAAGGATCCAAATCTCTAACGACGCTGACCGCCAGCAACTTCACGATCTACTCTCCGGACTCCACGATGTGGGACGGTAAATACATCGCTCTTGGCGATCAGCAGATCGGAGGCGGCTTTCAGTCAGGAGTAATCGAGGCGACGCTGTCGGGTTCGACGTTAACCTCGCAGGGCCAAGTAGTCTTGAGCGACACCTGCCAGGGCAACTACACCCACGTGCTTCAGCCGTTCATCCTCGGCCACAAGAATACGCCGGTTAACGATAAGCAAGGCACCGCGGTCGCGGGTGGAAACGATTTTTGCCACGCAGACTTTCGTTTGTGGCACTACCCGGGCGGTGGTGATCCTGTGAAGTCATTCACCTTCCAATCGGGCGGCCAATCCGTGAGCATCGGCAATTAGGGAAATCGTATAACTCCCCAGCGTATGGTGCGAGCGTAGGCGCCGTGCCTTATGGCGCCTACGACAGCATACTCGCGGCGTGAATGCGTTAACGAAACTTATCTTGCCACCGTCCTCTAGGGGTCAGCCTCTCAAGACGAAAGTGTTGAGCGCAGTTGCACTCATTCGGATGGGAGGCGCACGGTGAATCTCCAACAGTCGTTCCCAAAAATCTCGGTTTTTTCGATACTCGTAGGTTTCGCGCTATCGAGTTGCAGCGGTGGAAACTCGCTGCCGAATGGAGCCGGCGCTCCGGCGCAGAGTTCGTGGTTCTCACAGTCGGGCGCAAAGCCTTTAGCGGCGAATGCGCTTTACGTCAGCGACTGGTACGGCAAATCGGTCTTCCGTTTCGTACGCAATGCGAACGGCACGTTGCAAACGCCGGCCGGTTCGTCGCTCGTGCTTTCCTACAATCCGGGGCCCATCGCCATTGGCTCGACTGGCAATCTCTTCGTCACCGACGAGGACGCCGAAGCGGTCTTCGTTTATGCCAAGGGCGCAACGGGCTACGATCAACCCAAGCGCGAGATCGTGCCGCCGTTCGTGCCCAGCTGCGTCGCGGTGGACGGTTCGGGTTACGAGTTTGTCGGCGGCTTCTCGAACGGGTATGTTGCCGTCTACGCGCCCAATGCGAGCGGCAATGCCAACACGCTTCAGCGAATCGCGCTGCCGGACCGCCACCCTGACGTGAACGGCGTTGCCGTTGATGCCTCCGGAAATCTGTTCGTCTCCGACTCAAACGAAGTCAGCGAGTTTACGACGCCGGTCACGAACCCGACGCTTGCGCGAGCGATCGTTGGAACCGGTCAGCAAAGCTCGCCGACCGGGATGGCGCCGAATAATAGCTCGGGTGAGCTTTACGTTGCAAACGCCGGCGACGATAACATTCTCGGCTATTCCGCCACCGCGAATGGCAACAGCGCACCGAACCGCACAATCGTATCTAGCAGTCCGTCACTTATTACACCGGTCGGCGTAGCGCTCAGTGGCTCGGTGCTTTACTCGACGAGCGGCTCGAGTCTGGATGGACCACCCTCGGTTTTTGTCCTCGACGCCCTCAAAGGTACGCAGTCGCCCCAGCAAGTCGTTACAGGATCGTACTTGGCGCTACCCATCGGCGCCGCCCTCGGCCCCTAGAGCTGCGCTGCCACCGAGCGATCAACGCATAGGAGAAGGCGACGCGAAAGCGTCGCCTTTCTTCGTAGATTCGGACGCGGGTAGTTACTGTGCGGGGCTGGGCGGCGGATAGACCGCCACGCCGTACGGCATCGTGATGTCGTTGGTGAGCGTCTTCTCGATCGTACCGCTCGGGTACTGCGCCACGACAATATCGCTGTTGTTGCCCTCGTCCACGAACATGAGGGTGTTATCGGCATTCAGCGCTAGCTGATATGGATCACCGTTAAAGCCCGTGAGCGTCGTCATTATATTGCTGTACGGCGGCGGAATGATGAGGATGTCGTTCTCAGTTTGTTCTTCCACGACGAGGTTGCCACTGCGGTCTAACTCGATCCCGCCGACGTAGTACACCGGAACCGGGAGTGCGGTGGGACTGCAGCCGCTGAGGCCGCCGAGATACTCGTAGAGGTTGCTGGCACCCGAGCTCTGGACCGAACCCGCGAAGACGTTGCCGTTTTTGTCGACCGTCACGCCGGTGACGAGACCGCCGTCAGGGGTAGTGCATCGGAACATCGGGGTGTTCGATCCTTGCGGAAACTCATCGATGTGTCCGGGATAGACGTCCGACTCGCCGACGTAGACGTTTCCGCTGCCGTCGGTTGTGACGGTAACCGGATTCGTCATGCCGGTCGAGTAGGTGAATGAGAGTTTGCCGCCTGAGCCCAGGGCGTACTCCGTAACGGTTCCGTGGAGGTTGGCGGCGTAGAGATTTTCGTTCGCATCGATCCAGACGCCGTCGTTATCGGCGATCCCCTTCATGATCGTCTTGGTGAGATCGTATTTGTTGTTGAAAAGCGCGACGTTCCCGACGCCGGGTTGTCCGTAGTTCGAGACGGCCAACTTCGTGAACGTGCTCGAGTCGGGTCGTATTTTGAAGGCCGAGCCGGGGGAGAACGACGCTCGGGACAGATTGCCCAAGGCCGGAGGGGTGCCGGTCCCGACCGCTTCGCTCGAGCAGCCCGCAAAAACCGCCGAGCACAATACCAACGCTCCGAGGGCACGTAGGTGAGGCACGATGATGCTCCTTCCTAGAAAGGCGCGGTCCACGCCGACGGCAGCCTGACCTCCGGCAGCGACCAACGCAGTAAATTTGGTCCTGCGTATAGGATGCGCGCGCTTCGTCGTCGCGTCTATGCGTGGAAATACTACTTTTGAGGGGGCCCCGGGCGGTCCAGGGTAGCCGCCCGGCTCAAAGGGTTTAAGTTCGCGCGAACTCGCTCGCCGCGGCAGCGTCAAAAACGGTCTGCCAAAGATACATCTGATTCCCGTCGGGATCTTCCAAGCTCGCGAACTTCCCGGCATCGTCTTCGGTGATCGAACCTTTGATCGAAACGCCCTTTTGGCTCAGGCGCGCGATGACCGTTTCGATGGGCTCGTCGATCTCGAGTCCGAGCATCATCGCGCCCTTAGTCCCGGGGGCCGGATATTTTCCCGACGCCGGGTGCAGCCCGATGGTCAGGCCCTTTCCCGCCTCGACGGTCGCCCAAGCGTTACCGAAGCGGTTCGTCAGCTTGAGGCCGAGCGCGCCGGTATAAAAATCCACCGCCACGTCCATGTTCGATACGAAGATCGTTGCATTGCCGCCTGAAATCATGGTTCTTCTCCTTCCGTTCAGGGAACCATAATGCGCGCCATTCCGCCTTCGCAGCATTCACAGCACTGCGTGGCGTTCCTTCTCACCTTTACAATCGCAAGTCCGTTCACATGACCTTACCCGAGCCGGCTTCTTGCAGTGGCTGTCCGTTTCAGTTATCGAAACGACCTTGCCGCTGTTGTCAACGCAAAGCAAAGGCCCGCTTCGTAAAACGGGCCTTTATCTATTGGGTCCGGATGCTAGTTTAAGACTTTACCAGCGTGATCGTGAGTTTCTTCGGAACGCGGCACGCTACGAATGAACTTTTACCGCAGGTGTCGTCATAGCCGAAAGCGTAGGCCAAGCCGTCTTTCGCGTTGGCATGAATGTACTTCGCGTAATAGTTAGTCGTCGTGTTTTTGTACCAGCTCGATGTGTCCGTACAATACTTCGAAGAGTATCTAACCTCGATAATCGGGCTGGTTAGCAACGTGGAGCGGCAGAGCGCCGCTACGAACGCCGCGTTGATCTGGCCGACCGCGGCGGACTGATTGTCCTCGGAGCCACAGCCGGATGCGCAGGTGAATGAGTTCGCGAATACCTCTAGCGACGAAGGCTTCCTTAAAGCGAAGGGGTCGAGTTTCGGCGTGCCGGAGGTCTGAGTGAACACCAGCTGACCGCTGACCACTTTGGCGGTCCAATCGCCCCAGTCGCTCTTGACGGTCAGTTTCTCACTCGTGTACTTCTGCCAAACGGCGTTAACGTACGAGTCGTAATAGGTCGTACTGAATACCGGTCCGCTGGGGCTCGCGTACTCCCCCATTCCGATATTGGGCGCGAGGATGCGCTTTGAGGTAGGCAGCACGAGTTTCTTAAAGTCGGCGTTGGCCTTGAGACTGTCGACTATCTTGCTGTAGCCGCCGGGGAGGATGCCACGCGTTACGTCAAGTGGGGCGCCTGTTTCGGTTGCCCCTTCGATGCGAAATTGCAACGGAAGGCCAATGGTGTCAACGAACGTGAGGTTCCCATTCCACCCCGCTCCTGCGGGATACGCCGGTTCGTAGGTCCATTCGACAAAGTCCCACATGGTATCGTATTGGTCTGTGACATGATAATTCGATCCCGTTGGGGGAAGTGGCACGCCACGCGAGTCGACCTCGAGCAAGAGCTTCTTCTTGACGGAGATGTAGAGGCGCGCAGCGCGCAGCGTCGGGACTTGAATTTCAGGTGTCGACGAGAGCAGGAAGTTGTAGTCGGCGTCGTATTTCCCGTCGGTCGACTCACAGAGCGCGAGGCTCCCGTCCGCGTCGGTGAGATGATACCATTTGTTGTCCGGTGGCAATCCCTGACCGTAGTACAGGAAGTAGATGCGTTTGGCGGTGACGCCGCTCTTGTCGACGATCGTCACCGGCAACGTTTGAAGTGCGCTTCGGCGCCCGCGCAGGGCGGGGCCAATCCCGGGAGCGCCTCCGGGCATCGTCTTCGCAAGGTCGGAACACGCCGCAAGCGCAACGCTCGACGCTGCAGACACGATAAACGTGCGTCGGGTTGATTTCATTAGCGATTCTCCTCGAAAGTAGCACCAGAAGGAAAGACGGAGCATCTTGGCGCCCAAGAAAGAAATCCCTCGCTGGCTAAAAAGGCAAGCGAGGGCTAGGATGTGCTGCCATTAAGTTCAAGCACCGTTCACCTTTTTTTTGCTTCTGGCGCGATGCTACTCCGGCGCTGTCGAGCGCGTGCAACGCAGCAGCGGTGGCAAGGCCGGATCGAACGTGGCAATGCCCTAACGGTTCAACCTCGATGAAGTTTAACGCTATTTTTGCTTGCGGAGGATTTTATGAAGGCCGCAATCCTGAAATCCCCTGACGTCACTCCGGAATATGGCGATTTTGCCGAACCGGTTGTCGATGAGGGGCACGAACTGGTCGAACTCGTTGCGGCGGGCATTCACCCCGTTGTTCGCTCGCTCGCCGCGGGGAGTCATTACGGAAGCACGGGCACATGGCCGCTAATACCCGGAGTCGATGCGGTTGCGAGGACGCCCAGTGGCGCTTTGATTTTGACCGGGTTTGTACAACCGCCCTACGGCACGCTAGCGGAGCGAATGGCAGTCCCGCGCGCGATGCGCGTTGTTCTACCGCCGGGCGCCGACCCTGTTAAGGTTGCCGCCGGCATGAATCCTGGACTCGCTTCGTGGTTGCCGCTAAACGCGCGTGCCGGCGAGGTCGATGCGCTTGGCACGGTGCTGATACTTGGTGTGACCGGGATGGCGGGGACGCTCGCGGTGCAAAATGCGAATGTACTCGGTGCAGCGCGCGTCGTTGGTGTCGGGCGCAACCTCGCGAGCCTGGAACGCGCCGCGAAGCTTGGTGCGAACGTCGTTGCCATAACAGCGGATCAGAAGGCCAACGCAGCTGCGATCGCCGATGCTCTCGCGGGAACGGCACCGAGCATCGTCCTTGACTTTCTCTGG
>Ga0187783_10002382_pt1 | contig 13948 bp, 12 predicted proteins | sample 1015_SJ02_MP02_2_FD_132471 | JGI IMG/M metagenome (GOLD analysis project Ga0187783, IMG submission 132471) | Tropical peat soil microbial communities from peatlands in Department of Meta, Colombia - 1015_SJ02_MP02_20_MG | ecosystem: Environmental > Terrestrial > Soil > Wetlands > Peat | place...
CAACGCCCGACGAGCTGATTGACCCAATGCATCAAGGACGAAGTCGAGATGCATACTTCTTCCTCTGTGCCCAACAGTGACAGGTCACTAGTCCAACGTCACCGACTTCCGTCCGGGAGAAACGGGCCCGGTGCGACACAGAACAACAATTCAGCCTACATTCCCTAGCAAGGTGGGCATTCCAAGAATTCTCCAGGCGGATTTGCTGAGGTCACGGGCGGTTTTGCACCGGTTTGCGGCGCCATGGTGCGGGCAATGCTGGCCTGCCGGCCTATCCGATCCGATAGTCCGCCTCTTCCTTGGGATAGGTGTTGAGAGCATCCGCGCAACAAGTAGAGATTCTCGTGATCGCGCCGCCGTACGCAACTTATTGGAAATACATGCCTTGTGTTTTGGATTCCGCCACGCCGCCGTTTTGGGCATTTGGCATGGGGTGTGCCTATACGAGATGGTGACCGCGAAACTGAGACTAAACCACGGAGGCTGGATTTAGCTTTCTCAACAAATCCAAACCAGGAGGCTCACTGAGATGCAAGTTATAAAAAAGATCGCCCGGGCAGGGCTACTGCTAGTGGCTATTTCTATCGTCATCGGAATTGCAGCCCCCAACCTGGGCTTCGCCGAAACCCTCAAGACTTTCGGCCACATCTCAGCCCAGAAAGTCACAAGGATTGGCGACGCTAAATCGCCCTTTGCCACGATGCAGTTGGTGGGCGGGTGGTTGGGTGGTTTAGATCAAGGGATTCTTTGTTGGATAAACAGTCTTGCTGCTGGACACCCCGCGCAACACAAGATCATCGCGGGCATGACCGGCAACGGGTTCTTCCGAGGCCTGCCGATATTCATCCTGATCAGCGCCCTTTGGTTCTCGCCAAGAATTGACGAAGAGCGGCGAAGCCGTATGCTCGCGGGACTTATAGCAGTGTGCCTGCTAACACTTTTTTCCGTATATCTCCAGGCGCATCTGTTCTGGCACCTGAGACCTGTGCTGAATGCAGGACTGCACTTAAGGGTAGACCCAGACGAGGCCTCGAGTTGGATCGGGTATCACGGGAACAACAGCTTCCCGAGCGATACGACAACCCTGTACTGGGGTCTGGCGGCGGTGGTATTCGTGGAACGCAGACGGTGGGGAGTACTCGCCGTTTTGTGGACGATCTTCATTATTAGCATCCCCCGCGTATATACCGGCATTCACTATCCGAGTGACATCATGGCAGGCGCGATGCTCGGTTCCCTCACCTTGTTTGTGGGAACTTATCTGCCTCCCGCCAAAGCGGGCGCAAAGAAGATTGTCCAGGTCTTGTCTGCTTGGCCAGGGATGCTTGACACCGGCTTCGTCGTGGTTATGGCTGATATGTTCAATCTCTTTGAGGGTACCCGGCATATCCTTAAGGGCATGGTATCGGTTTTGAAGATGTGATCGTCATCCTTCAATAGTTGGAAGGCCAACCATACCAGTCAGGAATTTGTCACCCGCCTTCCAGGTGAAGCAGCTCTCGGCATGGGGTACGCCACTCTGGACGGGCGATGAGGCTTACGTACCGAACAAGCTTTGCCACAGCACGTGGAGGCCATGATGACTGCGCCAGCTAAAGTCAGTACTGCGGTAATCTCCCAGGCGGTTGCCTTTGTGATTCCTCTCCTGTTGGGCGTCTATTGGGCACCAATGGGGATGGGGTTTGAACTTAAAGCTGTCGTTCTGCGAGGCGCGATGGCTGTTCTAGGAGCACTGCTGCTCATTTTCTGGTTTCGTGCACCGCTCACGCAAGCGGAAATTACGTTTGCCGCCCTCTTTGGCCTGCTTGCGGTGTTGCTCATCGTGCCCTCACTGACGGCGACCGACCCGGCACGAGCGTTTAAGAATGCATTTAAGCTCGTACTGCTTTTCGCCATCGGACTGGCTATGGCGCGCGCCCTGCGGCACGGTAAGACGGCCAGAGCGTTTGGATATGCCATGTTGCTGGGCAGCGCTCTAACGGCTGCACTGGTCTTGTACAGCTACATCGGACATATGGGACTGTCTCTTCCCACCTATCAGGGACTTCGCGTCCTCAAGGGGGCGCTTAGCAAGGCAGGCTTTCCTCTGAATCCTGTATCCTTCACAACATTTTTCATGTACTTGATTGGCTTGTGCCTGGTGCCTGCAAGACCGCTGACGCGGTGCCTGGGGGTTTTTGTATTCACCGTTTCGTCATTCCTGACCGGCTCGCGCGCCCCACTGGCTATCATGCTCGCAAGCGTCCTAGTCGCGACCACGTTGCACTTGCTTCGGTCTCGGTCTCTTGCAATGCGGGTCTCGGGGTGGGTTTTCGTGCTCTTGATGACTGCTGCCATCGCGGCATCCTTGCTCATGGTCGACTCACGAAAGATGCAAACCATCTCGGAGGGACGGACGGATCTTTGGTCGCTCGCCTGGTCCAAGTTTCTAGACAGGCCGCTCAGCGGCTATGGTTACGAGTCCTGGCGGGACGATTTGTCCTCTCGTCTGGTCGGAGGGGAATATTTTCGCAAGTCAACCATCACCGATGGTGCGTACCACAACCAGTACATTACATTGCTCGCCGAGGAAGGTCTGGTTGGGTTCATACCCGCAATGGTGATTATGTGGAAGCTTCTGCGCTGTTCCTGCTGGCTTGCTCGCAGGGACTGGATTCCTTCCATCAACCGGTACGTGATCATGCTGAGCTGTGTCTTCATGTTGCTGCGCGCCGGAGTGGAAGTACCCGGATTATTCGGCTTTGCCAACGATCCTGCCGACTATCTCGCCTACTGCTTTCTGGCGGTTGTGGTGAGCCGCATGTCGCTCGATGAAGATCGGCGCCGCCTCACCGGACTCCGCCAACCAGCGGACCAGCGCTGCCTGTTCGCGACATCCGCCGCGAGCTAACGGCGAGGTGGTTCCAGGGCTCGACATTGTTAACCCTATGTTTCTGAAGCAGGAGTGTTCGTCGTGAAAAGAAAGTTGTCGCATTGTGAGCTTGGCGGGTTCTTCGCCGCGATACTTGTAATCGCCGGCCTTGTTTTCGGAGGCGACCCCACATGGGCCCAACGGCCGAATCCGGAGACGCCGGTGCCTCCGCCACAGGCGGAAGGTTACAAGCTGGTGTTCGCGGACGGGTTCGATAGATTTGATATCAGCCCAAACGGCCGGGGCGTCCACGCATGGTACGAGGGGGTGTGGTTTAACCGCCAACACGCGCCTCAGACTAATATTTCTGCGGCCAATTCGGTGCTCTCCTTGAAGTGGGAACGCGGGCAGGCTGCGACAGACACCAGCATTACCACCCTATCCCGAGACTTGCGGAGCTACGCCACCTGGCGTTATGGCTACTTCGAAGCGCGGATGCGATGGGATGTGGTCAACGGTGCGTGGCCGGCCTTCTGGCTTATTCCTGTACAAGACGCTACCGGGCAGGACTTTTACAACGGCTCGAGGGAGTCAGGTGAGATCGACATTTTTGAGGGCCAAGGAGATCACCCGCATACCTTCTACGGTACCGTTCATGATTGGGTCAACCATCACGACCACGCAAGCAGGAATAATGCTTTTGCCTTGCCCCCTAATTTAGACTTCTCCCAGTTCCACGTCTACGGGTTGCTTTGGACGCCAGGGCAAGTGACCTGGTATCTGGACAACCAACCGCTGCACTCGGAGACTACGCCAGCCATCCTTGACCGGCAAGACTTCTTTCTCGTTCTTGGCATGCAGGAGGGAGAAGACTGGAGTGCCGGTAGTCTCTCGGGCGTAACCGCCGCCAGCATGACGTTGAGTGTCGATTGGGTGCGAGTATGGCAATAATATAGGGACCACCCAGGCCACTTCCAGCACCGCTCCCCGCTTGTTTCTCCCCGGTCAGAGCACACGCACGCGAACTGCTCCAATCGTCGCCCGCCTCCCGGACTGCCCGCCTCTGCCTGTGATCTCTATCCGATGATCTCTATCCGATGCGATAGCCCCGTCTCACCGCTGGGATAGCTGTTCGGCCCTTCTATCGCCGAGAGGCGAGCTTCTTGTGCTCCAACGTTGCCGATAAGTTGTTGTAATCGCTTGCGTTCCGGCTTGCCTCTAGGTTGGTGGCCTTTTGGCGCGGTAGATGCTTTTGGAGAAGGCGTGACCGAATGCAGGTCACAAATCAGGATGCCATGAAAAGGTATTTCCCTGAAATGAAAAACAGGAGACTCACAGAAATGCAAAACCGAGCACAGTACGCCGCGAACACGCCGGCAGTCATTGTCGAGGCCGATTTGTGCGGCCTCGGGGTCGCCCGCAGCTTAGGCCAAGCGGGAGTGCCCATCTATTTCGTGGATGGTAACGCGCGGCGTCCCGCCTTGCGCTCGCGATACGTGAGCGGGTCGATGGTGACTGCAAGTTCCGGCCTGGGTGTGATCGACGCTCTTCTGGAATTGCAGGAGAAGCTCAATTGTCGTCCCATGCTGTTCGCCAGGACCGACGAAATGGTTCGCACCATCTCGAAATACCGCGACCGGCTGGCGCCGGCCTTTCATTTTCGCCTGCCGGATGACGATTGCGTTGGCAGTCTACTGCACAAGAAGTCTTTCCAGCAGATCGCGGAACGGTACGGATTTCCGATTCCGCGTGCCGCGGCAGTCTCGAAAGAGGAAGACCTGGCCAATCTCGCGCACATGAGATTTCCGGTGGTCATCAAGCCCGGCGATACGAAGCTGTACTACAGCAGCTGCGCGCCGCGCATCCAGACGGCAGCAACGCGGGAGGAAGCCGAGGCCGCCTGCCGGGCGATTCTGCCGCAAGCGCCGGATTTGATCGTGCAGGAATGGATCGCAGGCGGCGAAAGCGACATTTACTTCTGTCTTCAATATCGTGGTGAAAACGGAGCGACGATAAGCTCGTTTACCGGTCGCAAACTGCGGTGCTGGCCGCCTCTGACGGGAACTACGGCAAGCGCCACCGCCGCCCCTGAAGTGCAAGCAATCCTGGAACCTATGACTACGGAGTTTTTCAATAAAACCGGGTGTGTCGGCTTTTGCAGCATGGAATATAAGCGGGACCAGCGCACCGGCGAATTCTTCATGATCGAGCCGACTGTCGGCCGTGTCGACTGGCAGGAAGAAACCGCTACGGTGAATGGCGTGAATATCCCGCTCGCCGCCTATCGCTACGAACTCGGTTTACCGCTTCCGGCTGCGAAGCAGCCTCTCAAGCCTGTAGTCTGGAGCTATAAGCCATGGTGTTTGCGGTCCATGGCCGCCGCCAGGTCTTGGAGCAATTCCCGGCTGCCGCACGCCAGCGTCAAGGGCGCTAGCTGGCGCCTGGAAGACCCGCTTCCGGCTATCTTCGACTGTGCGCAAGTAGTCGCGAAATTATTTAGCTTCGCTCGATGGCGCGACATCTTTCGCCAGCAGCGGGTAAAGGACAATCAGGCCCAAGAAACACTTCCTCTCGTAGTGAATACTTCGAAGCAAGGAATCCTGACCAACTAAGGAGCATTAGACAATGAAAAACTGCGATATTGCCGTTATCGGGGCCGGGCCCTATGGGCTTTCGGTGGCCGCCCATCTTCGGGCGCGTTCCCTAAACACACTCATCTTTGGCCAGCCCATGTCGTTCTGGGCCACACAAATGCCGTCGGGGATGCTGTTGCGCTCGCCGTGGGAAGCATCCAGTCTCTCGGATCCTAGCGGCAAGCTGACGCTAAAGCATTACCTCGAGAAGGATGGAAAAAAATGCGTTTCGCCCGTTCCGCGCGAGCACTTTGTCAATTATGGACTGTGGTTTCAGCGTGAACTGGTTCCGGATGTGGATACGCGGAACGTTGATTCCGTCCTGCGGAAGAACGGCGGCTTCTATTTAACGCTGGCCGATGGGGAGCAGATCAAGGCCTCGCGCGTTGTGGTCGCCACGGGTCAGGCGCCCTTCCGGCGGCGGCCGCGACAGTTTGACGGTTTGCCCAGTGCGCTGGCGTCGCATTCGTCCGAGCACAGCGATTTCGCGCCGTTCAAACATCGAAGGGTAGCGGTCATTGGGGCCGGACAAAGTGCGTTGGAATCGGCCGCCCTGCTCCATGAAGCGGGAGCAGAGGTCGAACTGCTGGTCCGGAACCCGGAGGTGTATTGGTTGGAAAACCACATGGGACAAATCGGGCCGGTGACACGGCTGTTGTGGGTCAAGGCCGGGGTGAACCGGGTGGCGGCGCACCCGAACTACTTCCGGTATTTGCCCCGCTATTTCCATGAGAGATACAGCGCGCTTCGGCCGGCCGGTTCTGACTGGCTGCGGCCTCGTATCGAAGGCAAAGTACCCATGACCACCGGGCGAGTGGTGGCGTCGGCGAAACCCATGAAGGATCAATTGGAGCTGATTTTGGATGACGGCTCCCAGCGTGTAGTGGATCATTTGTTGCTGGCAACGGGGTACTCTATAGATATCTCGCGCTACGAGTTTCTGGCCGCACCGTTGCTCGCTGGCATCGCCACCGTCCACGGTTTCCCCTACCTGAATGGCGGGTTTGAATCCTCTGTGCCCGGATTGCACTTTGCGGGTGCACCGGCGTCCTGGAGCTTCGGCCCCCTCATGAGATTCGTGGCCGGTGCAGAATGTGCAGCCCGCGCTATCGCTGGAAGAGCCATGCGAGGTCCTGCTGCTACTGCTGATAGGGCACGCGTTCTGCATCCCAGCGTGGATGTAATGCCAACGAAAGTTTAGGAGTGCATCCATCTTAGGGTGGTGGGCGCTTCATGACCAGCACGAATCCTGGGTAAGTAACCCTTGAGGAGAAAGAAAGATAATGAGCACCAAGTTTCGAGGAACGAACCAGGAGCGCGGACCGCGCGTCGTCATGCACACGTCGGACGGCAGCGGGTTTGGTCACTATGTGTCGGCGCTAGTGATAGCCTTGGCGAACGCGCGTGTTCCGGTCGTGTTGTTTTGCCCCGCTAATTCGTGGGACGAAGAGGAGGTACACGCCGCCGGCATCGAAGTGGTGCATGCGGCCAGGCGGGAAGATTCGCCGGCGGGACTCATCGAACGGCTGCTTAGGAACTTTAAATTTCTCATACGGAGCGCCCTGGTGCAGTTTCGTCGGTCAAGACGGGGCGATATTGTTCACTTTCAAGGAATGCTCCATCTCCCGTTGGGGTTCGTTTTCCTGTTTCTTGCGAAGCTGCGTGGCTGCTCTACCGTCCTTACGGCGCACGATCCCGTGCCCCACCGCTGGCGCTTGCCGAGCGGGCTCCGGCGGTTGGAAAGCGGGATGTTAAGGTTGGCTTATCGCCTGGTCGATTGTGTCGTGGTGCACAATCGATTTGGGAAGAACGTCTTGGTTACTGAGTTTAGCGTCCCGGAAGGTCGTATTGCCATCGTTCCCCACGGAGCTGACGGGCGACTCGAAGATAGAGCAGGTCCCTACCCCGCCTTCGACTGCCTGCGCCTGCTGGCCTTCGGCGATATCCGAGAGAACAAGGGTCTTCACTTGGCGATTCCGGCCGTCCAAATGGGCGCCTCCGGATTCCAGGTTCCAGTCCGCCTGACGATCGCCGGGCGAGCGCACGAGGCGGACGTTGGGTACTGGGAGGAGTGCAAACGCCTCATTGCCGCCCGACCCGAGGGGATTGAGGTGATTGACCGTCGCATTCGTGAGGACGAACTCGAGCGGCTATTCGCGCGGCATCATGCCGTGCTGCTTCCATACACAGCGTTCTCTTCAGAGAGCGGTGTCGCTACTCTGGCCGTGGCGTACTGCCGTCCTCTTCTTGCGACTGCCGCCGGAGGGCTGGGAGAGTTGATTGAGCAGGGCAGCTGCGGCGTCCCTATCGCGGCGACCACGCCCGACTCCATCGCCCGTGCCATCGAAACGGCTATAGCATTGGGTCCCAAGAGATTGCAGAAGATGGGCGTAGAGGGTAACAGATTCCTGCGGAGAACCCGATCGTGGGACGTTGTTGCGCGCCGTATGCTCGAGGTCTATTCCCGTTTGGCACCCATCCCTACCGCTGTATGCCCGGAGGACAGCGAAGTCGCCTGCGCACGTTAGCCGGAGGATCCAATCAAGCACACGGTAGGCAATTACCTCTTTGGAAAATCATCCGCCGTGGTTGAGTTCTGCCATGGCCCGTGCCAAAGGCGTTCAAACGATTGAGGGGAGCTTGAGTTTTCGATCGCTCGACCATGAACCGCGGAAACCGATAGGGCTGGCGAACGGCCGCGCTGTGATCAGTACAACAGCCGGCGGATTAGGCTCCTTGCTGCGAGCTTCGCATGGTGAGCTGGTGATTGAGGAAGCTTTGGTCGAGGCGGTGGCAGCAGCATTGTGCGACTGCGTGACCTGAGCGAGTGCGGCTGTCACCCGGATTCCGTACCCGGGAAGGGTGCCATGCTAATTCTCGAGCGTTGGTTTAAGTAGGGCCAGGCCGGAGTCCCCAAATGTCAAACCAGGTTTTGGGGACCCGACCCCGGATGACCTTCGGCAAGAGGCAAAAATACCCCACTTGTGCTCCTTCCTGAGACCCTGCTGAACACTATCTGAAAGGTGTGTCCCCGCGGACTTTTGGATAACTCAGAAACCGATTCAACGAGTGTACCTCCTAGTCTCCTGTAATCAATCGAGGCTTTAAGCGCGGGCACCACTTCGACTTACACACAGCCAGCAGGACACATGAGAAAAGGCGCCGACTGGCACGCCTCTTGCTTCTCTCATTCCGTCCCCGGGAAGGGCGACATCGTAATTCTCAAGGTTGAAGCAGCGTCCTGGCCGGAGTCCCCAAATGTCAAACCAGGCTTTGGGGGCCCGACCCCGGACGACCTTCGACAAGAGGCAAAGATGAAACTCTCGTGCTCCTCCCCGAGACCCTGCCGAAAACACGATCCCGCGCAATTAAGGTGGTGGGCAGCCTGTCCACGCCGAGGCCGGGTTGGCCTGACGCAGCGCCGACCGGAAATCCAGGAGGCTCCGCCTGAGACTGACGAGAGATGTTCTTCAGCTTCTCAGGTATACCTCGTGCCGGTTTGAGGACAAGCCTCGTTTAGGATTTTCGTGATCCGGAGTCTCGCCGTCGCCATGATGCGCTCCCACCGCACTATCTGAATGGTTTGTCCCCATAGACTTTTGGATAACTCAGAAACCGATTCAACCGCCGCACCTCCTACTCTCCTGTAATAAATCGGGCCGCAAGCGCCACCGCCGGTTGGACTTACGCACAGCAAGCAGGACGGATGAGAAGAGCCGCCAGCTGGCACGCGTCTTGCCTCTCTCATGCGCGAGACAAATTCGAAAGGACACCAAGCAAGGGAACAGCAATCACGACCATGACTACAACGATGAAAGATAACGTTTCGCAATTCGATCAGGCACCACAGAGCCGGTCAGCAGAAATGGCCCGGAACGGTATGGAACAGTCCCATACGAAACGGCCCGGGCGGATTGTCATCCTCATCACGACCCTGACTTTCGGGGGTGCCGAGACCCAGGTCGTTCGCCTCGCCACCGAGCTGAAGATGAGGGGCTGGAAAGTTCGCGTAGTGTGCATGGTTAAACCCACTGCCTACGCGAGCCAGTTGGAAGCGCAGCACATCCCGGTTCACTCGCTCGACATGAAGCGAGGTGTAGCGGACGTGAGGGCTATATCCCGCCTGGCGTGCCTCATCCGCGATTTTCGACCGGACATTGTGCATTGCCATATGTTCCACGCGAACCTTTTAGGCCGTGTCACCAGGCTTTTCTGCCGCATACCGGCCTTGGTGTGCACTGCCCATAACTTTAGAGAGACGTCGGAACAAGATGGACCCACCTGGCACAAGGAACTCCTCTACCGCATCACGGACCCTTTGGCAGACAAAACCACGATCATCTGTAACGCTGCATTCGAGCGATACGTTCGCGTGGGTGCGGTGCCGCGAAGGAAGTTTCAGATGATTCCGAATGGCGTCGACACCGATCACTTCATGCGCTCGAAAGACCGGCGAAAGAACGCGCGCGAAGCACTCGGCATAAGCTCCGAGTTCGTATGGCTCGCGGTCGGCCGGTTGGTCAAACAAAAGGACTATCCGACGCTATTCCGCGCCGTGGAGCTGCTGAAGCACCAGCAATTTGTCCTTTTGCTTGCCGGCAACGGGCCCCTCGAAGAAGAGTTAAGGGAAGAATGCAAAACGCGTGGTTTGGAAGGACAGGTTCGTTTTTGTGGCGCCCGCGAAGACATCCTTGATCTCTATAGCGCTGCCGACGCTTTTGTCATGTCGTCCGAATTTGAAGGTCTATCGGCGGCCTTGCTGGAAGCGGCCTCGACAGGCCTGCCGGCAGTGGTCACCGATGTGGGTGGTAATGCCGACGTCGTAAACGATGAAATTACCGGTTATGTAGTGCCTCCGGCGGCTCCGCAAAAATTGGCCTCGGCTATGCATCGGCTGATGACTCTCTCGCCAGAGCGCTTACGGACGATGGGCAATGCCGCCCGCCAGCTCTGTCATGAACAGTTTCGAATTGCAGCCGTGATGGATAAGTGGCTTGACCTTTACGCCACGTTTCCGCGGCATGCGGAAGTCGTTCCGATCAAACCAGTAAGTCCAAGTAGCGATTCCCAAGAGAGAGGCCCGGAGCAATCGATTCACAGTAAACCGCAATTCTGCTCGCCGAGTCAGTCGGAGGTGACGCGATGAGCACTGCCCGTGCTAACTTCTCAGACCCACGTGAAAGCAACAACGCACTCGAAGCATCAGCCCAGGAATTCCAGGCGAGCCATGGGCGGAAGCGTCCCGGTGCGCTGGTCATATCCCTCGATTTCGAACTGCATTGGGGAGTTCGCGATTCCGCGCCGCTCGATGGAAACGAACGCGCCCGGCTGCTGTCGGCGAGACGGATGGTTCCCCGTATGCTCGACCTATTCGAGGAGTTCTCCATTCACGCGACCTGGGCCACAGTCGGTCTCCTGTTCGCCCGTTCCCGAACCGAGGTTGAAGCGTTCAAGCCTACCCGGCGACCCAAGTACCGGGACAGCCGGTTGGATCCTTATCAGGAAACGCTTGGAACGGGAGAGGCTGACGATCCCTTTCACTTTGCTCCAAGCCTGATTGCAGAGATAGCGAGCAGATCCGGTCAGGAGATTGCGTGTCACTCGTTCTCTCACTACTACGCCATGGAGCCGGGACAAACCGGCGAGGAGTTCGAAGCCGATCTGATGAGTGCGGTGGCCATCGCAGCCCACTCGGGTCATGGCTTGCGTTCCTATGTCTTTCCCCGGAATGAAGTCAATCCTGAGTACCTTTCGATTCTGAAACGTTCTGGGATCCTGGCCTATCGCGGAACCGAGCCGGCCAAGATCAAGCAGGCGCGTTCGTTTAAGGAGCAGCGGCGCCCACATAGAAGGCTGGGTCGGCTCTTGGACTCATATCTGGATCTGTGCGGAAATCAGACGTGCCCATGGCCCCGGGGCGGGAGACTTATCTCGGTCGCAGCCAGCCGATACCTGCGGCCTTGCTCGCCGGTTCTTCAGCCATTCGAAGCGTGGCGGCACGCGCGAATCGAGCAAGCTATGAAGTACGCCGCCGAGCGCGGCGAAGTCTTCCATTTGTGGTGGCACCCCGAGGACTTCTCCTATCACTGCCACGAGAATCTCCGTTTTCTGCGCTCCGTATTGCGGACCTTTGATAGCTGTCGCGCCCAGCACGGCATGGTTTCCGTCGGCATGGCAGAGATAAACAGTTACATCCAGAGCGCTCAAACCATAGGAGCAATATGAACTTGCTTAAGGCCACAGAAACTGACATTGATGGCGGCTCTTCCCCGATCGGCCTCAGTCGCGGCAAACCGCGAATCCTGTACTTGGTTACTCGAGCCGAGCGCGGGGGCGCGCAGACGCACGTGCACGACCTGGCCTGCTCCATGCGACGTGACTTCGAGGTTAGCGTTGCCACTGGAGAAGAAGGTTTCCTTACGGAAGCATGTCGCGAAAGGGCCATCCCCGTTTACGTATTGCCCCATCTGCAGCGGCAAGTCCGTCCTATTGCGGACGCTCGAGCCTTCGGGGAGATTTGGAAACTGATCCGGAAACTGCGACCGGATCTTCTCCATCTACACACCTTCAAGGCTGGTTTTCTTGCCCGGCTCGCGGGTCGAATACTGGGCATTCCTTCCGTATATACCATCCACGCCTGGCTTTACGGGACACCGGCGGTATCGCGCTTCTCCAGTGCTCTGAGCGGCCCTTGCGAACGCGTGGCGGCGCGCTGGTGCGAGCGCATTATTACGGTTTCCCGGGCTGGAGCGCGAGTCGTCCGCGGGCTCCGAATCGGATCTCCGTCCAAGCTGGTCACCATCCACAATGGTCTCCCGGATTGCTCCGAACAGGCCCGACTGTCACCGACCGAAACGCCCGTGATCACGATGGTGGCGCGGTTTATCGAGGGCAAGGACCACGACCTTCTACTCCGTGCCTTTGCCCGCATTCCTAAAGGACCGCGGCTTCGTTTGGTAGGCGACGGTCCTACTCGAACCAGCGTGGAAAGCCTGGCACGCGAACTTGGCATTCAGGAGCAAGTGGATTTCCTGGGCAATCGCGACGACGTTGCTTCGCTCCTGGCCACATCAGACGTGTTTGTCCTCGCATCGCGATCCGAGATGCTTCCGATCAGCATCTTGGAGGCCATGAGGGCAGGGCTACCAGTGATTGCCTCCGATGTCGGCGGGGTTGGAGAAGCTATTGTGCATAACCAAAACGGATTTCTAGTGCCTAGTGGTTCCGTCTCCGCTTTAGCGCAGGCCCTGACGGATCTGACCAACGACTGTGCGCTTCGCCTCCGCATGGGCCAGGCAGGGCGCCAGCGCTTTACCAATCAGTTCTTGAGCTCATCCATGCAAGAACGCACTCGCTCCATCTATTGGGACGTGTTGCGGAGTCTTGGCAGACTACGCAATGCTGCTGCAGCGCCAGCGTCCATGGCCCCGCCAGCAAACTGGCAGACCGCTTAAATCAGGATGCGATGTGTGTCCGAAAAGGCGGAAGCGCGTCACCACCCGAAGCAGCTCAGAAAGGACCGCCGAAAATGAAGATCGTAGCAACGACCACAAACCTGCCCCACACCGCCGCTTGCGGCGAACCGATCGGCCTGTTCCATTCAAGCGGGGAAGATATTTCGCCGGTCACCGAGCGCGATGCGGCAGCTAAGCATCTTGTGTTACCCGGGCGGGCGCGATGTCTTGGCCCATCTAGTGAACCATTGATGGAAGCGCGCCGACTGCGGCGCCCTAGTCCGTCTTCTACCGAAGGCGGTGCCGTGTATGACGGGCATCGAGATTCGCTCCGACGCCCAGGTTGTGCGGCGGCTGTTCATAGGTGGCAGAGGCATCGTCGGCGCGGAAACAGCGATCGTGAGAGACGATGTACCTTTAGACCACGCGCTAACCCTGGCCGGCGCCGGCAAGGAGTAGGGTGCACACCACCCCACAATCGGCGATCATGCCATCGTTCGGCGAGGAACCAAGGGGTTTGGGAAACATCAACTTGGGCCAGAAGCACCGTATCCGACCCCGGCACGGTGGGGTTGCGGGATGCGTCTGACGCATCCACGGTCGTTGTTGGCGTTCCCCGCCGCATTGTTTTTCACGATGGCAGGCGGGTCTTGGCTGATGCCGAGGTAGACGAAGATCCTTCTTGCGATTAATGCCGACCTTGCCACGAGGTGATCGGATATTGTCCCGATGCGGCACTGTGACTAATTCCAACGGGTATTGCTCAGCCCGTCCTTTATCTATCGCCGCTTCCCCATTTTGATGGGGAGGCGATTCCCCGCTACAAAGCTAAACAACTGCTTCAGCCGCTTGTTTGCCGTGCTCAGTCCGGCGGCCATCAGCGCTTAGTGGGGCCAGCGCGCGAACGGGGTGAAGCCAACAAAACTGCGAACAAAACTACTGCGAACAAAACTACTTGACAAAGGCGAGCCCGCGAGTAGAATACAGCCGCCCTGAAAGCAGCTCCGGTC
>Ga0187783_10002383_pt1 | contig 13947 bp, 12 predicted proteins | sample 1015_SJ02_MP02_2_FD_132471 | JGI IMG/M metagenome (GOLD analysis project Ga0187783, IMG submission 132471) | Tropical peat soil microbial communities from peatlands in Department of Meta, Colombia - 1015_SJ02_MP02_20_MG | ecosystem: Environmental > Terrestrial > Soil > Wetlands > Peat | place...
CGCTGAGCTCAGTGCCCTGGGCTGCCCGCTGCCCCATTACTGAACGCCGCTCGACCCTGAGGCACCTTATTTCCAGCGAAAGTAGACGAACACGCGGCCGAAGTTGTCCGAGTCTTTCTCGACGCGGTGATAAAGAGGCCGGATGTCCTTTTGGTCGAGGAAGCGCAGGACGCGCTTTTTCAACTGCCCGGAGCCCTTCCCGGGGATGATTTCCACGGAACTGGCCTTGATCCTTACCGCCTCGTCGATGACATCCCGGAGCGCCCGGTCGATCTGGTCGCCCTTGTTGTAGATGTCGTGCAAGTCCAGCTTGAGCTTGGACACCGCTTCCCTATCTCTCGGCCCCCGACGGCGGGGCCGGTGACTTGCCGTCGCCGGGCCCGGCGTACTCCGGGTAGGTAGCTACGAGTTGCTGCCCCAGGTCGGCTAGGAACTTGCGGGCCTCTGGCGGCGCCACCACCTCGACACGACAGCCGAACCCGGACAGCTGACCGGCGATCATGTCGACACGCGGGCCGCGCACCGTAAAGGGGACGCGAGCGCCCTCGGGCGCATCGGCCACGATCACTTGACCCTCGAAATACCAGCGGAGCGCGTCCACGACGCCCGGGTCAGCCAGGGCGGTGACCTCGACCGGTGAACGCAGCTGGTCTACGCGCTCGACGACCTGTTCCCAGGACCGGGCCAGCTCGAAATCGTCGGGCCTGACGACCGGCTCGTCAGTAATCTGGACCGACCTCACCCGGCTCACCCGGAACGTCCGCAGGCCCTCGGCGGTGCCCGCGACGAGGTACCAGGTGGTGCCCTTTTGTGCCAGGCCCAGTGGGTGGACCTTGCGCAGGCTGACGTTCCCCGACCGGTCCGAGTAGCCAAGGTGGACCTGACGGCCCTCTGTGGTGGCCTCCTGTAGAGGGTCCAGGTGGCGGGGCCTGAAGGGGCGCCGGGTCTTGCCCCACCCGCCCGGGTCGATCAGCACCGTCGACGCCGCAGCCTCGGCGCCCGGCCGGAACGTCTCAGGAAGCGCCCGCACCAGCTTTCGCAGTGCCGCTTTCAGCTCCGGTGTAGCTGTGGAGGGTGGTCCGGCCACCAGGAAAAGGGCCCGGACCTCCTGGGCGGTCAGCCCCGACAGGTCTGTCCGCCCACCGCCCAATAGCCTCCAGCCGCCCCCCCGGCCCCGCTCGGAATAGACCGGGAGCCCGGCCATGCACAGGGCTTCCAGGTCCCGCCGCGCGGTGCGCTCTGAGACCTCGAGCTCCTCCGCCACTGCGGCGGCGGTGACGAACTGGCGCTGTTGCAGGAGAAGTAGAAGCGCCACCAACCGGTCAGCACGCACACAAAAGAGCTTTACACCAAAACAGGCCAAGACGTGGCCACATTGTGCCTCGAGGCCAGGCGCTGCCCGTCAGCTAAGCCTGCAGCATCCTCAGCCTTCTCAGGCCGTCGACCAAACCTTCGTCTGCAATGGCGAGTGCTTCGTCGAGGTCGAACCACCTGACCTGCCGGCTTTCGCCGGGCCAGGGGGACGGGTCGGCGTCGTCGCACAACAGGAGATAACGCAGGTCCAGGTGGAAGTGGGCGCCCGCCGGGTGGGCGTCGAGATGGAACAGGTCCGGCCCGGCACCGGGAGGCCGAGGAACGAGGCCGGTCTCCTCCTCGGTCTCCCTGGCCGCCGCGTCCCACGGAGCCTCACCGGGGTCGATGTGGCCGCCCGGCTGCAGCCAGCGCCCGAGTGTCTTGTGAAGGTGCAGCACGGTGCCCCGAGGGCCGGCCACGACGGCCGACCCGGTCAGGTGCACGGGGTCTGCGTACCTGTCGAACGGGTCGGTCAGCCGGTCGAGCTCGGTCAATATGAGCTCCCGCGAAGCCACCTCGCGCTCCGACCGCGCGTCGAAACGCTCGATTGACAGCCGGACCGCCTTCAGCAAGAGCGGGTCAGACCTGTTGATCGCCCCCAGAGCCGGCCGCAAGGCGCCGGCTGATCAATTCGACCCGGGCCTCGCTCTGGTTGGCGTCGTCGCCCTTGGCACCCAGCAACTCTCTGCGGTCGGCCTCGGCCTCCCTGGCGGCAGCCTTGTCGGCCGCAGCCAGACGGGCTTCGAAGCCTTCTTTGACGAGCTTCTCGGCCTCCTCGACCAGGGCCACGACCATCTCGTCCTCTGGCACCACCCTCACGATCTCGCCCCTGATGAACAAGTGCCCCCGATGCTTCCCGGCCGCGATCCCGAGGTCTGCCGAGCGCGCTTCGCCAGGGCCGTTGACGACGCAGCCCATCACGGCCACCTGGAGGGGGATCTCCCTGGACTCGAGCGCAGCCTGGGCCTCCTGGGCCACTTTGTAGACGTCGATCTCGGCCCGACCGCACGATGGGCAGGCGATCAAGTCGACGTTGCGCCGCTCGCGGAGCCCGAGCGACTCGAGCAGCGTCCGGCCCGCTCTGGCCTCCTCCACCGGGTCGGTCGTGAGCGAATAGCGGATCGTGTCGCCTATGCCTTCCATGAGCAAGGTGCCGATACCGGCTGTGCCCTTGATGATGCCGGCAGGAGGTGGGCCCGCCTCGGTGAGCCCGAGGTGAAGGGGATGGTCGACCTGGTCGGACAACTGCCGGTAGGCCTCGACCATGAGCGGGACCCTGGACGCCTTCACCGATATCTTTACGTTGTCGAACCCGACCTCGGCAAATAGGCCGAGCTCGATCTGGGCCGATTCCACCAGAGCTTCAGGCGTGGCCCCCCCGTACTTCTCGTAAAGCCGCTTGTCCAGCGACCCTGCGTTCACCCCGATGCGCACCGGGATGCCCCGGTCTTTGCATTCGCTGGCGACCAGCTTGATCTCCTCGGGTTTGCGCAGGTTGCCGGGGTTGAGCCGCAGGCAGTCCACCCCGGCTTCTATGGCCGCCAGAGCCATCTCCACATGGAAGTGGATGTCGGCCACTATGGGCACGGGGCTCCTGGGCACGATGCGGGCCAGGCCTTCGGCCGCCTCACGTTCGTTGCAGGTGCACCGGACTATGTCGGCCCCGGCCGCCGCCAGCGCGTAGATCTGAGCCAGCGTGCCTTCCACATCGGCCGTTTTGGTGGTGGTCATCGACTGCACGGTGATCGGCGCGTCCGCTCCGACGGGCACTGTTCCCACCATGATCTGGCGCGTGCGCTTGCGGGGGTAACGCTCCACGGTCCGGCTCCCTCCAGTCGGGTCTTGTCAGAGGCCAGGTTACCGCCTCGGCCCGCACGGCCCGCCGGGCCCCTGTCCCGAGCTTCTCAGCCGAGCAGGTCGCGAAGGTCGAGGAACAGTGAGGAGATGGCGTAAAAGGCGAGCACCGCCAATACGGCATAGAGCAGGGGGGCCAGGCGGTTGACGTCGGCGTGGTATGGTCGCCTCCGCCCCAAGCTGCGCGCCTTTTCGTACAGCGCAATGGCGACGTGACCACCATCGAGGGGCAACAACGGCACCAGGTTGAAGATCCCGACGAAGATATTGATCAGGATCAACAGGTAAAGCACTTCCGAAATCCCGATCTCAGTCGCCTTGTGGGCCAGGACCACCACACCCACCGGGGAAACGAACCTCTGAGCCGTCGGGCTGTCAGCCGCCTTTTGGCTGTCGAGCATGTGGGCGTAGCCACTGAAGTCGGTCACCACATGAGCCAGCCCAGTCACAGACGTAACGGCTGTCGCGCCGAACGAAGTGCCAGCGTGCCCTATCGAGTCGAGGAGGCCAAGACGGACAGGGCCCGCCTCGATCCCGAGAAGCCCGGTCGGCTTGGAATAGATGGGTGACGTCTCCCCCTTGACAATGACCTTGCTGCCGTTGGCGAGAACCGTTGAGGTCGTAAAGGTGCGCCCCTTACGCTCGATCGTGAGGGTCACCTTCTGGTCGGGGCGAGCCCGCAAGTACGTGGTCAACGCGTCCCAGTCGGCAAAATGGTGACCGTCGACGGCGACGATGCTGTCCCCCGGCCGCAAGCCGGCGACCTGGGCCGGGCTCGGACCGGAGGCGAAGCTGTCGACTGCCGCGATCGGGTTGCCGGCAGGCGGGTCGCCAATGAAATTGCCGATGTCGCCCGGGCCGACAAAAAGCACAATCAGCAATACAAAAGCAATGCAGAAATGTACGAACGAACCGGCCAACGCCACGGTCAGGCGCCTCCACGTCGGTTGGTTCCGGTAGGCGCGAGGCTCATCGACCGGGTCCACTTGCTCTACGTTCGTCATCCCGATAATCCGGCAATACCCACCCAGGGGTAACGCCTTTATCCCGTAGGTTGTCTCTCCTTTGGTCACCGCCCAGATGCGCGGGCCAAAACCGACGAAGAACTCGCTGACTTTCATCCCGGCCCGCTTCGCGGCAACGAAATGGCCGAACTCGTGCAGCACGATCATGATTAGCAGCGCCAGCACTACGAGCACCGTCTCGAAAGCGCCAAAGAACGCAGCGACAGCCAGGCCCGCGATTACGACCAGAGCCAACCGCAACAACGCCCCGCGCTGCTCGTGCTCGTCCATTACGTCGGGAGGAGGCGTTGGCGTTGGCACGTCAACAGTGGCTGTTGTGGACGCGGGTTCACGCACCAACGGCTCCTCTCTGCGACACAAATGATTGGTGGACCTCGAACTTGGTGAGCACTTCGTGGGCCAGCACTCTCGCCTCTGCATCGGCGCTCAGCACGTCGTCAAGGTCCTGTGGTTCGCTGGAGTCGAAGCGGGCCAACACTTCTTCGGTCACAGACGGTATGTCAACCCAGCGCAACCGGCGGGCGAGGAAGCCCTCGACGGCAACTTCGTTGGCCGCGTTGAGACAGGCCGGGGCAGTACCTCCTAGCCGCCCCGCCTCGTACGCCAGGCGCAGGCAAGGGAACGTCACCAGGTCGGGGACCTCGAAGTCCAGGCGACCGAGGGTGGACCAGTCGATCGCACCGAACGCAGTCGTCATACGTTCAGGGTAGGAGAGGGCATAACCAATAGGTAGTCGCATATCCGGCATCGATAGTTGGGCCAGCGTGGCACCATCGGTCGTCTCGACCATCGAATGGACAACAGATTGGGGGTGGACGACGACGTCGATTTGCGCGTAAGCGGCCCCAAAAAGCAGATGGGCCTCGATCACTTCCAGGCCTTTGTTCATAAGGGTGGACGAATTGAGGGTGTTCATGGGGCCCATCTTCCAAGTGGGATGGGCCAGCGCGTCCTCGACCGTCACCTCGGACAGCTCCTGGAGCGACTTACCACGGAAAGGGCCGCCGGAGGCAGTGAGCAAGAGGCGGCGCAGCGCGCGGTCAGCGTTTCCTTCGCGGTGGAGGCCGCTCAAGCACTGGTGCAGCGCGCAGTGCTCGGAGTCGACCGGCACGATTTCTGCTCCGGGCGTTAGCAGCGCCCGCTGCACCACCGGCCCGGCGGCGATCAGCGACTCTTTGTTGGCCAGGGCGAGACGGCGCCCCGCTCGCAGGGCACTCAGGGTAACTGGCAAGCCAGCGAAACCGACCACCCCGTTCAACACAATGTCGGCCTCGTTAGCGATGGCAGCGAGAGCATCGTCACCGGCCAGGACCTCGGTCCCTTTCGGGACCAGGCCGGCCAGCTCGTCCGCTTTTGTGGCGTCCGCTATAGCGACCCTCGCGGGCTGAAAATCGCGTGCTTGTGCCCCGAGAGCGGTTACCGACGACCGTGCGCCTAAGGCTGTGACTTCGAAGCGGCCTGCCGACGCCCGCACGACGTCCAGCGCCTGGGTGCCGATCGACCCGGTACTGCCCGCGATACTGACTGTCTTTGTTCCCTTTGCCGCGCTCACGCCCCTAAGCGCCCGTCGAAAGCGCGCCGACGCGAAAAAAACGCCGCGGTTGCCCCTAACTCACGGTCACAAATCGCACTAGTACGCATTCACCCAGAGTGCCCCAAAAACGCCCGCGACCTTGGGTTTCTCAGCTTGTTTTTCGGTGTTCACTAGCTGCAACTAAAGTGACACCTCCAGAAATGCGCGTGGCTGAAGGCAGGGAGGCTTCGGCGGGCCTTAGCTCACGAGCTGAAGCGCAATTGCCAGGAAGTAGACCGCGGGCAATACGAAGAGCAGCGAGTCGAAGCGGTCGAGCAAACCACCGTGGCCGGGCAACAGGGTGCCGGCGTCCTTCACCCCGAGGTCACGTTTTATCATCGACTGGACCAGGTCGCCGATCGGTGCAACGACGGCAACTACGAGCCCCAGCTCCAGCCCATGGCGCAGGCCGCCCCAAGGCGAGAGTTGATGCCCGATCACGGCCCCCGCGACCAGAGCGGCAATGCCCCCGGAAATGGCGCCTTCCCACGTTTTGCTCGGGCTGAACGCCGGAGCCAGCGGGTGGGACCCGAAACTGCTTCCGGCGAACCACGCCACCAGGTCGCAGACCACCGTCGGGACGACTGCTCCGAGGAAGAGATGGCTACCGTGATGAGCGGCTAACAGCAGGCCCGCGAACGACCCGAGGATCCCGACCCAGGCGAACCCGAGGAGCGTCACCGCGACGTTCACCACGGGGCGCGCCTCGACCACTCGCGCCAGGTACCAGACGAGGCTGGCGCAGACGACCACCGCGATTACGACAGGTAACGCCTGCGTGCCTCGCCAGTAAGCGGCCACGACCACCCCCGCCGAGCCAAGCAACCCGAGCAGGGTGGCGGGGCGGAAGCCCGCCCGCTGGAACATGGAGAAGGCCTCGAGCGCGCACCCGAAGATCGCCACCGCCGAAAGGACCAGCAGGGCGACGGTGCCGAGCAGGTAGCAAACGACCAACAGCCCGACCAAGACGGCCCCGGTCACGATGGCCGCCGTGACGTCGCGGCCCGGCCCGCCTATCGCGTTGCTCTCCGCTCTCATGTCATAAGGGGGTCGGGAAATGCGCGTGTGGCGCGCCACGCTCGGCATGGTAGCGGAGGTCTCCGCCACACCCACGCGAGCGGTGCGCCGCGCCCTGCGCCGGGAAGCCGCAGTCACTCGGGACGGTCCTGGACCGGGACGAGCCGTGCGGGGCCCGCTGTTCATCTCCGAGGCGTCGGCGGGGTCGCTGTCAACCGCCGCGCTCTCGCTCTCAGTACCGCTCTCGTAGTCAGCCGCGGGACCGTCAGCGTACATCGCCCTGGTCTCGTCGCTCGGTTCCCCGCCGGCATCATTGCCGGGGTCGAGCGCGACGAGATCGATATCGGGGTCAAATTCGTCCGGCCTCCCGCTCATTGTCCCCCCCCGACCCGAACGCTCGTGTTCCAAGCGTTCGAAGTCCTCGTCAAAGGAGAAAGGATCTCCGGTCCCCTCCTCAGGCATGCCATTGCGGTGCGAGCCCTCCTCGACGAGGTCCTCGACGCCAGGGCCGTCCGACCAGTCATTGACATCGTCGCGCCAGTGCAGGCCGCGGGCACCAAGCAGCCTCCATGCTTGCAACTCTTCATCTTCACCCTTGGGGCCTGCGATCGCACGTGGCACCTCACCTGTGGGCGGGTCCGCCCAATGAGGAAGTTCGGTACCCTCTCCTGAGCTCAATCTCGCTACCAACCCTGCGCTTGCTACAACCTCGCGAGGGTACCCCATCTCGTCATCGAGTTCCGTTATTGTCGGCCCGAGCCCTCTGACCTGCGGCTTAACGTGCTCCGAGTACGCTGCCTCGTCGCTCGCTACCGTAGTCGCGTCTATGGCGGCCGCAGCAGGAAGGTCCTGCTCGGCGTGGTCCGGGTGCTCGTCGTGGTCCGGGTGCTCGTCGTGGTCCTGGTGCTCGTCGACGGCGCCAACTCCGCCCCCAAGGGCTCGGACCGCCGCCATGGCGGCCGTCTCCCCGAGGCCGAGATCGGCCGGGTGGCCCCGTTCGTCGGTGACCGCAACGGCGGGGGTCGGGGCAGTGACGAGGTCCTGTTCGTCCGGTCCCGCCAAAGGCCCGGCGCCCGTCGGTCCCCCAGTGGGGACCGTTACCAGGTCAAGGCTGTCCACGGCGCTCGGCTCCTTGTCACCGTCCGAGACCGCTGGCGTGGGGGCCGAGACCGATTGCGTGGGGGCCGAGACCGATTGCGTCGACGCTGCAGCCGGCTCAGCCGAGGCCGTGGCGTCTTCGGCCGAGGCCGTGGCGTCTTCAGCCGAGGTCGCCACCTGCAAGTCAAGCCGCTCTTGAAGCCCCTGCTCAGGGCGGGTCACCTTCGGCTGTAACGCTCCCTCATGGGGGCCTTCCAACTCGGCCAACTGACCCAGTTCCAACGGCGCCGTCACCGCGTCCGGGTCGTAATCCGTCGGGGGCCCCCCTTCGCCCCAGAGGCTGAGGGTAGCGACTGCGGGCGCGTCTGTCTGCGCCCGGTCGGAGCGACGCCCCCCGCGCCGGCTCAACTGTTGAGCAGCTCCTGTTCCTTGTGGCCAAGGACCCGGTCTATTTCCGCAATGTGATCGTGGGTGAGCCGGTCGAGGTCTTTTTCGGCGCGGTCGAGCTCGTCCGAGGAAATGTCACCGTCTTTTTCGAGTGCCTCGAGATCCTTGCGGGTAGCCCGCCGGACGTTGCGCACCGCGACTCGGCCGTCCTCGGCCTTTTGATGGGCCACTTTCACGAGCTGTTTACGCCTCTCGGCCGTAAGGATCGGGAACACGAGCCTGATTACCGTCCCATCGTTGCTCGGTGTAATCCCGAGGTCTGAAGATTGGACAGCCTTTTCGATCGCCTTTATCACGGCGGGCCCCTTGTCGTAGGGGGTGATGACCAGCAACCGAGCCTCCGGTACGTGCAGCCCGGCCAGCTGCTGAAGCGGGACCTCGGCGCCGTAATACTCCACCTTGAGCTTCTCGACCAGGGCCGGGGCCGCCCGGCCGGTCCGAATGCTCGAGAAGTCACCTTTGGTGTGCTCGACAGCGCGGTCCATCTTCTCTCTGCATTCTTCCGTCGCCGCGTCAACCAGGATGTCGGCCATCAGTGAATAAGCGTACCTATCTCTTCCCCGTCGAGGGCGCTTCGCAAGTTGCCCTCTTTCATGATGCTGAAATAAAGGATGGGCAGGGAATTCTCCTTGCACAGGGTGATAGCAGTGAGGTCCATCGCCCGAAGGTCCTTCCCGATCACCTCGTCATAGCTGATGTCCGAGATCGGTTCGGCGGCAGAGTCAACACGGGGATCCGCTGTATAGATGGCGTCCGCGCCTCCGTGGGTGCCCTTGAGCAGCACGTCGGCGCCGATCTCGACGGCTCTCAGTGCACCGGCGGTGTCGGTGGTGAAAAACGGGTTGCCAGTGCCCGCCGCGAAGATCACCACTCGACCCTTTTCCAGGTGCCGGATCGCCCGCAGGCGTATATAGGGCTCTGCCAGCTCGGACATGCCGATAGCGGTCTGTACCCGGGTGGGCTGTCCCTCGCGTTCCAGGGCGTCGCGCAAGGCCAGCGCGTTGATCACCGTCGCCAACATGCCCATGTAGTCAGCGGTCGCCCTGTCCATCCCGCTGGCTGAGCCGGTAGCACCTCTCCAGATGTTGCCGCCACCAATCACGACCGCGATCTCCGTCCCAAGTTCGGCGCGAACCTCAGCGACCTCCCTGGCCAAGCGGTCGACGACCCGGCCGTCGAGCACCTCGTCGGCCGAGTCGCTGGCCAGCGCTTCCCCCGAGATCTTGAGGACGACGCGCTTCCACGGCGCGCCCGGTCGGCCCATTCAGCCTCCGATCACGACCTGCGCAAAACGCACTACCTCTGCGCTCCCGAGGACCTGAGCGACAGTGCGCTTGTCATCCCTGGCGTAAGGCTGCTCCAGCAGCACGCCGCCCGGGACGCGCTTGAACCACCCGGAAAGCTTCCCATCGACGATCTTCGGCAGCGCGGCCTCGGGCTTTCCTTCCCGACGGCTCTCGGTCTCCAAGGCGGTCCGCTCCGCTTCGACCTCCTCCGCCGGGACGTCCTCTCGGCGCAGGTGCTTCGGCCGGCCAAAAGCAATGTGCACGGCGAGGTCGTGAGCCAGCTCAGCGGTGCCGCCCTTCAGCTCCAGGATCACGCCGTTTACGCCGCGGTCGTTCTGCACGTGCAGGTACGAGCCGACGACATTGCCGGGCGCGGCCTGGAAGCGGACGACCTCTCCCAGCTGTACGTTTTCCTTGATCGCGATGTTGAGGTCTTCGATGGCGGCCTTGCGCTGGTCCACCGCATCCTCGCCCTCGCTGGCCACAAGGGCAGCTAGCTCGTTGACGAGGTTGACGAAGTCAGGGCTCTTGGCGCCGAAATCCGTATCCGAACGCAGCTGCACGAGAGCAATGGCATCCTGCCCAGCGTCGTACGCGACTGCGACCGCGCCCTCCTGGCTCTCGCGCCCGGCCCGCTCTGCCGCTTTGCCAAGCCCTCGTTCGCGAAGCCACTTTGCCGCCTCTGCGGGATCGCCGTCGGCGGCGGTCAGCGCCCGTTTGGCATCCAGCATGCCCGCCCCTGTCGCGTTGCGAAGGGCCTGGACATCCTTCGCTGAAAACTCTGCCATTTGTTTCGCGCTCCTAACTTTAGTGTTCGGGGGCTGCGGCGACCTCGGCTGCAGCACTGGTCGGCACGGTGGCCTCGCTGGAGGTGCCGCCTGCCGCCTCCTGGTCCCCAGGCGTGCTCCGTTCGTCTTCAACCCGTCTGTCCCTCTCGGATGCTTCACCGGCGTATGTAGCTGGCTCGGCGGCCGGCGCCCCCGTGGCGGCGGCCTCTGGTTCTTCGGCGCCGGTGGTGGCAACACGGGGTGTCGCCAACCCGGAGGGCTCGGCCTGTGCCGCTCCCGGTTGGACAGGCCCGGGTTGGGCAGGCCCAGGTTGGGGGACCTGAGCGGGGGGCGCAGCGAACTGTGGTGCCGGCGGCGCGGTGACCCCGGCCGGCGCCCCGGCCGCGGGCGGCGCTGACCCCTGGTGCAGGCCACTCGGCTGAACGACCGCCGGTGACGGGGCGATATCCACCCCGACCGGCGCCTGGCCCAGCGCTGACTGGCCAGGTCCTGACTGTCCAAGCTCTGGCCCAGCCTGCACCGAAGCCACTGGCTCGGCGCGGACCGGCTCGAACGAACGATTGACCAGTCCCGGCCCGCCCGCGCCCACGGCGCCCCGACGGGAGGCTACGAAGCGGCCCTCCGTGACGGCCTCAGCCATCACATGGCACATGAGAGTCCCGCTGCGTATCGCATCGTCATTGCCGGGAATGGGGAACTGGACCAGGTCGGGATCGCAGTTGGTATCGACGACCGCGACGATCGGGATGCCCATCTTGTTGGCTTCTGATACCGCGATGTGCTCTTTTTTGATGTCGATGATAAAAACTGCGTCCGGCAGGTTAGACATATCGCGAATTCCACCCAGGTTCCGCTCGAGCTTCTCCAGCTCCCGGGTCAGTATCAGTGCCTCTTTCTTGGGCATCGCTTCGAAATCGCCGGTGGCGCGCATCCGCTCGTACTCCTGCATCTTTTTGACGCGAAGAGCAATGGTCTGGAAGTTAGTCAACATCCCGCCTAGCCAGCGCTCGTTGACAAAGGGCATCCCGCATTGCTGCGCGGAGCGCGCTATGGGGTCCTGGGACTGCTTCTTCGTGCCTATGAAAAGAACACTGCCACCGTTGGCAACCAGGTCCCTCACAAATGAATAAGCCACGTCGACGCGTTGGAGCGTCTGGTTGAGATCGATTATGTAAATACCGTTGCGCTCTCCAAAAATAAAGCGCTTCATCTTCGGGTTCCAGCGCCTCGTCTGGTGCCCGAAATGTACTCCCGCCTCTAAAAGCTGCCGCATTGTTACGACGGCCATGCCACTCCTCTCCATCGGTTGTCTCGTCCCCAGGCGCTAGCGCCGCTTGGCGTTAGAAGCTCGCTGTCAGCGGCGACCGTGGAGGCGCCCGGGCATAGGTTGTCGGGCCGCGGCTCACCGGGCCCCCTCCAGACTACACGCTCGTCAAGCTCCTCTTCGCCGCCCCCGACCGCCCGAGTCGGGACCTCCGACGGGACCTAGCTAGGAGGGCTTCCCCAGACCCGAGCCCGGTGCCTGCGCGTCACCGCAGGTGACCGGGGGCACAACACACCCGGCGCGGCCGGTGCGGCGGGCGGTTTTGGCGGGCAGGGTGGGTGCCGGCGAGGTGGGCCCGTCTGGTCAGGCGGTCTCCTTCTCCGCTACGAGCATCCGGGCGCGGAGCTGCAGCACGGCCTTGGTGTGGATTTGGCACACCCGGCTTTCGGTAACTCCGAGCACCTGGCCGATCTCTGCCAGCGTCAAGCCCTCGTAGTAGTAGAGGGACAAGACGATCTTTTCCCGGTCACCCAGCCGGTTGATCGCCCCGGCCAGGATCTGCTTCATCTCCTCGACTTCGAACGCGGCCATAGGCCCCTCGCGACGGTCCGGCAAGGTGTCGCCCAAGGTGGTCGACTCCCCGCGTTCGCCCCCTGCGAGCACCTCGTCCAGCGCCACGATGCCGACAAAGGAGATCTGTGAGAACTGCGCTTGAAGCTCTTCGTCCGACAGGCCGAGCTCAGCTGCGACTTCGGCGTCCGTTGGTGTCCGCAAGAACTGGGCCTCGAGCTTGGCATAGGCCTTCTCGATCGCCCTCGCCTTGGCCCGCACGGACCTGGGTACCCAGTCGATGCTGCGCAGCTCGTCGATGATGGCTCCCTTGATGCGGGTAATGGCGTACGTCTCGAACTTGATTGCGCGCTCATTGTCGAACTTGTCGATCGCATCGATCAGCCCGAAGATGCCGTAGCTCACCAGGTCGCACTGTTCGATCGTCTGAGGGAGGCCCACCGACACGCGGCCGGCGACGTATTTGACCAGGGGCGAGTAACGAACGATCAACTGGTCCCGCAGCTCGCGCGAGCCAGTCCGCTTGTACTCGGCCCACAGCTCGTCGGTTGAAGAAGATGCCTCTTCAGTCTCCATCAGGTCCTATCTCCGTCAGATTGTCTGTTCAATCCTTTCACCATTTCATGCAAGCCCTAAAGTCCTCGTCGCCCTGGCTCCCCTCAAGCCCTGGGGTGCGAACGGTCGTACACCGCCAGGAGGCGTTCTTTGCTGACGTGCGTGTACACCTGGGTCGTTCTCACGCTCTGGTGGCCCAGCAGCTCCTGTACAACTCTAAGGTCGGCACCGCCGTCAAGCATGTGCGTCGCGTAACTGTGGCGGAGGGCATGAGGGTGAGTCGGCACGGGAGACCGTCTCTCCAGGATCCGGCGCACGTCCCTCGGGCCCAGGCGAAGGCCTCTGGCGTTGAGCAACAGCGCGTTGGCCGGCGATTGAGGAGAGGCCATCCCGGGGCGGCCCTCGTTCAACCACTGCTCGACGGCGATGCCCGCGGTTTCGGAAATAGGCACCCGTCTCTGTTTGCCACCCTTCCCCCAGACCGTGACCCAGCCCGACCTCAAGTCGACGTCGTCCACTGAAAGACCGCACAACTCGCTCACGCGCAGACCGCTCCCATAGAGGAGCTCGAGAGCGGCATCGTCGCGAAGCCGCACTTCGTCCGGGACCTCCGTGGCGCGCGCCAGCGGTTCGTCCAGCAGGACATCGAGCTCCGAGCGGGAAAGGACACGAGGGAGGCGTGACCCGCCAGAACGCGCTGATAGGGCTTCGGTTGGGTCGCTATCCAACACGCCCTGCCTGTGGAGCCAGCCGAAATAGCGCCGCAACGCTGAGGCCCGTTGCGCCACCGTCTGGCGAGCATAATGCCTGGTAGTAAGGTACGCCAGGTACCTGCGCAAGACCAGCCTGCTGACGCCGGTGGGCTCATTGGTCCCGGCGCGCTGCGCCCAACTGATGAACGATAGGACGCCGTTTTTGTAGGCGCGCGTGCTAGCCCCAGAGAGGTCGATCAGCGACAGGGCCCAGGCGGTTAGCTGCCACTCGGCGCCGGTTTCGCTGTCCCCGGCAGTGGCGTCGAGAGGCTGTTCGGCCTTCGCCCGGGGCTCGTCGCCAGCGACCGCGGCCGGGCGGCGCCCGCTATCCGCCACCTGCTGCCCACTCTGAGTGTCGCTGGGGA
>Ga0187783_10002384_pt1 | contig 13947 bp, 14 predicted proteins | sample 1015_SJ02_MP02_2_FD_132471 | JGI IMG/M metagenome (GOLD analysis project Ga0187783, IMG submission 132471) | Tropical peat soil microbial communities from peatlands in Department of Meta, Colombia - 1015_SJ02_MP02_20_MG | ecosystem: Environmental > Terrestrial > Soil > Wetlands > Peat | place...
GGAGCCACCGGACCGGCAGGTGCGGCAGGTCAGGCGGGCGCGACCGGGCCGCAGGGGCCGGCCGGGGCCAGCGTCCTGACCAGTTCGGCCGCGCCATCTGGCGGCTGCACGACCGGGGACACCGACATCGTTCTTGGCACCGCAAACGACGGCGAGGTCTATACCTGCTCTGCGTCGACGTGGTCCGACACGGGCGACAGCATCCAGGGGCCGGCCGGGCCAGCCGGACCGCAAGGCTCCCAGGGACCTCAGGGACCGGCCGGACCTGCGGGCGTGCTTGGCAGCATGGACTCCCTTAACGGCGTTCCCTGCGATGTGGGCAACCCAGGCCAGGGCGTGATCTCTGTCAGCTACGCCAGCACCAACGGGGCTGTCAGCCTCACCTGCACGCCGACCACCCTGTACACGCTCACCGTGAATATCGAGGACGGCGACGGCAACGACGTGGTGACCAGCAGCCCGGCCGGCATCGACTGCGGCGACGGCCTGGCCGAATCCACCTGCAGCGCCTCGTTCCCGACCGGCTACAACGTGACCCTGACCGCGCAGCCCGACAGCAACGACAGTTTCTTCGGGTTCTCTGCCGCGAACTGCCCGTTCAGCCAAGGCGAGCCCGTGTCCAGTGACTCCTGCACGATCACGATCACCGGCAATACCACCGTGACGGCCAACTTCGGCGAGGCCCTCACCGTCACCGTGAACACTTCTGCCGACAGCATTCCTGACGGCGGCAGGGCGGCCTTGGTGTACGTCGGTTATCCCCCTGGGGAAGTATTCCCTGGCGGTGAATTCGAGGCAGGAGCGGCATCACAGCCAGGCGACACCATCACGGAGTCCTTCAGTTGGCCGGTTCCCGTTGCCGGCCAGGCGACTCTGCCAGCGGGGGTTGTGCAAGTCTGCGAGGTACCGTTCGAGCAGGGTACTGGGGAAACGGCCGAGTGCCCGTCCGGTTATGCGTGGCCGACCGCGGACATTACCTGGTCCTATAGCGGCTGCGCCGGCTTCGGTTACTCCTGCGGCGGGATCACTCTCGGCGCGACGCCTGTCGATCTCACGATTACGCTCAGCACCCCGTAGCTCGTCGCGGAACGGTGAGCAGCCACGCGGCCCCCGCGCCAGATCAAGGCGCGGGGGCTCGCTGGAACTCCGAGTGCATACTGGGCTGATGCCGCACGCCGAGAACAATGACAAGGGCTCTGCCCGCATGCAGTGCGTCGGCGCTGTCATCACTGACGAGTCCGGGCGGCTGCTGCTGATCTTGCGCGGGCACGAGCCAGGGATGGGCCTGTGGTCGATACCCGGCGGCAGGGTGGAGCCAGGCGAGACCGACGAGCAGGCGGTGGTCAGGGAAGCGCAAGAGGAGACCGGGCTGTCGGTTACCTGCGGCCCGCTGCTCGGCGCGGTGGTCCGGCCTGGGCTGGACGGCGCGGTGATCGACATCAGGGACTACCGCGCGTTCGTCACCGGAGGCGAGCTATCCGCCGGAGACGACGCCGCCGCCACGCGCTGGGTCACGCCGTCGCAGGCGTCCCGGATGGAAGCGGAAGGCGAGCTCACCGAAGGACTGCTGGCCGCGCTCAGGTCCTGGTCCGTGCTGGCCTGACACTCGCGCTGGGCTGACACTCGGGCGCCTCGCGGTCGTGCTGGCCTAACCCTCGAGGTCGCCCTGGCCCTCGTCCGCCTCGGCCGCAGCCGGATGCCCGGACAGGTGGTCGGCGAGCGCCACGGCCACCACTGTTGCGGCCGCGCAGGCGGCCAGCGCCAGCGCCGTGACGTGCGGGGCGAGCAGGCCAAGCAAGCCGAGTACCACCAGGGCGGCCACCCTGGGCACCGAGATCCGCCGCCATATGGCCAGCTTGAACGCCAGGTGGCCAGCCACGTACAAGGCGGGCCCGCCCAGGATGAACCAGGAGGTGGATGACACGCCGACCGCGCCCGGCGCCGCGAGGAGCACGTCGTCGGCGGCTGCGGTCAGGATAATGCCGCCGACCATGACCGGGTGGATGTAGTGATAGGCGGACCGGCCGAGCCGACCCGGATCGCGGGAGGCTGCGATGAACCGGGCCGCATCCTCGGCGCTGCGGTCAAAGTACAGCCACCACAGCGCGGCGCTTTCGCCGAACGCGACGAGGAACGCCACCACGGTCGGCGCGTGCGCCGCGCCAGGTCTGGCGAGCGGCCCGGCGAGCAGGCCGGCCAGCGTCGCGCCGGTCACCACGATCGACTCGCCAAGCGCGATGAGGATGAACGCCTGGCACCGCTCGGCGAAGTGGCCGCCCTCGATGTTCCACTCCTGCGTGCTGGACCTGCCAAGGCCTGGGGTGTAGAAGCCGAACGCGCCGCCCAGCACGTCCACCCCGGCGGCCGCCAGCCACAGCGCCGCCCGCGGGCCAGCGCCCTGCACCAGGCCGCCGACCACCGCAAGCGCCCCGCTCACGCAGCACCAGGCCAGGATCCGCTGGAAGTTGCGGGCGAGCGGCCGGTAGTCAGAGCTAGCCGGCTGGCCGCGCAGCGCGACCACGGCGAACAGGCTCCGCCCGATCTGCATGACCGCGTAGGCCGAGCCGACCAGCAGGCCGCTCGACCGGAACGCGTTCGGCAGCGCCGCTGACAGCACCAGGCTTACGAGCATGAGCGCGAGCAACAGCAGCCGGACAGGGATCTTGCCGGGATCGAACCAGTTGGTCACCCACGTCGTATAAGCCCACAGCAGCCACACCATTACCAGCAGCAGCGCGGCTTGCAGCGCGCCCACGACCGTCCGGTGGCCGAGCAGGAAGTTCGAAAGCTGGGTGATGGCGAACACGAAGACAAGGTCGAAGAACAGCTCGATGTTCGTGACCCGCTGCCGCTGGTGTGCCGCGTGCTCCCGCACCAGGCCAGGCTGCGCCGTCTGCGCCATTTAGCCGCCCGGCGGGTCGAACCTCGACGTCCTGGCCAGTCCGGCGGCCCGGCCCCTGGCCGCGGCGACCATGGCCATCTTGCGCGACGCCTCGTCGATCATCTCGCCATCCAGCGTCGCGGCTCCCCGGCCGTGCCTGGTGTAGTAGTCGTAGGCTTCGAGCAGCAACTCGGCCCGGTCGTACTCGTCCTGCGCCGGGGAGAACTCGGAGTTCACCGTCTCGATCTGGCCGGGATGGATCACCCACTTGCCGTCGTACCCGAGTGCCGCAGCGCTGGCGGCGCTGCGCTGCAGGCCCGGCAGATCCGCGATCGCCGCGAACGGGCCATCAATGGCCTGCAGCCCGTGTGCGCGCGCTGCTACCAGGATCCGCATGTGCGGGTAATGAAAGGCATCGCCGCCGGCGTAGCCGGCCGGCTGCGCGCCGACTGTCAGTGACCGCATGCCCAGGCTGGCCATAAAGTCGGCGGGGCCGAACACCAGCGCCTCCAGGCGGTCAGAGGCCGCGGCGATCTCGTCCACCGCAGCCAGGCCGGCCGCATCCTCGATCTGGGCCTCGATGCCGATTCCCCCGGCCGGCAGCCCGGCGGCCTGCTCGACCTGTCCGAGCAGCAGGTGCAGCCAGCCGATGTCGGCGGGCCCTGTCACCTTGGGCAGCACGATCGCGTCCAGGCAGTCTCCCGCCTGCTCGACGATGTCCACCACGTCGCGGTAGGCCCAGCGCGTGCTCGCGTCGTTAACCCGGACGGCTCTGATCCTGGAGCCCCAGCCCCCGGCCCGCAGCGCCTCGACGACGAGCGGCCTGGCCGCGTCCTTGGCCGCGGGGGCGACTGCGTCCTCCAGGTCGAGGAACACCTCGTCGGCCGGCAGTTCGCGCGCCTTCGCCAGGAATCGGTGGCTGCTGCCGGGAACCGCGAGCGTCGTCCGGCGCGGCCTGTATGCCCGTGCGCTCACGGTCGCCGAGCTTACACACGAGGGGCTGCGCCCCCCGTGGACCCCCCAAAACCAGGCGCACGCGAGGTTAACCCAGGTCCGACGTTGGCACTGCGGCCAATAGCGCGCAGAGCGCGCTATTGGCCCTGAATGAGCCGCAGCTGCGGAGCTGGCTCGGAGGGCTGGCACGACAGGGCGCGGAACTCGGCCGCGGCATCAAACTGTCCTGAATAGTCACAAAGCTGGGCGAGAACCTCGAGCAGGATGTCGATCCGCTCGTCGAGCCGCCGGATGTCCAGCTCGGTGAAGGCCAGCCGGGCGTACTCCTCGCGTCGGCGCGCCCAGGGCGCCCTGGCGTTCCAGCACCGTAACTCGGTCGCGATGGCGCCGGCAAGACCCTGCCTGGCCGCCACGTGGTTAGGCATGACAGTCCTCTTTCCTCGGAACGGGCTATGTCCAACGGACAGCTCCCCGGCACCCAGGCACCCACGTGGCCTGCTCCAACCCGGTTCTGGCCTGCCCCCGCCAGCAATAATCGCGGACGCGAGCCGACCGGGGCAGCCGAACGGCGGGCTGCCCGTGTTCGCGCCGAATCACTGCGGTGGGCAGCATCCGCGGCGTTGCCACCGCGCTGCCACAAAGCTCGCGGAGTGGGTGGGGGGCATGGCCGCGGCGGCCATAGCATGGGGTCATGTCCACAGATTCGCTGCCCGAGGCGGCTGGCGCAGGCGCCCTCCCGACAGTGGAGCAGGTAAGCCACGCCCTTGACGGCGTCAACGACCCGGAGATCCACCGGCCCATTACCGAGCTGGGCATGGTGAAGCATGTCCAGGTTGGCGGCGACGGCACAGTGACGGTGCAGGTGTGGCTCACAGTGGCCGGCTGCCCGCTCCGCGACACCATCACCAGGGACGTGACCGCAGCGGTCGGCAAGCTGCCGGGCGTGCGTGCCGTCCGAGTCGAGCTGGATGTGATGAGCGAGGAACAGCGGCGGGAGCTGCAGGGCCGGCTTCGTGGTGGCGCGCCCGAGCGCGAGATCCCGTTCGCCAAGCCCGGTTCGCTGACCAAGGTCTACGCGATCGCCAGCGGCAAGGGCGGCGTTGGCAAGTCGTCGGTGACGGTCAACCTAGCGGTGGCCATGGCGGCCACAGGGCTGCGGGTGGGCCTGCTGGACGCCGACATCTACGGCCACTCGGTGCCCAGGATGCTCGGCGTGACCGCCAGGCCGACCCAGGTCGAGCAGATGATCATGCCTCCCGCTGCGCATGGAGTCACCGCTATCTCCAGCGGAATGCTCAAGAAGGGCAACGAGCCGCTCCCGCTGCGCGGCCCCATCCTGCACCGGCTGCTTCAGCAGTTCCTCGCCGACGTCTACTGGGGTGACCTGGACGTGCTGCTGATGGACCTGCCGCCGGGCACTGGCGATGTAGCCATCTCCGCAGCGCACCTGGTCCCCGGCAGCGAGCTGGTCGTGGTTACCACCCCGCAGCTGGCGTCGTCCGAAGTTGCCGAGCGGGCCGGCACGCTGGCCGCGCAGCTGCACCAGCGTGTGGCCGGCGTCATCGAGAACATGTCCTACCTGCCCTGCCCGCACTGCGGGGAGCGGGTCGAGGTCTTCGGCGCCGGTGGAGGCCAGGCGGTCGCGGACACGCTGACCAGGCTGACCGGCGCCCCGGTGCCGCTGCTCGGCGAGGTGCCCATCGACCCCCGGCTCAGGGAGGCCGGGGACGCGGGCACGCCGCTGGTCGTCTCAGACCCAGACACGCCGGCCGCTCAGCAGCTCCGCAAGGTCGCAGAGAACCTCGCCGGCCGCAGCCGCAGCCTGGCGGGCCGGCAGCTCGGCCTCACGCCAGTCTGATCACGCCCGGCCACGGCATCAGCCGCGCTGGAGTCAGGTCGCCTCGACGTCGTAGGGCGGGCTCTCACCAGGAGCGAGACTGGCCGCCGATGCGGTAAAGGCGGGCCGGGTGGACCCGTTTCCGTTATCGGCGGCCTTGCCGAGCAGGACTCCGTCGCCGGTGAGTTCGTCCATCAGGTGCTTGCGAACGAAGTGCTTGGGGTTGAGATCAGCGATGTCGAACTGGCTGAACTCAGGGCCCAGGCTGTCCTGCAGCTCAGATGTGGCGCCCTCGGCCATGCGGCGTAGCTCGCGCAGCATGCGGCCTGCCTGCGCCGCGATGCCCGGCAGCCGCTCGGGCCCGAAGATCACTAGTGCGAGGACGGCCAGCACCAGCAGCTTGGTGAAGGACAGATCAAACACCGTTGCACTCCAGCTGGCAGGAACCGGCGCGCCGCACGCCTGTGCCACCCAGCCTAAACCGTCAGCGCTAGTCCGCAGAAACCCTGAGGCTGGCAAACTTTGCCCGAACTCTAGCCCACGGAGGATTCCGCCGCTGACAACCGCCCTGCCGTCAGGAGGGCGCAGATCCGAGCCGGATGACGGCGGTATGCGGCTCGCCGCCGCGGACGAAGGTGACGCCGACCCTGGCGCCGGGGGCCGCTGACCGCAGTACGTCCATCAGCGTGTCGGCGTCGTTGACCGGCTGGCCCGCGAACCGGACGATCACATCTCCCGGCTGCAGGCCGGCCAGAGCGGCCGGGCCGCCGGGGGCGACCGTCTGGCTGCCCCGCCTGGCCGGCATGATCTCCGCGCCGTTTCCTGTCCAGTTCGCACTGAGATCCGCGCCGAGGACGGCATGCGTGGCTTGCCCCGTCCTGATCAGCTCGAGCGCTACCCGCCTTGCCTCGTTGACCGGGATCGCGAAGCCGAGGCCGATGCTGCCGCCCTGGCCGCCGGTCAGCGGGTTCGCGCCGAGCGTGTCGATTGCCGCGTCGACGCCGATGACCTGGCCCTGGGCGTTGACCAGCGGGCCGCCGGAGTTGCCAGGGTTGATCGGCGCATCGGTCTGGATGGCATCGAAATAGACCTCGGGCGAGGTTCCGGTCGTCAGGCCGGGCTGCACTGGCCGGTCGACCGCGCTGACGATGCCGCTGGTCACGGTGTCCGCGAGGCCTAGTGGTGAGCCCACGGCGAGCACCGGGTCCCCCACCTCGACGCTGGCGGAGTTGCCGAGCGAGAGCGCCGGCAGCCTGGATACCCCGAGCGCCCGGATGATCGCGATGTCGGAGTACGGGTCCTGGCCGACGACCACGCCGGGTACCGACGTGCCGTTGCTGAAGTACACCTCGAGCGGTGCGTTGCTGACCTGGTTGTCGAGGGTTACCACATGGTTGTCGGTCACGATATAGCCGCCGCGGATGACGAAGCCGGACCCGGTGCCCGCACCGTTGGCCACCTTTATCATCACGACGCTCGGCGTCACCCTGGCGGCGATCCCGGCCACCGAACTGGCAGGGCGGCTGTTGAGCGCTGGCGGCACGGTGCCGAGGCTGTAGCTGGGATCGGTTCGCGCCTGGTCTGAGTGCAGCGCGACGTAGCCGCCGATGACTCCGCCGATCATCGTGCACGTCAGCGCCAGCGCCGCAGCGGCGAGCGCCAGCCGTCCGCCGCGCAGTGGCCTGCGCGCCCGTGGCCCGCGGCCAGAGCGCAGTCCGCCGAGCAGCGTTGGCTGGGACGGGTAGGCGAGAGCCCCGGTGGCGCTGTCGGCCTGTGCGTCCGCTGCCGAGATGAGTCGTTCCTCGGCGGGCGGGCTTACGGCCCCGGCAGCGCTTCCGCGGGCGTCGGCCTTGACCCACTCGCCGGGCAGCAGCGCCCCGGATGGGCCCTGTCCTGCCCGGCCCGGTCTGCCAGGCCTGGCGAGGCAGCTGGCTTCGGCTGCTGTGTCCTGATCCCCCGCATGGGCCGGCTCGGCCCCGTCGCCCGACTCGCCGAAGCGGCCGTTCGCGCCGGTCAGGGCTGGCAATTTGCCCGCACTGTCGTCGCCGGGCTGCACGGCCATCATCCGCCTCCCCCGTGACGGCACCCCGTGGCCCGTGCGAACAGCCGTCAACGCTGCATTCCTGCCCTGAGGCAGCCTGGGCAACACGCCCTAATGGAACGGGTTCGCCCAGTGCGCAAGACGGCGGAAACCCCTGCCAAGCCGTTCCCAGAAACTCATGTGGCTGGCGTGCGGCAGCGCGGCTATCGCCTGGTCAACGGTCGCGGCAGGGGCATCGGCCAGGAGGGTGAATACATAGCCATCCGCCGACCAGGCGATCGTCTGGTCGTCCGGATCGACCGTGTACGCGTCGTGCCCGGCGATCGCGATCGGCTGCCAGCCGGTCAGCTGACCCGGCAGCTCACCTCGTTGCACGAACAAGGAAATAACCGACAATCCATCCGAATACGATGCCGCAACGACCCTGCCCGCCGCCGTAGTGGACTCGGTCGCGGTAAGCAGCACCATCCGGCCCGGCAGCTCACCCGGCAGCGGCCAGCCCTGCGCTCGCAGTGCGGCGACCTCCGGCATGCCGAGCTGGCGCGGCCACGGCTGCGTGCTGGCGGCCGGCATGCCGCTCAGCGAAGCAGCCCCGATGTGCAGCTCGGCGAAGCTGATGTCGCTCACCAGGCGGGCCCGGTCGTCGAAGAGCTGGCGGCGCAGCGGCAGCTTCGTCTGCCTGTCCAGCCAGTACCTGGCCGCCAGCGTCCCGTTCGGGCGGCGCACCGCCACGAGCTCGGCGATCCGGCCGTCGGCTGAGCCGAGGCCGGTGTAGCTGAGCAGATAGCCAGCCTGCATCAGGGTCAGCTGCTGGGCGGAGATATCCAGGGACACGCTCGGGCCAGGCATCGTGGCAGGCCCGGCCCTGGTCTGCGGCACCGCCGGGCGCGCGACCGGCTCGGCCACGGTCTGGCCGCCGGGCCGGTGCCAGATATCTGCCAGCCAGACGCTAGTCCCGTCCGGCCCCAGCCAGCGGAATACCTGCACCCCGCTGAAGGCGGTGGTCCGGCATGCCGCCGCCGCCTCGGTCATCAGCGCAAGCCCGAGCCTGGCGCCAGCGGTCTGGCCGCCAGCAAGGACCCGGTGCTGCTGAGCAGGCGCAGGCAGGGCCTGGTAGGCAACGGAGTCGTCGGAGGGCTCGTAGTGCATGGCAAGCGCGACGGCGGACGACCCCGCCAGCACGAAAACGGCAGCGGCGCCGGCGACGCGCCAGTGCGCGAACTGCGGTATCACGGCTGGCGGCTGGAGGTATTACCGTCCTGGCCGGACCGTCCCGGCTTTGGCTGCAGCGGCCCGTTCATGTAGAGGCCGTTCATGTCGTCATGCTCGACCGTGTACACGCCGACCTGAGGCGTGACCCTGGGCGCAGGCGTCTGCGACTGCGGATCGCCGCCGGCGATGAACGCCGCCGCGCCAAGCCCGGCCAGGAACACCGCGAAGGAACCGGCCAGGAAGTAGCGCGCGACGCGGGCATCCGGCCTGTGCTCATGGCCCGCGATTTCGAAGGCCGCCGCATGCGACGGCCACGTGCTCGGGTCCATGTTGCTCAGGCCGATCAGCCTGCCGGTAAGCCCGGCACCGGCGGCCGCCTCGCCAAGCGCGTTCATGCGCCGCTTCAGGGCACGCAGCGCCGCCACCTCGTCTCTGCACCAGCCGCACCTGGCGAGGTGGACGAGCACTCGTTCCCGCTCGTCGTAGTCCAGTTCACCGTCGATCAGCGCCGACAGGCTCTGGCCCAGATGGGTCATGGCTGCCCTCCCTGGGGCAGCGGCGGCAGCGGGAGGTCGATGTGCAGCCGCGGCTGCGGGACCGCTGCGGCAATCCGGCGAGGCCTGCGATGCTCGAGTGCCTGGCGGAGCTGGGCGCGGCCGCGGTGAATCCGGCTGCGCACCGTGCCGAGCTTAACCCCGAGGGTCTCGGCAATCTCCTCGTAGGACAGCCCCTCGATGTCACACAGGATTACGGCTGCCCGGTACTCCGGGGCCAGCGCCATGAGCGCGGCGTGGACGTCGCCATCCAGATGCCGGTCGTCGAAGGCCTCGGCGGGCGTCGGCTCACTGCCGCCAAGCCGGGCCTCGGTCTCGTCCGCCAGCCCCTCGAACCTGATGCGCTGGCGACGCCGCGCCATGTCCAGGAACAGGTTCGTGGTGATGCGATGCAGCCAGCCCTCGAAGGTGCCGGGCGTGTAGGTATCCAGGGAACGGAAGACGCGGACGAAGACTTCCTGGGTCAGGTCCTCGGCATCGTGGCTGTTGCCGGTCAGCCGGTAGGCAAGGCGGTATACCCGGGCTGAGTGGTCCCGGACGACCGTCTCCCAGCTCGGGGGCGTCCATGCTGGCAGGCCGCTGTCGGCTATCTCGACGTCGGCTTGCTCGGCCTGGTCCACGGCTTCCCCCTTCACCGCTCCCGCACCCTGCAACACTGTCGCCGCCGCAATCCTTCCTCCGCCCCGCGCGGCCTGCAAAATGCGAGGGGCCCGCTTGAGGTGACATGCACCCGATGAAGGGAAAACGCCTGTGTCTGGATAATCCGCGTATCTCCGCAGCTTTTAACGCGCTCGCTGCCCGCCTAGTTCCCATTCGAGGTTACCCGGCTTGATTCCCGCGCGCCGGTCAAGCCGCTAGGCTGCGGCCCTGGGACCAGCCGCATCGAGGGCCGACGGCCGGCCGTATCCGCCAGGGGAGGTAGCCATCTCCATCTCCGCAGGCACCCTCGCCTACATCGATGACTTCCAGCCGGAAGATGACGCGCTCATCGCGGCCAGGCGGAACGCCGCCGAGATCGGCGTGGCCGCTCCAGTCGGCCCGCTGACCGGAGGGACGCTGCGGTTCCTGGCCGCCGCCATCGGGGCCCGCTCGGTGGTCGAAATCGGCACCGGCTGCGGCAGCTCCGGCATCTGGCTGCTGCGCGGGATGCGGCCGGGCGGAGTCCTGACCACAGTCGACGTCGAACCAGAGCACCAGCGCCTGGCCAGAGCCGCCTTCCTCGCCGCCGGCTTCCCGGCGGCACGGTACCGGCTGATCGGCGGCCTGGCCCTGGAGGTGCTGCCCCGGCTCGCCGACGGCGCCTACGACATGGTCTTCTGCGATGCCGACCGGCAGGAGTCAGCCGAGTACCTGGCAGCGGCGCTGCGGCTGCTGCGGCCGGGCGGCATCGTAGTCTTCAATGCCGCGATGCCTGGCATGTCCGCGGCGGAGCGGATGCCCACGGAGGCCGAGATGTCGGCGCTCAGCGAACTCAGGGAGCAAGTCAGGGCGGACGACCAGCTCGTACCGCTGCTGCTTCCTGTTGGCAGCGGGCTGCTCTGCGCGGTCAGGCAGTCTGGCTAGGCAGGCGGCCAGGCTAGGCAGGCAGTCCGGTAGCCAGCCAGGCCAGCAGCAGCCTGGTGCCGAACCCGGTCGCGCCCTTGGACACTTCCCCGTCGTCCGCCGTGCTGCGGGCCGGGCCGGCGATGTCCAGGTGCGCCCACGGCAGGCCGGCCACGAACTCCCGCAGGAACAGCGCGGCCACAATAGACCCAGCCGGGTTGTGGTCGGTGGCGACGTGGGCAAGGTCGGCCACGGGGGACTCGAGCGCGCAGCGATAGCTGTCTTCCAGCGGCATCCGCCAGAGCAGGTCACCGCTGGCCTGGCCGGCTGCCAGCAGTGACTGCGCGAGCGCATCGCTGGTGGCGTAGACGGCGGCGTGCGTGCCGCCGAGCGCGATCCTCGCCGCCCCCGTCAGCGTGGCGATGTCGATGACCTGGTCTGGCGCGAGCCTCGCGGTCGCGTACGCCAGCGCGTCCGCCAGCACAAGGCGGCCCTCAGCGTCGGTGTTGAGCACCTCGACGCTGGTACCGCCAAACTGGTAGATCACGTCGCCCGGACGGTAGGCCGAGCCAGACGGCATGTTCTCCGCAGCTGCGATCAGGCCGGTCACGCGGCAGCGAACGCCAAGGGAGGCAAGTACCGACATAACAGCGATAACTACGCCACCACCCGCCATGTCCGTCTTCATCAGCTTCATGCTGTCGTTCGGCTTGAGCGATAGGCCGCCACTGTCGAAGGTGATGCCCTTGCCGATCAGCACGACGTGCGTCTGCGCGCCGGCCGGGCAGTAGCTGAGCTCGATGAGCCGGGGCGGGCGGACCGATCCTGAGCCGACGGCGAGCAGGCCGCCGAATCCGGCAGCGGCGAGCTCGTCTTCTGGCCAGACCCTGGCGGTGACACCGCGGCCCTCGGTCAGCCTGGTGGCCTCGGTCGCAAGCCACTGCGGGCTCTTGCCAGCCGAGGGTGTGTTCGCCAGGTCCCTGGCGATCGCGACCGCGCTGGCGACTACCTCCGCTCGCCTGAGCGCGGGCGCCGACGCCTCGACATCCCTGGCGAGCATCCGCACCTCGCCGCCGTCATCAAAGGCGCCGCGCAGGCTGAACTGGTAGCCGCCAAGCAGCACGCCCTCGGTGAAGGCCACCAGGCCCTGGCCGGCCTCTAGTGTGCCAAGATCGGCGACGGCGACCTTTCCGTCAGCGCAGCGACGGCCCAGCGCCGCGCCGGCCCGCCTGAGTGCCGCTGGGGACTGGTCGCCTAGGCCCAGAAAGAGCACCCGGATGACGCGCCCGGCCGCCGTGATGGCGGATTCGATCGCCTCGCCAGCCTGCGCATCATGCTCGTAAGCGGCCAGCAGTTGCTGCGTGCCGACCGGGAGCAGGGCGTCAAGCGGCCTGAGGGCCAGCTGGCTATCATCTGCTGGCACTGCAATGACGAGCAAGTCGGGCGGCTCAGCTTCGCCGGCCAGCACGGCCGACAGGAACGATTCGATGGCAGTTGCGCCGAGCCAGGGCAGCAGCCCGGCCCGGACGGTGAGCGGCAAAGGGTCAGCCGACGGCAGAGGTGAGGGCGTCACTGAGCGCGCGCGCCTCATCCGGGGTCAGCTCCACAACCAGCCGCCCACCGCCCTCAAGTGGCACGCGCATCACGATGCCGCGGCCCTCTTTGGTGACTTCGAGCGGACCGTCACCCGTCCGCGGCTTCATCGCCGCCATCCAGCTCCCCTTCCATGCCCACCAGCGATACAGGACCACCGCCACGGCAAACCCGTGAGCGGACTGGTGCCTGGCACTACCCCAGCCAGCCACATCACATACATCTCAATCAGTCCCTCTATTATCCAGTGTTCTGCCGCCCGATGGAAACGATCAGTATTCCCGTCCTGGTCAGTCTGATATCAGGCGACACTGGGACAGGCCGCCGGCGGATATCAGGTGGGAGACGCCCCGCTACGGGAAGGACATGCACTGTGACCGAGAGTGTGCTTCGCCGGGATGACGGCGCGGTGGCGACCATCACGATCAACCGGCCGGAGGCCAGGAACGCGCTGACCACTCAGACCAAGGTCGCCCTGCTCCAGGCCCTGCGCGACTGCGGCGCCGACGACAGCGTCCGGGCTGTCGTCCTCACCGGAGCGGGCCAGGCCTTCTGTGCTGGCCAGGACCTGCGCGAGCACGCTGAGCTGCTCGAGTCGGGCGGCGCTCCGCTGGATACCGTGCGCCAGCACTACAACCCGACGATCGAGACTATTACGGCAATGCCGAAGCCCGTCATCGCTGCACTGCCCGGCGTGGCGGCTGGCGCCGGGGCATCGCTGGCTTTCGCATGCGATTTCCGGATTGCCGCAGAACGGGCCACAATCCTGCTCGCCTTCGCCAGGGTGGGCCTCGGAGCCGACTCCGGCGCGTCGTGGACCCTGCAGCGCCTTGTCGGCCCGGCCAAGGCCGCCGAGTTGCTGATGCTCGCCGAGCCGGTCGACTCCTATACGGCGCAGCGGCTAGGCCTGCTGACTACCGTGGTGCCTGACGACGACCTGGCCGCCGCTGCCGCCGAACTGGCGGCCAGGCTGGCCGCCGGGCCGACCCTGGCCTATGCGGCAATCAAGGAAAGCCTGCTGTACGGGGCCGCGCACAGGCTCACAGAATCGCTGGAGAAAGAGGCCGAGCTACAGACGCGGCTTGGCCAGAGCGAGGATCACCGGGCGGCCACCCTGGCGTTCGTCAACAAGCAGACGCCGACCTACCTGGGCCGCTGAGCCGGGCGCGGGCCTGCCCGGCATGCCTGGCTGCCAGGACGGGAACGGGCCGGGAATGGACTGCGACCTGCACCGTCAGGTGGCGGCGGTGAGATTGCCGAGCAAGGGCCAGGGCGGCAGGCCGCCGGTCTCGGCCAGCGCTGACTCCTCGTGCGTGCAGATGATCTGCTCGCA
>Ga0187783_10002385_pt1 | contig 13944 bp, 4 predicted proteins | sample 1015_SJ02_MP02_2_FD_132471 | JGI IMG/M metagenome (GOLD analysis project Ga0187783, IMG submission 132471) | Tropical peat soil microbial communities from peatlands in Department of Meta, Colombia - 1015_SJ02_MP02_20_MG | ecosystem: Environmental > Terrestrial > Soil > Wetlands > Peat | place...
CGAAGTTGGTGTTGTACGACTCCGGACTGGTGAAGAAGTCGTCCGCCATCGTTGCCAACCCGTTCACGCCGCCCGGATTGCCGGGTCCGGTCCAGAACGCGTAACCACCCGAATCCGGATCGCGGCCCAGGATCGATTGGTAGAGCGCCGTCACTTCCAGGTTCAGCAGCGGAGCCGTGGAACCCGGCTGCGTGACGGTGATCACTACCTGTGTGCCCACCGCCGGCGTGAGGGTAATCAGCGCCGAGCGCGGCAACGGCGTCGAGTTGCTCAAAGCGAGGTAGTTGCTGGTCCCGGTCGCGCCGAGGTTCCCGCTGGCGCCGCCGGTGATGATCAACCACGAGGAGTTGGAGCTTACGGTGTAGGTGTTGGTGCTGCTGCAACCCCCGTTCGGAGTGATCGTGAAGGAACCCGGCGAGCTGGTCGGAACGGTCGGCGGAGCCGGCACCGCGTTGGTCAGGTTGATGGGACCGGTCGGAGACACCGTGAACGCGCATGTCGGCTGGATTACCAGGATCACCTCGAGGGTCGCCGTATTCGTAGTGGACGTCGAGGAGAGCGTGAAGCTGCCCGGGTAGGTGCCGACCGGCAGACCGGTCGGATTCACCGTGATGTTCAGCGCCGTGGGCGTAGTCGTCAGCGTGACGGTGCTCGGAGCCGTGAAGAGCGGCGTCGGCGTCGGGCTGGCGCCGTTAAACGGATTGACCACCGGCGTGACCGTGGCCGTTACCGAAGTGGCCGGAGACAGGATCGAGCTCATGGACACTTGGAACGTGAGGGACGGCGCCGAGGAGGCCGGGGCGGTAACGTATTCGGTCTGCGCAGTGGTCGGCGTCACCACGAACACCGGCTGGGTCGTCACGTTCAGGGTAGCCGTCACAACCACGTTATCCGAAGCCGGAGCGCCATAGCTGGCCGCCGGAGCGAAGGTGAGGTTGCAAGCGTAGGTGCCCTGGCCCAGGCCCGCCGCGGCCGCCGCGGTGTAGGACAGGGTCACGGCGTTGGAACCGCCCGCGATGCCCGGAGTCGTGCCGCCGGTCGGACTCACGGTCAACCAGGTGCAGTTGCCGTTGGTCGCCGCCGGAGCGGACGTCTCGGTCCAACTGAGGGCCGCCAACCCGGACGATACCTGGAGCGTGGCGTTAACCGGCGTGGTGATGCCGAGCTGATGGTTGAAGGTCACCGGCCCACCGGTCACCGAGAGCGCGCCGACGTACAGAGTCACCGGCACGTTGATCGGAGGAGTGGTTACGCCAGACTGGGTCGAGCTGTAGGCCGCGCCGCCGCCATACTGGCCGGCAGTGAGCGAACCGGTGGTCGCCGTAACCGTGGAAGTGGCTGCCGGCGGAGCGGTCGTAGTCGTACCGCCCGTGCAAGCCAGCCAGGTGCCGCCGGCTGGGGTGCCTACCGCCGGAGTGCAGGTGAACGGCACCGCTACCGCGCCGGCGCCGGTCGAGGTCGCCTGGATGGTCTCAGTCGCCGTGCCCGTGCCGCCTACCGGCAGGTTAAAGGTAATCGAGGACGGGGTCGCCGCGAGGACCGCCGCCTGCACCGTCACCGTGGCCGAAGTCGAGGTCGGACCGATCGCGGGCGTAATGCCGCCCGTGGTGACGACCGACACGGACACGTTGCAGGCGCCCGCCGACAAGCCGGTTCCTGCTGCCGGGGTCACCGTGAAGCTGAGCGCGGTCGCCGTCGTACCCAGAGCGGCGATCACCACCGGGTTGGTGGAGCTCACCACGCAATTCGAGGTGCTGGTGGCGGTGCTGGCCGTAGCCGTAGCCGCCAGAGTCGTCGGATTGGCCGGGGCCGAAGAGAGCGAAGCGCTGGTGGTGCAAGTGAGGCTGGCGATACCGGCCGTCACCGTGCTCGGACCGCAACTCAGAGCGGTCAGAGTGATGGTGGGCACCGGCGTGACGGTGACGTTCACCGTAGCCGTGGTAGTCGAACTACCCACGCCGCTGGCCGTAATCGTAGCGGTCGCCGTCCCTCCCGTGCCTCCGAAGGTCGGCAGGCTGGCAGGCACGACGGCAATCGTCAGCGGGATCAGCCCCGTGGTGCCCGTAGTCGGAGTGAGCGTGATCCACGGGCAAGGCGTCACCGCGGGCGATCCGCAGGTCGAGGTGAAGTTCACCGTGCCGCTGGTTCCGAACTGCTGCAGGGTCGTGCTGAACGTGTTCCCCGCCTGCGTAGTGTTGGTCTGGCCGGGGGTGAAGCTGGTCGAGAACGGTCCCGCCGGCGAGAACTGCAGGCTCGGTCCCGCCGTGATGGTGACGCTCACCGCAATGGTAATGATCGGATTCGAAACTTCGTTGCTGGGAGCGGTCACGGTGACCACGCCGTTCCAGGTGAGCGGCAGGTTCGTCAGGTTCTGGATGGTAGCCGTATTGATGGTGATGGTCACCGCGGCCGCCGTGCCGCCGGGACCTTCCAGGGTCAAAGCGACAGGCGCGATCCCTCCGTTAATCTGCAGCCATCCGGGCGGCCCGTTGTTCTGACTGACCGTGGCGTTAGCCGAGATTGTGCAAGGCGGCGTCGCCGGATTGGTCGCGCAGGCCGTGCCGCCCGAAGCCGGCGGAGAGCTGAGGCTCAGGTTGACAGTGGCGCTGCCGGGCGTGGTGGTGGTCCCGTTGTTTACCGCGTTAAAGCTGAAGCCGGCAGCCGGCGCTGAGGAAACGATCGTCGGCAGACCAGTGACATTGAGAGTTGCCAGGATCGCCAACGGAGTCGGCTGCGCGGGCGGAACGGTCCCCGTGGAGGTCACGACGAGCCAGTTGGTATAGGTTCCCACCGGCAAACTCGGGGTAACCGCCGGGATACCAGCAAACTGACCCACGTTGGTCTGGGTCGTGATGGTGCAGATATTCGACGGGAACGTGATGGTCGGGTTGAACGTGACCGGCTCGCAATTGTTCTCGGTGAAGATGAACACTCCCGGGGGCCCGCCATTCGTAATGTTCGCAAGGAAAGCGCCGGTCAGGAAGATGCCCGGCACCGACGGAACCGCCGTGATGGACTGCGACACGGGTATCACATCGCCGACCGGTACGGTAAAGGTCAGCGACTCCGTAGCTGCCGAAAGGAAGGCGTTGGCCGAGGCGCCCGTGCCGCCAGCGTTCTGCGGCGCCGAGAAGGCCACTACCGGCGGCGAGGTGCAGCCCGAGCCGGGGCTCAACAAATTCAGCGGCAGTACGACAGATCCGCCTTGGATCTGGATTGTGCCCGCCGTGGGCTCGGTCGTGCAACCACCTGTGAAAGTAACGGTCGCAGAGGTATAGCCGGTACCGGTGAGGCACGCCGCGGGAGCAGGAGACGCGAAGACGAACCCGCAGGCGGCGGTCGTGACCCCCACTACGACATTATTGGTGGTGCTGGGCGCCGGGGTATAGAGCAATTGCGGCCCAGCGCTCGCCACCGCCGAATTCAATGAAGCGGTGAAGCTGGAAGCGCCAGCCAGGTTGGTGGCGGCTTCCAGTCCGGTACCGGTCGCGGTCACGGCGAACCCGAGATTCAGCATGGGGCTGGTGTCTCCGCCTCCCGGAGCCGAAACCACGTCCTGATAGGCGATCGAGAGACAGCTCGGCGGAACGAAATTCGCGCCGCCGATGGTGGCGCCGGTGGCGGCCACGCTGGCATTGGCGCCGGTCGCGGTCGAGCCCAAAGGCGCCGGCGAAGTCCCGTTCTCATTCCAGCAGTTGGTGTTGGTGATCGTCGGCTGCAGGCCGGGACCCGAAGGCGTAAACGTGGTGGGGGTGAAGGGCGCGCTGAACTCGTTGCCGATATTACCCGCGAGGCCCGTCACGAAGCTGGAGTTGGTGCTCGCCGGCGTTACCGCTAGCGGAACGATGACCAGGGCCGGAGGATTGAACGATGGACCTCCGGAGACGGCCGTAAACAGGTCGTTCTGCACGGGGCCGACAACAGGGAAAATCCCCTGGACGTATTGGATGGTGCCGGCCTGCTGGAACAGCGTGTTGACCACCGTGCTGCCGGCCGGGGCAAAGGCCGGTTGCGGCCCATCGCCGGTGGCCGGCGTGGGCGCTGCGGGAAGAACCTCGAACTGCGGTTCGACGACGTTACCGACCGTCAGGCAGACCGGAATCTGCGCCGCCAACGAAGCGGCGAAGCCGGTCGGCTGGATGGTAATGATCTGGGCGTAGAACCCGGGCGTCAGGGTAGAGGGGTTCACGATCGAAATCGTGTAGGTCGAGGTCGTCCCGGCAGCCGAATTGGAAGCCGGCAGCGTGCCGCTGGTCTGGAATTGCAGAATGCCCGCCGGAATCGCCGGGCTGGCATCCGTACACGTGGGAACCGGCGGAGCGGTTTCGAAGAGCGAAGCCGATCCGGTAATGTCAGCCTCCGTCGTGGCCATGTTGATGGTGAAATCGTTTTGCAGCGTGAGCGGGTTGACCGCCGGGTTGCTCAAACCGGAGGCAAAGGGTGTTGAAGAGCCGCTCGCGCTGGCCGTGTAAGCGACCGGCGTAGTGCTTCCCATGCCCGCCGTGTTGAGAAGGATGTCGTTAATCTGGGTGCCGCTGTTGCCGCACGCGAAGGTCGTCACGCTCGTGGTCAGGTTGCTCGTCACCGTCCCGGAATAGCCCGTATTGACATCGAACGGCGCCAAGGGAAGGTTCGCCGGCCCGCCGTTGGGGCCTTCGTACACCGCAGGCCCACCTGCATCCACACCACAGGTAGATCCAAACCCGTTGGAAATCCAGGGGGACAGAATCTGCAGGGCGCCCTGGCCTATCGTGACGCTGATGGTGATCTTGGAGTTGACGATGGAGACGTTGGTCGAGGAGAGCGAAGCGCCCGAAGGCGTGCCGGTCAAAGCGCCGGTGAAGTCTCCACCGGAACTTTGCGGAGCAATCTGAATCTGGAAGGTGCCGGTGTAGTTTCCGGGAGTGGCGCCCGCCAGGATGGTATTCGGAAGCACTACCTGGATGTAGCAGACGGTGTCGTCGCTGGCGGACTTGGTGCCCCGCTCGCCACCGCCCTGGGTGCCTCCGATAAAGTTACCGCCCGCTTCGGAGCCAGATAGCCCCGCGGAGCCGCAACCGTTCGCGCCAGATAATCCGGTTATGGGCAGCAAGCCCGCTTCCGGTCCGCTGGCGGGAGCCAGGTAGATCGATCCCGCCGTGCTGATCGTTCCCTGCGGGAGGTTGTTGAGCACCGGGAAGGCCGCGTTGCTGTTCGTCGGCTGGGGACTGGTGCCCGTGCCCTCATTCAACAGGAAAGTGATGTTGGCATTGGAAGGCGAGTTGAGCGGCACCAGCGAGATCACCGGAATATTGATCACCAGGTTGCCGTTGGCCGAATCGATTGCCGCCGATCCCGAAGGCAAGGTGGTCCAGCCTGTGCCCGGAGTAAGCGTGGCGCTGATGGTGGTTCCCGATCCGGAGACTTGGCCGCCGCCGATGGACGTATTGATTTCCAACGTTCCGGTGACGGTCAAGGTTACGGTAATGACTTGCGGAATGCCGGAATTGTCGCCAATGGACGGGGTGACCGTAAAGAACGCCGTGTAGGTGCCCGGATCGAGCAGCGAAGCGTTCGGCACGCAGGCACTGGTGATCGGCGAGGCGCACGCTACGATGGGATTGCCGGAGCCTAGCAGGCTCAGCGTGACGCTGTTTCCGTTACCGGTCGGTGGAATGGGGTTTATCACCAGCCAGGGAAGCGCGGTCGCCGACGAGCCGGAAAGGGGACCGTTCGATCCGCTGGCGGTGCCCGGAGCGTAACTCACCGCGGAAATAGCCGGGGTGGTCGCCGTGCCCGGATTCGACGGAATCTCGACCTGAATTATCTGGTTGCCGGGGAAGCCGCCCGCGCCTACATTCGAGGCGCCGCTCGGCAGAACGGGCAAGGTGCCGTTGACGACCGTAAACGGCACCTGGTTGGTAACTCCGGTGAGGGTGACCGTCTCTACGTCGTTGGTAAACGGCGTGCAAACCCCGATTCCGTTGGGCGGGGGCGCCGTAAACGCGGGGTCGGGCGCGGTCGCCGTGATGATGCTGGTGTCCGGAAGCGCCTGGTCGATGTAGCCACCCAGGCACGAAAGGCCGGTGGTGCCATCGTAGCCAATACCTTGGCCGGCGCCAAGATTGCCAGTTTTTCCAGCGCCCAGCAAAATGTCGCCGGTATTGGCGGCGATGGCCGGCGTCACTGTCTGGGCCACGGTATTGATGGTGAACCAGGATCCTTCGATCTCGAACGGGTTCGGGAGCGCTCCGGTGGCGGCCCCGTTGCCGCAAACGTCAACGGGAAGGTTGTTACAGCTAAAGCCGCGCGCGGTGATCCGGCGGCGGTAGATGACCGCCTCGCCGCCGGCTTCCGACGAATTGGTGGATCCGCCGGTGATATAGGCTTGGCCGAGACCATCCACGGCCACGCCGCTCATGTTTGAGACGGTGCCGTTGGGAACGGGAGTTCCTAAGAAGGAGCCGCCGTTGCCATTGATTTCATCGCCGTTCACCAGCGTGGCGTAAACCAGCGAGGGGAAGGTAGCGGCGGTCGGGAAATTCGGAGGCGCGCTTCCAAGCTGGATGCCGTTCTGCGTCGTCTCGCAATTGGATCCCGTGCCGGTGCCTCCGCAAACCGTGGAAGAGTTGGCATTCGCGGTGATTTCGACGGCCCAGCCATCCTGGCCGAGGGTGGTGTTCGAGCCGTTCACCAGCGTGCCCATGATTACGGCGATGGAAGCCGCAACGCTCGGAGTGCCAAAGGTGGCGGCGGGCAAGCTCGCCGAAGGAGCCGAGGCGCAACCCTCACCTTGCGAGGTCAGGGTGACGGAAGATAATTCGCCGTTGGCATTGGTGCTAGCGGTTCCCGTGGGTTTGATCTGGCAGCCGGCGCCGAAGGTGATGGCTCCGTTGACGACGTTCGCGGTGTATCCCGAGAATCCATTGAGGAGAGCTTCAGGGGCACTGGAGCCGCCGGTCCTGGTGATGGTGAGGCCGATCACGACACCGGCGCCGCTCGAACCGGCGCCTTCCGTGCCGTTGGGACCGATAGGCGCCTCAAACGCCGGGTTGGGGGTGTAGCCGAAGGCGTGCGACCCGGCCGCCAGACCGGTCGTAACGCCGCCTCTCGTGTTGCCCGTGACATACACGTTGTCAAAGTGATCCACGGCGACCGAGGTGGGCGAGTCGGCTTCGGCAAAGGTGGGGGCCATGTTGGTGGGGACTACGCCCACGCCGATGGCGTTGCTGGCGCCGTTGGTGGTTCCTCCGGCTCCGCCGAGGTACGCCGCGTAAACCAACGAGGATGGGTTGCTGGGTGGAGTGGTCGGGGTGGTCGGATTGGTGGCATTGGGATTCAATTTGGCCACGTACCCGTGGGATATGGGAGCGACGAGGCCAGTCGCGTTGATCAGGAACGATCCGCCGGTGGTGTGCGGGAAGTTATTGGTCGACCCATCGCTGATCCCGGCGGCCATGGTGTTGCCGGACCACCCTGCAGGCTGCGTGGAGCAAAAGCCGGTGCTGGTGACGCTCGCGTTAAAGGTAATCGGCACCGCCACGCCCGGCGTGTATCCCGATCCGGGGTTGGTAATCACCACGGCCTCCACCACCCCGCCGATAATGATCGGGCTGCCGGCGGCGGTGGTGCCGCTGGGCGGAGGAGCGAAGCTCGCCGTGGTATTGGGCGAGCAGCCCACGCCGGCCGAGCCGGCCGTGACGCTGATAATGGTGCCGGCGCCGAAAGAGGTGCTGGTTCCCACCAGGAAAGCGTCTCCGGCGCTATCCACGGCCAGAGGGTTGCCCAGTCCGGTGTTAGCGGGCGGGGCCAGCGTCAGCGGTCCAGGGAAAGGCGGGATGGAACCAGGTGCGTTCGAGACTGGTCCGCCGCCCGCCACATCAGCTCCATAACCACCGAGATAGGTCACATAGGCCACGGCGGGCGTGCCCGGGTCGATCGCTGCGTACCACGCGTTGTAAAGGCCCGTGACGGAATTCTGGCTGGGCTGGTAAGGCAGCGAAGCTCCCGTCTCCAGGCTCGAGTTGAGATTGCTTACGAAGGTCGTGGAACTGGTGGCGCCGGCCACATGGATGCGGTTGGGGAATGCGCCGGTAGCGCCTTCCACCGCTACGCCGTTGGCTTCATCCAAACCATCGCCTCCCAGCAGGGTGGCGAAAGTCATGCTGCCGCCGGAGAACTTGGCCACGAAGGCATGCTCGGCAAGCGGGTTGGTAAACTGGGAATTCGCCACGAGGGGGTTGACAGTTGGAAAACCGCCGCTGGCGAAGCCTGCCTGGGTCCAGCCGGCTTCCACCGGGTTCTGGTCTCCGCCCACCGCCACGGCCATTGCCAGGGTGTCGCCGCCCACGCCGCCAAAAATAGAAGTGTTGGCCAGCGAGAGGCCGGTGGGAACTATGGTGCCGGTAACCAGCATGCCATCGATGATTCCAGGGCCGCCCACGCTTGCCTGTCCGAGCGTCCATCCGGAGAAGAACACCGTGCCGCTGCCGTTCGTGGTCATGGCCGCGCCGGTGAAGGAGGTATCGCCGGCGCCGGCATTACTAATGCTGCCGTCATAAGCGCCGTAGCCCACCAGGTCGGGGTCAATCGTCAGCTCCTGCTTCGGATCGTAGCTGCCGACCCGGAACTTCACCTGGTTATCGGCGGTCAGCACATAGCCGCCGTCCACCACGTGCTTTTGTCCGCCGTATTCCTGAAAGATGTACGGCTTGGAGCCGGTGAAGCGCGCGCCGCTCGCCAGAGCGATCTGCAGGTTGCCCGCGGCATCGAGGTTGAGCTTACTAATATGCTCGTAGGCGAACTCGATGACTTTGGGATCGGCGCCGGGCTTTACGACGAAGTCATAGCGCAGGTGGGTGTCGCTGCCCTGATAGACGACATCGATGCCGCGATAGACGTTGCCGTAGCGGACCCTGGCAAAGTTGGGCACGCCCTTGAGCCACTTCGAGCGGTCGTTGCCGATGAAGTAGTTGGTGGTGGCGCCGGTGAACTCTTCGGGCTGGCCGGGGGCCGTGGCGCTGGCGCCCACCAGGCGCATCGGCAGCGTATCGACCTGGTGCTTGCTCAGGTCTCTCGGAAACACGAAGGTGGCCGAGGACGAGCCGGTCAGGAACACGCCGTAGCCGGTGCTGCGGGCGATATACTGGACGCCCTTTTCGCTCTGCCCGAGGTTGGGCTCGAAGCGCAGCGGCATCTTGCCCGCGGCCGTCTTCAGCTCCTCCGGGCTCATCTTTTTCGGCGATGAGCTGGCGGCCGGCAAGCTCGCGGACGAACTCGCGTGCTTCGCGGCCGAGGTATTCTGGCTGGCCGCCGGCGTTACTTTGCTGGCGGACGCCAGATCGTTCCGCGCCGAGCTCGCGGCGGCCGGCAGACTCTTGCCAGCCTGCACGCTCGCGGTCCGGTTCGTCGCCACCAGTACGCCAACCAGCAGGACGATCACCGAGAAAATCGAAAGTGACAACTTGCCCGTCAGGTGCCCCATGATCTTTTTCATAGCCGATCGCTCCAAGTTATCTTTCCTCATTCAGATGTCTTTGCATTAAACACCGCTACGATCCACGCTACATTCTTCCGCAGCGTTTTCGCCGGCCGCCCGATGGCTGCAAATGAGCTAACCGCCGGCGGCCTATGCGACCTACTTACAGGACCCACTAAGTGAAACTGGAACTCGCACGAGAACTTCATTCGGATTCCTTGCCGGACTTGGAATCCAGTTCCCGTGAAGCGTTGCTTTTCATGAACGCAATCAAATCTTCTTCACTGATGCGCCACCCTTGCCCGGCTTTCATGCCCACCAGTTTTCCCGTGGTGAGCCATTGGTAAACGGCCCGGCGGCTGACTTTCAACCTCTTGGCCACCTCTTCCGGCGTGTAGAGATTCGCTAAATTCATGCTGCCCGTTTGGAAAGATATTCCACACCAAAGACGGGGCAAGGGCAGAAGGCTCTCTGGCTCATATCCCAGCGTTGCCACTCAGGGCAGAGCCCTCCTCCAACTGTTCAGTTGACCAATGTCCCACGCACACTCTGACCAGCATAGGTACAACACAATGTAATTCAAGCTGCCATCATAAAGAGCGGCACGTATGATGTCAATGCTCTTCTTGATCTTTTTTGACTTTGCGTGGCACTCCATTACACGGCGGTTAAACCCACTTTGATACCTACCAACCTACCTACCAGCCAGAATAGCCGCCACGCGCCGGGATCCGGAAAAACCGGCCCTGCCGGATCGGTATTTCTTTTCGGGAAACGACTGACAGCTAAGTTGCGCAAGGCTTCTGGCGCGAGCACGCGGAAACTACTTGCGTCGAAAACCTCTTTGGCCAAGTTATCCGTTGCCGTAAGGCGCGGCTACGGAGGTATGGGGCCGGGATATCCTGCCTGTCAAGGAACAGGCTTTGGGGATGCCTTGCGGGAGATCTTCAGACCCCTTGGTCCCTTTCGACAAGATACTGATTCAATACCTCCTTTTTTCCTTTTCGCGGTCCGCGTCTGAAGGAGCTTCGAAAACGCCGTTTGTCAAGCCGGCGCAGGGGCCGCAGGTGTGTTCCGGCCGGGCCAATGGCGGACGGTTTGGCGCCTGGCCGGCATGGCGCGGGCGGCCATCCGGCGGACTGTTTGCTTCCCTTCCCGCCGCCGATCCACGCCGGGCCTGCCAGTTCGCGGGACGCGCGTCCACCGTGGCAAGAGCGAAATCCCTGGCTCCTGCCAACATACCTACCAACAGACCAACCTACCAAACAGTTATCAGGAAAACCCCTGCAAATGGGCTAGGACACGATTTTCACAGATCTTGGCCTCCGGGAAGTTCTATGGGAAGCCGTAACTCGGCGGTACCTCCCGGCTAGTAACGGTAATTTCCATGCTCCGGGCCGGAAAAGATTGAATTTTATGATCCAACCGCATTGACTACGCTAACCAAAAAGGTACAATAAGCGAGATAACGTACCATGTCTTCTGTTGCACAGAACCTGCCTTCCCTTGCACAGCTCAGGCGCACCCGCTCGGAGGTCGATCGCGAGATCGGGTTTTTCGGTTTCAAAGAGAACCCTTTTTCGCTCAGCCCCGACCCCCGCTTCATGTACCTGAGCTTTCAGCACACCAAGGCGCTCAAACGCGCGCAGCGCAACATCGATAGCCGCCAGGGGCTGACGCTGATTCTGGGCGATGCCGGGGTAGGGAAGTCGACCGTGGCGCGGCGGCTGTTCGGAATGTATTCGAGCGACGTGGAGATGAGCGATCTTTACTGCATCCGCTACATCACCAATCCGAGCCACTGGACGACCACCAACAAAATGCTGGTGACCTTGTGCGATGAGTTCGCCATTCGGGCGCGGCGATCGGAAACCAAGCAGTGGCAGGAATTCCAGGAGCACATGGCGGCGCTTTACCAGCAAGACATCACGGTGGTGCTGCTGATCGATGAAGCGCAGCTCATCCCGCGCAAGCAGATGCTGCGCGTCCGGGAAATTCTGAACTTCGAATCCAACTCGAGCAAATTTATCCAGGTGGCTTTGTTCGGAACGCTCGATATGGCCGCCACGCTGGCCGAGCCGGAATTTCGTCCCTTGCGCAGCCGCGCCGCCGGAGGCATCATCACGCTGGATCCGCTCGACGAGCAGGAGCTCACGCAAGCCTTGCAGTTCCGCATGCGCGTGGCGGGCGGCCCGGAGGACGTCTTCGCACCCGGCTGTTTTCCGCTCGTCTCCAAGGCTTCCAACGGAATCATCCGGGACGCCGTGGATTACTGCAATACGGCCATGTACCTCGGCTACACCGCGCAGTTGCGGCACATCGACGAGCGCATCATGCAGGCCGCCATCGAATCCATCGTGAAGCTCAATGAAACCAGCGATCGCGCCGGCATGGAAGGCGCGCCGCACCCGGAGTAGCCCGGTATGCCCACGCCAAAGAAAACTCTGTCCGAAGGTCTGCTGGCCCAATTGCACGGCAAGGGATCCATGTCGGAAGTGTTGCGCATCGAGCGCCAGCGGCTGAAGGAGCAGGCCGACGAAGAGATGCGCCAGCAGCTTACCGGCGCGGCCGCAGCGATTCCCAAAACGGCCGCAGCGCCGGCTCTGGCCGAAGCGCCGCTACCCAGAGATACCTACCAACCTTCCAAGGCGCCGATCCCCGCGGTTCCCACGGCGATGCCGGTAGGACCGATACCGCTACCCATGCCGGCCGCGCGGCGCTCGGAAGGTTTATCCAAGCGCAGCCGTTTCGTGGGCGACGATCTTTCCGAATTCGAGGGCATCATCACGCATTCCGAGCAGACCCTCCAGGCCGCGCCCGAGTGGACCACCGATCCGTATTATCAGGATGTCTACAACGGCCTGCCGTTTTCTTCAGAGCGCGATCTGCTGGGCGCTCTCTGCCGGCTGACGATCGGATGGGGCACCTTCACTTGCCGCATCACGCTGGGCCTGCTTTCGGCCGCCAGCGGCATCCGCAACGCCAAGACGCTGCGCAAGTGGCTGGCGGATCTGCATCGCCGGCGGCACATTCAATACGTGCCGGTGCATGGAGACCTGCGCGGCTCGATCATCGAGCTGACTCCACCCGAGGAAGTGCGCAACTCCATCGAGCGGACCTGGCGCAGCAGCCGGCTGAAGTTTTAGAGCTCGGTAGCGCCGGGCGATCTCGTCGCCGGTATCCGGCTTCGCACGCCGACGACAAGATCGTCGGCGCTACCTGAATTTACGGCGCTACCTATTTTTTCTCCGTCACCGTCAGCGTCACCGGGACGATTTCCTTGCCGTTAGACGCGCCGGGGGCCTCGATCCGGATGCTGGCCTGGTAGACGCCGGGCGCCAATCCTTGGGCGTTCGCCGTCACTGCGAACGCACGCTGCGCTTGGGGAGCTTTCGATCCGTCGTCCTTCACCTTCAGCCAGGGCGCTTTTTCGTCCGGGGAGGCGGTGTAGACCAGCGGCGCTTCGCTTCCCACGTACAGGTTTTGGGTCGTCTCCAGGGATTTGGGATCGCCGAGCGCAATATGGAATTCCAGGCGCCCGGGCGAGAAGGCCATGCCGGGCGGCGGGCCACCGGCCTGCTCGAGGGTCACACTCGAATCGCCCACCTGGATGGCGCCTTCCCGCTTCTCGGGGGAGAAATTGGTGTCCACGGAAAAGCGCAGAATGCGTTGAGAGGGGCTGCCGCTGGCCGGCGGCAGCACGGTGATGGTGATCCAGGGCAAGCCGCCCGAATCCACCTTGCAATCGAGCTGATCGGCAGACCACTGAATCTCACCCGCATTCCCGGCCCAGGGAACCTGTTTACGGGCCTCCGGGAGGGTGGCATGACATCCCGCGGCAGCCGTTTGCGAAAACGCCACAGCGGGGTTAAAAATGGCCCATACGGCCACTTCGAAAAATCGGGTTCTTCCGTGCAACATGGGAGGACTGTCAGACTGCCTGAAAAATTGACGCGCGGGCACGGGGATTAGTTGAACCTCTCTTTGGAAACGGACGGCGAAACAGCGGCGGCTTCGGCGGCCTCCGCTTCCAGGCGCCTGCTATACGCTTCGAGCACGGCTTCCACGCCGCCATCCATCGCCACCCGGCCGTGTTCCAGCCACAGACCGCGGCTGCAGATTTCGCGCACCAGCTTACCGGCGTGGGAAACGAACAGCAGGGTTTTGCCTTCGGCGCGGAACTGGCGGATGCGCTCGAAGCACTTGGCCTGGAAAGCCTGATCGCCGACCGCCAGCACCTCGTCGACGATCAGGATATCGGGGTCCACGTGGATGGCGATGGCGAAGGCGAGACGCATGAGCATGCCGGTCGAGTAAGTGCGGAGGGGTTCGCGGAGGAAATCGCCGATATCGGCAAACCCGGCGATGGCGCCCGAGACTTCCTCGGTGCGGCGGCGGCTCAGGCCCAACAGCGACGCGTTCAGGCTCAGGTTTTCGAGGCCCGTCAGATCGGGATGGAATCCGGAACCCAGCTCGAGCAGCGCGGC